>Ga0326597_10000382_pt1 | contig 80604 bp, 91 predicted proteins | sample RVTome_12_FD_203789 | JGI IMG/M metagenome (GOLD analysis project Ga0326597, IMG submission 203789) | Soil microbial communities from uranium-contaminated site in the Upper Colorado River Basin, Wyoming, United States - RVT100D185 | ecosystem: Environmental > Terrestrial > Soil > Contaminated >...
TTCTTCTACCTTAATAGCATATAAATCCCAACTTTGTTGTGTCATTTTAATTCTTCTAATCTATCTTCAACTCTTTCAAGAAAAGTTTCTTTTAATTCATTAAATCTATCATTTTCAATTTGAAACTCATTAAGTCTATCTGAAATGCTTTTCATTTGTTGCATAATTGTAATTAAAGTCCTCTTATCCAATCCATATTCAAAAGATTTATTCATTAATTGACTTAACATCATATTTGCTTGTTTGAGATTGTTATTCACTTTGCTCAAAGAAGTTTTAGCGTCATTTAAGTATGTGAAAATTCTTCGTTGTGTTGTATCAAATTGTCTTTTAACTGCATCTGTTAATTCTGGCTTTGCTCTTTCCATAAGTTTAGGGGTAATATCTGCAATATGTTTATGTTGTTTTACTTGTTCTAATGCTTTTTCTCTTGCTTTTTCAGAATGAATTTTACTTAAACTTTCTGCTTGTTCAATTGAAATTTCGTCTTTAAAGATTGCTTCTTTAAATTTATCATTTGCTTTTTTCGTTATAGAAACTATTTTAGTTATATCTTCATAAGTTTTGTTCTTTGCTAAATTTAATATTCTCTTTTTATCTTTTTCATTTTTAATTGTTGCAATTCTAACCAAACTTTTTCTTGGAATTTCTTCAACTTGCCCAGATTCGAATCCGAGTAAACTCAAATCTCCTCTAACAATATCGGCATTCATACTAACTCTTTTTGCTAATTGATTAATATTTATATCTCCTTTTTTTATGTGGTGCTGTTTACCAAAAGTGGATTTTATAATTTTATTCTCAATATGATATATCTTCTCAATATCTGCAATTTTCTTTAGATATTTTGCTCTCTCAATAGGTTTTAAATCCTCTCTATGAACGTTCTCAATTAAACTTTCAATTGCAATCTGTCCATCATTTTCATATTCTTTAACAAATGCCTGAATGTTTTTTAATCCAGCAAATTTATATGCCTGCCATCTTCTTTCTCCAGAAACAATCATATATTTATTCCCTTTATATTTACGAACAGTTATAGGATTAATTAAACCATTAGAAAGAATACTTTCTGCAAGTTCTTTTATGGTTGCTCTATCAAATTTTTCTCTTGGTTGAGAAAAATTCGCTAATATTTGATTTACAGGAATTGTTTTAAGTTCTGTTTGTGCCATTTTATAATTTTAAATCCTTTTTAATTAATTTTTCAAGATATTCTGAAATTTCTAAATCCTCATCTATGCAGTGTTTCTTAACTTGCTTCCAAAGATAAGGGTTCATCTTTATACTTGTAGTATCTCTTTTACCATCATCTTTTTTAGTGGTTTCAACCATAGAGAATTATAGTATTATTGCTTTATAAATATATAGGTTATCCAAAAGATACTCTCTCTTATAGAAAGGTTTAAGTAGTATAGTATTATAGTATTATTATGATAAGCACACGGGACATTAAGCAGTTCTCAAACACAAGAGAAGAAAGGGCAAGAGCCATATTAGAGATAGGAAACCCTGAAACTCTTGACGAATTTACTTATTTAGTTCCCTCACAAAATTCAGATAGGAAATATAAGGTAACGCACATAGACGCTTATTCCTGTGAATGTGAGGATTTTAAGAGAAGATGTCAAGGAAAAAATCTTTACTGCAAACACATTAAAGCAATAATCCTATTCCAAAGGATTAAGCAAAAGTATGAAGTTAAGCCAGAAGTAGAGCAGGAAATAGAGTTAATCATAGATACACCACAAAAAGATGTATGCCCTTATTGTTCTTGCGAACAGATGTTTAAGAGAGGACAAAGGAAAACAAGTTTAGGAATGAAACAACTTTATTGTTGTAAATCTTGTAAGAAAAGATTTGTATTAAGCCCAATAAAAAACATCAAAGGAAACACTAAATTAGTTTGCTTGGCTATGGATTGTTATTACAGGGGCTTGTCTTACAGAGATATTAGCCATCAGTTTAATCAGTTCTACGGATTAAAGATTTCCCACGTTACGATAAGAGAATGGGTTTTAAGATTTTCAAGAGTTATGGAAAAATATAGTGAAACAATAAAGCCACAAATAAAAGGGGTTTGGAACGCAGACGAAACTTTGGTTTTAACAAAGCGTGGAAAGAATAAGCAAAATACCAACTTTGATTATGTTTGGAATGTTATGGATAATAAAAGCAAATTCCTTTTAGCGTCTGAATGTTCGGGGCGTTCAAGAAGTTCAAAAGACGCACAGAAAGTTATGGAAGAAGCATATAAGCAAAATGGAAAAATCCCCTTTCAGATAATAGTTGATGGTTATGCAGGTTATCAAGACGGAGTTCGTAAGACATTTAGAAATTGGGGTAACGAAAGGAAAGTTAAATTTACATCAATTAAAGGACATAGGAAAGAGATAAACAATAATGCGATAGAAAGCCACCATTCACATCAAAAGGAATTTCAGAAAGTAAGGCGTGGAATTACAGAAGTTCAGGATTATCAAGATGGCTTTAAGGTATTTCATAACTTTGTAAGAAAGAACGCAAGACAGGGCTTAACTCCTGCGGATAAGGTTGGAATAGGAATAAAGGGAAATGCTTGGGAAACTATGCTATTGAATGGAATTAAACAACAAAAAGCCACTAACTTAACGAGTGAGGAGAATATGATTGAAAGCCACTAATTCCTAACACTCTCTTCTTTACTAAAGCCAATCAGAACAAAAAATTTATAAACTATAGTCACTATAGCTACTATAGATAAAATGGATATAACAACAATTCAATTAAGCAAAGAAATGAAAGAAAAAATAGCTTCTTTTGGCTCAAAAGGTGAGAGCTATGATCAAATACTTAGGAGGGTTTACTCTTTCGCGGCAAAAGAACAATTAAGGCAGTTTCTCCTGTCTGAAGAAGGAACTATATCTGCTAAAGAAGCATTAGAGAAGGCCAAAAAGAGATGGCAAAGGTAATTCTTACTAATTCTCTTGAAGAAGAAATCAACAATAAATTTAAAGGTGAATCGGTTGAAGTTTTTGAGTTAATTTATTCTTTAGAAGAAAGCCCAAAAAAAGGCAAACCGGTAGGGCAAGTTGGAGGTCTTGTTATAAAAGAATTAAAATATAAAAATTTCAGATTTTATTTTGTCACAGACGGATTTAAAGTAAAATTCCTCCAGATTGCTGAACTTAATGACTTATTAATAAGATTCGTGCGAATGTCTGATAAAAAAGACCAACAGAAAGTAATTGAGGAAATAAAAGATATTTTAAGAAAAACAGGAATATCAGAACTTCAATAAATCTTACATAACTTTCTTAAACTTCTCTGCTTCTATTAAAATATGCCGAAAAAGGAGAAACAAATAACAAACTTTGCTCTTGACCCTGAAGTGGAAACGATAAGGCAATTCAAGGCCTGCTATTCAGAACCCTATGTTATGAAGGCCGCATTGATGCCAGATGCTCATGTCGGTTACGTGGCCCCTATCGGCGCTGTTCTTGCCACGAAAAACTACCTTGTTCCTGCCTGGGTTGGTTATGATATCGGGTGCGGAATGACTGCTGCGAAACTTCCAAAGAACATGTTGCTTTCCCTGAAAGAGAAAAGGGAAGAGATATACAACGCAGTGAAAAGAAATGTTCCGATGGGTCTTGGCAGGGTACACGGTTCTGATTCTGAATTGACTGAAAAAACAAAGAGGGAATTCAAAAAAATAATGAATAAATTCAGGAAAGGCCCCCACAACAAACAGGTATTGCAGTTCCTTGAATCCGGAAAAGCAATAAAAAGTCTCGGAAGCCTTGGTCACGGAAACCATTTCGTTGAGCTTGATTCAGATGAAAAAAGCACACCATGGATTGTTGTTCATTCTGGTTCCCGTGGAATAGGGCACTGGATTGCAACATTATACATGAAAAAATCTTCCGGAAAAAAATCTGGTTTTGAGGCAACACATCCCATAAAATCAGATTCTGTTGAAGGAAAAGAATATTTGAATCTTCTTGATTTTTGTCTGGAGTTTGCAAAGCTCAACAGGCTGGAAATAGTCAGGCAGACAGTTGCCGCCATAGAGAAAATTCTTGGGAAAAAAATCCGTTTTTCTGTCTGGACAAATAAGAATCATAATCATGCCCTTAAAGAGGGCGGCTTATTTATACACAGAAAAGGAGCCACGCCGGCAAAACGCGGAGAACGCGGAATAATTCCCGCAAACATGCGCGACGGTTCCTTTCTTGTTATAGGAAAAGGAAACGGGGATTTTCTTTCCTCTTCTTCTCACGGAGCAGGAAGGGCATTAAGCAGGAAAGCAGCAAGGCAGATAATACCCTTAAGCACATTCCAGGAAGAAATGAAAAGAGCAGGCGTCACAGGAAACTTCTCTGAAAAATATATTGACGAAGCCCCGGAAGCCTACAAAAACATATACAATGTCTTAGAGATGCAAAAAGACTCAATCAAGATACTCAGTCACTTAAAGCCCATCATCAATTGGAAGTAATAGGGAAGGTATAGAAGGAGGAAGATTAATGCCGAAACCCAGAAAATTTTAATAATAAAAAGTGCAAGCGATTTTTAACATATAATCCTATAATGGATACCCGCACTCTATGAATAAAATTAACTTATGAAAAGTGCTGTGCATATTAAAAATAATCACTTCTCCCAGCAGAATAACTTTAATTGTGTTGGATTATATTCTGTATTGGTTGCAGTTATTATGACATTTTCTGCATAGATGCTTTTTCCTTCAGCGTCTGTCAAAAGGCATAAGTCATTTGTGTCACAGATTTTTGCCTTGCATTCAAGATAACTTGGGGTTTTCTCTATAATCCTGGCCTTTGTCTGGCTGGGAAAGTTTGCAGAGTCCCATTCTATAGGGAGGGCTAGTCCAGAGTCTATTATTTCTTCCCTAAGTGAGTTGTTAAGTTGAATATCTCTTAAAATAAATATTTCTGCATTATATATCTCCTGGGAAAAATCCTCTCTCTTTAGAGCACTATTTGTTAATAGGACTAATACAGCTATGACTATTAAAAAAATAGCTAGGACTGCTTCAAAAATTCTTATCCAGCCTTTTTTTTGACCAGGCATGGAAAGAAAAGCTAAAATCTTTGATTTTTTTCTTTTGTTTTTGTTGTTTTTCATTACGTCCGTGGCAAGGATACCTCGGGTTTCAAACCGAGCGAGGAATTGCCCCTATTCCAAAAATTTAATTCTGTTAAGTATGCAAAATCATATGGGTTATAACTAACTATGCTACTTTTCCTTAATCTTGAATCTCTTTGCGTTAACATTTTATTTTGCTTATCTGATACCTCTCGCTTTAGCGCGGGCGTTTTCATATTAATCCTACCATATTCCAAGTATAAGTTTGCCAAGTTGAATTTCTTCGCTGCTGTCCAGATATAAGACAGAGTATTCCCTTATGAAAAGCCCTGTTTCTGAAGGAACATCCCACCCTGTTCCTATTGTTGTTCCGTCGGTGAAAGTGAAGTTGAATGCAAAATCGCTTCCCGGAGGTATGTCTAATGCTAATTTTATTGTATCATAAAGCTCTTCTGTGCTTACGGCTTCTGTCAAATTGTTTATCTGCTCTTCTCCAGGGAAAAGAGAACCCTCTTCTGTTATGAAAGAAAGACCATATTGAGTAGCTGAGCTTGAGCTACACCCTGTTGTTGTTCCCTGATTGCTTGGATCATTATTTTGGTTTGTATTTTCAAGAAGATAAACCTTTAGATAATAACCTTTATTTTTTAAATAACCAGCAGGCCAGCCACCTATGCGAAGATTATTAGACCCTCCTATACGAGTGTAGTTAAATTCATTATTAGATAAGTTTTTTATTAATAATTGATTATTTGCAATTATATTTGAGGAAATTTGCTCTTCACCATCTCCTATTATATTTAGCACTACACATGTTTGTTGTGATTGTATACTTGTCGTATTATAAATAACCATGATATCCCCGCCGCCGGCAGTGAAATTCTGGAACAGATTAAGTCTTAACGTGTCAAGATATCTTGACTTGTCCTGTTCTTCCCGGATTGAGGGTTGAATTATTATTACAACAAACAACAAGAATGTTATGAAAATTATAAACGATAATACAACACCGACGTGGGAGGCTTTTTTATTGTTTATTTTTAACATTTTACATCTCCTTTTTTAGAATTTTCAGAATTTCTTTGCCACATTCTTTCCAGAAATTAATAATCTCTTTTGCTTGAGAAATAGTCGCTCTAAACCCCCTGTAATTTAAGTCATGCCTTATTTTTTTAAATCTCTCAAGAGAATTCAACCTTATTTTTTCCCTAATATCAAAGCTTTTCAAGATTTCCATGCTTACCTCATGGTTTAATGGCTCGTACCCCAAAATCCACCATCTTGCATCTCCAAGTTGCCTTACTGATTCATAAATTTCTCTAAATACAAGGGTTGCAGAATTTTCATTGAGTTTTATTCCTTGTGTAACTTTTACATTAATTTCTGCAGAATTTAGCATAGACTTTATCTTTTCATTATCTTTTTGTCTTGGTCTTATTCCCCCTTTTTTATGCCAATTTCCTATAATATCTTTCATTTTTTTACCTCTAAAAAACCCCAAAGAGAAATCCCGTTTGCTATATTATTAAAGACATTTAAATCAACATCTTCCCTATTAAACAGATGAAGCTGGATTTTTCTTCCTATAATTTTTTCAAAATTAGAGAGATCTCTTAATCCGAGGACATTATATGCTTTTTTCTCATCTGTTTCTATGGCAATATCTATGTCTGAAGCAGATTCATCTTCTCCCATCCTAAAGCTTCCAAATAGGATTATTGATTTGGGATTATTAAAGTAATCTATAAGAAAGTCCACCAAGCCACTTTTATAAATGAAATTGAGATTGTAAACTATTTTGCTTCTGATAAAGAACCAATTTGTCCTGTTAGCTTTTATTCGCCATATTTTACTTAATTTCTCGATTGTTATCATGCCTGCACCCTGAAATTCAATTAATATTTTGCCAATATTGGCCTTTGCTACACCAGCCTCTTTAGCCAAATCACTTAAACTGAATTCTTTTTCAGGGAATCTAAATAAAACATCTGCTATCTTATTCTTAGCGGTTTCTTCATATAACTTAAGGTATTTTTTATGAACAATTGGTTTCATATTATAACATATGTTATATATTAGAACTATTTAAATCTTCCCAATTCAAACCAGTCATCCTCCGAAAAAAAGATTTGCGCCTGCCGAGATTATGAATGCAAGAACCATCAATATGAAAGAGTGCTTTAGTCCAGGCTTTATATTACCCTCTGAAAGCTTTCCTATTGTCATGCCGGAGAAAAAACCCTGTATAAGAAGCAAATACAAAAAGGCATTTGCTATTTCTTCCTCATCTATCGGCTCGCCGCCTATTCCTATTCCGCCTATTCCGAGCGAGGTTCCGGTGGGAACAATATTGACTACCATAGGAAGAATCTGGAACTGCAAAACAAGGATAATCACGATAAAAACAAAGAATATTATATATCCCTGAACAACAAGCGTTGATATCGCTGCCTCTCTTTCTTTTTTTAGCTTGTCTGAAGTGCTGACGGCTTCTGTGACAGACTCCAAAATACCTCCTATTTCCCCGCCGCTTCTTTCTGCCTGCCCGATTAATGTAAGTGCTCTTGATATAGTCTTGTTGCGTACATCTTTCGAGAATGTTTGCAGGGCTTTTTCCAGCGGAACTCCGAGGCTGATTTGATTTGCAAGCTTTTTTATGTTTTCACTTAAAACACCATAAGGTTTGTCTCTTACATTGATTATGCTCTTGCTTATCGGCGTTCCAGCCTTTACGCTTTCAACAAGATTTCTGGAGAATTCAAGGAACATATCCTCTTTTTCAGCATTGACGTTTGTTTCCCTGACTATTGCAAGGACAAAAGGTAATGCTGCAAGCAAGACACCGATTCCTACAAGGAAAAAGAAAAACCTCTCATTGAGAAAAATCAGGGACACGAGTATTATTGCAACTCCTGTTCCGAATCCAATCCAATGACTTTTTTTTAGATCCATCTTAATCTAATTCATGAACCCTCAATTTACTTGTTAGATGACTAGTATCGTTAATATGCCAAACCCTATATCTTCTCTTTTCATAATTTTTTTCTAATTTTGTTAATCCAGTCGGGTGTTGCATAAAATTTGCCTTTTTGGGGTCAATGTTCAATGCGAAACTAATAAAAATTCTATTGACTATACCGCTGCCTACTAATAAAATGTTCCCCTGCATTTTATTTATTTTGTTCCAAAACTTTCTAATCTCATTGATTTTTTTCATATAGCGTCTTGGATTTTCCTTAACTTTGCTTGGTATCTCTCTAAGAGATTCTTCATATTCAATTGGCAATCCTAACTCTTTTTTTATTATCTCTGCCGTTTCTTTACACCTCAATAAGTCGCTTGAATATATTTTGGTTATCCTAAATGTTTCCAGTCTTTTTGCCAATAATTTTACTTGCTTCTTACCTCTTTCTGTTAAGCAATTATTTTCATTATGTATATCTGTGCTTGGAGTTTTTTCTCCATGTCTTATAATATAAATATTTAATTTTTTTATCATTATGATCCTGCTGGTTGTTTTATTTGAAGGAATGCGAGGAAAAGGATATTCATCAGAGTAACTCCAAGAACCATAACAAGAGTTATCATGTTTGTGCTTAAACTGATTCCCAGGCCGGAAATCCTCATCATCATAAGCAACAACATAAGTATCATCGGAGCAGCAATGACAATGCTAATGTAAATATCAAGGAAAGTTTCTGCTGCTTTGGAATGCTTCTCCATTTCAAGCCTGTGCTCGAATAAAAGCGTTTGGGCGCGCTTGTCAAAAAATTCAGGCATATCTCCTCCTGAATTTATCGTTGTTGCCAACCCATTATACAAGTCAGCAAGCTTTCTGCTCGGGCTGTTGAAAGCCATGTTTCTTAGTGCCGTCACAAGGTCATAACCATAAATGTTGACTTCGTTAAGGAGCTTGGTAAATTCTTTTTCAAGAGAAACATACTCCCCTGTCGTGAGTATTATTGAAAAAATCTTGCTTGGCTCTATCATGGACCTTGATATTGAGGACATGTGTATTGTTGCGAATGGCAATTCCATGTTTATCCTTCCTTCTATTGATTTTTTTTCCATAGAAGGATAAAAATACGCAAAGGTGTATACGATTGCCGGAATTGCGAACATAATCCAAAACACCTGCAAAAACCTAGCCCCTACTCCTGTTTCAGCAGAAACTATAAATGGGGGCGAGGCAATAAGACTGAAAAAAAGAAAGAAAAGCATTATAAAAATAGATACTATAAAGGAAACAACAGTCGTGAAGAATGTGACAGCTATATAATTTGCAGGGATAAATTCAAGATTGGCTTTTATCAAGTCCCTTCTCAAGGAAAAAAACTTTCCTTTGTTTATTAAGCGCATAGATGTCTTGTAAAACATTTTGCTTGCCATTTTCACGTAAAGACTAGGCTTTCTTTCTTTTTTCTTGACTACCTTGACTTCTTTCTTTTTCATTCTTTTCAGGGAAAGCTTTTCAAGCTCTGTGACCTTTTCTTTTTTCATCTTCATGGGTTTGATGTTTGGGTCTGCATTTGGAAGCGGCTTTTGCGTTTGCACTTTGATTGTCTCTGACTTTGTCTGTGCAGAAACAGCTTCCTGGACTAGGGGCTTCTGCACAGAAACAGCCTCTTGGAACAAGGGTTTCGGCACAGAAACTCTTTCCACAGAATCAATGACCCCTTGGCCTGATTTCCTGAGGGAATTTTTTAAAGATTCAATCTGGGAAGAGATAATTCTTTTTTCTGACTCACTGTCTGAGATTTTCAGGTCTTCAGACAGCGATCTGATTTCCTCCGCCATCTTTTTTTCCAATTCAAAATTTCTTTTGACGTTCTCCATTTTTATGTTAACGAATGTATTCTCCTCTGAATTTCAAGAACCTGTTTCTTTAAGATGTTGAACTCTCTGTGATCTTTGTTTTTGTATGCCAAATCCAGCTTTTCTATATGTTTTTCAAGGACTTTTATAAGGTGTTTTATGTCAAGAATATTCTTTTCTATCATGGTTTCCACAGAAAGTTCATCCCCTTTTTTCATAGATGAAATACGGGGAAAGTGTTATTAAATATTTCCTAAAGTAGTTAATTCTAAGATAATAATTTTATAGTTAGGATAAACAAGCGTCAAATTTAGAAGAGTTAATTATAATAATTTACACTTTTGAAAACAACCTTAACATCTACAAAAAGCAATAAAAATTAAGCAACACCGAATTTGGCAAGAACTTCCTGAGGTTTCTTGTAATACTGCGTTATTACATCCTGAAACTGCTTGTAATCAAATACCTTGCTCTGATAGACATTATATATAAGATTAACCCGCCTCCTGAATTCTTCATCCAGTTCTTCCCTTGTTATCCCGAATCTCTTTGCAATCTTGTCAAAAATCTTGCTGTTCTTTTTGAAATAAAAATTATCATCCCCAGGATTCCATATAAATGGCGTATTGGTCAGGGCAATTCCCTCTGGAGTTACATTGAGTATCTCAACGATTTCTTTTAGCTTTCTTGTTTCCTGTTTTTTTGCAATAGCGTGCGTCATTATGCATACGCAGTCAAGGACATTTAACAGCGTTGGACTAAGTTCTATTGGCGGTGTCTCCAACCTTTTAATTACAGTATCCACAGAGTCAGCGTGCATTGTGCTTATTGAGCTGTGCCCAGAAGCCATTCCCTGGAATAATACATAGGCTTCCTTTCCCCTGACTTCACCGACAATAACATAGTCAGGACTCTGCCTGAAAGAACTTTTCAGTAGCGTAAAAAGGTCAATCTCCCCGATATTTCCCGATCCTGTTGCACTTCTGACAACGCTTGGAAGCCAGTTCTCCCTTGGCAAATTTAATTCCCTGGTATTATGCACAAATATATTATTGCATAAGAATTTCTCGTGTTTAGGAATGCTTAAGTCAAAGACCTCAACCTTTCCCGAGCTGATTTTTTTCACGCTTTTTACCTTATCCCAAAGAAGGTCGTTATGAGAAAGATCATTAAATTCTGAGCCTACAGGGGCAATCCTTTGCATATAACTTCTTCCTATTTTTTGTAAACCCTCTAAATATCTCCATTGAAGCTTTATTTCCATCAGTTTTTCAAGCTGTTTTAATTTTTCATGCCGTAAAGGCACGACGTCCGAGACAGTGTGGTTGGCTGTTTTATTCATCTCCATCAAAACCTTATTCTTTCTCTCTTGCAAAAATCCTATCTCTTTAAATTTGGAAATGTTTTCAGAACTTGATATAGACATGTTAATACATTTATCCTTTCTGTTAAAATCATTTATTCTTGATATTACATTCAGCCTTAAAAGAAGGGTTTGTAAATCCGATAAGAGTTCATAACTTTGGGAAGCACAAGAAATCTCAAATTTTTTGACTGTTCCATCGGCACTGAAATAACCCCTGATAAAATGCTTTATTTGTTCATTTGACAAATTCGTTATGAATTCTGGGATTTTTTTTGTATCAGAATAACCCTCAAAGCCGAGAACATATTTCATTAGTTTATAGAAAACCGTGCTATGCAACCTCAGGGAAACTCCACCATCATTCATTGCCGAAAAGCCAACTCCAAGATAATTAACCATTCTCTTAAATACCCTGATGCATTCTTCATCAACATTTGATAAAATTACAGCATTTTTGTTGTGATTATCATAGCTTCCATCTCCGAGCCACAGCCCGCAAAACTCAAGAAATTCCTTGCTAACTCTAAATAAAACAGGAATAGACGATTTGTTCTTACTTTTTATTTTTAATTGCATGAGCTCTTCGTGGGAAAATTTTTCTTTTAACTTCCTGAACTCAGCAACTTTTACAATGCCTTGGTTTTTCCACCATCTAAACCTCTCTTTTTCAACCCCGATAGTCTTATGGTTATATTTTTCAAGCATTTTTTTAATAGGTTCTCCCTGCAAGAAATCATCTTCAAAACGCTCTAGATGATTCATTAAATTAATCCATCTTATATCCTGGCCTTCTATGGGAAGCATCCTTGGTACTGCAAGGAACGATTTTCCTTCAATTAAATCAGTCGGTTTAATCTCTGCGAGTTCATTATCTTTTCCAAGAGAAAACAATGAATGGTCTTTCGTGACTTTGATTTTTCTTCCGGTGGATGTTAAAATTTCGTAAATATCTTTATTCACAATATGCTTGATGTAATCACTTGGTTTTGCCCATTTAATTTTGCCTTTTTCATCAAGGGTCATCACTTCTGCATCAATTTTCTTGTCGACAAATTCTTTTATTGTGGTGTTCTTGATTTTACCCTCCTCTTTGATAATAATTTTTGAGTCTCCTGTAACGCTGTCCTCAATTGAAACGACTCTTGCTTCCGGAGGTATGAAGAAAGCAATAGCATTCAGCAGCGTTGTTTTTCCAGAAGCTGTTCCTCCTGTAACAAGGATATTCATTTTATACTGGACAAGAATCCACAAATATGCCAGCATCTCGGGGCTTAATGTCCTGAATGTAAGCAGTTGCGGCGGCGTCCACGGCGTCTTTGTGAATTTTCTTATTGTGAAAGTCGGCCCCCTCGATGTTATGTCTTTTGTATAGGTTGCATTTACTCTGCTGCCGTCAGGAAGAGTAGAATCCAGTATTGGGGCAGCATAAGAAATATATTTCCCTGAACGCTGAGCAAGTTTCTCGACAAAACTTTCAAGCTTGTCCATGTTGTGAAAAACAAGATTTGTCTTCAGATTCCTGAAAATCCTATGAATTATATATACAGGCCCATCTGCACCGTTGCATTCTATGTCTTCAACGAAATAATCTCTCAGCAAGGGCTCTACTTCATTAAAGCCCACAAAGTCCCTTACAAGATAATAATATATTTTCCTGAATGAATCATATGAAAGGTTAAGACCGAGCTCGAACACTATTATCCTGAATCTTTTGTCAATATATTCAAGAAGCTTTTCCTGGTCGCGTTCAATAATAACATCAAAGTTTATCAAATCTCTCATTGCAGGAAGAATTTGGTCCCTGTAGCCTTTTTCTGTTTCAGTCAATACCGGCTCTTCAACCTCATACATAACTTCATATTCCTTGGGGTCCCAATACACGTGAACAAATGCAAAAGGAGCAATTACAGCATAACGGACATCTATTTTTGTCTTGTCTTTTACTTTTTTCAGCGGCGGAATTTCAGGAGTGAAATTCACCTGCACTCTCGGGTAATCTTTTATTCCTTGCATTTTTCCTCTTTATTGTATTTCAAAATTTATTATTGTAAGCCCGTTTGCATCCTGGCCCCTATTTGAAATTATTATGTTATAGGAAAGCGAGGCCTTATCTATTTTTTCTATTGCCTCTGAACCCTCAAACGTTATGTTGTATTTTCCTTCATAGTTCCTTGTAAGAGTTATGTTGTTTAAGTTTCCGGTTTTTTCAGTAAGAACAACTATATTCCCCACATTTATCTGTTCACCAGGCTCGCTGTAAGTGTATTTACTCTCTATCTCAAAGAGGAGAGAATCGCTTACGGCATCAAACGTCAGGCTTCCTTTGTTTATGGAAAGATCAAAAACCCTCTGATTTCCCGGGATTCCGAGAAGCCTCACAAAACCATCAATATCCTCTAATACCTTTATTGACTGCTCTATTAATCCCTTGTCCTGGGTTTCTTCTACTTTTGGGACAACGAATGCAAGAACAAGTCCCATAAGTGAAAATGCGATTAGGGTATAAACAACGGTTTCAACCCAAACCTGGCCCCTGTTACCTTTATCATTAAACAGTCTCCCGGCTAAAAACCCCTTTTTCAAAACCATAGGAAAAATAGGAAAAAATAGTTTATTAAAGTTACTAAGTATATGTCGGGAGCACACTAAGTATATGCCTGGATGCAGGGCTTTAGTCTACAAATATATTGTTTTAAGAATGTTATTTTATTACCCTTATATGTTCACAATTAACTATTGTGCCAACATCAGGCCAAAGAAGAACACGCGTCAAACTCGCTTATTGAGCTGCTGACGTCGCATTGCTTTCCATTAATTATTGGCGCTAGAGTTATTCTGTCAGGGGCGGTTGTGAAAGAGGAAGGAAGGACATATATGTATCCCTGGCCACTTCCTTTTTCAGGAATGCTTGTGCCTGCAGGTGTCCTGTTATAATAATACAGCTCTGCAGGGTCATCTGTTATTTTAAAGCTGCTTCCTGTTACCTGTCCTGAAATGGAAACATAAATATCCTCGAGTTTCTCAATCTCTCCCACTTCTATGTAAAACCATAATTCATCGTTTCCAGATGTTTGATTGTAGCACGTGTATCGTGGATTTAATTCAACTTCATTAAGAATGCCGCAGGATTCTGTCTGGCTTATGTTTTCCCTGACTATATTATTAACAATAGCCCATACAACACCCACAACAACCAATGTCAGCATGATTAATAAGACAGTTGCGATGATAGCAGAAACAGCTCTTTTATTATTAGGTAAAAATTTTAACATGAAAATACAAGGAAAAATAGTTTATTAATTTATCCGGCTAACCTCTTATAATCTTTACATGTTAAAAAACATCCTGATCTGAGCGAGGTTACTGGGAAGGTTATTTCTTACAACACGATAGCTTCGCCATACCTCTCATCGCAAACATGGGTCCTTGCGCCGCTCTTTGATTGCCCTCTCAAAACAGGAATGACTGTTATCTCCTCAACATTAAAACCAACAGAGCTTCCAATATCTCCGGAAAAACTGCCGCCCTGATTTAATCCTTCAACAGGCCAGTCTGCCACGTCTTTTATATCCTCTGTAGAATGGCTTCCTGGTTTTTCAATTTTTAGCTGGAAACTGTAAATCGGAACATTGCCCACATTGATAAGAGAAATTTGTCCTCCTGAATAACTGGAATCAAATTTTACATCCCCACACACAAGCTCCACATTTGTTCCCCCGAACTTTGTAATTGCTTCTTCTGTGAAGCCCCGGAACCAGAGAAAAATTATCAATCCAATCACAACAACCATGGCAATAAGCAATGAAGTTGCAATCACAGGAGAAATGCCCTTTCTGTTTTGTCCGCCCCTTTTCATTCTTATATTATGTATTTGCATTTTATAAATTTTGATATATCTGGTTATATGGGTGTTACATCTCTTTCTACTCTGGCATCCCCACAGCTGACAAATCTTTCCTTGTTATCTTCTATTTGAAATCTCACAGGGATTATGCTTACAACATATAATGTTCCTAATGAAGAAGGGATATTAAATAAACTTGATGCGCTTTCATCAGATCCAACAGAATTTCCATTAAACTCATAAACTATTGAATTTCCGAATATATCTTCAGAAACAGAGGAGTAATTTGAAAGATCAATTGTTGCAACATTCTGGCTTGAATTATTGGTTGCATGAATAAAAAAACCAGCAATATCAAATCTTCCGTTATTTTTTATTGTTACGTTCAGCTGAGAAGGATTTGTTGTTCCATCAAATGAGGCTTGTTGTATGGAGACAGAAGTTCCATCAGGACAATTTAAAGCCTCTGCGGGAACATAACTTCTCAGCCAGACAAAGACAATTGCCCCTATCACGACTGCAAAAACAACAAGAAGGACATAACCTATAAGGACGCTGACCCCTCTTTTTTGACCAGGCATGGAAAGAAAAGCTAAAATCTTTGATTTTTTTCTTTTGTTTTTGTTGTTTTTCATTACGTCCGTGGCAAGGATACCCCTGGTTTTAAACCAAGAGAGGAATTGCCACCCCCAAAATTTAATTCTGTTAAGCATGTAAAATCATATGGGTTATAACTAACTATGCTACTTTTCCTTAATCTTGAATCTCTTTGAGTTAACATTTTATTTTACCCCTTTGCAATATATTCTGAATCCCCTATTATATCAGATACAATGAAATAAAAATTTTGCCCTCCGAGCACAAGGAATTCATATTGCAAGTCATCAATCGAGAGCGTTAGTTTATTGCTTTGTGGAGTAATGCTTTCTGTGAATTCCCCATCAGAATCTGTTATACTCGTGTTTTGAGAGCCGGAAATAGCAATGACCTCTCTTGCTTTTTCCTGATAACCTGCAATTGTCATGCTACTCAGGCTTCCAAACAAAAAATAAACGCTTTTTTCTCCCTCAAGATAATCTACATAGCTGTCTGTAAAATCAGCAAAAAGATTATCAAATTGCGCCTGATTATATCCCTGGGACCCGCCGTAGCTCATGACTTTTTTACCTTCTATGTAAATTTCATCCCTTGCGTCATTAACACTAGTAGGGGGTTCTCCCCCTTTTGCATAATTGTAAACGACAACTATTCCCATGATTACAGAAACAACTATTATTGCAGCAACGAGATAAAACTGCGCAGTTTTATCTCTAATAATCCGACCTCTTTCCATGTCATTTTTAGAGGGAAAAATAGTTTATTAAACTTATTATAAAAAATGTCTTCCGAGTATCATACAAAGTAGACTCGGAAGCCAGCTTCAGAATCGTGAAAAAGCTTCCCTTATTCTTTCTCGGTTCTGCGACCCGCTAAGCACCTACACAAATGTTTAGGGCTGCTCCGATCAAGGCCTGACCCGTTTCGCATATGCAAGATCGAAGCGGACAAAACGTCAGCGTCGGAACAAGGACTTCCACACAATGACTGTTACCAACTTCCTTGCAGTTTGCCATAAAGCCCGTTTGCAAATGGCGGAGGGCTATCCCGCCGACCTAGTCTACAAAAACAAGGAGAATAATGAGTTTTTAAAGGTTTTTGATTGCGCTAAATTTTAAGAAAACTTTTAGTACCGTCCCCTTCTGGCAAAATTACTTGCTCTGCTACCCTGGCGTCCTCTCTGGCTTCTGTAATTTCCTGTTCGCTGTGGAATTCTTCTCTTGCTGCCCCTGTTCTCATTTCTTCTGCCTCCCTGGCGACTCCTGCTATGCCGCTCTCTGCCTTCTCTTCTGCCACTCCAATCTTCTGAATCCCATCTCTGCCTTCTCTGAAAATCTCTGTTAGGCATAATCATTCTGACTGTTTCAATTTCCGGCAGTTTAGCTCTTTCTATACTCAGAGATGAATCCTTGAGGACATTCCAGAAATTGTCATAATCTCTGTCTGAAAGAATATTTATCGCAATGCCTTCCTTGCCCGCTCTTGCAGTTCTTCCTATCCTGTGAATGTAATCCTTGCTTGTTTTTGGAATGTCATAATTATAGATATGGGAAATTCCTTTGATATCTAATCCCCTGGCTGCAATATCTGTGCAGACAAGAACATGAACCCTATTGTCGCTGAATTTCTCCATGATTTTATTTCTTTTCTGCTGTGTCAGTCCGCCGTGTATTGCCAAAACATCTATCCCAAGATTTCCCAAATTTCTTCCTATGAAATCTGTATTATGCCTTGTATTGCAGAAAACCATAACCAGCTTGTGGCTCTCTCTTTTGAGAAGATGCACGAGAAGGGAAAATTTCAAATTTTTGGGCACATCGTAATAAATTTGCTCTAATTTTGATGGATCAACGTAAGATTCAACAGAGATTGTTACTGGATTTCTCATATGCCTTGCTGTTATATGTTCTATATCTGCGGAAATGGTTGCGGAAAACAAGAGAGTCTGTCTTTCTCTCGGGCAATTTTTTATTATTTTTTCAACATCATGTATGAATCCCATGTCAAGCATCCTGTCTGCTTCGTCCAAAACAAGAACTTTAAGCTCAGAGAAGTTTATGGTTCCTCTTTCCATATGATCAATTATTCTTCCAGGAGTTCCGACAACAATTTCAGAATCTCTTAAATCCCTTATCTGGTGATTTATGTTCACACCGCCATAGACAATCGCGACCTTCAATTTTCTGTATTCAGAAAATCTTGCAAAAACATTTCCTACCTGCTCTGCCAACTCTCTTGTAGGAGTTAAAATCAAAACCTGCAATCCCCTGTTTGGTTCTGTTTTTTCTATGATTCCTGCCCCGAATGCAAGTGTCTTTCCCGAGCCTGTTGCACTTCCGCCGATTACATCCTTTCCACGCAGGACTAAGGGAATTACTTTCTCCTGTATTTCACTGGGCTCGCTGAAGCCTGCCTTTTCTAGTAATTTCAAAAGCTGTTCGCTCAAGCCTAACTTTCTAAAACTTTCCATTTTAGTTCTCAATGCATGTTTTTATGCTCGGTATTAGCTTACAAAAGAAATAGTGTGCCGGGCAATTTCTGGCCTGACTCTATTTCCAACAGTTATCGATAAAAAAATATGTTTTTCATGGTATTTAAAGCTACGCAATCCACTTAACAAGCCCACCCTTATCGTCTCTAAGAAACAAACTTCCGCCTGTGTTTGAAATGTCAAGAGCGAAATAAGTTTTCTCGCCCGGCGCAAGCGTTTGCTCTGCAAAAATGAATTTTTCCCTGCCCTCTCCCCTGACTTGCCAGTTGGTTATACTGCATTGGAAAGTGCAATTGTTAATTATAAAACCACCATTCTCTTCTATATCAACACACTTACCACACAATTCATCAGATTTTTCACACAAATTAATATTGTTTTCAATACAAATTTCCCAGGCTTCTTCAAGCTCATCAGAATATTTGTCCCTGCCGCTGTAAAAATAATAATTTGCAAAACCGTTTTCAACCATATTCACGTTTACATTCTCGCCATCAAGAAAAACATAAGCCAGAAGCCGATTATATTTATCGTATCTGTCACCAGTAAATTCAAGAGTTACATTTTCCCCAAGAACGAGATGTTCAAGAAAGCTTTTTGCTTCATCATATAAAAACTCTCCGCGTTCAGGCGTGTTAATGCCCAAAAGCCGTATGCTGTTGTTGTTATTCTCCGCAACTATTGTATCTCCATCAATAACCCTTTCTATATGTGCTTGCTGGCTTGTGTTAAGAAACTTCTCAAGAAGATTATCAATAGCAGGATAATTTATTGCGATTAAGGCAACGATGAGGATAATTAATAATTTAACCTCTTTCCTTACAGCTTTTTTTATTAAGTCTTTTCTTTTAGGCATCTTGATCTTTTAATTATAGGGAGGACAGGCGTCTCCGAAACAAGTTCGAAGCCATGAGGGAGACAGGATTCGAACCTGCGAAGGCACTAAGCCACGAGATCTTAGGTCTCGCCCGTTTGACCGCTCCGGCACTCCCTCAAATGATGTCGCTACGGCATTTAACCGCTATGGCATTCTATCACGAAAAAATTAAAGGAAAACGACTTAAAAAACTTGTCTTTTATTACATATAATTTTGTTAATAATCCGCAACCGCCAAGTCACCTCCGCAAGGCAATAATTTTAATAAACAGTTCAAGAAATCTTTATTAACCTCTTTCTATTATTTATAAAATGAAAGAGATTGTTTTCAAAATTTTAAAAAAAGCGCTGAAAGAGCTTAAGGTAAAAATACCGAATCTTGAACTGTGGAATCTTATTACGACGCCCCCCTCTACAGACATGGGCGATTTCGCATTCCCTTGCTTTTTCCTTTCTGAAACTCTTAAGGAAGAACCACATGAAATAGCATTAAGAGTTCGCGAGGCAATAGGCGAACCAAACGCCACAGATTTTGAAGACATACAAGTTTCTGGACCATATGTAAATTTCATTCTAAACAGGGGGAGCATGGCGCGCCAGGTTGTATGGGACGCAATAACATGGAAGAAGAAACATGGACAAAGCAAGCTTGGAAAGGGAAAAAAAACAATGATTGAATTTCCAAGCCCGAATACAAATAAACCGTTAACTCTCGGACACCTGAGAAATATGTCAATAGGTGAAAGCATCTCGAGAATTTCAGAGTTTAATGGAGAGAAGATCATAAGGGCTAATCTGAATAATGATCGTGGAATTCATATCTCCAAATCAATGCTTGCATATCAGAAATGGGGCAAGGAGAAAACACCTGAACAAAAAAAGAAAAAGCCTGACCATTTTGTCGGTGACTTCTATGTCATGTTTGAAAAAAAGAAAACAGAAAAGCTTGAATGGCAGGCACAAGAACTTCTGCAAAAATGGGAAGACGGGGATAAAAGCACGCTTTATCTGTGGAAACTTATGAATGACTGGGCGTTAGAAGGACATTCTGAGACGTACAAGAAATTCGGAATAAAACATGATGTAATTTTTTACGAGAGCAAGATATACAAGCGCGGGAAAGAACTGGTTCTTGACGGAATAAAACAGGGCTTATTTGAAAAAACTCCGAAAGGGGAAGTTAAAATCAATCTTGACAAGGAAGGTCTTGGAGAAAAAGTTCTTCTCAGAAGAGATGGAACTGCTCTGTATATTGTACAGGATATGGCTCTTGCAAAAATGAAATTCCAGGAGTACAAACTTAACAGGTCTCTTTATGTTGTGGGCAGCGAACAGGAATACCATTTCAAGGTTTTATTTTCAATTTTAGAAAAGCTTGGCTTTGGCGCAAAAAAGAATCGTGAAATGAAGCACATTTCACACGGGCTTGTAAATCTGCCCCACGGCCGCATGAAATCTCGAGAAGGCACTGTTGTCGATGCTGATGATATTATGGAACAGGTGTCTGCACTGGCAGAAAAAGAGCTGAAAAAAAGGGATAAGAATCTTAAAAAGGCAGAATTAAAAAAAAGAAGCCTTGTTATCGCTCTTGCAGCAATAAAATATATGCTCCTAAAGATTGATATAAGAAAAACAATGCTGTTCAATCCTAAAGAAGCTATTGATTTTGAAGGCGATACAGGGCCGTATTTAATTTATAGTTATGCGAGGGCGAGCTCAATTATAAGAAAATCCTCTAATGCCTTGAAAAAATTTGAGGTGGGGGAATTAGAACCATCTGAATTAGAGCTTGTAAAAAAACTCTCACAATTTTCAGAGATTGTTTCTTCTGCTTATAAGACTCTGAACCCTTCTGTGGTTGCAAACTATTCTTTCCAGCTGGCACAAAGCTTCAATAATTTTTATCATGCATGCAAGGTTCTGGGTTCTCCAGAGGAAACTTTCCGCCTAGCTCTTGTTGAATCTTTCCGACAGACGCTAAAGAATGCTCTTGGATTGCTTGGAATTGATACCTTGGAAGAAATGTGAATTTCAAAACTTATTTAAATGCGATTTTATTAATTAAATAATAAAAAGGAGGAAAAAACAAAAATCTTAAAATGGTCCAGGTAAGGATGATGAATGAGGAGTTCTTCGCCAAAACCCTGAAAGAGTTTAATGTTGCAGGTGAACTTGTTCGCGCAAGACAGGAAGAAAAACAAGGCCTTCTTGATGAGTTCGATACAGAATGCAAAAGATTTTTCTTCGGAAAAATTTCCAGGCGTGCTCTGCAGTCTTCAGTAAATAAGACAAACAAGGAATTGCGCAGGCTTGATAGCGAGATAAGGCAGAACATCGCAAAGGCGCATAGTTCAGGTAACAGGGCATCAAAGCTTATGTCTGCTCAGGCACCTGTTGGTTTCAGAGCAACAATGTCAGGAATCGCCGGCGGAAGCACGAAAAAGCCAAAAAGAAGAAAGGCGAAAAGAAAAACGAGAAAGAGAAGGTAATTTTTATTTTGTAAAATTATTTAAACCATTCTTCTCTTAATATTTAGTTAAATTAAAATCTAAAAGGAGGTTTAAAAATGGCAAAACAAGGTTCTGTATTGAACTTGGTAGCGTGGTTCACAGGCATAGTTGTTTCCTTGGCCGTGGGATTTGCATTGGCTGACGGAACAATAGCTGTTCCTTATTTGGGAGTTGTGAATGTAATAGTAGGATGGATTGTTGTAATCACAACAATCATAAGCGCTGTCTTGGCAATCATAAAGCAGTAAATTAATTTTTTATTTATTTTTTATTTTTATTTATGTTTGTCTGTATTTGAAAATTGGAATAGAAGAGGATAAATATATTTTAACTCAGGAAGATAAAAGAAGGATTGAGGAAAGAGTGGAGCAAATTCGAGAAGAACTGCGTCCTTTAACAGATCTTCTAAGAGCAAGCAGACATCTTACAGCAGCAGATTATAATATCAGGATAAACTCTCCGCCATTAAATCTCCCAAAAGACTACGATTTTTCACAATTATTTATAGATTACTAATTCTTTAGAATTATTTAACAGGCTTCATCTCGCCCCAGGATTTGTCAAACATGTTCTCAAGAGCCTGGGCGAAAAACTCTGTGTTTATCCAGACGCCAACATCGTAGTTGGGATGGAATTTCTCGTCATCCAAAAGCATGAACATCATTTGACTGCCGTCAATAACGGCAAATCTGCCCTTTAATTGTTCAGCTTGCCTGACATCTGCAACTTTCTTAAGTTCTTTTGCAACCTTAATGTTATTGTTGTTTATTGGAGCAGCAATCCTCACTTTAACGCCGCGCTTTTTGCATTTTTCCAATGTTGGCATAAGTGCCTCCATTTTCCTGTTCAGTCCTTCAGCGGTCGTCATTATTGTTACTGACTTTTCAGCATCACGAACCATCATATCTAAATGATTATACAAGTTCTGCCTTCCTTTTATGCTTCCGGACAAATCGCTTGGCTCAACAAACCTTATTCCTTTTGTGAAAAGAGAATCGAGCTCATCAAGAACCTCATCACCCTTGAGAGTTTCAAGTCTTTTTGATTTTTCTTTTGCTTGGACCAAAAGATTCTTCTTTACTCTTTCCACAACTTCTCCCGGTTTAAGAGCAACAAACTTTATTGGCTTTCCTAGTTTCATAATAATAAATCCTTTCTTTTCAAGGCTTTCAAGAATGTCGTAAGTTCTTGATCTTGGAACATCAGATATGCTGCTTAACTCGCCAGCCGTGCTCGTGCCCCGAGAGAGCAGAGCAGTCCATACTTTTACCTCATAAAGGTTCAAATCAAAAATCTTTCGCAACCGGCTCAGAAATTCTTCTTTTACTATCATTTTGTAAATTTAAAGACCCACCTGTATTTTTAAATATTGTTATGATAAAAGAGTGACTGTTATGGACTTACCGATTAGTAACGATTATTGCAATCTCCCCTCTTTTATCTTTTATTGAAAAGCTCGTTTTGTTTTTAAATGTTTCCTTGCCCCCCTGTTTGCCGTCGCTGGCTATCTCAATTTTTCTTGAATTTGTTCTTTCTTTTAGGAAAATAATCTGGTTTTCAAGCATATTCCCTAATGCCTGGTCTGTGAAAACATGCAGTTCAATCTGATTTTTCTTCTGCAATCCTAGTTTTTTCCTGAAAGCCTGAACCTGCCTGGCGAGTTCTCTGGCATATCCCTCAGCCTCGAGCTCTTTTGTTAATTTTGTGTTGAGTTTTACTTCTGTTTGTTTTTCCTTTTTAAATTTTATTTTCTTAACGTTTAACTGGCTCATAATTATTTTTTCTTCATGCTTGTTTAGCTTAAAATTCTCCCCGCTGATTTCTGCCTCGGATAAGGGCCATTTCAATCCTATATGGGTCCTGTCCCTTTCTCTTAAACCAACAGAAACAATATTTCTGATTATTTCCATATCCTTCATTATCTTTTGGTCAACTTTTTTCTTGCTAAACTTTGGATAATCTTTGAGATGAACAGAACTATTTTTTCCGTGCAGTGATTGGTGAATATATTCAGAAACAAATGGAAGAATGGGAGCAACAGCCTTTGAAAATTCATCAAGAACATACCTTAAGACAGCTCTTGCTTTCTTTTCTTCTTCCAATCTTTCCCGATTGATTCTCACATACCATGTTGACAAGTCTTCTGCAAAAGCCCTTATTTCATTGCATGCTTTTATTGTGTTGTAATTCTCGAGATGGGATTCAATTTTAACCCCAAACTCATTTAACTTTGAAAAAATCCATTTGTCTGTCAAGTCGTTGCTTTTTGGCTTGCCGGTTCTAATATTTGTGTCTTTTACAGTTTCATAAAATCTTAACGTATTATACAAAATCAAGATGACTTTTTTAGAGGCTTCCTCAACCCCTTTGTCTGAGAAGTTTAAGTCTTCAGCGTTCATGACAGAACCAGACATAAGGTACAACCTTAAGGCATCAACGCCGTATTTATTAATGAGAATCATGGGGTCAGTAAAATTGCTTTTGCTCTTGCTCATCTTTCCCCCATCTTCAGCTAAAACAGTTCCGGTCGTAACAACATTTTCAAAAGGCGCCTCATCAAACAAAATTACTGATAAAACCATCATATAATAAAACCATGTTCTTACTTGAGCTATATATTCTGCAACAAAATCTGCCGGAAAATTATCTAAGAACAATTTTTTGTTTTCAAAAGGATAATGAAATTGGGCAAAAGTCATTGCCCCTGATTCAAACCAGCAATCAAGAACCTCTGGAATCCTTCTAAATTTCTTCCCATCTTTTTCCAAAATAACCTTATCAAGAAAATCCTTGTGCAAATCCACGTTTCCCTTAAGGTTCTTCGCATATTTCCTTAACTCTGCAATGCTTCCTATTACGATTTTTTCTCCGTCATCTGACACCCATATAGGCATTGCGCTTGCCCAGTACCTATTTCGTGATATGTTCCAGTCAGGAGCTGTTTCAATTGTATATTTAACACGCCCTTCTCTAAGAAATCCAGGATACCATTTTATTTCTTGGCTTTTCTTCAAAAGTTTTGGTTTTATTTTTTGTATGTTTATGAACCAAGCCGGAATTGCCCTGTAAATAAGCTTTGTTTCACACCTGTAACAGAAAGGATATTCATGTTCTGTTTTTTTGATAAGAGCCACCTTGCTATGCTTCTTAAGAAAATCAATGATGTATTTGTTTGAATCATGAACAAATTTTCCTTTGAAATCAGGCACTTCTTCTGTAAATCTCCCCTGCTCGTCAACAGGTTGAACAACAGGAATCCCATATTCTTTGCAGACATTATAATCATCTTCTCCGAAAGCCGGCGCAGTATGCACAATCCCTGTGCCATCTTCAGCATTTACAAAATCTCCAAGAACAAACCTGAATGCATTTTCCGTATTTCTAAAATAAGGGAATAATGGCTCGTATTTTTTCCCTTCAAGCTTTCTTCCCTTTATCTCTTTTACAACATCATATTCTTCCTTGCTTTTGAAGAAATCGTTCAGAACTTCTCGAACCATCAAATAAGTCTCGCCGTTTGACTTGTCTTTTACATAAATATAATTAAGATTTGGATTCACAGCTAGAGCAAGATTTGAAGGCAATGTCCAAGGAGTCGTTGTCCACGCAAGAGCATAAACATGTTCTTCTTCGTCTTTTAATCTAAATTTGACAACAATAGAGTCATCTTTTACTTTTTTATAAGAGTTGTCCATTGCAATTTCTGCCTTTGCCAAAGGAGTTGAACAACGGGGACAGTAAAGGAGAACTTTTTCCCCTTGGTAAATAAAGTCACGATCCCATAATTGCTTGAATGCCCACCAAACAGATTCTATATAATTGTTATCCATTGTTCGATAGGAATTTTTCATATCAACCCACCTTGCAATCCTTCCTATTACTTCTTCCCAGGCGTTTGCATATTTCATTACGCAGCTTCTACAGTAATCATTGAATTTTTTAACTCCAATTTTTTCAATTTCTTTTTTTGAGTTTATATACAGACCGCGTTCAGCAATGTTTTCTATTGGAAGTCCATGGCAGTCCCAGCCCCAGATTCTTCTGACATATTTTCCTTTCATTGTCCAGAATCTTCCAAATATGTCCTTCGTAACAGAACCCAGGATATGTCCATAATGTGGCGTTCCTGTTGCAAAAGGAGGACCATCATAAAACACATATGGTTTTTTGTCTTTTGTTTTTCCTAGTGATTTCTCATAAATTCTGTTCTGTCTCCAAAATTTCAAGATATTTTCTTCGATTTTATTTACTTCCATTTTACCACATAGACTCCAATATTTTTAAATTAACTTCTTTTCTTTCTTCCACTCTATTATTTTCCCAGCGTCTCTTTCTACATTGTCGGCCTTTCTCAGCCCCTGAATCTGACTTCTTGTCAGTATTGGAAAGAGCTTTGCCTTGTCAAGATAGTCATTGATAAACCAGACATCTTTTTCAGAAGCCATCCAGTTAAGATGGTCAATTTTTTCAAGGCTTACCGGCTGAGAATATGCTCTGAGGTTTTTTCTTCCGGCATCATCAAAATACTCGTGGAAAAAACTCATTGCCAATTCCCGAATGCTCTTATAAACAGGCTCCCTGTATCTTAAGACGGCATGATTTGTTTTTCCTATTGCGCCCCAAAAGCCATTTTTTTGGAACACGCAGATAACGTGGTCATCATCTTTGTCGTTTGCAACCAAGTCAACAATCCAAGACCTCCAGCCATTAACACGCAAGGCAGCCGACGCAAGCAAAGCTCCCTCCATGCAATGTGCCTTATTATTCTTCAGGACCATCCTTGGAGAGAAGCAGGTTTCTCCTTTTTCCTCAAAGTTTATGGGGATTTTATTAAGAAAATCCTGAATTTTCTTCGGAGTATTAAGAGATTTGAGAATTTTTAATTCTTGTTTGTTTAGCCCGAACATGAATTCTTAAAGAATTTTGGTTATTAAAACATTTACTAATTAACGCCAAAACTTTCCAAAACTTCTTTCTCTATAAAATGCAGCTCACTTGGGATTACAAAGCAAAATGGAGATTTGATTTCCAATCCTCTTAACTCATCAATAGCCCCGTAATAAATTTTCCAGCTGTCTGTCCCAAGTCTTGAGCAGACGGCAATTTTATTGAAATTAATCTCCTTGGTATTAAAGTCTTTTTCTAATTTAGCCAATGCATCTTCAAAGTTTAAGCCAATATCAATTAATATCAGAGAATGGGCTTTTATCTTTAAATTATCCGCAACTATATCTGTATAACTATCTGCGTCAAAACCGGGCATGCTGGCTATTTTTCCGAATTTGTAAGGTTGCAACCCTGTTTCAGCGACAGCATCAACAACAGAAGCATTGTATATTGTTTTAACTTTAACTCTTGACTTCTTTGCTTCGGCAATTAAAGTTATATGTGTTGTTGCCGTGAGCGGGCTTCCATAGACAAGAAGAGCAACATCTGTCCTCTTGGCTTCGTCAATGATTTTCATGCTCTCAACAAAGCCCCTGTCTGCAGGAAAAAGTTTTTTTCCTATGATATCTCCAAGCCCGGCAAGAGAATAGGGAAATTCTACAGTGTAATTTTCAAAGTAAATCTTCTTGCATTTCTTTGCAATATCCAGCCCGTATTTTGAGATGCCTAAAACATCAAGCCCTAGCCCTATTATGTATAACATAATATGGAGAAAGATATTCTGTTTTTAAGGGTTGTCTTTGATGTCCTTTTTTAGTAATTCAGATTGTTTAAAAACCAAGGAAACATTTAATTTAATCAAAAAGAGGTTCCAGGGCCATGGCAAAGAAAAAAGCTAAAAGAAGATAATTTTATGCATAAAATACTTCCATTTACTTATTTCTTTTTATTTTTATCTTATTTTTAAGGCTTCTGCTCGTGACTATCGCTATGAATAACATGGTGAAAAGCAAAGTATCATTTCCAAGAAGAAGAGACACCAATGCCCCAATCAATGACGCGATTATGATAAGCTTAAACCAGATTCTTCCTGCCTTTAGTTCTTCTTTTGTAATTTTAGCAAGATAGTTTCCTATTGGAATTCCGAGAGCAAGAACCAAGATTCCAATAACAATTTTTATCGCCTCTTCCATAATAATATTTAAGAAACCTGGTTTTTATAATTAATCTTAATTCTGAGCAAGCTTTATTGATGCTAAAAGTTACAATTTGATGCTCTGGTGCCACGGAAAAATTTAAATAATAGTATGTTATGTTTATATCAAGGCATCAGGGAATGCCTTAAGTCTTCGGACATCCCGCACTGTATCCCAGCTGTGTTGAACACTGGGGATTTTATTATGGAAAAAAGAATTTCTGTATACATTGATGGCGCTAATTTTTATGGCGGTTTGACATTCATAAATAAGAAATTCACGGACACTAAATTTGATTTTGAGAATTATATTAATCATTTGATTGGAAAAGATAAACTGGTCAGAATAAATTATTATAATGCATTAGTCAAAAAGAAAATCAATGAGAGAATATGGAAAAAACAAAATGATTTTTTTGATCGACTGAGAAGAATTCCAAAATGTAGAGTGACGCTATGTACCAGAAAATCGCGCCTTAACATTTTAGGAGAAGAGTATCATACAATAAAGGGTGATGATATCTTGTTAGCATTAGATATGATAGAAGATTGTCATAATAATAAATTTGACAAAGCAATTTTTATTTCTGGAGATGGTGATTTTTCAGATCTTCTGAGACGAATTAAGAAAAAAGAAAAAGAAATTGAAATTTGTTATTTTGAGGGGTGTATTGCAAGAATTTTGCTAAAAAAAGCTGATAACAAAAGATTAATTGATAAGAAAATAGCAAATAGGTTTTTTTGGAGGGGGAAATAAAATCATGCCCTACAAAAAATTTCTGATAATTGCAAGCAAGCTTGACAAGGCAGGGATAAACATAACAACGCAACTGAGCCAGTTTAAGACAGATTCCGGAGAAGAATTTAAGTTTTATCTTGTCGATAAAGAGGCAATATACACAGAAAATCTTGATTTGAAAAAAATAAACCATTTTGATTTCATAATCTTTGCATCAAAGCACAAATCAGAGGCAGGTGGAAAAACTCTCTCTGTTCACGCTCCCGGCAATTGGAGAAGCGCTGACTTTGGAGGCGTTTCTGGAAAAGCCTGCAGATCTTCTGCATTGTTCATGAAATATCTTTTTGAAAAACTTAATGAAAAAGCAACAGAGTCTTATCTTACTGATTACAATGTAACAATGGAAGCAACACACCATGGTCCTTTGATTGATAAGCCCTGCGTGTTTATTGAAATCGGTTCTAGAGAAACAGAATGGACAGACAGGAGAGCGGGCTTTGCTGTGGCTCGTGCTATTTCTGACGCAATTTCAACCTTTAAGGAGAATCCATACCATGAAATAGCAATTGCTCTTGGAGGGCCCCATTATTGCCCGAGTTTCAATAAAATTCAGCTGAAATCAAATATAGCAATTTCTCACGTAATCCCAAACTATGTTTTTCCCGTAACAGAAGAAACCATTCAGGAAGCAGTCAGCAAAACAGAAGAAGAGCTTGATTTTGTTCTTCTTGACTGGAAAGGTCTTGGAAATTCAGAGCAAAGGCAGCGAGTTCTAGACATTTTGAAAAAGCTTTATCTTGATTATAAGAAGACAAGAGAAGTTAATAAGTAATGTCAATTAAGCCCATAAATTCCTACTTCTAGGTATGAAAAAGTTTAAATACCAATTCCTACTTAGATAAGCATGATAATCAAGAGAACAATCGGAGAAAAAGGGCAGGTTGTTATACCAAAAGATATAAGGGAGCTTCTAGGACTTAAAAGAGGAAATGATGTGGTCTTTGAGGTAAAAGACAATGAAGTAGTAATTAAACAAGAGGAAAAAGAAAGTCCAGAGGAAATTCTTAAGAGATTTTTTACCCGTTCTAGAACAAAAGGTAAAGATTTAACTTTAGAAGATCTTAGAAGAATAGAAGATGAAAGTTATGATATACCTTGATGCAAATATTTTCATTTATGCTGCTACAAACCAAGGTTTCAAAGGAGAAAAATGCAGAAAGATTTTATTTGATTTATCAAAAAACAGATTTGAGGGCTATACATCTGTTTTAACTTGGGATGAGGTGGTTCATTCTATATTGAAAAAAGAAGGAAAGGATAAAGCGATTGATCAAGGTAAGGATTTTCTAAAATTACCAAACCTAACTTTTCTGGATTCAACGCTCCTGATAATCTCTAATGCACAACAATTATGTGAAGAAAAGTTTTTGAAGCCAAGAGACGCAATTCATGCTGCAACAGCCATAAACCATAAAATAAAAAAAATAGCCTCGGATGATTCTGATTTTGATAAAGTTAAGGAATTAAAGAGAATAAGAATTTGATATGAAAGAACAAGTGGATGTGGGTAAATAATTGGTTTTTAAGAATGTTACCTATGACTTTTTTAAAATTCTCCACCAACCCTACTCCGCCACCAAGCAAAATTATTTTAACTTACAATCCTCATTTAACTTATCCAATCTTCTGATTATTCTTCTGCTAGAATTACCTCTTTTTCTTCCACGCAACAATTCCTACAACAATTCCATAGGAAAGTGTTCCAAGCCCGTTCCAGATTACGCCAAGCAACGGACTCAGGGCCAGCCATCCTGGATATTTCAGCTTCTCAAAAACCCTCCAATTAGAGATAATGAACAAAACACCTACGGCAATCCAGCCTGCTATTGGAATAATCAGGAGAAAAACCCATGCCCAGTGAAATCCCCCAAGCTGAAGCCACATGGCAATATTAGCAAAAGGAATCCAGGCAAGCCAAGGCTTCTTATGCCCCCTCTTTTTTGCAATCGTATACCATGCAAAAGCAAAGTAAAGATAAATTGCTAGGAGAACAAGCACAAGAACAAATATAATGGCTGCGAGTGTTGCTCCTAACGCACCTCCGACAAGAAAATCCTGGGGGCTTGTAAGATTCCAGTCTGTCCAGTTCGCCATAAAAAAGATAGGAAAAAACTGTTTATAAATATTTTTTAAAAGGGGTTTTTATTAATAGTTATCTTTTTGAATAATTATGAACAAAAAACTAAAAGATATTGATAAAAAAATATCTGCCCTTGACCCAAGATTTAAGGAAAAGATTGAATCTCTTTTTTCTGCAATGAATCAATCAGTATCTATGCTGTATGAGGCAGCCGTAACAGACGAAAAAACAGGGCTTCGCAATAATAAATTCTTTGAGAGCATACTTGAGATGGAACTTGAAAAAATCAGTTAATCACTTTCCCGTTTTCATAAACAACCATTTTTCTCTTCCTGAGTTCCTTGAAAAAAAGTCCTGGAGGAATAATAAATTCCGGAGAATAACTTCCTGGTTTTGTTATAACTTTTTTTAAAATCATCTGAGCAATTATACTTGCAGGCATCCCGGTGTCAATATTGCAGCCAGCCCATTCCCATCCTTTTAAAGGTTGAACAACGCATTCCATAAATATTTTTTTGGTTTTTCCTCCAGATTTACCTTTTATGAAAACCCAAAGATTCTCAGTTTCTGTATATCCTTTGGGATAGCCTAATTTCTTAAGCACATCTGTGAGAAAATCAATAGGTCTTATTTCACTGCCACGAAAATTTATTGGCTTTTTGCTAGACAAGCCCAAATTAATCAAAGTCATTATTGCATTAAAAGAATGCTCTGGAAATCCGGCATAGAATTCAAGATTCTTTATACCTTTTTTTTCAGCAAATCTATGGAAAGTGTATGTCTCAGGATGGTGCCCAACCCTCATTTCCTTCTGATGTCCTATTGCTCTATGATAGCAATTAACAATAGAATTCAAGGGCTTAACTCTCACTGTTTTATGGTTGTGGAGATAAGGGGCGTCCATAACAAATTCTTCTGTAATGCTTTCTATAGAAAATGGAACAACAAAAACCTTCATATTAGAATCCCATGCAAAACCAACTTCTATCGTATCAATCTTATCAAATTTTTCATTAGCATGTTTAAGCATAACATTTCCTATTCCGGGAACAGAGCCACACCCTGTTATATGAATCAGACCTCTTTTTTTAAGGATCTTATTCACCCCGAGTTGCTTTCTTGTCATAGGTATATCAGAGCCAAGATCAATAGAATGCACACCCGCCTTTATACAATCTCTTAAGAGATTAATATTCCAGTCTCCTTCCGCGCAGTTTATGACTACTTTTGAACATGATTTTTTTATTGCTTTTATTGTATTTGAAGAATCTCTTAAATCAACATGTCCAAAGGATGTTTTTTTCTTATATTGTTTAAGGAAATGTTCTACTCTGCTTTTGTCTCTTCCGCACATAAAAACAGAATAGCCACCATTAAGAAGATCCATAGTTACAATTCTCCCCTGCATACCTGTGGCACCTATAATACAAAAATCAAATTTCATTTTCCCCCCTTTTATGATATTGTAACTTAATTCAAATTTTTAAACATTCCCACAATACAAGTTTTTCAAAGAATAACTTTTTCTCGGCAATTATTTTAGCTTTATAGCCAAGAGCCTTGAAGTTAATATCCTGAGAAAGCGAACTTGTTATTAAAAATATCCTGCCATTATTAGTCAGATTATTTTTGGCTTGTTTTAGGAATTTTATCGCTATCTCATTTCCTTTCTTTCCGCCAGTTGTTTCTGTCCTTGATTCTGTTGGCTCTCTTTTATCTTCTGGAAGATATGGTGGATTAAAGATAATCACATCAAATTTTCCTTTGATGTTGCTGAACAAATTAGAGGTGATGCAATTAAATCCGATGGATTTGCATTGTTTAACAGCCATAGAATTAATGTCAGAACCAGTGATATTATTAATATTAACCCCGCACTTTTTAGCTGTTACAAGATTAATCCCAGAACCAACGCCAATTTCAAGGAATTTTAAATTTGAATTTTTACTTAACAATTTTTGTAGCTCTTTTTTCAAAGTTTCAGACATAAGATAAGAATCTTCTGCTGGCTCGTAGATTTCAGACATGTTAAATCACAGAAGCTTTTATTATTGTAACATCTTCTACAGGCTTGTCATTTGCATCTGTCTGCACCTTAGCAATTTCGTCAATAACATCTATTCCGCTAGTGACTTTACCAAAAACAGGATGTTTGCCGTCGAGAAAGTTATTATTAACAAGATTTATAAAAAACTGGCTTCCGCCGGTATTTGGGCCAGCATTTGCCATAGAGATTGTTCCCCTGCTGTTTTTGTCAATATCTGTTCCTGTAAATTCATCTTTTATTGTGTATCCTGGGCCATCTCTTCCTGTGCCTGTTGGATCTCCACCCTGAATCATAAATCCATCAATAACTCTGTGGAAGATAATACCATCATAGAATCCTTGTTCGACAAGCTTCTTGAAATTTCCAGCAGTTACAGGCATTTCTTTATCATACAATTGTATAACTATTTCTCCGTGATTTGTTTCTAATTTAACCTGCGTTGATTCTTGTTGTGCCATTTTAGCTATAAAAAATGCTAAAATAAAAATAATTAATGCAGTTATAAAGATTGCCTTTTTCTTGACTTTTATTTCCATATGAAAAACGCCGCAGGCAGGAATCGAACCTGCGAGCCCCGAAGGGCCCGGATCTTTGCCATTTATTGGCGAAGCACATCTTTAGGAGATGTCATCGTAGAAGAACCTAGGTTCTTCCCGTTAGCAATCCGGTGCAATACCATTATGCGACTGCGGCTTATTGCAATTAAAAATACTGGACTTATAAGGTTTTTTATAAAGAAAATAGCGGGAGGTAGATTTGAACTACCGATCTCGAGGTTATGGGCCTCGCGAGGACTCCAAGCTCCTCTATCCCGCTTTCACCGAAACAGGATTTTGCATTAAAGCAATCTATCCCGCTATAGAAATTAAATCAATAAATCACTTATAAAGGTTTTCTTTTGTAGAAATTGGTTTTGTTCTATTGATGTATAATTGATTAGAGCCACCAATAAACCATGAAATTTTTCTTTCATTCATCAAAACTTTTAACATTCAAGATTTATTAACAATCCTAACTATCTCCCAGAGGTTAGAAATACTTAAAAACGAAAACTTTTTTCTCTTTAAATGGAGGCTAAAAATACCTTAATTCTTGGAGTCGATGACTCGGGGAGAGGGCCAGTTCTCGGAGCAATGATTCTCGCAGGCTGCTTAATTACAGAGGAAACAGAAAAAGAATTCAGAAAGCTTGGAGTCAAGGACAGCAAACAACTTACTCCAAAACGCCGTGGATATCTTGAAAAATTGATAAAAGAAAAAGCAATAGCATTTGCATTACAAGTAGCCCAACCTTCTGAAATAGATGGGAAAAACCATGATGGTACCAACTTAAACGACTTAGAGGCAGAAATGTCAGCGAAGATTATTAATGAGCTAAATAAAGGAACTGACAGGATAAAAATTGTTATTGATTGTCCTTCTCCCAATAGGATGAAGTGGCGCGAAGGAGTTTTGCTTAAAGTGAGCAACCTGGCCAATCTTGAAATTTCCTGCGAGCACAAGGCAGACAGGAATCATGTGGCTGTTTCCGCCGCCTCAATCCTTGCTAAAGAGGAAAGAGAAAGACAAATGCGCAAGCTAAAGGAAAAATACGGGAATGAAATGGGCTCTGGGTATTCTTCTGATCCTTTAACAAAGAAATTCCTGGCAAATAATGTAAAGAAATTGCACAATCATGGAATCTTCAGGAAATCATGGAGTACATGGAAAAAAGCTCATAGCGATTCCGGGCAGAGGAAATTGGTTTGAATTTATTTTAGCTTATTCACAAGGCCCGTTTCTGCGTCCCTATTTTCCCTTTTTTTCTTTGGGTCAAAACTTATAGCTAAATAAATTGCTGTTCCAGCAGCGACTGCTGCAGGCGCCACTAGATAGACTGGATTTTCACCAAGCCACTTTGCTATTTCATACATTGTGTTTTCCATTTTTTTCTCCGATTTAATTACTACCAAGTACTCAGAGACATCATTTAAAGATTGTGCCCCCCTTTTGGGGGTGCAAGAATAAGATTTATATACTAAAATAATCTTGTTGATTTATGGAGACGGCTTTCTTAGAAAAAGCGGGTTTGACTAAGAGCGAAGCCAAAGTTTACTTCGCTTTGATTAAGTTGGGGGAAACTACGGCGGGTCCTATAGTAGATGAGGCAAAAGTTACCCGTTCAAAGATATATGACCTTTTGGAGAGACTAAAAAACAAAGGCATGGTAAGTCATATTATTAAGGGCTCTGTAATGCGTTTTAGCGCCGCAGACCCCTCAAATATAATTTCTTATTTAGAAGAGAAAGAGAAAGAAATAAGAAAACAAAAAGAATCTGCTAAAACCATAATCGAACAATTTGAAAAACGATATAAAAAGGCTTTAGAAAAGAAATTAGCAGAAATTTTTGTTGGCATGAAAGGTATGGAAAATGCTTTCAATGTTCTTATTGAAGAATTTGACTCTAAAATACCTTATTTTGCTTTTGGTGCCGGGAAAGGTGAAAATGCTGAGCAAGTAATGATCTTTTTTTCAAAACTTCATTTAAAACGCATTGAAAAAAGAGTTAAATCTTATATATTATTCAATGAAACTTCCCGTGATTTGTTTAAGAGCCAAGAAAAATCAAGACTTGTTGAAGCGCGTTATTTAGAACAATCAACGCCGTCTGCGATAAATATCTACAAAGATTATACAATAATTGCTATTCTAAGCGAAGAACCAATAACGATCCTTATAAGGAATAAGGAAACAGCAGACTCTTTTAGAGAGTATTTTAAGATAATGTGGAAAATCGCTAAGAAATGAACAACTAAATTTAAATAATTAAATAGACAAACAATAAAATGCACATAAAAAAACTGGTGATGCACGGATTCAAGAGTTTTCCGCGAAAAACAGAGATACCTTTCACGCCAGGTATTAATGTTATCCTTGGCCCAAATGGTTCTGGGAAAAGCAATATTTCAGATGCAATATGTTTTGTTCTTGGTCGCCTCAGCATTAAATCGATGAGGGCTGCAAAAGCCAGCAATCTTATCTTTTTAGGAAGCAGGGAAATAGCTCCTGCAAAAGAAGCATCTGTTGAAATAATTCTTGATAACTCAGAAAAAGTATTTTTCCTGGACACAGAAGAAATCTCTATAAAAAGAATTCTCCGCAAAACCGGACAAAGCGTTTACAAAATAAATCATGAAACAAAAACAAGGCAGGAAGTCCTAACCTTGCTATCCCAGGCAGGAGTGGATCCCGGAGGATTTAATATTATCCTGCAGGGCGAAATCCAGAATTTTGTAAGAATGCATGCGGAAGAACGCCGCGGAGTCTTTGAAGAAGTGTCCGGAATTGCGGTTTATGAATCAAGAAAAGAAAAATCTTTAAGGGAGCTTGAGAAAACAGAAGAAAGGTTGAAGGAAATAGCTTCTATATTAAGGGAAAGAACAGCATATCTTAATAACCTTGAAAAAGAAAGGCAGCAGGCCCTGAAATATAAAAAGATTGAATCTGACATAAAAAGGCTGAAGGCAAGCATGATTTCTTCTGATTTAAACAGAAAAAATAAAGAGGCAGAGATAATAAAGTCAAATATAGCTGAGAAAAACCACGACTTAGAGAAAATAAGGAAGGCAACGATTTCCCTGGAAACAGAAATAAAAAATACAGAGCTGAAAATATCCGGAATAAACAGGAAGATACAGGAATCAACAGGATTGGAGCAGGAGCGGATTAACCAAGAAATCGCAAATCTTAGGGCAGAGCTGGCAGGTTTACATGTGAAAAAAGAGAACTTTGAATCTAAAATAACAGAACTCACGCAACAAAAAAAGGATTCTCTGGATTCTTTATCTGCTCTGGAGGACAGCTTTAAGAATCTAAAAAAAGGAACAGTTTCTTCTGACGGAAAAGAAAAAGAACTAAACAAGAAAAAGCAAGAGCTTGAAGCTGTTGAATTAAAAAGGAAGAAGTTTTATACCGCAAAATCAGAGCTGAAAAGCACAAAAGAAAGGCAGCAGGATAAGAAATCTTTGCTGCAGAATTATATCAATGAATCAGATTTTCTTCTCAAGCAGATAGAAGCTTTGTCTTTGACTCTTTATGAAAGGCATTCTTCACAGGAAAAACTCGATAAGCTTAGGCACATGGCGGAAGAAAAAAAGGACATGCTGAATACTCTTGTAAAAAAAGAAGCAGAGCTTGAAAAAAATACTTATGCGTGGGATTTTGAAATTCAGAATCATGAACGGACATTGGAAAAGATTTCAAAAATGGATATATGCCCTATTTGTAAGAACAAGATAACGAAAGAGCACATGCAAACAATAAGGGCTGAATTTTCTCCAAAGTTGGATTCCCTGAAAAAACAAATTTCGGCGGCAGACAAGGAGCTTAAGGAAATTTACGACAAGAAATCCCTGGTTTCTTCAGACATAGAGCAGATTTCCGGTGACATAGGAAAAACAGTTGCTGACATCTCAAAACTGGCTTCTATAGAAGAGAAAAAAGAGCAAATGCGAGCCTTGCAGAAAAAATCAGGCGCTGTTTCAGAGGAGCTTTCTGCTTTGTCCTCGAAGATAAATAAACTTGAGGGGGAAGTCACAACTAATGCAACTGTTGAATCAAAATACGAATCTTTAAGGATTGAGCTCCAGGAAATTTCCGCACGCAGCAGGGAAAATATTGATTCAGAAATTTCTTTCAAGGAAAGAGAACTTGAAAGGCTAAGAGTTTCCATTAAGCAAGTAACTCAGAATATAGAGGATATGACAGGGGATTTGGAATCTTTAGATAAAATTATCGGTGATAAAGAGGATACTCTTGAGAACAAAAAAATACAGGAACAAAAACTTGCAGAGAAATTCAGGGAAATGATTTCAAACAGGGATTCATTGCAGGGAAAAATCAGAGAGTGCAGCCTTGAAATATCAAAAAAACAGCACGAATCCCATGCTGTGGAGCAGCAAATAAATGACCTGAAAATAGATATTGCCAGGATTTCGGCAGAGGCCGAAAATCTCTCTGTTGAACTTGCCGGCTTCGGAAAAATAGAAATAATAAAAGCCCCGCGGGATGCCCTTATTTCACGCCTGGCAAAATCCCAGGAAATCTTTGCAACAATTGGCTCTGTTAATCTAAGAAGCTTGGAGGTTTATGATTCAATAAAAAAAGAGTATGATTCTATAAAGGAAAAAGTGGCTGTTGTCTCCAGTGAAAAAGAAGGCATACTAAAAGTTATACACGAGATTGATGTGAAGAAGAAGAAGGCTTTTTTACAGACATTGAAGACAATAAACGAATTATTTACAAGAAACTTCTCAGAACTTAGCAGTAAGGGTCATGTTTATCTTGAGCTTGAAAATCAGAAAGAGCCGTTTGCCGAAGGCTCGGGAGTGAACATAACCCTGAAGACAGGCCATGGAAAATACTTTGATGTAAAATCCCTTTCAGGCGGAGAGCAGACACTCGTGGCTTTGTCTCTTATATTTGCAATCCAGGAATACAGGCCATATCATTTTTATCTTCTTGATGAAATTGATGCTGCTCTTGACAAAAGAAATTCAGAGCGTCTGGCAGGACTGCTTAACAAATACATGCGGAAAGGCCAATATCTTGTTATAACACATAACGATGAAGTCATACAGAGAGCAACAAATCTTTACGGAGTCAGCATGCATGAGGGAATATCTAAGATAATAAGTTTGAAAGTATAGCATGCATGGACTTCATCCAAGCGTGGCCGTCGATGACTTCCGTGAACAGGAAATTCACGTCGTATGAATGAGGGAATATCTAAGATAATAAGTCTGAAAGTTTAATGTTAATCTTTTTGTGATAACTAAAGTATATAAATTATGAATATTTTAATATAATAAAATCTAATCACCCTGTTTTACTTTTAAAATTTTATCTAAAATCGAGCGAACAGAGTGGGCGGGCTAATAAATACAAAAATGTTCAAAAAACACCAGCTTCTCAGGAGTTTAGCCGATAAGGGAATCCAGCCGCGCGTTCTGGAAGCTTTTGCAGCTGTGGATCGCGCGGACTTTATTTCCCCAGAACTTGAGAAAATGGCATATGATGATGTTCCTCTTCCCATTGGAAAAGGTCAGACAATCTCTCAGCCATACACTGTTGCAGTCATGCTTTCTCTTCTTTCGTTGCGTTCTGGTCAAAAAGTTCTTGAAGCTGGCTCTGGCTCCGGTTATGTGCTTGCTCTGTTGTCCCATATTGTCGAAGAAAAAGGCAGGGTTTATGGAGTAGAGGTTCTCTCTGATTTAGTAAAGAAATCAAGAAAATCTCTTACAGGCTTAAAGAATATTCGTGTTTATAATAAGAACGGCGCCCAAGGATTAAAAGACAAGGCGCCATTTGACCGCATTATAATTAGCGCGGCAGTCAACGAAATTCCGCAAGCATTATTGCATCAACTGAAACCAAAAGGTGGAATTCTCGTTGCACCTAAAGGATCAAGGTTTGAGCAAGAGCTCGTTGTCATAGAAAGAAAAGATAATGTTTTTGAAATCAAGAAGAAAGTTCCAGGCTTCTTATTCGTGCCGTTTGTTGGTGAATAAGACAAAAAGAACAGAAAAGTTTAAGTGTATGTCTGTATAGGAATATTATAATGAGTGATGAAATAATCTATTTAAGGGTAGATAAAGATCTGAAAGAAAAGATGAAAGCTTACGATGAAGATTATTGGAACACTTTTGTAAAAAAAGTTATAGTTAAAACTTTGAAAGGCATAGAAAAAGTTAACTTAAAAAAAGAGTCTTAAAAAGTATACGACTAAATATTATTGATAAAAAAGCTTTACAAGATTCCCAATGTGATTGCCCTAGAGAAGATTTAGGATTTTACTGTTTCGTGCCGTTTGTGGGGAGTGATTATGTGAGTTTCTTAAAAGGATCATACCCTTGTTCTTTTAACCAAAGAACATATTTTCTATGTGCTTGTGATTCTGGATTTAGAGGTATAGCACCTGTCTCATAACCACAAACCGTTGCACACCCTGTATTATGGTCCTTATACCCAAGAAGAACCCCGAGTGCTTCTTGGCTTAATCCGGCCCTTTCTCTCAGTTGTCTAGCTATCACCACATTAAATTTTATCTTGACCAACTCTCCTTCTTGCCCCCTAAAACTTTCTCCACCGTTTGCATATGAAACTAATCCCTCTAGTACAGATAAAACAAAAGATCTTTGCTTTGGCGTCAGTTCGCCCCCAAGATCTCTTATTCTGTTAATATAAAGAACAACGGCGTGGTCGTAATTATTTAAATCTGGTGTACTACCCCTTTTTTTATCATATCTGTTTCTCATCTTCTTAAAATAAAAAAGGGAGAAAGACTAAATAAAAAATAAAAAAAAGAAAAAAAGATTTAGTAGTAACTTTCTCCGAATTCTTCTTTCTCAGGTTTCTTTCCAATCAATACTATTAACACAACGAGCAATACAATGAAAATTATTGCAAGTATTACTGTTAATACAACGATTGGACTAGCGTTTCCATCTCTTCCACCGGTTGTCGTGAAAGTAACCCTGTCTAAAAGTGCGCCGTCTGCTGAGAAAACATTCACAGCAAATGTCTGTGCTCCTGCAACATTTGAATCAGCATTGACCATTACGGTCTTGCTTGATCCGGCTGGTACAGCAACAAGACTCTCGCTCACACTTACACTAACTGCGCTGGTTGATTCAGGTACAAGCCTGTAAACAACAACGTCGTTTGTTGGGTTCACGATAAGCAACTGGCTTCCGGAAACAATGAAATTTCCAGAAGAGAAAGCGTTCTCTATAGCAACCTGTACGGTCTTACTTGAAGTTGTGTCATCGTTCTCTGCTGTAACTTCAAGTGCATATGTTCCTGACTGAACACCCCAAGGAAGCTGAAGGAATAATCTTCCAGCAACAGTGTCTTCATCGTCTTCATTGCATTTTCTTGTAATGTCAACGCCATAGTTGTCTACAGCATCAGAATCATCATCACATTCAAGTGCAACAAGATCTCCGAAGAAACTTGCCCTTTGAACTCCAAGTGCAGGTATGCTGGCTGTGACTTCAAGATCATCAAGGTCGCTGTAGCCAAGGTTCTTCAAAACAACATCAACAGGAAACAAGTCTCCTGCGTTGACTGTCTGGGGAACACTTATAGTCTTAATAGCAACATTGTATGACTCTCTCTGAAGTCTTAGGGTGTAAGTAGCTTCTGTCTTAAATCCAGAGCCGCTTATATCCACATTCAGAGTAACAGGTCCGCTAAGCGTGTCTTTAAGGTCAAAAGGAACTTCAAGCCTCAAGGATTTTGAGTAGTCAAATCCAGACTCGATGTCAAAAAGCCTTGTCTCAGCTCGAACATCTTCCCTGTCGCCTTCAATTTCAACTTCTACTGTAACATCAGACACATTAACCAAAGAACTGAATTCAACCCTTATAGTTACTGTATCTCCAACAACTATTGCAGGCGTGTCTGTCACTGCGCTAATGCCATCAACTTCAACATCAGTTATAGATGCAAGGTCAGCAGCACTAACATTAACAGCAAGAAGCAAAACGCTTACCGCTAGTAGGAAAGAAACCAAAAATCTTTTAGTTTCCATCTTGTGTATCATCTTATTTAATTCTTGTCCGGGAAACAAAGTTTCCATTAAACCGTTGACTTTGATTTCCCTTATAAACTTTATGGTGTTGTTGTAATTCCTTAGTTACAATAGTACTGTATGTGAGTGGCAGAGAGTGACTTGCTTGCAGGAAAATTTTATCGTCGGTAAACTCAGAAGCTAACCAATTCTATCTTAGTGTCTGTTGTTGTGAAATTTCTTGCTGCAATGATTCGGATATTGGCGTCTTCCGCAGCGCTAATTACTGTTTTATTTACAGGCCCGTCAATCAAAATAGCAAATGGTTTTTCCCGCATATTTTTTAATGTTATAAAAATAGAGCTAACGGGAACAGATTTTATTTCTTTTAAATCTTCGTCTAAAAATATCGCTTTATTTGTATCTTTAATTTCCTGTGCTATCTCTTTTATTTTTGTTTTTATGCTTGAATCCAAAAAAGAAGAGGAAGCAGAACTTCGCGTTCTGCCCCTATTGTAAAAAAATTCTTCTGCAGGAACTTTCTTTCTCAAGCAAATAAGAATCTCTTTTCCTGTCAGTTCTTCAACTTCCTTTCCATCAGGCGCAACAGCAATATACTTTACTCTTGCATTGTCAGTAACATTCTGCGCTATAAGCTTTCCGCCTCTGTCGCCGTCAATGAAAAGAGTAATCTCTTTCTTTTCACTAAGTGTCTTGACGCTTTCAGGAAGTTTTGTTCCGTTCATAGCGATAACATTGCTTACCCCGGCACGCATGAGATTCAGCACATCTGCTCGTCCTTCCACAATAATAACCTCATCTCCGGAAAGATCTCCGGAAGGAAGCTTTTCCTCCCCATATTCCTGTACTGCAGCTGTTCTTGCAGAATCCTTGATTTCCTTTGAAATCTCTCTGGAATCTGTTGTTCCTTTCAGCTCGCCCATGAGCTTTTTTGCACGCTCTATAATGTAGTCCCTTTTAGATCCTCTGACATCTTCAATTCTTTCAATTTCAATCTGAGAATCGCAAGGCCCTATTTTTTCAATAGTTTCAACCGCAGCAGCAATTAAAGTTGTTTCACTTTGATCCAGGGCAGTAGGAATCTTAATCTTTCCTTGAGTTATCTTGTCTTTTCTTTCAAGCTCAACTTCAATTCGTCCTATCTTGCCTTCTTTCTGCAGCTCTCTCATCTCGAGCTCATTACCAAGAAGACCTTCTGTCTGCCCGAAGATAGCTCCAATTACATCCGGCTTTTCCAAAGCACCTTCAACACGGAAGTTTGCATGTATCATGTATTTTATTGATACAGGGCTTATTTTTGCCATTTTTTAATTTCCTCCGACTGTTTATTTAATTATATAGAAAAATATGTTTGCACTTTTTCAATTACTTTCTGCCTTCTTCTACCGAAAAATGAAATTGAATGTGATATTGTGATTAAGTCCCGGATTTCCAGGTTTAATACAGTATTTTTCTACAAAAAACCGTGGATTCCAGAGTTTTTAAGGCTTTCTAACTCAAACCCCTCTTCAAAGCCTGGAATTCCTGAAGCCTTCCAAGTTTCTGGTAAAGGTCAGAAAGTTTGTCTTTGATGTCCTTTCTTTCCGAGTCAGACAAGCGCATATCAAGGAGCTTTTCATAGAATTTCACTGCATGACTTCTCTTCATCTCTGCTTCTAATGAATGGGCATGAGCTTTATACATCATTTTTATCGTTGCTTGCAAATCTTCCCGCTCCTTCGAATTTGCTTCTGCCAAGGCTTTCCTGACAGCTTCATCCACGCGATCAAAGGCCCCGAGCCTGGCATAAAATTCTGCTGCACTTGTATAATGCCTAATTTTTTCAGCAAAAGTCAGTGAAACGCTTGCCGCATTGTCATATGCTTTTGCCGCCTCTCCAAAAAGCTTGCTTGCGTCATAAAGGAAAGCAAGTTTAATGAATATGAACTTCTTCGTGTCGATGCTTAGTTGATGGTTTTTCAAAAAGCGGTTAAGATGGTCTATCTGCACGAAATTTCCCTTTCCCTGCAAATCCTGTTCAATCTCGGATTTAGTCATTTCCGGTTTTAGCATTGAAAATAAAAGATGATTGAGTATTTAAGAATTATTGTGGGTTATAATCCTGATTCTCTTAATCCCATTAGATATGTTTGATCAGGATCATTAGTGTTATAGTAACTATCTTTTTTTGAGTCTCTGGCTTGGTGATCGTGCCTATGTGTTTTATATGCATTAAATCCAGCAGCCCCTGCAACACCAACAACACTTACGGTCAATAAAGCAAGAAGTCCTCTCCTAAATTTCCTCTCAGGTCCCATTGATTTAGGAATCTGCCCTTATTTAAAAATTTAATTATGCCCAAGAACCCGCGATTCAATCAGATCTTCTTTTCTCATATTCCACTACATAATGAATAAATCCTATTGTCCCAACGTTAATTTCTTTTTTGAATTCCCCATAATCCCCTGAAATCTCTGCTAAAGAACGCCCTGCTCTAACTTTCTGAAACGCTTCTTCGAATACTAAAGAATGCTCATCCAATATTGTATCAATGTTAAAGGTCATCTTAAAAGTTTAGAAAATAAAAGAAAAATTAATTTTTCTTTTTCACAATTTCTGTGCAGATTCCTGCGGCAACTGTTGCCCCGGCATCTCTGACTGCAAATCTGCTCATGTAGGCGTTTTCCTTCTGTGTTTCAAGGCACAGATTTCCTTGAGGTCTGATCCTTACTTTAGCGCTGTCCCCATTTTTAAGGAAATCAGGGTTTTGTTTTATGATTTCTCCGCTTCGCGGGTCAATTTGCTCTATCAATTCAACAAACTGGCAAGGAACCTGAGCTGTGTGAACGTGGAACACAGGAGTATAACCCTTTGCAAGAACTGTTGGATGATTTATGACTGTTATTGTTGCAATGAACTCCTCAACAACATTTGATGGCTTTGCAGCGTCGCAGATAACATCCCCGCGCGCAATGTCTTTTTTCCCAACACCCCTTATGTTTATTCCAACATTATCGCCCGCATCTGCTTGTGGAATAGTTTCATGATGCATTTCTATTGTCTTGACTTCTCCCTGGATTCCTGTCCCTGTCCTTCCTGGAAGAACAACAACTTTCTGACCAATTTTCATTATTCCTGTTTCAATTTTTCCAACAGGAACTGTGCCAATGCCTGTTATTTCGTAAACATCCTGGACAGGCATTCTCATCGGAAGATCAGTAGGAAGGCTTGGCTGAGGGAAAAGATCAAATTGCTCAACAATTGTTGGCCCCTTGTACCAAGCCATTTTCTCTGATTTCTTGGCAACATTATCCCCCTTTAATCCAGAGCATGCAACGAAGACAGTTGTTTCGGGATTTACCCCAACTCCCTGAAGGAGCTTTCCGACTTCCTCCTTGACAGAATTGAACTTGTCTTCCTTGTATTCAACAGCATCCATCTTATTAATTGCAACAGCGATATTCTTTACCCCCATTGTCCTCAAAAGCCAAAGATGCTCGGTTGTTTGCGGCTGTACTCCCTGAGGAGCAGAAATTACAAGGAAAGCGCAGTCTGCCTGAGATGCTCCTGTAATCATGTTCTTGACGAAGTCTCTGTGGCCTGGCGCGTCAATAATTGTGATTTGATATTTTTGGCTCATAATTTTCCTGTAAGCAAGATCAATTGTAACTCCTCTTTCTCTTTCTTCCTTGATTTTGTCCATGATATAAGCAAATTCAAATCCGATTTTTCCATGCTTTTCAGCCTCTGTTCTTAATTTTGTCATTTCCTGCTCAGAGACAAGGCCGGAATCGAAAAGAAGCCTTCCGACTATTGTTGATTTCCCAGCGTCGACGTGTCCTACAAAGACAACGTTCATGTTTGGTTTTTCTTTTGCCATTTTTCGTTTCCTTGTTTTTCAAAAATGGATTTGCGAAACGCTTTTGGCGTTTCAGCTTAGCCATGTTATATCAAATAAAAAAGTAGCTTTATAAAGTTTTTGGAAAACTTTATTCTAAAAAGGCAAATCTCTTTCTTCAAGAATTCTCTCAGCTAATCCCTTATATAAGATCCCTGAATTTTAATCCAGCCTGTTTTTCTATACTTTTTAGCGTTCAAATAGGCATTGTTTGGTGATGAACAGGGACAACAACAATCTTTCCATTCTTTTTTAATATAACGTGAGTTCCAGATTGCCTTTCTATTTCAAATCCACTTCTCTCAAGAATTTTAACGACCTCTTTTGACTTTATATTCTTAATTTTCATTTGACTCAAAGAAATATACGTGTAATCATAAGAGGTTCTTCTTTCTCTAACAAATCTTTTTTTTCAGGTGCCTCTTCTAATAGCAATTGAACAGCATTTTTAAGGTTATGAAAGGCTTCATCCAATGTTTCTCCAAAATCACTTACTCCTAATTCTAAAGCTTCAACTACAAAAACCTTAGTTCCATCGCTTAATTCTTCTTCATGCATAGAAACACTGAAGGATAATTTTTTATCCATAATTTTTATAGAGCTTAATAATATTTAAGGTTATTGGTTTTCCGCCAATCCCTTTCTGCTTCTTATCTTTCTTATGACGTCTGCTTGCAGGCTCGCAGGCACTTTCTCGAATGTTTGGTCTGCCAGCGAGCTATTGCCTCTGCCCTCTGTTGCGCTTCGTAAATCCGAAGACCATCCTATCATCTCAGCGACAGGAAGTTTTGCTCTCATTTCACTGCCAACTTCATCCTGCTTTACTTCCAGCATTTGTCCTCTTTTGCTTCCAACAAGTTTTGTTACAGTGCTAAGGAAATTATTTGGCATTTCAATGAGGTGTGTTTGAAGAGGCTCAAGCAAATAAGCTCCTGCCTGCCTCATTGATTCTGTTATTGCTTCTCTGACAGCAGGATAAACCTGGGCAGGGCCGCGATGAATTGCATCTTCGTGAAGCCTTATATCGTGAAGAGAGATTTTCATTTTTGTGCAGGGCTCTCTCGCCAAAGGTCCCTGGTCCATTACCATTTCAAAAGCATCAAGGACCATTTCAATAACTTCTCCAATATGGACTTCTCCCCGAGTTTCATCCATTAGAATATTTCCCTTGTATATGTCTCTTACATTTCTTACTTTGTCTCCTGACCAGCCGAGCTGAGAAAGTGTGTTGAACAATAAATCACTTTTTTTCTTAACCCTTCCCTCAGGCAATTCTCCTGATTTTATTGCCTCATAAACACTGCCTTCAAGGGGTTCAACTTTCATGTAAAAACTATTGTGCTTATTCGGGCTGCGGCCTTCAACAGGCTCTGATTCTTTGCCGACTGTTTCTCTGTAGACAATTATAGGACTACTTGTCTTTACCTCCAATCCCTTCTCTGTACGAATTCTGTTTTCAATGATTTCAAGATGTAGTTCTCCCATTCCCGACATTAAAGACTCGCCAGTCTGCTCGTTGATTTCTATCTTTATGCTTGGGTCTTCTTTTGCGACTTTCTTGAGAATTTCAACAAGCTTCGGCAGGTCAGATGTTTTTGTCACTTCAATTGCTTTTGTAATTACAGGCTCAAAAATATGCTTCAGTTCTTCAAAAGGGGTTTCTGGCTCAAGAGTTATTGTTTCTCCTGCTTCTCCTGTCACGCCGGCAATCGCAAGAACATTTCCCGGTCCAAGCTCTTCTACTTGCTCTGGTTTTATTCCGTTGTAAATAAAAAGTTGCTGTATTTTCTGGTTTCTCTTCGCAAGGTTAAGATAAACATCCATTCCTGTTTTTAATGTGCCTGAGAATAGGCGCCCGGCAGAAATTTCCTTTCCGCTTCTTGGGTCAATCACTATTCTGGTTATGACAAACGCAGGATTTCCGTTTGGGTCACATGAAATCAGACCTTTTCCGAAATCAGAACCTAATTCACCATGCCAGATTTTAGGAATCCTGTATTTTTGTGCATCTAGCGGATTTGGCAAGTGCTTTACTACCATGTCAAGAAGAACTTCGTACAAAGGAGCATTTTTCCAAACCCATTCTTTTTTCTCTTCTTCACTCATTTCTGTATACAGTCTAAAAATATCTTTGAATGTAATTCCTTTCTTTTCCATGAATGGGACAGACAATGCCCAGTTTTCCCTTGCAGAGCCAAAAGCAACACTGCCGTCTTTTATATCCACAGCCCATTTTTCTTTGAAGTCTGCCTCTGCAATCTTGCTTACAAGATCATTAAACTCATGGAAGATGTCAATGAATCTTTGCTGCATTTTTTCAGGCGTTAATTTCAATTCTTTAATAAGCCGGTCAACTTTGTTTATGAACAAGACAGGCTTTACTCTTTCTCTCAGTGCCTGCTTGATGACTGTTTCTGTCTGGGGCATGATCCCTTCGACAGCGCAGACAAGAACAATTGTTCCGTCAATAGCCCTCATAGCTCTCGTAACGTTTCCTCCAAAATCAACGTGCCCGGGAGTGTCAATAAGATTGATAAGATATTCTTTTCCGTGAAAATTGTGAACCATTGAAACATTTGCAGCATCAACTGTCATAAGCCTTTCCTGTTCATCCAGGTGCTGCCACGTTGCCATTCCTGCTTCTAAATTTCCCGCAGATTTAGCAGCCATGTGTCCTGAGGCAGCAAGAAGATTGTCTGTGAGCGCCGTTTTTCCGTGATGTATGTGCGCACTGGTTGCGATATTACGAATATGTTCCTGGTCTGAACTCAGCCTTTGTATTTTGTCAAATTGTGTTTCTTTCTCTGCCATTTTATGATTTGATTAGAAAACAAAAATTCGTTTTTAAATATTTGGGAGGAAGTGCATTTTACTTCATTTCTTTTCCAGCTTCGTCAGCCTATTTCTTATTCTTACTATTTCCTCGTGCTCTTCAAGGCTGAATATCTTTTCTAGTATAATCAGCCCTATGAAAGTCAGGATAAATGTGAGAACGAATCCCTCTGCAGTAAGCCGCTGTATCTGCGATATTTCAAGATCAAAAAATACTCCGTGGATTATAAGCAAGACCGAAGCAACTACGGAAAATATAAAAGTGGGTAGCAATTTTCTCTTGAATACTCTTTTCATAGAAAAAATAAGCCAAATCCGATTAAAAACCTTTTTACCTTGCAGAATCAGCCTGCTTTTCTGATTCGTTTCTTTTTCTTACTGCGAAGCTTTCCCCGTTGTTCTCCGAGGCAAGAATTATTTCTTCAGCAAGAGCCTGCGCAATAGTTTTCTTTTTCCCGAATGCTTTGTCTGATGCGCCGTGAACAAGATGTTTTATTGCAAGATTCACTCTTCTCAACGGAGAAACGTCAACAGCCTGAGGATATCTTGCTCCCCCATATTCAATTACAGTTACTTCATCCCTTGGCGCAGAGTTTTCGACAGCCTTGACAAAGACAGCAACAGGATTTTTTCCTGTTTTATTTGATATTTGCGTGAAAGCGCTTAAAATGATAGAGGCATTTCTTGAATATTTCCCTGCTACATTGCTTAATATGACTTTGTGTTTTTTTCCTCTGTGCCCTGCGACAGCGAGCCGGTTTATAAGCCTTTCAACAAGATTTACTTTTGTCTGCCCAAACTTTCCTGTTTTTCTTCCGTGGCTTTTCAAAATAAGTTTTGGCTTTAAGTTTATAACATTTTTCAGGCCAGGGTCTTCTACCTGTATTTCTGTAAGGTCATACATGTCAAATATCTTGAAATTTTGCTCTGCCATTATCTTCTACCCTTCTCTATTTCTCCAGTCCACAGCAAATGCAAGGGCTGGTCATTTACTTGAATAACCTGGAAACGCACGCCGGGAATATCACCTTTTGTTCTTCCCTGTTTGCCCCCAATTCTCTCAATAAGAACCTCATCGTGCTCGTCAATAAATTTTTGTGCAAGATTTCCCGGAATGAACGCTGTGACAACCTTCCCGTTTTTTGTAAGCTGGACCCTGCAGCACTTTCTCATCGCCGAGTTTGGTTGCTTGGCTTCTTTCTGCACTTTTTGCAATACAATGCCTTTTGCCTGGCTTGCTCCTTCAAGAGGATCTGATTTTGCGTAAAGCCCGAGGGTTTTCACTTTGAATTTTCTGTCGCTCCATCTAAATTTCTTTCTGTTTTTCTTTAATTTTGACGCGCTTTTTAATCCCATTTTGTTATTATAAAATGTTAATGAAATTAGTTTATAAAGGTTTTTAGGTTGGGTGGTGTTAGGTAAAAAGGTGATAAAATTAGATGATTTTAACAATTTACCGACGAATTTTTGCAATTTAACGCATTAAAAACAACCAATCTTAAGAAAATCTATTTTACCGACGATAATCTTAATCCATTACCAGTTAATTTTACAGAAACTTAAGTTGAAAAGAGGCAGACAGTCAGATATAATTGTTTAAAATTTATAATGCTGGTTTTATTCCTGCGTTTAATTAATGGTGATTTAATCCCGGGTTGCTAAGCAATCCTAAACTCTTTGTTAAAAAAATCACTGATTATCTTTTGCATCTCGAGCAAACGGCGTTTATTTCTTCCGATAAGGGATGCTTTGTTCTTCCCGCCACCGATAATAATTTCGTTGGAATCAGCGCGGAAATCCCTTATTGTTAAAGGAGCTATTATTGCCCTGATAAAGGATTCTGCATCCTGCAAGCCGCGCGGCGCCGGAATGACTCTTATTTTTCTTCTTAAAATTTCTCCCAGCCTCCTTATATTTGCCCCCCTGTTTCCTATTGATTGTGAAACAAGGGATTTTGGAACACAGAAAAAAATATTTTCATTATATTTGAAGCAGAATCTTGTTCTTACCCTTGTGATCTGCTCAAAAAGATTCAGATAACGCATCTCCTGCATGTCAATAGTCTTCACCATTTTTTATTTAAATTTGAATGGGAACTATTTTATAAATCTTTGTTAGATTTTTATTTAATCAGGGCAATTGATAATTATTTTAATGATCATAGACGCAGATGTTTTTTATCATTAACATTTATTCAATAAAATTATTTTCTTTATCAATCATTTGCTAACATACTCCACAACTTCTTTCTTTGCGCGCTTCTTTTCCGATTCTTCTTTGACAAGCGGACCGACGACTTTGACAAGCAAGCCAGGAAGCCCTGTTCCGATTGGCACTGGCTGGTTGAGAATGACATTTTCTATGACACTTGAAAGATGATCTTTGTTTCCCTTGATTGTTGCATTCACAAACTGCTTATCGGGAGTTTCGAAAGTTGCCCTTGCAAGTATGGACGATTTCTGCGCAATAATTCCTATTCTTGTCACTCCCTTTACTTCACCCATATTTGTCATGGCATCTGCAATAAGTTTTAAATGTCTTTTGTCTATGTTTAACCCTTGGGTGTTAAGAACATCCTGGATTTCATTTATTATGAGTTGCCTGGCAGCCTCTATTCCGAATACTTCTGCAACTTCGTGAAGGTCGTTTGAAATAAATTTTTGCGGGTTGATTTCTTTCATTTCCAATATCTTCTTGAGGCTTGTTCCAAGAGTCATTATTATGTAATCGCTTTCTCTCTTAACAATTAAAATCTGTTTTATTCCTTTTATTCCAGATATAATGGATTTTTTCAGTTTTTCCTTAAGCTTGTAAATATCTCTGAAATTTACTTCTCCAGCGCTTACAGATATTGAATCTGCTTTTTCCCTTGCGCTGAATCCGATTTCTTTAAGCCTCTCAACGATCTTGCTCAAGGAGGTGTGTGTTTGTTTCATGCCTTCTCTGTCTATTTTAATCTCTATCTTTTTGTCAGAGAAATCAATGTTTATTTCAGAAGCAATATCGCTGACTGTTATCTCTTTTATTTTTTCAGCAAAGACTTTTGCATCACGCTCATTATTGTATTCTTTTTTCAGGTAGATTTCCATCTTCGGGCTGCTCGGCTTCTTTCTTGCATCAAATATTTCTATAAGTCTTGGCAACCCCTGGGTGACCTGCATTTCTGTAACGCCGGCAAAGTGGAATGTTCTCAGAACCATCTGTGTTGATGGCTCTCCAAAGCTTTGTGAGGTTACGATGCCGATTGCTTCTCCTGGTTCCAGGGCGTCTTGTGTGTGAAGTCTTGCCACATCAAGCCCGTCGTCTCCGTATATAAACTGGATTATATTATTATTGCTGTCCCTTATTGTGCCGTCGTATTCTCTTCTCAAATCCTGAAGAGCATTTGCAAGCCTCCTGTACAAGTAGCCAGACCTTGGCGTTCTCAGCGCAGTATCCATAAGGGAAGATCTTCCAGTAATAGCCTGGAAGAAAAACTCATCTGGCTTTAATCCCTTCATGAAGGCGCTTCTTATGAACCCCTTTGCTTCTGGCCTGAGATCGCCGCGCTTGAAGAAAGAAAGAGTTCTGTCATTGAATCCTATATCAATTCTTTTTCCTTCTAAGTCCTGCTGGCCTATGCAACACGCCATTTGTGTTATATTAAGTATGTTTCCCCCTCCCCCAGAGCGTATCATATGTGTAACAGGATTTTCTTCAGGGAAATCTCTCCTTACAATTTCTCCTATTTTTGTTCTCACTTCATTAAGAACCTTAAGGATTTTTATTTCCCTTGACTCTTCAGGAGTTTTTCCCTGTATAATCTCAAGAGTGCCCTGCCTGTAAGATTCTATTATTCCCATTGTCTTCTCTTCTGCTTTCTTTATTATTTCTTCAGACATATCAACAATCTTTTGCTCGACATCAAAATCATCAAGAGATATTGTTATCCCCCTCGACGTTATATAATTTTTTCCAAGGTTGAAAGCTTTTCTTATTGTTTCGAATGCAACGTCTCTTCCGAATTTTTTATCTATTTCCTTAATAAGCAATCCTTCCTCGTCTCCGAAAAGAGATTTGTTAGGCACGCCCTTTATGATTTTTCCGTCTTTTATTTTTATATCACCCTCTGAGAAGTCAATTTTTGGCAATATCTCTGAAAAAACCTCTGTTCCGGAAATGTTTTTCTTTGATACTTGGGCATTAACGCCGGAACTATAAAGAAGCTGGTTTGCTTCTTCTTTTGTTAGCTCTGCCAGCCCCAAAAGATAGCCTCCTGTTATTGCATCAGCTATGCACCCTATCCAGTTTGTATTATTTTTTGGAGAAATAAGGTTTTTCTTGACTTCAAGAAGAATTTTTGCTTCAGCTCTTGCTTCTTCTGTCTGCGGGCTGTGTATATTCATCTCATCACCGTCGAAATCAGCATTATATGGAGTTCCCGCAGCAGGATGCAGCCTGAAAGTTCTTCCGGGCAGGATTTTTACATAATGCGCCATAAGGCTTCCTTTATGCAGGGAAGGATGACGATTGAACAAAACAATATCTCCATTTTCAAGATGCCTTTCAACTTTGTAGCCGGGAACAAGTTCACTGATTATTTCTTCTTTTAATTCAGGAGTTATTTTTTTCCTTTTTCCGTCAGGCCTTATGATATAATTTGCGCCGGGATATTCTTCGCCGCGTTCAACCAATTTTTTTAGTTTTTCCGTATTCAAATCATTCACTGTTTCAGAAACTGTAACAACCCTGGCTATTTCAACAGGAATTCCTACCTCATTTATCTGCATTGCAGGATCAGGAGATATGACAGTTCGCCCTGAATAGTTAACTCTTTTTCCTGCGAGATTTTTTCTTATTCTTCCTTCTTTTCCCTTTATTCTTTCTGTTATTGTCTTAAGCGGCTGCCCTGAACGATGCCTGGCAGGAGGTATGCGGGCAACAGTATTGTCAAAGAAAGTTGTTATATGGAATTGCAATAAGTCCCACAGGTCTTCAATGATGACTTCAGGAGCCCCTGCATTCAGGTTTTCCCAAAGCCTTTGATTTGCCCTTATGATATCTGAAAGCTTGTGTGTTAAATCATCCTCGCTTCTTTCTCCAGATTCAAGTATAATGCTTGGTCTTACAGTAACCGGCGGCACAAGAAGAATAGTAAGAACAGCCCATTCGGACCTGAAATGACGGGGATTTATTCCTATTTTTTTCAGCTCATCGTCAGGTATCTTTACGAGAATCTCCCTTATTTCTGTAGGGAAAATCCTTGTCTTCCCCTTGTAGAAAGTTGTTGGCTTGTCAAGTTTTATTTTTTCCTGTGCAGCACTGCAGTGGGGGCATTTCTTTACATCTTTTGCCTTCTTGATTCTTTGCCCTGCAGGATATTTTCCCATGTCTTTTTCTGGAAGAAGAAGTTTTCCGCATTCCTTGCAGAAGCAGCGAAGCCCAAGCTCGATAATAGGAACATATTTTAAGTGTATGACCGGCCTGGCAAGATCAATGCTTCCCGAATGACCAAGGCACTCCTTTAGCCTCCCTCCGCAAGTCCTGCACCTTACTCCGGGATCAATTGCACCCAGTCTTAAATCCATTAATCCACCATCAACAGGATAGCCGTCTATATCATACAGTTCAGGAGTCACTATTTTTGCAACAGAGAGTTTTTTTATTATTTCAGGACTAAGAAGAGAAAATGCAATTTCCTTTATTTTTTTTCTTATAATTTTCATTACGTCCGTGGCAAGGATACCCCTGGTTTTAAACCAAGAGAGGAATTGCCCCTATTCCAAAAATTTAATTCTGTTAAGTATGTAAAATCACGTTGGTTATAACTAACTATGCTACTTTCTCTCAACTTATGGCTCCTTTGCGTTAACATTTTATTTTGTTTATCTTATACCTCACCCTTTAGGGCGGGGTGGTTCATTTTTACTCGTACTTGTTTTTTAATCCGAATGTTGTGTGAATGTGCAAGCCTTGCAACTCTTCGATAAGGAGCTTGAATGCATAGCTGACTTCGACAGATTCAACATCTTCTGAGTTGCATACCTGGCAGACAGTCTTGTTTCGTATGTTGTCTTCAATTGCCAATGCGCCGCACTTGGTGCAGACATGAAGAACAACCTTGTCTGAATCATATCTTTCCTTCAATAGCAGAGAGGCGCCGTGCGCAACCAATGCCTGTTGTTCCATCTCTCCAAGTCTCAAAGCGCCTCCGCGTGATCGGCCTTCAATAGGCTGCCTTGTCAGCAGAGCAATTTTACCAGAGGCTCTGCCATGAAGCTTGTTACCAACCATGTATTTAAGCTTAAGATAATATAAATTACCGACGAAGATTTTTGCCTGCATTCTTTTTCCTGTAACGCCGGAATACATTGTTTCCTTGCCGTCATACCTGAAGCCCATTTGCTCAAGCTGTGATTCAAGCTCTTTTTTGGTTGCTCCTGAAAATGCAGTTCCGTCCACGATTTCACCGCGAAGACATCCTACTTTTCCTGCGAGAAGTTCAAGAAGATAACCCACAGTCATTCTGGACGGCAGGCCGTGAGGGTTGAACATTATATCTGGCCGAATTCCACCTGAAGTGAAGGGAACATCTTCCTCGTCCACAATCATTCCTATAACTCCTTTTTGTCCTGATGGAGCTGCAAACTTATCTCCTAATTCAGGAATTCTCTGGTCGCGAATTTTTACCTGAACTATTTTGTTTCCGTCGTCATCTTCTGTTATCAAAACTGTTTCAACAGTTCCTTTCTCTTCCTGCCTCATTGAAACACTGGATTCTTTTTTTGTTCTCACGCTGATTTCCCTTGCCTCTGAAAGAAACTTTGGCGGCGAGACTTTTCCTATTAAAACTTCACCCTCTCCAACTTCTGATTCAGGAGAAACAATTCCGTCAGCCTCAAGATGCTTGTAGCTTGCCTCTGTTTTATATCCGGATGCATCTTTGTCAGGTATTACTATCTCGTCTTTTAAGCCACCTGCATAATTCATTTCAACAGCTCCGTATGGCTTGAAATAAAAGCTTCTTCCAACCCCTCTATCTAAACTTCCACGATTAAAGACGAGAGCATCTTCCATGTTATAGCCTTCCTGAGTCATTATGGCAACAACAAGATTTTGCCCTGCAGGATATGTCTGCAACGTATCATAAACAAAACTTCTTACTATTGGCTTTTGAGGATATTGCAATACAGAGACATCTGTATCAAATCTTGCAAGATAATTTGCACTGTACAAGCCGAGTGCCTGTTTGTATCCCTTGCTACCCTTGATAAGTTTTGCGCATGAATTATGATTCACATAAGGAAGAATGCTTGTAACAACGCCGAAAAGGTCAGTAGGATCTATTTCAAGATGAGTGTGGTCTGTTGTCAGCTCGTCTGCATTCAAGGCCACCAATGCATCTTCTTCTTCTGCAGCGTCGAGATATTCTATAAGGCCTTCTCTGATAAGATCTTTCCAGCTAATTTCTCCCTGCTCTATTCTTAAAAGATGCTCGTTTGTCAAGCGCGAAATGCCGCCATCAACTATTACCAATGGGCGAAGAACTCTTCCCGGCTCTGTTGAGATTGTTATTGTCTGGAAATTCTCGTCATATCTTATGTTCATTTGTACTGGAAGCTCAGAACGCCGCCTCTTTTCACGAATTTTCATCACAAATTCTTTTGGATTTCCCGTGCTTCCTATGAATATTCCATTAAGGAAGACCTCTGTTCCCTGCTCCCCTGTTTCTGGTTGATAAAGTCCTTGGGATTCAAGTTCTTTAAGGAATTTTTCTTCGTCAAGATTTGTTCTTGTTGATACCTGGCTTAAAATAGCAAGATTTTTTCTCAACCCGATTTCTGTTCCTTCAGGTGTTTCTATTGGGCAAAAACGACCATAATGCGTCGGATGCAGGGTCCTTGCTGCAAAATTTTCCTGGTTACTTGGAAGCATTGACGAAACCCTTTGCAGCTGAGAAATTGTTGCCAGATAATTTGTCTTGTCCATGTTTTGTGTTATTCCGCTGCGCTCTCCTGTCCAGCTTCCTGTTGCAATTGCAGACTCAATTCTGTGGCTGAAGAAGGTTGATTTCGCAATTATTTTTATAGAGAAAAATTTCTTTCTTTTTGCTGATTTTTGAAGTGAGTATTGTATATCTCTTATTAAAATTCCGAGATTGACTCTGAAGAGTGTCGCAAGCAAATCGCCAGAAAGTCTGACACGCTTGTTTGCATAATGGTCCTTATCTGTCCTTATTTTTGGATTTTCTTTGGCAATCAAAAACTGTTTTATGAGCTTGCATAATGTCACTGCTTTTTTTATCCTGTCTTCTTTCTTCTGGCCTATGTGCGGAAACAAGTATGAATCAATCCTCTGTTTAACACGATCGAGAATTTCCTTTTTCGTTCCCTGCAAGTTTGTCTTTTCAGAGATGTACATCATAGCATCTTCTTTGGAAGCAATGTTAGCAAACTCGTACAAGTTGACAATCACAGAATCTGTTTCCTTGACTATATATTTTGCAATGTCTGCTTCCTTTGTCATTCCAAGAGCCTTAAGAATAATAACAGCAGGAACGTCTTTGAACTTACTGAAAGAAACATCAATCAGACCCTCTTTATTCTCAGATATGAGGACAGGAATCCTGTATGTTCCCTTTGAAGAGAAGAGCTTCAGCACAAGTTCTCCCTTTGCATTGTCCTCAATAAATGGTTGATTCTCTGCCAGGTCCTCTGCCATCACCATCACACGCTCATTGCCTTTTATTATGAAATATCCGCCCGGATCCAAATGGTCGTGGTAAGTTTCTATAAGCTGCTCTTTTCCCATTTCTGCAGTATTGCAAGCCTTGCTTCTTACCATGATTGGTATCTTCCCTATCTCGACAACTTCAGAATCAACTTGGTCATCTTTCTTTACTGTCAGCTCAAGAGTTACAGGAGCAGCATAAGTGAGATTTCTTAACTTTGCTTCATGAGGAGTTATCAGGGAAGAAGAACCGTCTGCCTCTATTACTTTTGGCTTTCCGATTTCTATTTTTCCGAGAGTGATTTCAAAATCCTCATTCGTTATCGTGCCTGCTATTTCGTTGACAATTTCCTGCATTCTCTTTTCTATGAAATTGTTGAATGAAATTATGTTTGACTCGACAAGAGAATGCTCTTCAAGGTATTTTTTTACTACTATGTGTTTTGAGGGTTTAGTGTTCATTTTTTAGTCTTTATTTTCTGCTTCACAGTTTTATTTGGTGTTTTTAATATAAGATTCTATAAGGTTAAGCCATCTAAATTGATTTTACTTATATTAACATTCGCCTTGTTTAGTATATTTTTAACAATAAATTTTACCATATCAATCACACGACAACTCTGTAATACTTGTTTATTTTATCTGCTTCTGGATCTTTTCGCTCTATTTCAATAACATCTCCTATCTGGCACCCTTCCGGCAGCGCAGGATCGCTGGAAAGTATTTTTGGCAATTGAGCCTTAGAAATATTAAGTCTTTTTAGCAGTTCTTCCATCTCTTTTTCCTTGAGTTTTATGTGTTTTGGCTGTAGAATGTGCATTTTGTCGGCTTTTCTGGTTGTTCGGGCAGAGTTGCCATCGACGGGGAATTTAATTCGTGACGAAATTAAATAAGAGTTGGGTTTAATAACTCTTTAATAATAAAAGATACCAAAATTTGGTTTAAAAATCTTTGGGTTAGTTTGGCTTTGTCGGGTTTTCCAGCTTCTTAGAGAAAATGGCCCCGGAGGGATTTGAACCCTCGACACCTGGATTAAAAGTCCAGTGCTCTGCCAGACTGAGCTACGGAGCCGTTGGCGTGTACCTCAGTATAAGTTAAAGAAATTAGTTTAAAAAACTTTATCACAGGTGCTTCTTTAGCCTATCTTCAAAATCCTCAAGAGGCATAGCCCCGATAAACTGGTCTATTGGCTTTCCATCCTTGAAAAGAACAAAGTTAGGTATTGAGAAAATCTTGAATTTTCTTGCAAGCTCATGATTTTCATCAACATTAATCTTCCCAAATTTTACCTTCCCCTTCAACTTTTCATTGAGCTCTTCCATCACAGGAGCCATCATTATGCATGGCATGCACCACTCTGCCCAGAAATCGACGAGAACAAGCCCCTGTTTTGTAAAAGGATCAAAGTCCTTTCCGTTGCTTAGTTCTGTCACGCTTTCCATTTTCATTTTATTAGTTGTCATTTAGTCTATTTGTTATATCCTGCAGCTCTTTTCCCGCACCACCCAATCTTTCCAACCTCTCAGGCAAAACATTTCTCACATAATCATTAAATTCACTCAGCTTCTTCCTTCTCATCATATTAAAATATGCTTCTGATGCTATATATGCTAAGCCAATTCCAAGAACAGCAAATGCTTGATAATCTGTCATCTTAATCAAAATTTAAGAATTCCGAGGATTTATAAAAGTTTTCTTATGTGCACTTCTTCCAATATCGGAAACAGTTCAGCGATTTTATTTTCAAAGTCTGTAATGCCTCTATTATTAGTAAGGTGAAAATTAGCCATCTTCATGCATTTCCCCACTTGTTGCCCAAGAGGATCATCTTCTTCAAAGTCTCTCTTGTCCATTTCAAGAAAACCTTCCTTGGTTGTTGGGTCGCTCGGCTTTGCTCTTTGTAAAACCCTCGCACAGCGAATATCTTCTGGAGCATCGACTGAAATAAGAACAAAATCCTTCAACTTTCTCAATTCAGAAACCTCTCCCGGATTCCTTATTCCATCAACAACATAATTTTTTCCCCTTATCATTGGAATAATCATTCTTATCCATGCACCAGCACCTTCCTTTTGCCTTATTTCATTGTCAAGATCCTGCAGATTTTTCCTTGTTATTACATCCGCGGCAAGGATACCCCGGGTTTTAAACCGAGCGAGGAATTGCCGCCCCCAAAATTTAATTCTGTTAAGCATGTAAAATCATATGGGTTACAACTAACTATGCTACTTTTCCTTAATCTTGAATCTCTTTGCGTTAACATTTTGTTTTGTTTATCTGATACCTCGCGCTTTAGCGCGGGGTGATTCATTTCAATTTTCTTTTTGGCTGCTTCTTCTCTCACGACAGTTGAAATAGTTATATAATCAAAACCTTTTCTTTTAAGAAAATCAGCAACCATACTTTTTCCGGAAGCTACCCTCCCAGTTAATCCTATTATCATTTTTCTGTTAGATCTTTCTTAACCAACCATTAGCTTTCTGGATATTGTTGGATGCGGGTCATAGCCTTCAACATTAAAATCATCTATTGTCAATTCATTGTATGGCTTGTCAGCAATGCTTAATCTCGGAGAAGTTTTTGTACCTCTTGGTAACTGCTCAAGAATTCCTGTAACATGGTCAGCACCTCCTGTTCCTTCTGGCTCTGGGGGCAATTCATGGTTTAACCATTCTAAAGTTTCCCTATAATCTTGAGGTGTTTTGGATTCCAACATCATTACATCTCTAAATCTCTCAAAATTGTCCCTGTACCACCCTGCCCTCTGGCCAGCACCTGTATAAAAATGAACATCTCCGAAAACATGTTCAAATATTCTTGGTTTAAACCCAAGCTGCTGTGCAAGAATAGTTGTTACCAGGGCATAACTTGCATCATTAAAAGGAACTCCCAAGAACATATCACAGCTTCTTTGATACAATAACAAATCCAGATCCTCTCCATTAGAATTAAGATGGAAAAAAGTATGGCATGGTGGAAGTGCCATGTTTGGAACTTCAACAGGATTCCATGAAGTAACAATATGCCTTGAAGATGTTGGATTTTTTCTTATTCCTTCCAAAATCCTTTCAATTTGATTTATTCCATTAGGATCTCTTACATAAATTTCTCTTCCTTCTCCATCTTTTTCACCTGTTGGAACAAAAAATGGCCATTTCATCCATTGTGAGCCATAAACAGGGCCCAACCCCCCCCAACGTGCCGCAAATTCCTCATTTTCTTTAACTCTTTGAACATATTCTTTTCTTGCCGCGACATATTCTTTAGAATCTTTTTCAAAAACTCTTGAGAATATTCTTGCTGTCACCATATCTTCAAGATTCCAATGAAAAGCATCACTATCCCAAATATGAACACCATTGTCAACAAGATATTTTATGTTTGTATCTCCCCTTAAAAACCAGATTAACTCATGTGCAACTGTCTTGAAACCAATTTTCTTTGTTGTTAAGAGTGGAAATTCTTTTTTTAAGTTATAATTGTATTTCTCACCGAAAAGCTTAATCCTTCCAACACCCCTTCTTACATTAAAAACAAATTCTGATTTGTCTGAAGAAAGAATTTTTCTTGAAAGTTCTAAGTATTGACTTGTCATTTTTTTATTTTATGTCTGAACTTCTGTTTGACCTTGGCTTGTAATTCTGCCTCCTTGATGCTGTCCGGAATAAGGTCTATAAATATTTCCTATAACGGATTGCCAATATACCTTGAACATTCTTGCACCAAGCTCAAATTCAAAATTACCTTTTCTTCTGTTAAATAGTCTTGATAAAAAATCGGACCTATTATTATTAGAAAGACCGAACCAAAGAGGTCCATTGTATCCAGGGTTTGTTGTCGAGCAATGAAGTCCTATCCCGCCCTTTTGAAGTGATACTCTGGGACGTACATCTGGTATGATAAGTCTTGGTAGTGCGCCATCTTCATATACTATTGGATTTTCAGGACAATTAATTCGCTCCATTGTCTCTACAAGAAAAAAATCGCCAGGCTTCATAACAATTCTTTTGGAACCATTTTTTATGTCCCCTACCAATTCCGTTACGGCAGAAGCCCTATCTTCAATTCCGAGATAACTCGACCCCACAATTCTTTCTACGCGGCCAACCCTTAAATCAAGGTCAATACCTTCTGGATTTCCAGACTCTCGCATACTAAGACCTTCTATAAGATTATATCTTTCATTCAATTCAAGAACCCTGCGTCCAGAAAGTATCATCTTTAATGTTTCTTCTCTTTTAATAATAAATAACAAAAAAAGCCGGATTTTATAAAGATAGTTGTGGTGGAAACTAATCTTAGTCAGTCAAAAGTATAGCAACACCATCATTAAATCTTTTAAGTTGCATATATTTTGGCTCGTGTTCCCTTAAACTAACCCTAACTTCTCCCAACATCTCTCTTGTTCTTCTGTTTCTTTCAGTCTCTTCTTTTGAATTAGTTGGCCAGTTTTTATCTACAACAATCTCCACAATTCCTGATTGTACAATTCCGCGGGCACAATCCATGCAAGGCACACCCTGAGTATACATTGTACAACCCTCTAAACTTCGGCCTGCATTGTAAATTGCGTTTCTTTCTGCATGCTCAAACCAAAAATGTTTCTCACCTGTTTCATGTCTTTCAGGAACATCATCATTAAGCCTGCGAACAAAGCCGTTGTAGCCCGTAGAGCGCACTTCTCTGCGCGGGCCGACAACAACAGCGCCAATATGTGTTCTTCTGTCTTTGCTTCTTGATGCTACAAGATAAACCATACTCATGAAATAATCATCCCATGTATAAATCATTCAAGATAAAAATAATAATGCTTTATAAAAATCGTTGTGGTGTAAAACATAAAAATTTAGCACTTGCTGAAGCCACAAGCAAGGCACTTTAGACACCCTTCCTGCATTGCTAAAGGTACCCCACAGTTAGGGCACAGATTTCCAGAGTTATTTTTCCCATTTGATTCAACCTTATCGCCGTCTAGCTCAAGTATCCTTCTTATACCCTTTGCTATACCATCAGGAAGAGACTTAACTTTTTGCGGTCCGAGGCCACTTTGTGTCTCCCCACTGATTTCCTCTAACTGGCTAATAATATAATCTGGATAAATCCCAGCCTTTAATGCCATTGATATAAGACGACCGAAACCTTCTGAAATAGCGGGGACATCTCCACCAGCCTTGCCTATGTTAATAAAAGATTCATAAGGATATCTCGCTCCGTTTTCAAATTCATAGTTATATGTAATAAAAGCATCTCCAAAAGGAGTTGGAATCTCTTCAGTCCCCCCTTTAATTCCTCTTGGCCTTGGTTTTCTTATCTGGGACATTACCAAATCACTGAGCTCTTTTCTTGTTATTCTTTTAGTGTCTCTTTCTTGAGTTCCAGCCACACCAGCAACCAGTGGCTGGCCTTTTCTTGTTCCATCTCTGTAAAGAGTTACGCCTTTAATTTTTAATTCATCCGCGAGATGGAAGATTTTTTCTACATCTTCAGGAGTAGCATTGTTTCGGAAATTTATTGTTTTGCTTATAGCGTCGTCGACATGTTTTTGGACAACCCCCTCCATTCTTACTTGATCCTCTGGGCTTATATCATATGAAGTTACAAATATTCTCTTTATTCTGGCAAGATTTTCTTTTCTTTTGGAGAAATAATCTGTTCGTTCATTTTGTCTGCGAGATATTTCAAACTCTTGCAAAGATCCACGAGCCCCAACATATTCTAAGAAGCTATGTACTTCATCGTCTGCTAAGAAAGGGTATTTTTTCATTTTTTCTTGAAGTATTTCATTAAGGATCGTGATCTCTGTTCCTTGAACTGTTGTCCTTGTATATGCCAAAGCAAATTCCGGCTCCATTCCCCCGCTTGTTCTCGCAATAAAACTAGTGGTTCCTGTTGGAGCAAGGGTCCTGGTAATTGCATTTCTCTTTGGTTTTCCATGTCTATGATGACTATATCTAAAATTTGGGAAAGCTCCAAATTTCTCTCCCCTTTCAAAAGAAACACGATCACTTTCTTCTTCCCAGAATTGTAACAAATCATCTACAAAATCTCTGGCCTCTTGAGTATGATATCCTAATTCTAATTTGTATAACATCCTCCCAAGACCCATAATTCCTAAACCGATCTTTCTATTGCTTTTCTGAGTTTGTTCTATTTGTGTGTTGGTAAACATATTTTGGTCTATTGCATTATCTAACATCCCAACTAATAAATCTATAGATCCTCTAAACCTATCCCTATTAACACTATATCCGGAAGTAACAGAAGAATCTTCTTCAAGAAGAGTCTCAACATTTGTGTGTCCAAGATCACACGCTTCGTGTGGAAGCAGGGGTTTTTCTCCGCAGGGATTTGTTGCATCCATAATTCCAACACCAATAGGAAGATTAACTCTTCTGCCGTCTTCATCTTTATAATTTACATATTCCTCTACAAGAGATTCAAGGTCTGCGCCTGGGTGCTCTGCTCTGAGCTTATTTATTACTTCCCTTGCTTCATCATCACTTTCTTCTAATAGGTATGCCTGATAATGTCTTGGGTGGGTTGGGTTGGCATCATTTATGTGTCCGACCATAATCCCTCCTGGTTCTCCATTAGACCAAGCCATATATGCAATATGTTTCATAACTCTCTTTGCATCAAGATAAACAACCCCCTCTTTTATCTTTCCAATTTTTTTGTATTCTTCATCCATTCCCTTTGGAAGCCAAGGGCTTAAAATAGTAGTACCATCTTTATCGAGTAACATAGATGTCTTTGTCTTTTTATTTCCGGCAGAAACCCCAACAGCTTGTTGAAGTTGTTTTAATGTGTAATGTCTTGGGATATGCGGTCGTATTTCAGGATTATAATGTGGATTTACCAATGGGTAAAAGCGTTCTTCTCCCTCGGCCCTAACAGCAGCCATGAAATCATGGTCAATTGCCACAGATATATTTGCAGCAGGAATCTCTCCATCATCACTTTTTGAATGTATAAATCTCATCACATCAGGGTGATTCCAATTAAGCATGAACATGTTGGCACCTTCTCTCTTACCCCCTTGGTTCATAGTTGTTCCAAGAACAGTGGAGTAAGCAGCCATAAATTTTACAGGTCCGTCTGTTGTTCCACCTGTTCCAGCTATTGCTTCATTTGCAGGTCTTAAATTAGAAAAGTTAAATCCTGTCCCACCAATTGACGCCTGAATATCTGCGGCGTCTGGAAGGGTTTCTCTAAGAATACTCTGTCTTGAGTCGTATAAAGGTAAAACGAAGCACGCAAATATTTGTTCTCTTACTTTTAATTCCTGCATAAGATCATTTCTAAGAGCCTCCTCCTCCAATCCGCTAGAATCTAATCTTTCAAGAAGTTCTCTTGCAATAAGTCTGTGACCACCATTGGCCATATAGGGTGTATTTGGGAAGATTTCTCTGTTTACAAATCTTCCAAAGATTTCTTTTGTTAATTCTTCTTCATTTACTGATGAATCTCTTTCAGAAAATCCCTTAGCAGCTAATCTTGCAGCCCGGTAAAAAACAATTTCTGGAGTTTCTATGTATCTCTTAGACTCTATATCTCTTTTCCCCCATTTATCGAGAAATATCTTTTCATAAGCACCATCTGCAAGTACTTCATTAAACCTGTTATATGTAGCCTCTAATACGTATGAAGGCAATAAAGATATTTTTGCTGTAAGTCTGTCTGTTTCATAAAGAGGAGTCTCTCCATCATCACTCACAAATTTTCCTAATTTTTCTTTAATCGTCGATATCATTAATTTTTCTTTAAGTGAGGGATATTCTCCTCTAGAACCAATTCTGTCTTCAAGCAAGGATCCTTCTGTTGTAGCTACGTTAATCATCGTTCAACTCCCTCAATTCTTTTTTAAAATCCTTAACGTCCTGAAAATCACGATAGACAGAAGCAAATCTTATGTAAGCAACATTGTCAATCTTCTTCATTTTTTTCATGATAAGTTCTCCGACAACAGAACTCTTCACCTCTTTCTTTCCTCTTCTCATTACATGTTCCTCAATCTCATTTATCATCTTTTCAATTTTCTCCTTTGCCACAGGTCTTTTCTCAAAAGCCCTGTGAATTCCGGCTTCAAGTTTTTCCCTTGAATATTTCTCTCTGCGCCCGTCTTTTTTTATTACATAAAGCTCTATCTTGGCAGGTTTTTCATATGTGGTGAACCTCTTTTTGCATCTTAAACACTCACGTCTCCTCCTTGTTCCCTCAGGCGAATTTCTTTTATTAGTTACTTTTGTATTCCCACCGCAATATGGACAATCCATAGAGCATACAAGATATTGTACTTTAAATATCTTTGGATTGCTACTGATTGTATAAAGCGAAGTGCTAAAAAACAGGAAGTATTTAAAGATTTGTTACTATGAAATTTTACAACAATCTAAAAACGAAAAAGTTTTATAAACCTCTTTTCATTATTATTTTTATGACGTTATTAGATATATCCACTCAACTTGCATCTAATGTTTGGCTGATATTATTAATAACTATTTGGGAAGCTGTCTGGACAGGATTAGCAATGTGGCGTTCTGCAAGACTTAAGCACACAATTTGGTTTGTAATTTTCTTAATAGTAAATCTTCTTGGAATTCCAGAAATAGTTTACCTTATTGTAACAAAGAAGAAAAGGAAGAGATAATTCTCATAAGAGGTATCAACAATTCCTGTAGCCCACTTTCTAATTGCTGTAACATTTTAAAAGCAGATATTATCTAATTTATACCGGCTAAAATTAAAAATGACTAAAATTAATCTTATTACCAAACCAAATTCCGAGCAGGAGACTCATTCAGTTTTAAACCCAATTGTTTCAGAATGGTTCAAGAGAAAATTTGGAACATTTGCGGAAGCACAGAAATACTGTATAGTTCCTATAGAAAAAAGAAGAAATATTTTATTATCATCTCCTACGGGAAGCGGGAAAACACTTTCGGCATTCGCATCTATATTAAGTCATTTAATAGATCTTTCAGAGAAAGGAAATTTAAAAAATAAGATTTATGCGGTTTATACATCTCCTCTAAAAGCATTGGCTGGAGATATAGAGGTTAATCTAAAAGAACCTTTAAAGGAAATGGAGGAAATCGCCGGCAAGAGATTTGGAATAAGAATTGCCCTGCGAACAGGAGATACAACAACTTTAGAACGGACAAAAATGCTGAAGAACCCGCCGCATATTCTTGTCACAACACCAGAATCTCTTGCCATTATCCTAACAAGCAAGAAATTCATTGATCATTTAAGGGAAACAGAATTCTGCATTGTTGATGAAATACATAGCTTGGATAACAAGAGGGGAGCATATCTTTCTTTGACTTTGGAAAGGCTTAATGAAGTCTCAAAGGTTTTCCCAGTAAAAATTGGCTTGAGTGCGACAATTGAGCCAATGGACCAAGTTGCATTGTATTTAGTTGGCATTGCAGATGACAGGGAAGTTGCCATGGCAAAAATAAATCTTAATAAGAAAATAAACGTCCAGGTTTTAACTCCTGTAAAAAACATAATTGAAGACGAGGGCCTGCACCTGAAAATGTATGAACTAATCTCACAGTTGATTCAGGAACACAAGACAACACTTATCTTTACTAACACAAGATCTGCAACAGAAAGGGTTGTTAACTACCTGAAAGACAAATTCCCGACAGTATATGGGGAAGAAAACATAGCTGCGCATCATTCCTCATTAAGCAAGGCGCATAGATTTGATATTGAAGAGCGTTTGCGCCAGGGAAAACTTAAAGTTGTTGTCTGCTCAACTTCCCTGGAACTTGGAATAGATATCGGTTTTATTGATCTTGTAATTATGCTCGGCTCGCCAAAATCAAGCTCCCGTGCTCTTCAACGCCTGGGTAGAGCAGGACACCGGCTTCATGAAACAGCAAAGGGAAGATTCATTGTTCTTGACAGGGATGATCTTATTGAGTGCAGTGTAATCCAAAAAGAGATGACGGAAAAAATAATAAATAAAATCTATTTCCCTAAAAACTGCCTTGACGTTTTAAGCCAGCAGATTTTTGGCATGGCAATATACAAAATCTGGCAGGAAAAAGAGCTCTTTGAACTTATAAGAAAAAGCTACTGCTATTCCGAATTAAGTAGAAATGATTTTCTTGACGTTATTTCCTACCTGTCAGGGGAATATGCTCTTGAGAAAAATCATGTTTATGGAAAAATATGGCGTGACGCTGATTCCAAGGAAATAGGAAAGCGGGGAAAAATGGCACGTGTCCTTTATATGACAAACATGGGAACAATCCCTGAAGAGAGCTTTATCAAAGTCAAGATTTCAGGAACAGAAGAGCCGGTAGGTTTGATTGATGAGGCATTCCTTTCAAGAATGAAAAAAGGTGATGTCTTTGTTCTTGGAGGAAAAAAATACCTTTACAGATACACGAAAGGAATGAATCTCTATGTTGCCTCTGAAGTAAGGAGAAATCCAACGATTCCTTCCTGGTTTTCAGAAATGCTTCCTTTGAGCTTTGATTCTGCCTTGGAAATAGGAAAATTTAGAAGCTTAATGAAAAAGAAACTAGCATCCCTTAAATCAAAAAAAGAAATTCTTGATTTTATTAGCAGCTATTTGTATGTCCCAAAAGAAACAGCAGGAGCCATTTACAATTATTTCTTGGAACAGCACAGTTTTCTTGAGATTCCGGCAGAAAACGAAATCATAATTGAAAAATTTACAGACAACAACAAAAAATATCTTTTATTTCACACTCTTTACGGTCGCAGGGTAAATGATGCCCTTTCAAGAGCAATAGGATACATAGTCGGCGCTCTTGGCGGAAGAGACATTGAATTAGGAATAACAGACAATGGATTTTATCTTGCAGGAGAAAACATGATGTTGCAACGCGCCCTTTCTGAACTTAAGGAAAAAAATCTTGAAAAATTCCTGAAGGAATCAATAGACAGGACAGATGTTCTTGCAAGAAGATTTCGCCATTGTGCCACTCGTGCCTTGATGATTCTCCGCAGTTACAAGGGACAAAGAAAAACAGTTGGAAAACAGCAGATGAAATCTCATTTCCTCCTTGCAGCTGTGAAAAAAATCAGCAACGAATTTCCAATTTTAAGAGAAGCCCGCAGAGAAGTTCTTGAGGATTTGATGGACATAAAGAACGCCTCTTTGGTTTTGCGGTGGCTGGAAAGGGGAAAAGTAAAATGGAAAATCGTGGAAACGCCTTTGCCATCGCCTTTCGCTCTTAATCTTATTCTGCAAGGCCATTCTGATTTAATTAGGATTGAAGACAAGCAAGCTTTTTTAAGGCGTATGCACGAGTTGCATGTAAAGAATATTGTAAAAAATGCTGGAAATTAAAATGTTGCTTCGCAAATATAGAAAAAATGTTAATAAATAAATCCAAAATGGCTGGGTTTAAAGTTAAAATATACAAGATCCGAGCGAATGAAATGAGATGGGTTATATTCTGATAATTTAATTGTTACTATTTTAAAATTACTAAGAAGAAAGATTTATAAATAACATCTTTCTTGAAAAAACATGGCAGAAACAAGGTCAGGAGTTGTTTATCATGAGCCTGTTGAAGTTACTTATAAATCTAAAGGAAACTATTTTACTTTAAGGGATGTTCGTGATAGAGGAAAGGTTGCAGTTTATGATTTTTTGAAGGAAATGTATCCTCAGATGCATTTTGGGGATTTTTTTAATCGCTCTGCTGAGGATGAAGAAGCAGAAAGGCCACACGGGGCAAGCGCGCCTTTACATATAGCTCTTATGCAATCTGGTTTAAGAGGGTCGGGAAAAGATGAATTTAGAACTTTTCTTTATGGTGCTTTGAGGGGTTGGCCACAAGCATGGACCGCAGTAGATTTCACACCTGAAGGACAACCTGATAGGGTGGTTCATAATGTTGGTTCAAGAAGCCAATATATTCTTGAAGGAAACTTTGTTGGGCCTAATTTATGGATAAGAGATGCTGATGGTCCTACTAAAAAAACACTAAAAGCTATCTTTGGAATAGGGAGAACAAAAACACTTGATAAAATTTCTCAATCAATCAATGGGACAAATTCTTATTTTTGGAGACGAAATTCACCCCAGAAACAAACAGAAAGAAGCGTTGCCAGGTTCAGTGCCAATGGCGACAGGCTTGACCTCAACTGCGACAGGTATCCTCTTGTTGGGTATCCTGCTTTTCGGGTATTGCAGACTAAATAAACTGGTTATTTTGCTCGCTGGCAGGTTGAACAAAACACAAGGTTTTATTATCCATCTATTTTTCAAGATAAAATGTCAACTTATGAATTCATAGACAAAACCCTGTTTTTCCCAAAACAAGGGATTCTTGTAATTGGAGACCTTCATATAGGCTACGAGCTTGCTCTTGTTGAATCGGGCATTCTTCTGCCGGAGCAGCAGGTTGCAGAGACAATAGAAAATCTAAAAGAGATAATCAGTGAGATAAAAGCCAGGAAATATGAACTAAAGAAGATAGTATTTCTCGGCGACATAAAGCATTTTTTTGGTTATGAATATGCAGAAAAAGTCAACTTCAATAAGGTTCTTGATTTTCTGAAAACCCATGTTTCCGAAGAGAACATCATCCTGATAAAAGGAAATCATGATACAATGGATCTTGGCATGGATTTTAAAGATTATTACGTGGATTCCAATATAGCATTTACTCATGGGCATCAAGCATTCTCTATCCTTTACGATAAGAAAATTGATTATGTTGTGACAGGGCATCTTCATCCCTCTGTGATTCTTGAAGAAGAGCCCGGAGTAAAACATGAAACTTACAAGTGCTTTCTCGAAGGAGAAGTTAATGGGAAAAGGATTGTTGTCATGCCGAGCTTCCTTGAATTTTACGAAGGCACCCCTGTTAATTTTTACGGTGAGGATTTCATTGAGTCTTTCTCAATTATTTCAAAGAGAGACATCTTGAAGTTCAAAATCCATGTTGTTGGTGATGATGGTGTTTATGAGTTTGGAACTGTTGGGGAATTATAAACAGAAAAATTTATAAGTAAGGAAATTCTTACTTTGGTATGGAAATTAAAATAATAAGGGTAACAGATAAGGGGCAAATTTCTTTACCTGTTGGAATAAGAGATTCTCTTAATATACGAAAGGGCGATGAATTGATTATAACAAAAAGTGACGATTCTTTAATAATAAAGAAGATAAAAAAAGATGATTTCAAGGACCTACTAAAACATTCAGAAAAAGTTGCCGAAAAGCTCTGGGACAATAAGGAAGACGAGGTATGGAACAATGTATGAGCAGGGAGAAGTTGTGATCGTTCCTTTTCCCTTCTCGGATCTAAGTGCAATAAAACAAAGACCTGTTTTGATTTTATCAGGGGATATAGATAATAAAAACTCCGAAGATGTTATCACCTGTGGAATAACTTCAAATTTAAAGGATAGAAAACATTCTGTTTTGATTGATAATAAAGATTTAATAACAGGATATGTTCCAAGGACAAGCAGGATTAAAGTTGATAAGATATTCACATTAAATCAAAAAATAATAAAAAAGAGATTAGCAAAATTGAATATGTCTATTTTTGATAAAGTTAGGAAAGAGTTTATCAATCTTGTTTGATGTTGAGAGGGGGGGAATTGTGATTAAATTTACATCGCCTCCAGCTTTCTTATCCTGTCATCAATCGGAGGGTGTGTGCTGAATAATCCTTGAATCTTTCTTTTGAAAGGGTCTGAGATAAACAAAGGAGCCATGGCTTTCGCAACCCTGTGTTTTCTCTCTTTTTCCTGAATGTGCTCGTTTTTTATTTTTTTAAGGGCATTTGCGAGTTCCTGCGGATATCTAGTAAATTTCACTCCTGTTGCATCTGCAGCATATTCCCTTTTTCTTGAGATTGCAAGGGAAACAAGCTGGGCAGCTATAGGGGCAAGGATTGCAAATAAAATCCCAAGCAAAATCAAAAATATCTGAACTCTTCCGTCTCTGTTGTTATTGCCCCCAACATTTGAATACCACAGGCTTCTTAGGAACATTTGTGCGATTATAGAAACCATTCCTATAAGAACAGCTGTCAAAGTCATGAACCTTATGTCATAATTAGCAATATGAGACATTTCATGAGCCATTATGCCTTCGAGCTCATGCTTGTCAAGTTTTTTCAATGCGCCTGTTGTAAAACAGATAACAGCGTGCCTTGGATCTCTGCCAGAAGCAAAAGCATTTATTTCCTCTGATTCCATGACAAAAAGACGGGGCATCGGCAAGCCCGAGGCAATAGACATGCCTTCTGCCGCATGATAAAGCATCCTGTGCTCTGTTCTTGAAGCAGGTTTTGCTCTAACAGAAGCCAGAGCAATTTTGTCTGAATTGTAATAACCGGCAAGAACATAAACCAAGGAAAAAACAACTGCAAAAATCATGATGATAAAGAAATACCCTGGATCCAATACTATAGAGATAATATATCCGAGAATTATGAAAAATACAAGGATTATAATTATTAATAAGAAAGATTTTATCTTATTCATTTGAATCTGGTCGTGGAAAGAGATTCTTTCTGTTTTAGATGTCATGAAAAAAGATATTGAATTAAGTATAAAAAGTTATTGAGAGATTGTGTTTGGGGGTGAATGGATAGGGGATGGAGGCGAGAGGTGTAAACTAAATATTCTGCAAATAAGTTATCTCAGGCAATTCAGGATACTTCTTTTCCAATTCTATATGATAGTGTACTTCTCCAAGCAATTCTTTTGTCCAATCTTTTTTGTCTGCGGTAATAATTTTTAATGAATTTTTGTTATGCTCCTGTATTGCCGAAGCGATTGTCTTTGCATCTGAATCGCTTTTTCTTGAACTCCCTATACTCAAAAAATTCATAAGATGGCTTTTCAATTGATGATCTATTTCATTAATGGGGGTAACTATTTCATCAATTAGTTTCTCAATAAAAATCATAACTTTAACTTTTATCATAGAGAATATTTTATTCATATCAACTTTAAACTTTTCTTTATCTTTTGAGTTTTCATACATAAGGATTAAGCGATTAAGGGCAATTTTATCTTGCTTAAATAAGTAGACAAAATCTTCATCAGACTCTTCTCCCGAAACTTTAGCATTAAATTTCATCAAAATTTCTTCCTGCCTTTTAATCCATTTTGGTAAATTTTCTTTTTGAATATATTCACATAGCAAAAACTTAGAATTTCCTTTATTTTTAATAAAAACTTTTGTTTTTTCCTCCAGATGGTGGCCAACCTCAAAAGAATGATAAATCAGAATATTCATATCTAAAAACCATCTCATTTTAATCTAAATTTTCAAGAATTAAGTTCTGAATATTCTCTGAATCTTTTCCCTGAGGCATTTTTAATTTAATTTCATCCAGACCAATTAATTCTGATTTTAATTCAGAGAACATATTTTCATAAGTCATTTTTTTAAAGTTAATATTTAATCTTTTTATCTGATCAAAAAGATCCCTTTTTGGTGGGGAAATAAATTTCTCAGCATCATTGAAATACGAATCAGTAGTTAACAAATCCCATAGCGAAGAAAAAGTCTCTTTTATTTTCATCATATTGTTTTTTTCCATTTCATCCTCTTTTATATCAATATCAAGTAAGACTGTAGAAACAGAAATAAAATCATGAAATTCAGAATAAAAATCTTTTAGTTTAAGAGGGAAGTTCATCGATAGTATGTAAAATTTGTCAATCATTTCTTTTATATTTGTCTTGTTGTTAAATCCATAAGAAATCTTTTCTTTTATTCTGTAGAAGTCCATTTTTTCATCTTTATATTGTTTTCTCCTTTCTTTCCAGGATTTTTCGTGGTGGTTGGGAATTACTTCTTTTATACATTTTATAATAATTAGGTGATTGTCTGGTGTTTTGACATCATATATTTCTTCTAATTTTTGTCCAGGTTCTACATTTACACACGTGACTTTTCCATAATGAAAATCTAAAATCGGAAGATCGAGATTGCATTTTCTTATAACTTCAACAGCAATTTTTTGTGCTGTTGTCTTTGGAGGATATGTTTTGTGTTTTTCTTTCCATTCCTCAAGAATTCTTGACAAAAGATATATAGACTGATTACGAACCTCTTTTGGAAAGGGGAGGTTGTAGTAAACAGGATCATCCGCTCTCACATAAAATTTAATATTATCAGAAGAAATTATCTCTCTTACCTTTTTTTCTTCTTTTAACTCATTCAAATAAGAATTAATAGTTGACCAGTTAGAGCCAACATTCTCACTTAATCTCTTTGTTGAAAGGGGCTCCTCTTTTAGCTGGGAAAGAATATCTTCCTTTATCTGCTCAGAGGTTTTTCTAATCGCCATAAGAATTCACCTCCCTTTTCATAGCATAGATATAGTAATGACCTTTATAAATATTTGTATAGAGTTCTTTATTTAATAGTATAGAGCATCATAAAATTTAAAAACTTTAAATTATTGCAAATCACAAGCCGAAAGGCAGGATAAAATAAAGAATGAGAAGAACAAAACCACAACAATCAAAACATGATGACAGAGTAAGAAAAATAGCGGGAGGCTATAAAAGTCAGAGTTGGGAAGTTCAGGCAGATGTTCCTGGATATTCTAAGCCAAGAACGATATTTAATAAAAGACCTGATATAAGAGCAAAAAAAGGAGCAAGAGAAAGAATTATTGAAGTTGAGACAAGAAATTCGATGAAAACAGATGTTTCTCAAAGAAATACTTTCAAAAGATTTGCAGGATTAAATAATAAAAGGAAGTTTAGGACAAGTGTTGTTTAAGATGGATCAGAGAACATTCAGAAGACATAAAAAAATAAGCAAAAATCATACAAAGCATTGTTGGAAATGCGGGTTACCCAAAAGAGAAGGTTGTAGATTTCAAGGGTGTATTGAAGTTCAACATTGTGCGTGCGCTTTGACTGAAGGAGGAAGATAAAATGAATAAGAAAGGTCAAGGCGAGATAATACTGTTCGCTCTGGTATTCATTATCTTATTTTTTATAGGCGGAATTGTTGGAGTGACTTCATTACCAGAATTCCCAGGGAGGTTCTTCATAAGCGGTTTATTAGTTGGGGCATTTGGAACGGGCACAGGAGCATTAATCATAAAAGTTATATTCCACCGCTAAACTTTTATTAGATTTTCTGTAAATTCAAACATATCTTTAAGAGTATTCATAACTTTGACAGCATCTTCATTTTTAAAATTCTCTGATTTTATGTATCTTGCTGAATCTCTTAATTTATATAATTTTTCAAGAACTTCACTAAATTCAATTTTGACATTTCCTAACTCTGCCCAAGATTTCATATTATCTATATTCTTATAATGTTTATCATATCTTTGACCAATTAATAAAAAATTACATGAAGATAGTAATTCAGCAGTGGCCCAACATTCCTCGTAAAATGGTCTAAATCTTTTTTTAGCTAAATTTTCCTTTGCGCTTTCATAAAATTCTTTTGCCGCTCCAATATGTTCTTTAGCTTTTTCCATATGATACCTAAAATCAAATTTTATTACCCATTTATCTTTAAAAAGTATTAAAATAATGTAAGCAGAATTTTTTATTCTTTCTGAAAATATATTTTCTACATCACTAATATCAGTATCAAAAACAGCTTCCCCCTTCTTTATATCTCTGTTTACTTTAATCATTGCTGTAGCTCTAACCTGACCATTTAGTCTAATTAAAGGTTTTTGATTTGGCCTAAGAATTATTTGTGCGGCTCTTACATTTGTTTCCTTCCAGCCTTTCTGTTGTCTTCTTTTTACTTCTGGGATTATCCACAAATCTACAATTTGTTGAAAAGTTCTTTGTAAATCTTCTTGACTTAATCCACCACTATTCATTTTTCATCCCAAACTCTCATCAACCACTTTTATCTCCTCTTTGGTCAAACCATACAACCTGTAAACTTCTTGGTCGATTTCATAATCAATGTTTTTTATTTGCTGTTCAAGGCGTTCTTTTTCGTTGCCCGAAACTCCCGATTCACGAAGTTTTTTCTGGAGTGAGAGCATTTGTTCTACTATGGAGACAAGGTGTTTTTCTTGAGATTTATCTATTTTGTTAGGGATTGGTATTCGATTAGTAACGGGATTATCAAACTGCATTGTTCTTATAGCCTTTCCAAAAATAAATCTATAAGCATACCAGGAGATAAGTTTAGAATTAAGAATAGCTAATAAGAATTCAGATGATACGGTGCTTTTGTTAGTTAACTGATTTATCGTGTCAACAATAACATAATCTTTATAATTAATTGTTTTTGATAAAGAAGCTGTGATTATTATATGATCTTTTGGATTCTCTACATGGGCTACTATTCTCTGAGTTAAAATTGAATTTCCTTTAATAAATGCCTTATCATCTTTTATTTTACCTTTATTTATAAAACCCTTTACATCAGGTCTTACATAATATTTATTGATTTGTTTACCCCCTAAAACTTTGTAGTCTGATTTATTCTTAGGATTAGATAAAACATACTTTTGATAAATTGCACCTCTTTGATTAAAAATATAATCATTCATAAAAGAACCAACATTTCTTATTTTCTTCCCTATCTTTAATTCTTCTTCGGAAATTCCATTTAATAAAAATCCAAATTCTTTAAAATTATACTTATTAATTTTCCCTAAACATTTTATATTTGTTTCTTCCCTAATACAAGAATTATAATGGCTATGTTTTTCATCTTTATCATAGAAGTAAACTACTTGTTCTAATTTAACTTCCTTCCAGACTTTCCCACAATCCACAATTTCTCTTAACCCATTTAATAAATTTTCTCTTATTTCTTCCCATGTTGAAGAATAAACAAATGGTTTAGGAATAATGTAACTATTAACACCATTATTTTTTGCCAAATTGACGGCTAAACCCATAAATAAAACAGCCGTATCGGTACTTTTTAATTTAAATTTATTCTCCAACCATTTTCTCTCATTTTCTTTTAAACCCGCACCATAAGGTGGATTCCCAATCACAACATCAAAACCGCCATCTTTGAAAACATCTGGGAATTGGGCATGCCAGTTGAATGCTTTGTCTCCCGCGACTTTGTAATCATCTATGAGGGAGTTCCCGTTCTTTATGTTCTTGAGCAGGTTTGGAAGCCTCTTTGTTGGGATATTTCTTTCCTCAAATTCAAGCATTTTCAGCAGAAGGTTTAGCTGCGCAAGCTCAACAGCTTTCTCATCCAGGTCAACACCATAAATGCAATTAGTCATTATTGTCGATTTTTGGCCCAGGCTTAGCTTTTCTTTGTATGTCTTGAATGAAGAATATTTATCTGATTTCTCGCCTTTCTTTAGTTTTTGTTCTATCATATCACAAACTTCCTGAAAGGCCCTAATGAGGAAAGAGCCAGAGCCACAAGCTGGGTCTACAATCTTAACATCAATGATTTCATCTATTGTCTTGTTTTTAATGTATTCTCCTACTGTATTCTTTACAATATAATCAACTATGTAAGAAGGAGTGTAATAAATTCCCATCTTTTTTCTTTTTCCGCTTTCCAAGTCAAGCTTAACTCTTTTTTCAGTTCCGCGGAGGACAACCCCAAGATATTGTTCGTAAATACTTCCCAGCAAGTCTCCCGGAATTTCATCAAACATATATCTGCTGTTTTCCAGGTCTTTATATCCAAAATAAAGGACTCTTATGACCTTTGCCAAGGTATCATCATCAAAGAATATGTCTTTTTCATTTTCTAAAATGCTCGGGGCAAAAAGCTTTGAATTGTAGTCTTTATCAAATCTCTTGAATTCTTCCTGAAGAACAACCCAGAGCCTTCTCCTTAGTCTCCCCTCCCTAAAATCTTTGATAATACCTAAAAGAAAGTTCTTGTTTTCCAACCCTCTGTCCTCAACAGCACGCATGAAAATCAGCCTATCAATCAAAATTTGAATAGCTTCATCAATCTTCTCATCATCAAGGTATGTCCTCAATTTCTTCAAATCTCTTGATAACATGCCCCTTATTTCCAACAAATCCTGCAAGATACTAATATCAACAGGTTTTGCCTGCCTTTCATCCTTAGCGGGAATTTTTTTATTCAACTCCCCTTTTTCAATGCTTTCCCTTGAAAGAAGCCATAACTTTTCGAATTCTTTTTCAAAATCCTTAATTTCAAACCAAAAAAGAAGATTCTTATCTATATTTTTTATATTGGAAAGGGCATGATAAACTCTTATATACTTAAAATTGGTAAGTATAGCAAACTTGACTTTTCTGTGATAAGCATAAGAAACGGCCTGCCTTCCCTCATCTTCAGACAGAGACACATTTGTTTTTTTAGCTTCAATAACAAGACTCTCTTGGTTTCCTAGCTTTAAGATATAATCTGCTCTTCCCTTCAAGACTCTTGTCTCCTTTGATATATTTTCCTTTTCCCAGCCCAATGCTTCAAGCAAGGGTTCAATAAATTGGAACTTGATGTCTTCTTCAGGCATAAAATCAAGTTTGTTTTTTGGAGTAGCCAGAAATTTCTCAACTATATTTCCTAGCTTCTCTTTCGCTTCTTCCTTGCTTAACATATCTTGTTTTAGAATTCAAACCTTAAAACCCTTTCTAAAATAATCAAAACTCAACTTTAGGAACAGCTCTTTCTTCTTTAGGAATTTCAAGATATTTCTTTGCTGTTCTTCTGTACATTGAAGCAAACATCATGCCAGGGAATCTCTTTGTTAAATTGTTATAGCTTAAGATTGAATCATTGTAATGCTGCCTTGCATAGGCAACCTTGTCTTCTATTGCGGCAAGTTCCTGTTGCAAATGCAAGAAGTTTTCATTTGCCCTTAGCTGCGGATAATTTTCTGCAATTGCAAGAATTGATTTCAATGCATGCTGAAGTTCTGCGCCCGCCTTTACCTTTCCTTCAAAAGTCTTCGCACCCATGAATGCTTTTCTTGCGTCTGTTACATCTTTCATTATCCCCTTTTCATGCTTTGCATATCCTTTTACTGCACTTATAAGGTTTGGAACAAGATCTGATCTTTTCTTAAGCTGAACGTCAATCTGCGAAAGAGAATTATCTATCCTGTTCTCAAGAGTAACAAACCTGTTGTAATAAACTATGAAAATCAAAACAACCAAAACAAGCAAGGCAATAATCCACCATATCATAATATTACTCTGCCGGGATTATTTATAAAGTTTTTGAGAAAGCATTTTATTGGTTTTCTTCCTCTATTTCACATATCTTGCAAACCCATTTAAGATCAATGTCGCAATATGTTGTTTCTTTCTTGTGTTTTTTGCATATAAAATGCGAACCGTCATAGCTCATTTTTTGTTACCTCTTTTCTTCAATTTTAAAAATGGACTCGGAGGGAGTTTAACCCTCTTCTCTTGGGCCCTCCATCTTCAAAAATTCTGGAGCCAAGTATTCTAAACGGTGAACTACGAGTCCGTGTTTTTAGAAGAATTTTTTAGTTTTTAAGACTTTTCTATTTCAATCTTTTTATCTCTTCAATTTCCTCTCCAGAAATCGCAGCGCCCTTGAATTTTAAGGCATAGAGAAGGGCATCTAAAACAACGTCGCCATCTTTCAGACCAACAAGGCCTTTTTTGTATGCAACATAAGCCAGTTCTGCAGACCTTATTATTTTAAATCCAGAGAAAATTCCAAGATTCTGGCTTTTTATTAAGACCTTTGTATTCATCCTGTCTTCAAAAATGTGCTTCAGGTTCTCTGGCCTTTCAACTAAGAGTCTTGTTGTTCTTTCATCCATTGCTATAAGATTTTCTATCCCTTTCTCTGAAAGTATTCTGCTAAGAGCCAGGCAAGATGCTTCTCCATGATCCAGGATGTGAATATCTTTTCCTTTTCCGTTAAATGTTGAATTTGCTGTGTTCAAGAGTTCATTATCAGATTTTTCAATTTCTTGGTCAGAAACTCCGAGCACAGAAGGCATTTCCAGAACCCCATCGTCAAGAAGCCTTTTAATCTTAAGGGCTTCAAGCTCAAACTTTTTTATTTTCATAGGCACATCAATGACTTCCCTTTTAATTTCCGAAGTTATGAGAAATTTTCCCTGAAAAATACCGCGGAGTTCCTTCAGTATCCTTGTTATGCCGTTCATTGAAAAACTTATTAGTGTCCCGGAATCAAAGATAATTGCCTTGTTTGTGCCTGTTTTGTTATCTTGTTTTTGGGGTTTCATCTGAAAAAATCCTCGGCGAATTTAATCCTTGTTTTTACATCAACTGTCTTTATCTGCGGGGCATCTGCCCCGTCTTTTTGGCCAGTATAGTTCGCGAGCTCAAATAGGGTAATCCCGAGGAGATTGGCTGTTTTTTCCATTGAAATTCCGTGCTCGTATATCTTTGATGCTTTGTTTATGCTGGCTTTTCTTAAAACATCCTGTATGTAATTTTTTAATCTGCCTGAAAGAGACTCCATTGCTTTTCTTATCCTTATAAGCTCATTTCTAAAAGCCTCATCATTCCCGTTTTTCAGAGCAGCAATCTTCTTATCTATAGAATCCATGTGCGTGCTGTAGAACTTGTTCCATCCGGGCAGTTTTTTGTAGTCCTCTCTTTCTATTATCTTACTAAGCGTATAGATAATGACAGCCACAGCAATATTATCCGGATCTTGTGTCAAGGAAGCTGTGTTGTTTGTCTGGTTGCTCAGGCTTTTCAACTTGGCGCTATTTCCCTCTGAAAAAGCCTTTTTTGTTTCCTGAAAAATCCTAAGAAGATTTTCGCGTTCCTGCATATAAGGAAAAAGAAAAAGTGATTAATAAATGTTAGGATTATTTATTACACGCTCCCGCTTTCTGAACATAGATATTCTTATAAACCATCCTTAGATTTTAATAAAAGAAAATGAGAAAAGAGGATGCAGGCAACGGAAAAAGAGAACCCCTTCCCGTAGCAATGATCTTTATAGATTCTTTTGTCGGAGATAAGATTCATGGTTTTTTAGGGGCTTCAGTAGATGCCATAATGGCAGATACTTATGAAGGAACAAGGTTTGATTTCTACAATTTAAGGGATGGAAGACAGATTTCCTTGGAAGAGATGGAAGATTTTGGTTTTGAATATTATGAAAGCGCGAGAAAAACAGTTAAGTCGTGTTGGTCTGTTTATCTTGGCTCTATAGAGAACCGAAGCAGATAACCATAAAGTTTTATAATAAACATTCTTTATTAATCTAATGAAAAAGGTAATTCTTGACACAAGCTTTATCCTTACGGCAATCCGGCAGAAAATAGATTTCTTTGAAAGACTCCAGCACGAGGGCTTTCAAATTTTGATTCCAACCCAAGCAATAGATGAGCTAAGAGGACTGGGAGCACAACTCGCGTTAAATATACTTGAAAAGCACAACTTTGAGCTTATAAAATTGCCAGGAAAAGATGCAGACACGGCAATAATTACTTTTGCAAAGAAAAATCCCCTTGCTGTAATAGCCACTCTTGATAGGGGTCTGCAGAAGAAAATAAAAAACAGAAAGATGGTAATAAGGCAGATGAGAAAGATTGAAATTATTTAATTTTGTATATATCCCGCGAGCGTTGAGAATTAGTAATTAATAAGCTTTTTAAACTGTTTTTTAATAGATTCTAATGGGACATTCAGAAAAACAAAAAGATTTTGTATTAGAAGAAATTGCTTTTGCTCACCTTGTGGGAATTCATAGATTAAGAGAAAGATTGATACCCTTCTTAGAGAGAGAAACTGGCTGTAAGATAAATATTAATTATTCTGATGGGGAGAATCTCCCGAAGATATTTGGAGGAACCATCTCAAGATTGACTAAAACAGGAAATGGAATGGGATATTTTGCGTATGAGTTAATCAATGGAGACCATTTTTACAAGGGAATAAGGTTTTTATCTGGAACAAAAGAAAGAAGAAATCTGGCTTTGATGGAGAGCATAAAAAAGTCTTTGGAACACTATTTTTCACAGTAAAGGATTAGGCGATGTAGAAAGTAATGCCCTCAACAAAGAAGAAGTTAGTACTTTTTCTATATTATAGCCAAGTATCCTGAATAAAACTTCATTCTTTTGCGTAACAAAT
>Ga0326597_10000383_pt1:0-65000 | contig 80590 bp, 68 predicted proteins | sample RVTome_12_FD_203789 | JGI IMG/M metagenome (GOLD analysis project Ga0326597, IMG submission 203789) | Soil microbial communities from uranium-contaminated site in the Upper Colorado River Basin, Wyoming, United States - RVT100D185 | ecosystem: Environmental > Terrestrial > Soil >...
CGGTCGGCGTCTATCCGCACCAGCACCTCGCCGTGATCGGTGGTTACCAGAAACCTGCGTTGCACACGGCACGCTAGCATGTGCGACCTGCAGCGCCGCATGCGATGATGCGGGCGCATGACCGACCTGTTCGCGACCGAACCCGCCCTCGCCCTGGCCGGCATCGTGGCCCTTGGCGCGGCTGCTCAATGGTTCGCCTGGCGCGTTGGACTTCCCGCCATCCTGCCGCTGCTGATCGTGGGCTTCATCGTCGGTCCGCTGCTAGGTTGGATCGACCCGGCGCACGTGATCGGACCGGATCTGCTGTTCCCGGCCGTGTCTCTTGCGGTCGGCCTGATCCTGTTCGAGGGAGGCTTGACGCTATCGCTTCCCGAGGTACGCGAGACGCGCGGGGTGGTCATCCGACTCGTCACCATCGGGGCGATGGTCACCTGGCTCGGTGGGACGCTTGCCGCCCGTGGCCTGGTCGGGCTTCCGTGGCCGCTGGCGTTCCTGTTCGGCGCCCTGATCATCGTCACCGGACCCACCGTGATCGGACCTCTCCTGCGCATAGTGCGACCGTCCGCCCGGGTCGGCAACGTGCTGAAGTGGGAAGGGATTCTGATCGACGCGATCGGCGCGATGGTCGCCGTGCTGGTGTTCGAATTCCTGTTGATAGAGAATCGCGAGCAGGCGCTGGGCAGTACCGTCCTGTTGTTCCTTCGCTTCATCGTCACAGGTGGTGCGGTCGGCGCGTTGGCGGGTTACCTGCTCGCCTGGCTGTTGCGCCGGCGGCTGATTCCTGACTACCTCATCAACGTCTCAGCGCTCGGCATGGTTTTCGCCGCCTTCGCCGGAGCGAGCGCCCTGGCGCCCGAGGCCGGCCTGCTGGCGGCCGTGCTGATGGGGATGGTGATCGCGAACCTCGGCGTGCCCAACATCACCGACCTGCTCAGTTTCAAGGAGGACCTGACGGTCCTGTTCATCAGCCTGCTGTTCATCGTCCTGGCCGCCAACATCGATTTCGACGCCTTCGCCTCGGCCCTCACCCTCTCCAGCCTGGCGCTGCTGCTGGTGATCATCTTGGTCTTGCGGCCGGCTGCGATCTTCTTTTCGACCCTCGGGAGCTCGCTCAGCTGGCGGGAGAAGGCGTTCCTCGGCTGGATCGCGCCGCGCGGCATCGTGGCGGCGGCGGTCAGCTCGCTGTTCGCTTCCAAGCTGGTCGCCGCCGGATTCGACGGCGCCGAGGCGCTGATCCCACTGGTGTTCCTGGTGATCCTAGGCACGGTACTGCTGGGCAGCCTGACGGCGAAACCGGTCGCGCAGGCGCTGGGCGTGGCCGAGCCGGATCCGCAAGGGTTCCTGATCCTCGGCGCTCACCCGATCGCACGCCGCATCGCTCAGTTCCTCTCGGACGAAGAAATCGCCGTGATGCTGGCGGACACGAACTGGTCCAACGTCGCGGCAGCCCGCCTCGAGGGGCTTCCCGCCTACTACGGCAGCCTGCTTTCCGACCGGACCGACGACGAGATTCGCCTCTCCGGCATCGGTCGACTGCTGGCACTCACTTCGAACGACGAGGCGAACGCGCTCTCGTCGCTCAAGTACGCCCGCTCGTTCGGAAGCCAGAACGTGTTTCAGCTCGCTCCGGGCCGGTCCGGCACCTCGCGCGAGGTTCTCGCGACCGAACAGCGCGGACGACTGGCGTTCGGACCGGAGGTGGACTACGCCCAGCTCGAAGACCTCTTCCACCGTGGCGCTGTGCTGACGCGCACGCCCCTACCCGACCGGACCACCCTGGAGCAGATTCACAAGCAGGGCGACGAGGATCGGGTACCACTACTCGTCCTGTACGGCAGCACGGTTCGGTTGTTGACACCCGACGGGGGACCGCTGCCCGAGTCGGGCGTCACCCTCGTTTCGCTGGTAGCTCCAAGCGAACCCTGATTCAGGCGCTGGCTTCGTCGAGGAATCGTGCGAGCGCGTCGACGTCGACGACGATCGGCGAGCGGCGTCGCTTGACCGCGCCGTACTCGAGCAGTCGCGCCAGGCAGTGACTGACCGTCTCTCGCGTGGCGCCGATCATCTTGGCGAGATCCTGTTGCGTCAAACTCAGGTCGATCTCGGTACCGCGCTCGACCGTGCGGCCAAAGTCTCCGGCAAGCCGCACCAGCAGGTTCGCCAACCGACCGGGCGCGTCGAACGCCCCCACTTCCGCCTGCCACTGCTGCGCCTGCCAAAGGCGAGTGGACATCACTTGAATGAACTTCATCGCGATCCGGGGCTGCTGCTGCAGCAACCGTTGGAAATCGTGCTCGGGCATGACGATCAGGGTCGTGTCTACCACCGCTTCGGCTTGGTTGGGGCGTCGCTCGCTGGGAAGCAACAACAGCTCGCCGAAGATGTCGTACTGACCGAGCAGACCAAGGATCATCTCCTTGCCGTTCGGGAAGTACATCGAAATCTTGACCATGCCGTCGCGCACGAAGTACAGCGCGTCGGCGGGATCCTCCATGTGGTAGACGACGTCTCCCGCGGCGAAGCGGCGGTACGGCGTGATCTTGGATAGTTGTTCGAGCTCGTCCTCTGCGAGGTCCTCGAACAGCTGCGTGTTCTTCAGGTGCCAAACGAGACTCGGGTACTCCTGCATCCGAAGCGAGTCTAGCCCACGTAACGGCGGGCGGGCGTGACCACCGCCGAGCGGGTCGAGCAGCGTAGCAAGGTCGCACCGGCCAGGCACAGATCTACGGTGCTGCCCCGTCCTGCGCGATCGCCAATCGAAGCAGGCGAGCGTACGCCTGCGGCTGACCGAACTCCTCGAGCCGGTAACCGCCCACGAACACGCTGGGTGTGCCGTTCAGACCGAGCGAGCGGGCCCTCTCGGTCGCTGCACGCACTGCATCGCGTGAAGAACCGTCGTCCAGGCAGGCCGCCAGGCGTTCGCTCGCCTCGTCGCCTGCGTCCGCCGTGCCGACCGCGAGCTCGTCGGCAACCTGTTCGACCAGGCCTGGCGCGTCAGTCGCGAGACGCACGAAGTACGGGTACGGATCTCCGAGTCCCTGCCAGGCGTCGAGCCGCCCGAACAACAGGTCGTGGTACTCCCAGAACGCTGTTTGCCCGAAGCGGAGGGCAACGCACTCGGCCGCCTCCGCCGCGGGGGCGGCGTTGGCATGGATCGAGGTGAGCGGGAAGTGATGGAACGCGAAGCGGGCACGCCCCTCGGCGAGCGGTCCCTGTTCGAGGCCTGGCATCACCTCCGTCGCAAAGCGCTGGCAGAACGGGCATTGGAAGTCGCTGAATACACGGATGGTGACCGGCGCGTCGTCGCTACCCAGCGTCGCGACCGGCGCACCGAACGCCGCCGCGGGCGTCCGCGGCAGTTCGAGCGACAGCCGAACCTCGGCCAAGTCCGAGGACGCGACGTCCAGCTCCAGCCGGTACGCCTCGACGGCGATGAACACCGGTCCCTGGCCCGCCAGGTCGGGTGCACGCTCACGTAGGAAGCGCGCCAGCGGCTGCTCGATCCCGGCGCCGTAGCCGGTCGCGATCGCCAGCGTGGCGGCCGCGACCGCCCCGCCCTGCTCGTCGAGTGCGCCGGTCAGGGTCAACCCGGCGAATACGCCTCCCGGAGCGCGCGGCGCCAGGGAGAGGTCACCGACACGGTAGCTGTCACCTACCTGCTCCGCCCCGCTGGCGTCCAAGAAGGTCGCCAGGTCGTCTCCGATCGCCTGGGCGGCAGCTGACGGTCCGATGGCAAGCACCATGGCGGCGAGTGCTACCGCCAGCATGCGGCGCATCACGATGCTCCCGTCGTCGCAGCGTCGACCCGGGCGGCGAGGTGCTCGAGGTAGGGACCCGCGCCGAGCGGTGCGCCGGTCGCGCGGACTGTCAGCTCGTCGGGCTCGAGGCGAGCGCCGACCTCGTGGACGTTGCGGCGTAGCCAGCCCAGCAGCTCGATGTACCGACCTGCACGCAACTGCCCGTCTAGGTCGCCGAGGGCGCGCTGCGCCGCGGTCCACAACTGCGCGCTCATCATCGTGCCCAGCGCGTAGCTGGGAAAGTAGCCGAAGGCGCCCATCGACCAGTGGACGTCCTGCAGGAACCCGCTGGCGTCGTCCGCTGGGACGATTCCCAGCAGGCGCTGCATCCCTTCATTCCACGCCGAACGCAACTCGCGCGTCGACAGCGAGCCCTCCACCAGCGCCACCTCCAAGTCGTAACGCAACAGCACGTGCAGCGGGTAGCCGACCTCGTCCGCTTCGACCCGGATCAGGCTCGGCTCTATCCGGTTGACGGCGGCCAGGAACCGATCGAGCGACACCGCTCCGAAAGCGCCCGGGAACGCCCGCTGCAGGCCGGGATAGCGCCCTTCCCAGAAGGCGACGCTGCGGCCGACCTGGTTCTCCCACAGCCGCGACTGGCTCTCGTGAACCGCCATCGAGGCGGCCGTCCCGATCGGCGTTCGCAGGTCCGTGGTGCGAATGCCCTGCTCGTACAGGGCGTGGCCCGCCTCGTGAACGGTGCCGAACAACGCGGTCGGGAGAAAGTTTCGCGCGTAGCGGGTGGTGATCCTCACGTCGCCGGGCCCGACCGTCTCGCAGAACGGGTGCACCGTCGGATCGAGCCTGCCGGCGCCGAAGTCGTAGCCGAGGTCCGCGACCAGCTCGCGCACGAACGCCTCCTGCTCACGGGGCTCGATCTCCGCCTGTAGGACGGTGGCGTCGACCGGCCTGCCCTGCTCGCGCACCTGTGCTAGCAGCTCCGGCAGGCGGCTGCGCAACGGCGCGAACACCTCGTCAAGACGCGCCTTGGTCGAGCCTGGCTCGAATCGGTCGTGGAGAGCGTCGTAGCGATGGCCTTGCCAGCCGATCGCGTCGGCCTCCTCGCGTTTCAACCGCAGCACCTCGCCGAGCGGCCCGAGGAAGGCGGCGCCGTCGCCCTCCTCGCGCGCGCGCTGCCAAACCTGCTGCGCACGCGAGGTCGCCAGCGCGGATTCGCGCACCAGCTCCTTCGGGACGGCGGTGGCAAGGCGAATCGAGCGTCGCACCAGCCGCACGACCGCCGCCGCGTCGCTGCCTTCGGTCGGCTGTTCAGCCGCCAGCGCGTTTACGGCGTCGGCGAACCCTGGGTCGGTGAGCTTCTCGTGCACCACGGCTGCGAGGGCAGCAAGCTGCTGGGCACGGCCCTCGTGCGCAGCGGGGGGCATCATCGTCTGGCGATCCCACGACAGCAGGGCGGCGGCGCTTTCGAGGTCTTGGGCGACACGCGCCCGTTTCAGCACCTCTGCGAGCGCCGGCGTCGGGTTCGGGTTCGGGTTCGGATTCGGCTTCGGCTGGGTCACGGTCACCTGTTTCCTCCGGTCGGCAGTCTACCCACGAACGCCGTGCGGGACGGAAGGAATGTCGCACCCGGCGTGGTATTCTCGGGCGCATGGACCCTACGCTCGGCGGGGCTGCTCGCGCCTTGCGGGCGCGCGAACGCAGCGAGCTCAACGACCTTCGCGAGCTGCTCGGCCGCGCCGAGGCGGATCAGGGGCAGCGCCAGGCGCTGCGCACCGCAGCGGCGGACCTCGACGGCCTCTTCCTGCTGGTGGTGTGCGGTGAGTTCAACGCCGGCAAGTCGACCCTGTTGAACGCGCTGCTCGGGACCGACGTGATGCCTGAGGGCGTCACCCCTACCACCGACCGCATCACGGTGCTCGGCTACGGTGAGCCGTCCGAGTCGTTCGACGAGACCGGCGTGCTGCAGCGCCGCGCGCCGATCGAGGCGCTGCGCGAGCTGTCGTTCGTCGACACGCCGGGCACGAACGCCGTCATCGCCGAGCACCAGCAGTTGACCGAACGGTTCGTTCCGCGGGCTGACCTGGTGCTGTTCGTCACCTCGGCCGACCGGCCGTTCACCGAAAGCGAGCGCGCGTTCCTGGAGCTGATCGCTTCGTGGGGCAAGAAGATCGTGCTGATCGTGAACAAGATCGACCAGCTAGAAGAGGCGTCGGGCGATGCGGACGCCGCCCGGCGGGAGGTGGTCGAGTTCGTCGCACGGCATGCACGCAACGTCCTCTCCGAACCGGCGCCGCGGGTGTTCACCCTGTCGGCTCGGCGGGCCCGCCGAGCGCAGCGGGATGGCGATGCGGACGCGCTCGCGGCCAGCGGCCTGCCGGAGCTGGAGCGATTCATACGTGACGAGCTGGGCGACGTCGAGCGTCTGCGTCTGAAGCTGTCGTCACCGCTGGGCGTAGCCGAGCGCATCGCTCGGGACGTGAGTCACGACGTGCGCGCGCGCTTGGAGCTGCTTGCCGAGGACCGTCGGACGCTGGATGCGATCCGTCGTCAACGCGACACGTTCGAGAGCGAGACGCGTCGCGAGGCGCGCACCTACCTGGCTCGGATCAAGACCGCCCTGGTCGAGGTCGAGCGGCGTGGCGAGGTGTTCCTCGACGACACCGTGAGGCTTGGGAACGTGCTCGAGCTGATGCGGCCGGAACGGGTCCGCGACCGCTTCGTCGCCAGCGTGGTGCGTGACGCCGACCGCGAGATCGACGAAGCGGTGGGCGAGCTGGTCGACTGGTTCTTGCAGCGAAACCTTCAACTGTGGGAGGACGTCGTCGGTTACGTGGCGGAGCGCCGCTCGAGCGGTGACGAGCGGATCGTCGGCGAGGTCGGGGGCCGCTTCCGGATGGACAGACGCGACCTGCTGCAGTCGTTGCGGACCCAGGCGGAGCGGGTGTTGGAGGGCTGGGACGAACGCCGCGAGGCGGAACGCTTGGCGCAGTCGCTGCAAAGCGCGGTGGTGCGCTCTGGCCTGCTGCAGGTTTCCGGGGTGGGGCTGGGGGCCGCGGTGCTGGCGTTCGTATCCGGCGCCGCCTTCGACGTGACCGGTGTGACGCTCGGGTTGGCCGCGGTCGGGATCGGTGCGCTGGTGCTGCCGCGCCGTCGGGCGCGAGCCAAGCGCGAGCTCCACGAGCAGATGCAGGCGTTGCGTGATGGGCTCGAGCGCGACCTCGAGCGTCAGCTCGACACCGAGCTGGAGCGGGCGGACGCGGCGCTGTCAGGTGCGATCGCGCCGTACGTCCGCTTCGTGGCCGGTGAGAGCGAGCGGCTCGAAGCGCTAGAGGTGGAGCTGGGGCACGCCGCCGGTGAGCTTGCCGCGCGCGCGAAGGAGGCGCGGTCGCTCACCGTCGAACCTGCCTGAGGCCGCCTGCGTGCTAGCGTACGCGCTCATGGAAACACCCACCAGGATCGCTTACCAGGGCGTCTCCGGCGCCTTCAGCGAGCAGGCCGCGCTGCAGTTCCACGAAGGTGCGCAGGCGGTCGGGTTCGCCACCTTCCGAGAGGCGTTCGACGCCACCGTGCGCGGAGAGTGCAGCCATGCCGTGCTGCCGGTCGAGAACAGCCTGGCGGGCTCGATCAACCAGACCTACGACCTGCTCACCGACTCGGTTTTGCACGTCGTCGGCGAGCAGGTCGTTCGCGTCCACCACAACCTGATGGCCCGGCCCGGCGTTCGTTTCGAGGACGTGCGGCGGGTGTACAGCCATCCGCAGGCGTTGGCGCAGTGTCAGGAGTACCTGCAGCGGCACGGGTTCGAGGCGGTGACCGACTTCGATACCGCCGGGGCGGCGAAGCTGCTGGCCGAGAACGGTGGCGACGGCAAGGCCGCCATCGCCAGCAAACGTGCGGCCGAGGCGTACGGCCTGCATGTCCTGGCCGAGCACATCGAGGACCGCTCGTTCAACTACACCCGCTTCTTCGTCCTTGCCGCGGACGAGGCGCCGCGGCGTCCGGGGCCCAGCAAGACCAGCATGGTGCTTGCCGTCAAGCACCGGCCCGGCGACCTGGTGGCGTGCCTGGAATCGTTCCCGCGCCACGGCATCAACATGTCCAAGCTTGAGTCGCGGCCACGCCGCGACAAGCCGTGGAGCTACCTGTTCTACATCGACATCGAGGGGCATATCGACGATGCCGACGTGGCTGCCGCGATGACCGAGCTGATGCGCAAAGCGGCCTTCGTGAAGTTCTTGGGCTCGTACGCCGCAGCCGAAACGGTCGAGGTCGAGTGACCGATCGTCCGCACGACCAGGGGATCCCCAGCCTCACGCTGACGGCGGCGCTGAAGCTGGCAGGGTTGGCGGAGACGGGCGGCAGGGCCAAACGCCTGATCCAGGCGGGCGAGGTGCGGGTGAACGGAGCGATCGAGACGCGGCGCAAGCGCAAGCTGCACGAGGGCGACGAGATCGATGTGGACGGCGAATCGTTCGTGGTCCAGCTGGCGGACGATTAGGTCGAGCCGGACGGTTAACGAGCGGCCTGGGGGCCGTGCTATCCTCCTCCGTCGAGACTCGGGGGTCCAGTCATGCCCAGACGCGACGACATTCACACCATCCTGATACTCGGCAGCGGCCCCATCCAGATCGGCCAGGCTGCCGAGTTCGACTATTCCGGCACGCAGGCCTGCAAGGCGCTCCGTGCAGCCGGGTACCGGGTGGTGCTGGTCAACTCGAACCCCGCCACGATAATGACCGACCCGGACGTCGCCGACGCCACCTACGTCGAGCCGCTCACCCCCGCCTTCGTCGAGAAAGTCATCGAGGTCGAACGTCCGGACGCGCTGCTGCCGACCCTCGGGGGCCAGACGGCGCTGAACCTCGCCAAGGCGCTGCACGAGAGCGGTGTCCTGCAGCGGTACGGCGTGGAGCTGATCGGCGCGAACTACGACGCGATCCACAAGGGAGAGGATCGCCAAGCGTTTCAACAGGCGATGGCCCGGATCGGCATCGCCACCCCAGCCGGGCGAATGGTTTCCGACGTAAATGACGCCCTGGCGTTCGCGAGCGAGATCGGCTACCCGCTGATCATCCGGCCGTCGTACACCCTCGGCGGTAGCGGTGGCGGAGTGGCGTACGACGAAGAGCAGTTCCGCGCCATCGTCCGTCACGGACTCCACGACAGCCCGGTGCACACCGTGCTGGTCGAGCAGTCGGTGCTGGGTTGGAAGGAGTACGAGCTCGAGGTGATGCGCGACCAGAACGACACGGTCGTGATCATCTGCTCTATCGAGAACCTCGACCCGATGGGGGTGCATACCGGCGATTCGATCACGGTCGCACCGGCGCAGACCCTGTCGGACAAGGAGTACCAGCAGCTACGCGACTATTCGATCGCCATCATCCGCGAGATCGGAGTGGACACCGGCGGATCGAACATCCAGTTCGCCGTCGATCCCGCGAACGGCGACGTGATCGTGATCGAAATGAACCCGCGCGTCTCGCGCTCCTCGGCGTTGGCTTCCAAAGCGACCGGCTACCCGATCGCCAAGATTGCCGCGTTGCTGGCTGTCGGGTATCACCTCGACGAGCTCCCGAACGACATCACCGCCGAGACGAAGGCGGCGTTCGAACCGTCGATCGACTACGTGGTGACCAAGATCCCCCGCTTCGCCTTCGAGAAGTTCCCGACGGCCGAGCGGACGCTGGGCACGCAGATGCGGTCGGTCGGCGAGGTCATGGCGATCGGCCGTACCTTCAAGGAGAGCCTGCAGAAGGCGATCCGTTCGCTCGAGCTGGATGTTCGTTCCGCTACCGGCGAGTTGAGTCTGGAGCGGCTCGAGAGCCTGCTCAAACCCAACCCGATGCGGCTCGGTGCGGTAATCGAGCTGTTGCGCCGCGGCCGTAGCCCGCAGGTGCTGCACGAGCGCACCGCGATCGACCCGTGGTTCCTGGCGCAGCTGGCCGAGATCACTACCGCCGAGAAGGAGATCGTCGCGATGGGCCCGCCCGGGACCTGGCGCTGGGCAGACTGGCGCGAGATCAAGCGTCTCGGTTTCTCCGATGCGGACCTCGGCCGGTTGACCGGTACGAGCGAGGACGAGCTGCGGGCCGCGCGCCGGGCGGGCGGTGGAACGCCGGTCTACAAGACGGTCGATACCTGCGCCGCCGAGTTCGAGGCGTACACGCCGTACCACTACTCGACCTACGAGTGGGAGGACGAGGTTCAGCCGTCCAGCAAGCCGAAGGTGGTCATCCTCGGTTCCGGTCCGAACCGGATCGGTCAGGGGGTCGAGTTCGACTACGCCACCGTGCACGCCGTCTGGGCGCTGCGCGGGGCGGGGTTCGAGACGATCATGGTCAATTCGAACCCGGAGACGGTGTCGACCGATTACGACACCGCCGACCGGCTCTACTTCGAGCCGCTCACCTTCGAGGACGTCATGAACCTGATCGAGCACGAGCGACCGGAGGGCGTGATCGTTCAGCTCGGCGGTCAGACTCCGCTCAAGCTGGCGCGCCGGCTCGAACGGGCAGGCGTTCCGATCTGGGGGACGCCAGCGGCTGCGATCGACCGTGCGGAGGACCGCGACGGCTTCCACGAGCTGTGCCGAGAGCTGGGGATCGCGCAACCGGCGGGCGGCGTCGCCCGCGAGGCAGGGGCAGCCAAGGAGCTCGCCAACCGGATCGGCTACCCGGTGATGGTGCGGCCCAGCTATGTGCTCGGCGGACGCGCCATGGCGGTGGTGCGCTCCGACGCAGAGCTAGACGCGTACCTGTCCGAGGTGTACGCCGAGCTCGAGGATGCCCCGACGATTCTAGTCGACGCGTTCCTGGAGGGTGCCGTCGAGCTCGACGTGGACGCCTTGAGCGACGGGGTCACCACGGTCGTGGCGGGCATCATGGAGCACATCGAAAGCGCCGGCATCCACTCGGGCGACAGCGCCTGTATCGTGCCGCCGGTCGGCCTCTCGAACGAGGTGCTAGAGCAGGTCCGCTCGAGTAGCGTGCGCCTCGCCGAGGCGATCGGCGTGCGTGGCCTGATCAACCTGCAGTTCGTCGTCAAGGATGGCGACGTTTTCGTGATCGAAGCCAACCCGCGCGCCAGCCGCACCGTTCCCTACCTGTCCAAGGCGATCCGGCATCCGCTGGCGAAGTACGCCGCGCTGATCGCGGCGGGTCGCACGCTGAAGGAGCTCGGCTTCACCGAGACGCCGCGTCCTGAGGTCTACTCCGTGAAGGAGGTCGTGCTCCCGTTCGGCAAGTTCGCTGGGGTCCTGCCGATCCTCGGCCCGGAAATGCGGTCGACCGGCGAGAGCATGGGCATCGACGAGGATCCTGACCTGGCGTATTACAAGGCACAGCTCGGGGCCGGTCAGGCGCTACCGTCCGGCGGGCGCGTGCGGCTGATCGGTGATGGGCTCGACGAGGTGGCGCGCCAGGCGGCCGACCTCGGCTTCGAAGTGGTACCCGGACCGCTTCCAGATCCGGATGCGTGTACCGACGACCTGCTCATCGACGTGGCCGGAACCGCCGCAGCGCGGCGTGCGCTGGAGGACGGCGTTCCGTACGTCACCTCGGTCCAGGCTGCGACCTGGACGATGCGCGCGATCGGAGCCGCACGCCGCGGCGAGGTCGGAGTCCGTTCGCTTCAGAGCCTGGCGGTACCGGTCAGGTCCTGACGATCGCGGCGGGGGCGTCAACCTCGCTCGTCGCCAACCGGTCCGCCTGCCGGCGTCGCTGCCGCCTCATCTTCTAAGTCCTCGACGCCGAGCAGGTCGTCGCCTGCGTCGTTACCGCGCACGCGTGGCCGACGTGGGTCCGGCAGTTCGCTCTGCAGCGAGCGGGCGAACCGCTCGAGTTGCGCTAGCGCCTCCCCGATGCCCTGCCTGAGCGCGAACTCGCCGGGGCCGCGCCGCTCGGTCCATTGCAGCGGCGGCAGGCTCATGCGCTCGACCTCCTCCAGGATCGACTCGCGCGACAGGGTCGCGTCGATGGCCAGGTCGTCTACGGTGAAGATGGCTGGGGCGCGCAGCTCGGCCAGCCGCTCGACCACGGTCGAGAACCTGCCCTGTTCGCGCAAGCGGCTTTCGATGCGTGCCTCGAAGCGGGTCATCCCTGCGCCGTGCAGGCCGTCCTCGTCGAAACAGGCTGCCAGGTCTACAGGGCCGACCGGTACGCGACGTGCCAGGTCGGTTGCCCTTTGCAGGCCGTCCCAGCTGAACAGGGTGGCGCGCGCGCCCCGTGCTGGCCGCTCGAGCTTGGTCAGGTCACGCACGTCGCCGACCAGTGCGAGCCGGTCGGCGCGCTCGTTCCGGACCGCCTGCAGCAGTGCACTCCAGTCGGGCCTTGCGCCGTCGTCTAGGACGCGCACCAAAATGCGGCTGCGGGCGCGGCCCAGGTGCACGTCGAGCAGAAGGGTCCCCGCTCTCCCGGCGGTTACCTGGTAGCCGAGCTCGCTGAAGTGGCGCCGAGCACGGTTCAGCGTCTCGGGCGCAGCGGCGTCGTTGGCGGGCGACGGTAGCTCGGCATCGTCGCGACGTGGCGTACCGCTAAGTCGCGTGGCGGGTTCCGGCGTTCCTACCAGGCTCCAACGGCCGTGCCGCCGCTCCAGCAGCGGCTCACGTTCGAGTGCCGCTTCCAGTGGCGCGTCGGACGCCAGCCCATGATCCTCGCGCAACTCCTCGGTCGACTTCGCCGCGCCACCACTCAGAAGCGTCTCGACGGCGCGCCGTACGGCGCGCGCGTCCCGTGCCGCCGAGCGGGCGCGCGGTTGTGCGGCGACCAGCACGTGACCGTCGGGCCGCGTTCGCAGGACCACCTCGTCGTTGACCGCCAGGGCGTGCCGCTCGAGGAACGGTCCGAGGCCGTGCAGCCGTCCACCTGCAAGTTCGAGCTCCCAAACCTCCTGTGCCTCTGGGTCGTACGCCTCGAAGGGACCGTCGTCCGGCAGCGCCGATCGAGCCCGCCCGGGAAGCAGCACGCTGCCGCTGCGGAGACAGACGCGCGTCAGCGCTAGCCGAACCTCCGGACGGACCTGTTGACGGTCGGGCACGGCATCACCTCCAGGCGCTCGGGTCGCCGAACACCAGCCGGCGACGCCTTCGTGGCGCGGCCATGGTAGGGCTCGGCGAGGCCGCTTCGGCGGGCGGCGCTTTGCTCTTTGCGGGGCGCGTCGACTTGCCACGCTTCGCAGCGCCCGGCTTTGCGGCCGACTTAGCGGCCGGCTTCTTCGGCGGGGGGGCCGCAGCCAGCGGCGGGGCGTCGCTAGCGCCGCCGACCGGTGTCTTGATCTTGCGCGGGGCCTTCGAGCGCTTGGGCGCCTCTTCGGGCACGGCTTCGGGCATCGGCATCGAGGCTGGAAGCAGGTCGATCTGGCGGGCGGTCGGGTTGGCCTGCAGGATCCGCACCTCGACGCGGTCGCCCATGCGGTACTTCTTGCGCGACGACTTGCCCATCAGCATCATCGAGTCTTCGAGGAACATGTAGTAGTCGTCCTCTAGATGTGAAACGTGCATCAGTCCCTCTATGCCGTTGGGCAGGGCGACGAACACGCCGAAGTTCGTCACGCCGCTGATGGTGCCGTGGAACGCCTCCCCGATGTGCTCTTTCGCCCAGCGCGCATGGTAGTAGCGGGCCAGGTCGCGCTCGGCCTTCTCGGCCTTGCGTTCACGGTCGCTGGCATGCTGGGCGAGGTCGGGAAAGTCGCTCTTCATGCGCTCCTTGAGCGTGGGGCTGAGCCGGTGCTGGAGCATGGCGCGTACCACCCGGTGGACCACCAGGTCGGGGTAACGGCGGATCGGGCTGGTGAAGTGAAGGTAGTTCTCGAAGGCGAGCCCGAAGTGGCCTAGGTTCTCGGCCGAGTAGCGGGCCTGCTTGAGGCTGCGCAGCAGCAGCGTGCTGACCAGCTGCGATTCCGGTTTACCGGCGGCCGACTTGAGCACCTCCTGCAGGTCGCGGGGGGTAGCGTGCACCAGGTCGAGGGTGTAGCCGAGCCGTGCCAGCGCCTTTTGCAGCGCTTCGATCTTGGCCTCCGAAGGGTCCTCGTGCACGCGGAACAGGGCGGGCACGTCCTTCTTCTCCAGCTCCTCCGCCACCAGCCGGTTGGCGAGCAGCATCATCTCCTCCACCAGCTGTCGCGCGGCGTTAGAACGGATCGGCTGGAGGTGCAACGCACCCTGATCGTCGACGTCGACCTTCGCCTCGGTGAAGTCGAAGTCCAGCGCGCCCGCCCCGAGGCGTGCCTGGCGCAGCTTGTCGGCGAGGTTGAGCAGGACCTTGACGTCGCGTTCGAGCTTGCGCTTGCCTTGCGGGAGCCGCCCTCCGTCGGCGAAGGTCTGCACGGCCTCGTAGGTGAGCCGGGCGTCGGACTCGATCGCGGTCTCCTTGAACCGGACCGCCTTCACCTCTCCGTCACGAGTGAGGTCGGCGAATACCGACAGCGCCAGTCGAGGCTCGCCTTCGACCAGGCTACAGATGCCGTTGCTGAGTTGCTCGGGCAGCATTGGCAGGACCTTCCCAGGCAGGTAGCAGCTGGTGGCTCGCTCGCGCGCTTCGGCGTCGAGGCTGGTGCCTTCGGCCACGTAGTAACTGACGTCGGCGATGTGCACCCCTACGCGAAGCATGCCGAGGCCGCCACCTTTGGGCGATCCCAACCGCTCGACGCTGAGGGCGTCGTCGTAGTCCTTGGCATCTGCCCCGTCGATGGTGAACGTCGGAACCCCGCGATGGTCGGTTCGGCCACCCATCATCTCGCCGGTAACGGTTGAGGGGATCGCGGCCGCCTCGGCGAGGGTGTCGGGGTAGTAGTCGTCCTTGAGGCCGTAGTTGACGATCACCGCGCGGGTCTCGACCTCGGGATCGTCCTGTTCGCCCAGCACCTCTTCGACCTCGCCGAACGGGTCGCGCTCGCCGCTCTCCTCCGGCCAGATCATCGTCGCGACGATGCGCAGTCCGGCGTCGAGGCGTCCTACCGAGTCGGGAGTCAGCAGGATCCGCTCGCGCAGGCGCGGACTGTCAGGACGGAGGATCGCGTACCCGCTGGCGTACTCGAGTGTTCCGACGATGCGGCGGTTGCTGCGCTCGACGATGCGGACGATCTCGCCAGCCGGCTTGCCGTCGTCGCTCTTGTGGGGGTTGGGCCGCGCCAACACCCTGTCGCCGTCCCAGGCGCCCAGCAGCTTGTCGTTGGGGACGTACAGGTCTTTGCCTTCGCCCGACTCGCGAATCACGAAGCCGTACCCGCCGGAGGCGACCTGAAGACGGCCGGGAATCAGGTTCATCTCCTGCGGCAGGCCGTAGGTGCGGCGGCGGGTCCGCACCAGGTCGCCTTCATCGACCAACTCGTCGAGTACCCGTTTGAGCTCGGCGCGGTCCTCCAGCTTGAGCTTCTTCTGGACGTCTTGGACGTGCCATGGTCGCTCTGGATGGTCGCGGAAGAAGCTTTGCAGGCGGGCGGGGTCGAGGTTGGGCATCGGCTCACTCTACCGTCCGGAGTCCGGCCGCCGGTCCGGCGGCGCACGGCTGCGTCACGCCACGACTTTCACTCTTGACTGAACGTTCAGAACGGCTTATCATGTTCAACGACGTTCCCGATCGGAGGACCTTGTGGCCCGCTCATCCTCAGCGCCGAAAGATGTCGACCGCGAGCGCAGCGAGTTCACCGAGTCGATGGGCCAGATGCTGGCCAGCTTCGGCCTACCGCCGATGGCGTCGCGCATCTTCGCTGCGCTGCTGGTGTCGTCCCCAGCGGAACAGTCTGCCAGCGACCTGGCCGAGCGCCTGCACGCCAGTCGCGGCTCGATCAGCACCATGACCCGCATGCTCGAGGCGCCCGGCCTGATCGAGCGCGTCCGCAAGCGCGGCGACCGCAAGACGTATTACCGCGTAACCCCAGACGGCTGGTACCGCGCCATGCAGCGTGAGGCCGACTCGATGGGAGCCATCCGCGCCCTGGCCGAGATTGGCGAACGCCTGATGCGAAGCGAGCCTCCCGGCGCCCGCCGTGGCATCGAGGACACCGTCACATTTCTGCGCTTCTGGGAGCGCGAGATCGGGCACGTGCTGAGCCGATGGCGTGAACACAAGGCGGCACAGAGCACCGAGGAATCGGCGTGAATCGCGGAGTGTGGGCGACGAGCAGGCTGGCCTGGCGTTCGCTGTTCCGGCAACGCCGGCGCACTGCACTGTTGATCGTCGTCGTTGCCTACGCCACCGCCACCATCCTGTTCTTCTGGGGCTTCACCGACGGTTTCCTCACCTCGGTCTTCCAGGGCCAGGCGCGCCTCGTCAACGCTCCGATCGTCATCACCACCTCCGCCTACCACGACGACCCCGATCCGGTGCATGCACTGCCGGACCCGGACGCGATTCAGCCAGCCGTCGACGGGCACCGCGCGGTGCTCGCGACGGCGCAGCGACTCGAACTCGCCGCCCTGCTGCGCAGCCCCTACGCCAGCGTCGGCGTGCAGCTGCGAGGGGTCGAGCCCGAAGCGGAGTCGCGCATCGGCGAGGTGCCGTCGAGGATCGGCGCGGGCCGCATGCTGCAGGCCCCGGGCGAGGCGGTTCTCGGCGTAGCGCTGGCCGAGCGGTTGGACGTGCGCCTCGGCGAACGACTGGCGATCGATGCGGCCAGCGTCGCCGGCGCCGCCGCGACCGGCGTGCGTGTCGTCGGTTTGGTGGACAGCGGCGTCGAGATGGTCGATAGGATCACCGCCTGGGTCCACATTCAGGACGCTCGAGCTCTGACCGGAGTGAACGGCGCCACCAGCGTGGCGGTCGCCGTGGCGCCGGGAAGCGAGGCACGTGTCGCTGCAGAGCTTCAATCCGATCTGCAGGGGGGCGTGCGCGCCTACCCGGTCCTCGAGCAGATGGGCACGCTGGCACGCGGCTTGGCCGCCGAACGCCTCACCATGATCCCGATCGGCTTGATCTTCTCGATCTTCGCCGCCATCGCGGTGACTTCGAGCGTATTGGTGTCCGTACTCGAGCGCACACGCGAGTTCGGCGTGATGCTCTCGCTCGGGCTGGACAACCGTCGGCTCGCTTGGATGGTGACCCTCGAGGCGGTGTTCGCCTCGATACTCGGCTACCTGTTGGGCCTGGTCATCGGCTACGCACTGCTGGTGTGGATGGCTCGCGTCAACGTGCTCGGCCCGCTGTACGGGACGGCCTGGTCCGACCTGCTCGCCAACCTGGCGATCGGCAACGACATCCGCACCGACGTGCGCCTGCTCTACATGCTTCCCGCCGGCGTCACCGTGGCGCTCGCCGCGCTGTTCTCCGCCCTCACCCCTGCCCGCCGCGTCCGCTCGCTGATCCCCGCCGAAGCGATGCGTGCCGCGGATTGAGGAGCACGAATGCGTACGTTGCCGGGCCCATCGTTTCCGACTCCGAGCCGACGCTTCGCGACGATCGTTGCCATCGTCGTCGCCCTCTTGACGGGCAGCGCCACCAGCCAGGGCGGTGCGGAGGTCCCTCAGGACGCCGACGCCATCCTCGACGCGATCGTCGACAACCTGCGCGGCGGCGGCCAGCGCGCGACCCTGCGCATGACGGTCGAACGGGCAGGTGACGTGCGCGAGTACCTGCTCGAGGTGATCTCGGACGGTGCCGACCGCTCGCTGACGCGCGTGATCGAACCGCCGCGGGACGCCGGCCAGGCGTTCCTGGTCGACGGAAACGAGCTGTTCATCTACTCGCCGCGGCTGGGGCGGGTGTTGCGGCTGCCGGCATCCGGCCGTAGCGACGGGTTTCTCGGCAGCGACCTGTCGTACGACGACCTTGCCGGCGACGAGTTCCGAGCCGACTACCAGGCCACGGTGCTCGAACGTGACGACGCGGCGGTGGTGCTCTCGCTGATCCCAGCGCCGACCGCTCCCACCCCGTACGGCGAGTTGCGCTTCAGGGCCTCCCTGCCGGACCTGGCGCCACAGGAACTCGTCTACTTCGATCAACGAGACACGCCGGTCAAGCGATTGACGCTATCGGAGTTTCGCGAGGTGGACGGGCGTCGGGTACCTACGCATTTCGAAGTGGTCGACCTGACCGAGGGTGGGGGCCGCACCGTGGCAGCCTGGACCGAGGTCGAGTTCGGGGTCGAGCCTCCCGACGCCTGCTTCACGCAGATCGCGCTGGAGCGGGGGTGCGACTGGTGACCTACCTGGCCTGGCGCAACCTGTGGCGCCACAAGCGCCGCAGTTTCATCACCGCCGGCGCGGTCGCCACCGTCACCTTCATGAGCATCGCCTACTTCGGCATGGGCGGCGCGGCCGAGAACGGTCTTTATCAGACCCTCACCGAAACCTCCGGCCACGTGCAGGTGCTAGCGCCCGGCTGGGACCAAGCGTTGCGCCTTGAGGATGCGCTGATCGACGATGCGGCCGGGGTTCGCTCATCCATCGAACCGGTCGCTGCCCGGCTACTCGAAGCGCCGTTGATAATCGGCGTGCTCGAAGTGCCTGCGCTGCTGTCGGGAGAGGATCGCTCGCGCGGGGTCGCGCTTCACGGCCAGGACTGGTCCGACACCGCCGGTGAGCGGCGCCTGGGCGGCGGACAGCTCGACGGCCGACTGCCGTCCGCCAACGACGAGATCGTCCTGGGCGCTTCGCTGGCCCGCGCCCTAGACGTCGGCACGGGCGACGAAGTGTACGCCTACGCTCCTGGAGGCCAAGGCCTCGGCGCTGCGGCCTTCCGGGTCGTCGGCATCGCCGACCTCGCCGACCCGAACGCCGAGATCGTTGCCGCCTGGACCACCCTCGAGGCGATGCAGATGCTCGCGGCGCCCGGCGCCGTGCAACGCTTCGAGATTCACGGCACCCGCCTGTTTCACATCAGCGACGACACCGTCGCGGCGGACCTCGCCACCGAGCTCGACGCCGCCCTGCCCGGCCTGCTGGCGCTCTCCTGGCTCGAGGTGTCGCCATCGACGGCGCGTATGCTCCGCACGCTCGAGCCGATGATGTACGCGGTGTCGGTGATGTTCTTCGTCCTGGCAGGTCTGCTGGTGCTCAACACCGTCTACCTGAGCGTTATGGAACGGATCCGCGAATTCGGCGTGATTCACGCACTCGGCGCGGGCGACCGGCGCGTGCTGGCGATGATCGCGACCGAGAGCGTGCTGATGTGCCTGCTCGGCGCCGTGGTCGGCGGGGCTGGCGGCAGCGTCTTCGTCGCCGCCTACTCAGGTGGTCTCGTCATCGAACCGCTGATCGAGTACTACGCCTCGTTCGGCATGAAGCCGATCTTCTACCTCTCGGTGTCGCCAGGACAGGTCGGTTTCGCCCTGGTGTTCGCATTCGTTACCGCCCTCGCGGCCGCCCTGTGGCCCGCGTGGATCGCTTCGCGGCTGGAGCCGGTCGAGGCGATGCGATTCCAGGTCTGAGGAGGGACATGTCTCTGTATTCAGTGCGCGACCTGCGCAAGACGTACCGTGTCGGCGACGTCGAGACCCACGCGCTCAACGGCGTCGATCTCGACATCGAGGATGGCGAGTTCACCGCCATCGCGGGACCGTCCGGGAGTGGCAAGTCGACGCTGCTGCACCTGATGGGGGCGCTGGACCGGCCGGACGGTGGCGAGGTGCAGTTGGCAGGGCAACGCATCGACCGGCTCGGTCGGCAGGAAGCTGCCCGCATGCGGTTGGCGCGGCTCGGCTTCGTCTTCCAGGCGTACAACCTCATCCCGGTTCTGTCGGCGATCGAGAATGCCGCCTTCGTGCTGGAGCTGCGAGGGGTCGGCCGGGTAGAGCGGGAACGGAAGGCGCGCGAAGCGCTGGCCGCCCTGGGCATGGAGGGTTTCGAGGATCGCATGCCGAACCAGCTTTCCGGCGGTCAGCAGCAGCGTGTCGCCGTCGCCCGCGCGATCGCGGCCGATCCCGACATCGTGCTGGCCGACGAGCCCACCGCGAACCTCGACTCGGCCACCGGTCAGCAGCTGATCGACCTGATGCGCTCCCTCAATCAGGAGCGCGGCGTCACCTTCGTCTTCAGCACCCACGACCCGCGACTGCTCGAGCACGTCTCGCGGATCGTGCACCTCGAGGACGGCCGCGTGTTGCGCGAGGAGGGGGGACCGGCAGCCGCGTGAGCCTGCGCACCGTCACAGCCTCGCTGCTGCTGGCTCTCACCGCTTTAGCTCAGGCCGCCCCTCCGCGACTGCAGGCCGAGGTGCGCGTCGTTACGGGGGTTCAGGTCGCAAGCGGGCCGGCTGGCACGGGTTACACCGTCCCGCTCGCGCTTCAGGCCCGACTCGACCTCGACTGGAGCGTGAACGAGCGGTTGGAGTTTCACGCCGTCGCCACGCCGACCGTCGCTGTCGGCCTACCGGGCGGGCCGCCGGATCGTCCGCAGCTCTCAGCCGGGGTCGAGGAGGCGTACCTGCGCTCACCGTCCTCGTCGCTCGACCTCGACGCTGGGGTGGTGCGATGGCAGGTCGCAGAAATGCGGCTAACTCCACTCTTGCGCTTTGGTGGCCAGGATCGTCTCGGCACGCCGCGTGGCCTGCTGGGCGTGCGGGCGACCGTGTTCGCCCACCCGTGGCGCGTGCGCCTGGCCGCCGCCTCGCCCTTGGACAACGAGTTGCGCCCGAGCGGATTGGGCGCCCTGGTGGCGGCACGCGTGGAGGTTGGCAGCTGGACGCTAGAGGCACACGGCTTCGCATTCGATCGTCGTGGCGGCGGCCTCACCGCCTCGGGCACGGTGGGCCGGCAGGTGGTGTACGCCGAGGCGTGGCTGCTGACCGAGCCGTGGGAGGGCCGCGGCGGCGTTGGCCTGTCGGGCTATCAGGGCGACTGGCTATGGACCGGCGAGGCGGCCTGGGGTCCCGCGGACGGGACGCTCGAAGGTACGCACGAAACGCCGTCCGCAGTATCGGCGCGGCCCTCGCTGCGCCTGTCCGCGAGCCGCCAACTCGGCCGCGACGCCACTAGCGAGGCGGTCGTAGGCGTCGCCTGGCCGGGCTCGTCGACCGACCCGAATCTACGTGTTCCCGCATTCGACGTGGCGGCGACTCTGACGCTCGACCGCCCCGAGGCCGTGCTCACGGTGCGGCCGTGGTGGCAGCAGCGCGAGGGCATCGGCGCGTTCGGTGCCGTGGCGACGGTTAGCACCTTCTTCTAGCTTTCCGTTCCGTACCGCCCGCCGCGCCTGCGACGCGGCGCGACCAGCATCCGTGGCGCGACCTTCAACCGAGGCGGTCGAGCTCGCGACCGGCCAGGGCGAGCAGGTCGTGCTTGGCGGCACCGTCTGCGAACCGATCGAGCGCACCGATCGCCGCGGCGACGTCGGCACGGATCGCGGCCCGAGTAGCCTCGTCTCCACCGTGGTCGCGTACGAGCTCTCTCATGCGGGCGACGTCCCCGTCACGGCGGGCGTGCCGGCGCAAGATCTCCGCCGCCTCCTCGACCCCCTGCTCCAGCAGCACCAGCACCGGGTGCGTCGCCTTACCCTCGCGCAGGTCACCACCGACCGGCTTGCCGAGCACGTCGGGATCGCCGAGCAGGTCCAGCCGATCGTCCTGCATCTGAAACGCACGGCCGTAGGCCATACCGAACCTCTCCAGCGCCTCGGTCGCGTCGGCAGCGGCTCCCGCCAGCAGGCCCGGTCCGGTCGTGGCGGTCGCCAGCAGGACCGCTGTCTTGCCTTCGATGACCTGGCGGTACTGTTCCAGCGACCAGGTTTCGAGGGTGGCCATCTGGAACTGCAACACCTCCCCTTCGCAGATGCGAGCCGCGGTGTTCGACATGCGCCGGGTGAACTCTGCGTGACCTGTCTCGGCCAGCAGCGCCAACACTCGCGCCAGTAGGAAGTCGCCCGACATTACGCTGACGACGTTGCCGTAGCGGCGAAACGCCGCTTCCGCTCCGCGGCGCGTATCGGCATCGTCGATCAGGTCGTCGTGAAGGAGCGACGCGGAGTGCAGCAGCTCGACCGACAGGGCGACCTTCATACCGTCCTCGTCGTCGGCGTCGAGCAACTCGCTTGCCAGGAAGGCCAGTGCCGGGCGGAGGCGCTTGCCTCCAGCGGCGACGAGCTCTTCGCCGATCGCCTCTATGAAGGCGACGTCCGACCGCACTATGGCAGCAAGGCGGCCTTCGAAAATGTTCAATCGCTGCTGGACCCGCTCGAACATCGCGAGATGGTACCCCGAACGGTCAGGCGGTCTGTTTGCGAGACGGGGGCTGTTGAATGTAGAACGAGACGCGTTTAAGGCCGGCCAGGAAGTCGACCGGCTCGACGTGGGTGCCGTCGGGCGGATCGATGACGGTGGGTGCGAAGTTGAGGATGCCGTGAACTCCCGCTCTCCCGAGCGCGTCGGCGGCGTCTTGCGCCGCGTCCGATGGCACGGTCAGCAGCCCGATGTCGAGGCGTTCGTCCCTGGCTACCCGCGGCAGCTCGCTCATGTGGCGAACGACCAGCTTCCCGACGGTGCGACCAACCTTGTCCCGGTCGACGTCGAACGCTGCGCGCAGTTGAAAGTCGTACCGCTCGAGGTTGGGGTAGTCCGCCAGCGCCTCGCCCAGGCGACCCATTCCGACGATCGCGACGTTCCAGGGCCGAGTCAGGCCGAGGATGCGCATCAGTTCGTCATGCAGGGTCGCGACCACGTAGCCGGCGCCGCGCGTTCCGAACCGTCCGAAGTAGGCGAGGTCCTTGCGCACCTGGAACGCCGAGACGTGGGCCTCGCGCGCCAAATGCTCGCTGGAGGTGCGCGTCACACCCTGTTCGTCGAGCGTTCCGAGAATGCGTAGATAGGTCACCAGGCGGCTGACGGTGGCCGTTGGGATGGTACTCATTGGCGGGCGAACGAATCGATGCCTGCGCCGTCGAGAATGATGCGCGCGTCGCGGAGCGCGTCGCCGGAGAACGGACCGACGACCAGCTTTACGAGCCCCCCCTCGTCGAGGGTGGCCACGTCGAACCCGAGCGACTGCAACGTCTCGATCAGCGCGGAGGCGCTTTCGCGATCGGCGTACGCTCCAACCTGAAGACGAGTTCCTTCCGCAGCGACACTGGGTGCGGCCGAGTTGCTTGGGCTCGCGGTGCTGGCGCTATTCGCGTCTGGCGTCGCTCCAGCTGCGCCGGAAGCGTCCGGCTGGTAGTGGTACACCACCGGCTCGATATCGTAGTCGCCGGCAGCGATCTCGGCCGCGACGCGCCGGGCATCGGCTTCCTGCAGGTACGGGCCGACCAGCACCAGGTTCAGGTCGTCCTGCTGAGCGAGGAAGACCGGGTAGCCTGCCGCCCGGAATCGTTGTGCTTGTGCCTCGGCGTTGCTGTGCACTCCGAAGGCGCCGACCGAAACGCGGTACGGCTCGGTCGGCAGGCCGCTCTCGCCGGAGGCGGGGGTCGTTGTCGCCGCGGCCGCTGCTGGTGCGGTGCTCGTAGGTGCGGTGCTCGTAGGTGCCGTAGTAGCAGGGGCGGTGGTCACAGGTGCGGCTTCCGCCGCACTGGACGCCGCGCTGGATTCTGGGGCAGCGGTCGCAGGCGTGGCTGAGTTGGACCCGTCGCTCTGCGAAGCGGCCGGGTCAGTGGCCGGATCGCCGTCGCTCGTGACTGCAGGGTCCGGGGCGCCGGGGGGCGTGGTCGCGTCCTGATTAGCGGCGTCGCTGGGTGGCAACACCGCTACGGTCGGCCCGTCCACGGTGTTAGGCGTGGTGCTTGGTGCGGTGCTCCCGTCGGTGGTCGCAGGCGCGGTAACGCTTGGGGTCGTCGTCGAAGGATCGGCGATGGGTGCTTCGTCACCGAACGGGAAGAACGACCCTCCCGTCAGCAGCGTGGCCACGATTCCGGCGATGACGGCGATCAGCGCCAGACCGATCAGCAGGTCCGGCCAGTTGCGTCTCAACCAGTCCATCGCATCGGACCCCCTTCAGGCGCCGTCGGGGCGCCCGTCAGCACAGGCTCAGAAGTACTCGGCCAGCGCGTCGCAGGCGGAGCGATACCCCAGGTCGCAGGCGCTCGCCCACACGTCCCGTGCCGGTCCGCGTCGCTCCTGTCCGATCAGCGACCACCCGAGGTTGTAGAGGCTCTCGGTGTCGCGACCATCCTGCTCTACCAACAGGCGGTACACGGTTTCAGCGTCCTGGTACCGCTCGGCAGCCAGGTAGGCGGCCCCGAGGTTCACCCGCGCGGTGACGTCGTTCGGATCGAGCTGTACGGCACGCTCGTAGTACGGCACGGCCCCGGCGTAGTCGCCCTGCTGGTACGCGGCCAACCCTGCCCACAGCTGCGCCGAGGCGTCGCCTGGGCGGGCGTCGACGACCCGCTCGAGTTGCTCTAGCGCCGCGCTGTAGTCGCCGAGACGGTAGGCCGAACGTCCGGCGATGAACCTCGCCTCGGTCAGAGCCGCTTCGTCGCCGAGCGCGGCTAGGGCACGCTGCGCGACGGCGTAAGCCTCACCAGGACGCCCGAGAAGGTCGTACGTGCTGGCCAGGGCGAGCGCCACCTCGCCGCTGTCAGGCGCCAGCCGCTCGGCGGTTTCGAGCGCCGGCAAGGCGTCGCTGGTCTGCCCGGCTTCGAGCAGGCTGACGCCAAGGTTGTAGTGCGCCTCCCAGCTGCTTTGGTCGAGCTGACTGGCTTCACGGAACGAAGCGGCCGCCTCCCCGTCACGACCGAGGCCGCGCTGCAGCAGGCCGAGCTTCACCAGCAGGTTGGACCGTGCCTTGGCGTCACCGCTGGCCTCGGCCCGGTTGAGGGCGCGCTGAAGGAAACGAAGCGCGTAATCGACTTGCGAGGCACCGACGTATATGTCGGCGATCAGCGCGCTCACGCGGTAGTCGTTGACTCGGCCTTCGAGGTCGATCAGGTCGGGAAGCGCGTCGAGACCCGAGCCGGCCCGCCATAGAGCGTCGCCCTGGAGGAAGACGAGCTCATCGTCGGTCGGTCGGATCTGAAGCGCCGATGCGTACGCGCTGGCTGCAGCTGCGTAGTCGCCGGTGCCCTTCCGCTGCCCGGCGACACCGACCCAGGCTGCTACGCGGTCGTCGGCGGACGCTTCAGGCTCGGCCTGCGCGATCGCTTCGCGGAACGCCTCGGCCGCCTCGGCCGGGCGACGCAGCCGCGCCAGCGTGACGCCGCGGTTGTAGTGCCCATCGAAACGTTCCTCGCAGAGGCGGGTCACCTCGTTGAATGCGAACAGCGCCGCGGCGTAGTCGCCCCGGCCGAACTCCGCCAGGCCCAGACCGTAATGCCCATCGCAACTGCGATAGTCGACGGCTACCGCCTCTAGGAAGGCGGTCTTCGCCGCTTCGGGGTCCTCGTCGTCGAGCAGCGCGTTCCCGAGCGCGACCCAGGCGCGAGGGTCGTCAGCGGCAGCTTCGGCCGCGGCACGAAGTTCGTCCGGGCTCGACTGCGCCAGGGCCACGCCCGTCAGCATCACCAGCAAGGCGATGGTCCAGGCCAGCGGCCGTGCGAGTCGCATTCCGTTCGTGGTCGTCATGCCTGCCTCCAGATCGCTCGCGGGGGCCCAGAGTGCGGGCCGTCCACCGCCACGCGGGTCGGTCGAGTCGATCGAGTCTACACGTCTCTCCGCTAGCACCCATGTGAAATCGTACACCGCGAATTCCCGCGTGGCACGACGATTCTGCCGTATCAGCCGGCCCTGCGTCCCACCACCTCGGAACGCTCTGGCCCCGCCGCACCCTGCAACGACAGTTGACCGCATGCGCCACCGGCGTCGCGGCCACGACTGAAGCGCACCGACACCGACAGGTGACGCGCCTCCAGGCGCGCCCTAAACGACTCGATCGCAGCGCCGTTGGACCCCCGGAAGCCGGACCCCGACCAGTCGTTGAACGGGATCAGGTTCACGTGCGAACGAATCCCCTGAAGCAGCCCGGCCAGAGCATCGGCCTGCCAGCTCGCGTCGTTGACGCCTGCGAGCATGGTGTATTCGATGCTGACGCGGCGGCCGGTTCGCTCCTGCCACCTCTTCAGCGAAGCCAGAATGCGCTCGATGCTGTGCGCGTGCGCCGTGGGGATGATCGCACGGCGGGTCTCCTCGTCGGGCGCGTGCAGCGACACCGCCAACGTCAGCGCCAGTCCCTCATCGGCCAACCGCTCGATGCGGGCCGGCAATCCGACGGTCGAGAGCGTAATGCGCCGGGGCGACAGGTCGAGGGCGCGAGGATCGATCATGCGTCGGATGGCGGCGAGCGCCTCGTCGTAGTTGAGCAGGGCCTCTCCCATCCCCATCAGCACGACGTTGCGGATCTCGGTCGGGGCGAATCCCTGGTGCCAGGCCACTGCCAGAAGCTGCGCTACGATCTCGCCCCGCGTCAGGTTGCGACCGAAGCCGAGCGCGCCGGTCGCGCAGAAGGTGCATCCCGCCGGGCACCCGACCATCGACGAGACGCACACGGTCTTGCGGCGCTCGTACGGCATGTAGACCGCCTCGGTGCGGTGGCCGTCGGCCAGCACGAACAGGTACCGCACCGAACCGTCGTTCGAGCCGAAACGGGTCACCTCGTCGAACGGGTCGAGCCGCCAGGCGCCGGCCAGCTCGTCGCGCCAGTCGGCCGGCAGGTCGGTCATCGCGGCGAAGTCGCGCACGCCGCGCCGGTAGATCCAACCGCGCAGCTGTTCACGCCGGTAACTCCTGCCCGCCTGAGCGGGCAGTTCGTCTAGCTCGACGTCTAGCAGTAGCGGTCGTAGCGGCTCCATCGCGCGGAGGCTAGCACGGCGTGCTGGGACCGCTCGTCCGGCACGGCGACATCGGTCGCGGTAGCATGCGGCATCCGACGAAGCACTTTCATCCTGGTTCGCAGGAGCGGAGGCGACGCGCATGGCGAAGAAGCTCAAGACCGTGGGCATGGTGCTTGCGGGGGGCAAGGGGACGCGGCTTCACCCGCTCACGTGGAAGCGCACCAAGCCGGCCGTGCCTTTCGGCAGCAAGTACCGCATCATCGACTTCGCGCTGAACAACATGATCAACTCGGAGATCTACGGAATGTACGTGCTGACGCAGTTCAAGGCGCAGTCGCTGACCGAGCATATTCAGCGCAACTGGCGCTTCGGCGGTGTGCTTTCGAACTATTTCATCACCCTGGCTCCGGCCCAGATGTACCTCTACGAAGAGCTTGGCGCCGAGTGGTACCGCGGCACCGCCGATGCGATCTACCAGAACCTGCATCTGATCGACAACAACGAAGCCGACCTGGTGGCGATCTTCTCCGGCGACCACATCTACAAGATGGACATCAGCCACATGATCGAGTACCACCTCGATAGGAACGCCGACGTCACCATCGCGGCCTACCCGACCCCGGTGGCCGACGCGACGCGCTTCGGGGTGCTGCAGGTCGACGATGACTTCCGTATCACCGAATTCCAGGAGAAACCGGCCGAGCCGAAGCCGATCCCCGGCGACTCGACCAGGGCGCTTGCGTCGATGGGGAACTACCTGTTCAGCCGCGACGCACTGTTCGAGATGCTAGCGGACGACGCCGGCGACACGGCCAGCGAGCACGACTTCGGCAAGAACGTACTGCCGGGGGCACTGGCACAGGGGCGGCGGCTGTTGGCCTACGACTTCGCCCGCAACCCTATCCCCGGCCAGGACGGACCGAACACCTATTGGCGCGACGTCGGTACGCTGGACAGCTACCACGAGGCGAACATGGACCTGGTTGCCGTCCAACCCGAGTTCGACCTGTATAACGACGACTGGCCGCTGCGCACCAGCTCGGAGTTCTCGGCGCCGGCGAAGTTCGTCCACGAGCTAGGCGACCGGCGCGGCCAGGCGTTCAACAGCCTGTTGGCGGGCGGTGTGATCGTTTCGGGCGGCACCGTGCGGCAGTCGGTCCTGTCGCGGCGCGCTCGGGTCAACAGCTACGCTCTGGTCGAGCGGTCGATTCTGCTCGACGACGTGACGGTAGGCCGCAAGTGCGTCATCAGGAACGCCATTCTGGACAAGAACGTGCAGGTGCCCGACGGAACCCATATCGGCGTAGATGCCGAGGAGGACCGGGCCCGGGGCTTCATCGTCACCGAATCGGGCGTGACGGCGGTTCCGAAGAGCTACCGGTTCTGACCCCCGTGCTCGGCTGCTGGGCTGAGGTGTTGGCGAACGACCCTGCGCAGCCAGCGAGCGTCGGTCGAGCAGGGCAGAACGAACGTGAGAAAGATGGGGCGTTCTCGCGTGCTGGACGGCGCCTGAATCGTCCCTCGGCATACGTTGCGGCTCGGAACGCCGGTGCTACCATGCCGTGATAAAGCGCGCAGGCGAGGCATGCGCCTCGCAGCGCACGCCGCCGGCGCGAACCCAGCGGCGCGAACCTGGAGGAACCGTTGAAACGCTCATTCAATCCCTGGCTGATCGTGATGCTCATCATTCTGGGCATCTTCGTCTTCAACCAGTTCAACGCCGGCGGCGGTAGCAGCGAGGTCAACCTCACGACCTTCCGGGAGTTGGTGGCGGAAGGCCGCGTGGCCGAGCTCACCATCGAGCGCTCCAACGGCGACATCCAGGGTGCCCTCACCGCGCCGACGCAGGTCACGATCGACGGTCAGGCACGAACCATCGAACGTTTCACCACCACGGCGATCATCACCGACTCGCTGCTAGAGGACCTCCAGGAGCAGGTACCCGCCGTGACGGTGCGCAACCCTCCGCAGTGGCTCGGCTTCCTCGTTTCGGTCCTCCCCATCGTCGTGCTGATCGGCTTCTTCTGGTTCGTTTTCATGCGCGCTCAGGGGGGACCGAACCAGGTAATGCAGTTCGGGCAGTCGAAGGCGAAGACCTACGGCCGTGAGAACAAGGTCAAGACCTCCTTCGCCGACGTGGCGGGACACAAGGAAGCGAAGGAGGAGCTGCTCGAGGTCGTCGACTTCCTCAAGAACCCTCAGAAGTACCTGCGCATCGGCGCTGAGATCCCCAAAGGGATGCTGCTGGTCGGGCCGCCCGGAACCGGCAAGACGCTGCTGGCCCGCGCCGTCGCGGGCGAGGCAGGCGTGCCGTTCCTGACCGTGTCCGCTTCGGAGTTCATGGAGATGTTCGTCGGCGTCGGCGCCAGCCGCGTCCGTAACCTGTTCGAAGAGGCTCGCAAGTCCAACCCGGCCATCATCTTCATCGACGAGCTCGACTCGATCGGCCGGCGCCGCGGAGCGGGCATCGGTGGAGGGCATGACGAGCGCGAACAGACCCTGAACCAGATCCTCTCCGAAATGGACGGGTTCGAGAAGGACACCTCCGTCATCATCATCGCTGCGACCAACCGGCCCGATATCCTCGACCCGGCGCTGTTGCGACCGGGACGCTTCGACCGTCAGGTCACCATCGGCCTTCCCACTCAGCGCGAGCGCGAGGAGATCCTCAAGGTCCACGTCCGCAACAAGCCGGTCGCGACCGACGTCGATCTGCGCAGGCTCGCAGAGGCGACCCCGATGTTCTCCGGCGCCGACCTCGAGAACCTGACCAACGAGGCCGCCCTGGTCGCAGCGCGCAGCGACCGGTCGACGATCCGTTGGGCCGACTTCAACGAGGCGCTCGACCGGATCACCCTCGGCCTGCGACGCGGAAGCCTGGTCCCGACGCAACAGGAGCGGACGATTCTCGCCTACCACGAGGCCGGGCACGCGATCGCCTTCGCTGCGCAGAAGGAGTTGGGGCAGATCCGCAAGGTGACGATCATGCCGCGCGGTGGTGCTGGCGGCTTCATGGCTCCGCTGGCCAAGGAGGAGATGTTCTACAGCCTAGAGCGCTTCAAGGCGCAGCTGGTCGTCGCCTTCGGCGGTCGTGTCGCCGAGAAGCGCGTCACCGGAACGATCAGCTCAGGCGCCAGCAACGATCTCAAGCAGGCGACCGAGACGGCAAAGCAGATGATTCTCGACCTCGGCATGGGCGACTCGGAGTACGTGGCCTGGGGCTCGGACCAGGGTCCGGTGTTCCTGGGTGGAGAGATCTCGCGGCGCAAGGACTTCAGCGAGGAGACCGCCCGCGAGCTGGAAGGCCAGGTCGGCCGGCTGCTCGAGGAGACCTACCAGTCGTGCCAAACGATGATCGCGGACCACTGGCCGGCGGTAGAAGCGGTTGCCCAGGCCCTCCTCAAACGCGAGACGATCGACGGCCGCTTGATACATGAGGCGTATGAGCGGTCCGAGGCGGGCGGGTCGGTCGAAGACATCGTGGACTGGCTGGTGCGCGAAGCCAGCAAGGACGACGAGCAGACGGAGGAAGACCAGCGACGCGTCGGCGAAGAGGAACCGGTGCGGGAACGTAGCGAGCGGCGCGAGCCTCGTGCTCCCAGCCTGCCACCCAGACCCGCTCCGGACACGGGCGACTGAGTCGCGCAGAGCGGCTCCCGCCCGCCAAGACCACCCAATCGGTGCAGTACCGAGCGCGACCCCATCGCCGGCGTCGCGCGCTCGATACCGGCGCGCGGTACCATCGCCCGAGGCGACCCACGTGCCCCTGATAGACGGAACCTACGAGATCCTGGATCAACGACCGACCGGAGACGGTCGCACCTTGGTGCACGGCACCGATCCGGACGGCCGGCCGGTACGCATCGTCTGGTTCGACCTGCACCCCGAGGCCGAGCCGTCGTTCGAACGCTACCGGCGCACCCTTCGTCAGCTGGCGCGGGAACCAGACGTGCTGCTCCGTACCGTCGTGTCGCGCCCAGGTGCGCGCTACGCCGTCTGGGAGGATGCAGGCGACGCGGTTCCGGTGCCTTCCGACGCTGCTTGGTCGCAGCGCCTTGCGAGCCTCGACCTCGACCCTACGACCGCCGACCTGCGTCGGCAGGGCCGGCATACCGTACTGGCGGGGCTCGACTGGAGTGTCGATGGTGACCACCCGGACACGGGCGCCGGACCCGATGGCGCCACGACCAGCCTGCGTGCGGGTCGCGGCGGTCGGACCGGTGTCAGGCGCCTGGTGGAGGGGCGGATCCCGCCGCTCGGTCCGACCGTCCGCAGCTGGCTGGCTGGCACGACGCTCGCCCTCCTCGCGGTCGTGCTGATTGCCGCTGGCTGGCTCCGATACGAGAATTCGCGTACCGTCGCCGTGCCCGACCTGGTCGGTGGCAACGCCGACGTGGCCGCGCGTCGACTCAATCAGAGCGGGTTCGAGGTGATAGCGCAACCGCTGGCGAGCAGCGGTCCGGCCGGCACGGTCGTCGCCACCGACCCGCCGGCTGGAACGCCGCTACGCCCCGGGCGCAGCGTTCGGTTGGACTACGTTCGGCCACGCGACGGCTTCGCCACGCAAGAGGCGCCAGCCCTGGTCGGTCGCGACGTCGGCGCTGCCGAATCCCGCCTGTCGGAGGCGGGTGCGACCGTCGGCACCGTCGCCCGAATCCCGGCGGGCCTGCCGGCCGGCACGGTGTTGGCCCAACGTCCCATCGCCGGCGTGCGTCTTGCGGCGTCGGCGACCGTCGACCTGCTAGTCAGCGCAGGCCCATCTCCGCGGAGCAGCTTCCTGCCCGACCTGGTTGGGCTAGAGCTGGCCGACGCGCGCGAGCTCGCGCGACTCGCTGGCCTGCCGGCCGACCGGGTCCTGATCGACCGGATCTCAGCGGGAGGGGTTCCCGCCGGCCGGGTCGTCGGCATGACGCCCGCCGCGTTCCACCCACTGCGCATCGACGACGTCACCGTACGCCTGCTGGTCTCCGACCCGAATGCGGGCGTCGGCCTGAACGGGGAGGTCGCCCCCGAGGCGGCGGGCGCCCCGGACCTGGTCGGGCTGCCGCTGGAAGAGGCGCGATCAATGCTTACGGCAAAGGGCGTGACGGTTACGGTCGCGCGGACCGTCGACCGTAACCTTCCGGAGGCGGTCGTCTCACAGCAGCCCGCTCCCGGCGCACCGCTAGCTGAAACGGTCCGGCTGCTGGTGAATCTTTGGCCCAGAGAGATCCCGCCTCCACAGCCGCAGCTTAGGATCGTCGAACCGCGGCTTCGCTGGGTGCCTTACCGGTTCCTGATCGAGCCTGGCATCCCGCAACAGCGTGCCGAGCTGCTTGCGAAGACCGTCACGGGCGACACCTCGATGGTGCTGCGTCGCCAGGTTCAGGGTGGTGACGTGCTGGAGGGTGCGTGGCTGACCGCGACTGCTGGCGCCGTGGTGTTCGAGCTGCGTCTGAACGGGCTTCCATACGCCGAATCGCGGGTCACCGGCGAGGTCGACGGACCGTAGAGTTTGCCGTAACGTTTGCCGTTTCCCTCGCTCTCGCCACGGGGTATCCTTCGGTGCTTTCATCGGTGATCGCCTATCGTCTTCGTGACGGTTGCGACCCGCGGCCAAAACCATCCACCACCACGCTCAGGGAGCCTACGTGCGTCGCACCCTCGTCGATCTGCTCGGTTACATCCGCCGCCACGCCGTCGCGTACTTGATAGGCCTCGCGCTGCTAGTCGCGTTCGCCGGACTGACCACCTACGCACCGCTGCTCATTGGGCGTGCGGTCGACCTGCTCAGCGGCGGACCGTCGCCCGATGCCTACCCAGAGACGATTCGCACCATAGCGATGCTGGTCGGGGTGATGCTTCTCGCCGCCGGCGCGATGGTGATGGTCCGGCGCACCATACTCAACGCCTCGTGGGAGATCCAGTTCGACATCCGCCACGACCTGTTCCGCCACTTCACCAACCTCGACGCCGGTTACTACGACGATCACAGGGTCGGCGACCTGATGGCTCGCCTGACCGCCGACCTCAACGCCGTGCGCATGGTCGTCGGCGTGGCGGTCTTCATGGGCACCAATACCGCACTACTGCTCATCTTCACTCTGGTCCGCATGGCGCAGCTGAACATCGGCCTGACGCTGTTGACGCTGCTGGTCGTGCCGTTCATCACGCTGACGTTCTTCTTCATGCTGCGCGTGATTCACCAGCGTTACCAACGGGTGCAGGAACAGTTCAGCAACGTGAGCGCAATGGCGCAGGAGAACTTCTCCGGCATCCGCGTCGTCAAAGGTTTCGGCATCGAAGAGCGCGAGGAGCAGAGCTTCGGTCGTCTGAACGACGAGTTCATCCGCCGCAACTTGGCCCTGACGCGAATCGATGGACCGCTGTTCCCGCTGATGGAGTTGTTCTTCGCGCTGACGATCAGCGCCCTGCTACTGCTCGGCGGGCGGCAGGTGCTCGGCACGGGAGGCTCGCTCTCGATCGGTGATTTCAGCGCGTTCGTGTTCCTGTTCATGGGCATTCAATGGCCGCTCATCGCGCTCGGTTGGATCGCCAACATCGTGCAGCGCGGAACCACCAGCTGGATGCGCCTACGCGAGATTCTCGACACCGAGCCGACCATTAGCGACGGACCCGAAGTGAACTACGGTCTCCGCCGCGTCGAGGGCGAGATCGAGTTCCGTGACGTCACCGTCCGCTTCGGGGACCTGCTCGCGCTGGACCACGTCTCGTTCCGCATCCGCCCCGGCGAGACGGTCGGACTGACCGGTAGGACCGGGTCCGGCAAGACGATGATCGTCAACCTGATCGGCCGAATCATCGATCCAGACGAGGGCGAGATCGTGATCGACGGTCGGCCGATCCGAGAGTTCCCGGTGCAGGTTCTGCGGCGCTTCATCGGCCTGGTGCCGCAGGAACCGTTTCTGTTCAGCGACGACATTGCGCAGAACATCGCTTACGGCCTGCCCGAGACCGACATGGAGAAACTGACGCCGCGCATCCGCGACGTGGCCCGCCTTGCGCAGCTCGACGCTGACGTGGCCGACTTTCCGCGCGGCTACGCCACCAGCCTGGGCGAGCGCGGCGTCACTTTGTCCGGCGGACAGCGCCAGCGCACCGCCCTGGCGCGCGCCTTCATTCGCGAGCCGTCGATCCTGATCCTCGACGACGCCCTCTCCGCCGTCGACACGCAGACCGAGGCGGCGATCCTCGACGGGCTCGAGCAGGTTCAGCATGGCCGCACCACCTTGATCGTGGCGCACCGAATCAGTGCGTTTCGCTCGACCGACCGAATCCTGGTTCTCGAGGAGGGCCGCATCGTCGAGGAAGGCTCGCACGACGAGCTGGTCGCCGCCGACGGCTGGTACGCCGACATGGACCGCCGCCAACAACTCGAGCACGATCTGGAGACGCGATGAACAGCGACCGACAGGCTGACGACCGCGTTGGCCGCACGCCGCCACCCGACCTGACGGACATGCACGATCCCGACTACCGGATCGAGGACGTCAAGGCCGCCTACCGCGCCTCCCGCAAGGAGTACGTCGACAAGCTGCGACGTGAAGGCAAGTTCGACGAAGACGGCGAGGCGATGGAGAAGTCGTTCGACTGGCAGTTGATGCGGCGCCTGTTGGCGTTCGTCGAACCGTACCGTTGGCAGCTCACCTTCGCAGTGATCTTGCTGCTGGCGTACAGCGCGATCGCGCCGATGTTCCCCAGCCTGATCGGCACTGCGGTCGACCGATACCTGGTGGCCGGCAAGGAGCCGTGGGCGTCGCTGAACGTCGACGCACGCCTGAACGGCCTGCTGACCATCGTCGCGATCTACGTCGGATTGTCCCTGGTCAACTTCGTGCTCCGCTACGGCTACACCTACCTGGTCGCTTGGATGGGTCAGCACATCGTCTACGATGTGCGCAAGGCGATTTTCGCCAAGATCCAGCGACTGCATATGGGCTTCTTCGATCGCACTCCGGTCGGCCGCCTGATCACCCGCATCACCAGCGACGTGGACGCGATCCAGATGATGATGACAGACGGGATAGTCGGCCTGATCGCCGACGTCGGCATGCTGGTCGGCCTGACGGTGTACATGTTCTTGATCGACTGGCGCTTGGCGTTGATCACGCTGACGGTGATGCCGCTACTGTTCTTCGGGTTGACCTTCCTGCGTTTGCGGCTTCGCGACGCCTACCGCAGCGTGCGGCTCCGGACCAGCAAGTCGAACTCGTACCTGGCCGAGAACCTCGGCGGCATCAAGACGGTGCAGCTGTTCAACCGCGAGACGCGCAACCAGAAGGCGTTCGACCACCTGAACCTGCAGCTGCTAGACGCTCACGCCGAGCAGGTCCGTTGGTTCAGCCTGTTTTGGCCGCTGGTGAACGTCGCCAGCGCCGTGTCGACAGCGCTGATCCTGTGGTACGCCGCGTATCACCTGGCCGGACCGGGCGTCTCCGAAGCGATCACCATCGGCGTGTTGATCACCTTCCAGCAGTACTCGCAGATGTTCTTCCGGCCGCTGCAGGACCTGTCGGACAAGTTCAACATCATTCAGGCGGCGATGGCGTCGAGCGAACGGATCTTCGGCCTTCTCGACACGCCGGAACAGATCGCCAACCAACCGGATGCGGACAGGTTCGTGACCTCGTTCCGCGGCGAGGTGGCGTTCGAGAACGTCTGGTTCGCCTACCAAAACGACGAGTGGGTGCTACGCGACCTCGACCTCAAGATCCAGCCGGGCGAGTCTGTCGCTTTCGTCGGCCACACCGGGGCCGGCAAGACCACCATCATCAGTCTCGTCAGCCGTTTCTACGACGTTCAGCGTGGCGCGGTCCGGATCGACGGCAAGGACGTGCGCGACTACGACCAGGTCGAGTTGCGGCGCCACGTCGGGATCGTGCTGCAAGACCCGTTCCTGTTCAGCGGCACCGTCCGCAGCAACATCACTCTCGGCGATGACACTATCCCTATCGAACGGGTGGTCGAGGCGGCGACGTTCGTCAACGCTCACGGCTTCATTCAGCGCCTGCCGCAGGGTTACGACACGCCGGTTCGCGAGCGCGGCGCCGGATTCAGTACCGGCCAGAAGCAGTTACTGGCGTTCGCGCGGGCGCTGGTGCAGAATCCGGACATCCTGCTGGTCTTAGACGAGGCGACAGCCAACGTCGACACCGAGACCGAGGACCTGATCCAGGACGCCCTGACGAAGCTGATGCAGGGCCGCACCAGCATCGTGATCGCGCACCGCCTCTCGACGATCCAGAACGTCGACCGTATCCTGGTGATGCGCAAAGGCCAACTGATCGAGCAGGGCAGCCACGCCGAACTGCTTACGCAGGACGGTTACTACCGTCGACTGTACGAACTTCAGTACCAGGAACGCCGCTTCGGTTCGAACGTTTGACGCGCTCGCGACTCACGCTTCGCAACTCCGCCCCAGCGCAAACTAAGGCCGAGATGCCCGCCGGGCGCTACATCACCTTGACGCGGTAAACGAGCACCTCTTCCTGCTCCGGCTCGAACGGCACCGAGAAGGTCCAGCGGATCGCGTCGTACTCCGACGGGTCCGCAGCGCGTCGTGTCGTGGCCCGGTCGCCGGAAGGTTCGTCGCCGCTAGGCTCGTTACCGCTAGGTTCGTTACCACTAGGTTCGTCGCCAGTCGGTCGGTCCGACGATTGCCCGTCGGGCGCGGCGGCCTCGGCTTCGATCAACACCGGCGGCTCGGAGAAGGTGCGTCCCCCATCGGCTGAGAACTCTGTCACGTACCGTTCGGAGGTGGGGCTGGCGCTATCTTCGACGTACTCCAGGCCGGAGCCGATCGGCAGGGTCACCACGACCGTGCCGGGCCGGTAGATGATGTCGCCACGGTTGATGGCGGTGACGCGGTACTCGATCACCTCGCCGGGGATCGCCTCCTCGACCGGAACGAAGCGGTCCTCGATCTCCCCATCGTCCGTGCGGACCTGGTCGACCCGGAAGATCTCGACCTCGAACGCGATCGAGTCGTTCTGCGCAACGACGAAACCGAGCACGAGCAACGCCGCGAGCGCAAGCAGCGAAACGGATAGGCGACGCAGAGCGACGCCGGGCACGAATACATTCGTCATGGCGGCAGACTAGCAGGTCAGGGTGCGCCCTCGTATTCCGTCCCCGACGCTTGCAGCAGCCCAAGCCATGCGGCCGCGTCCGCATCTGCCTGTGCCGCCTGCTCCAGATAGGTGCGTGCTTCGGACCAGCGACCCTCCTGCGCCGACGCCAACGCCGCCTCGAGTTGAGCCCTAGGCAACCCTGCCTGCGCCGCGGCGCGGTACCAGCGCGCCGCCGTGGCGCGGTCGTGCGGTACGCCCAGACCACGGGCGTACAGGTCCGCTAAGCGAAGCTGCGCGGGGGCGTGGCCCCGCTCGGCCGACTGCCGGTACCAGGACGCCGCCTCCGCGTTCGACCAGGGGCGACCCTGCCCGAACTCGGCCATCCAGCCAAGCATGAACATCGCTCCGGCGTCGCCCGCCTCCGCGCGAGGGGTCCAGCGTCGGGCGGCCGTAACGAACGCGCCACGGCGGTAGGCATCGAGGCCACGTTGGTAGCTGACCGGCTCACGCTCGTCGAGACCCGGCCGCGAGTAGGCGACCTGCAGTGCTACGAAGACCGTGCTGGCGATCAATAGGGCCGCCAGAAGCACCCAGCGACGGACCGCCCGCTCACGTCGCTCGGCCTCGGCGAACGGATCACGCATGCCGTACGACCACGCCTCGAAGTCCTCGTCCTCCTCCGGGTCGGCCCACACCTCGTCGTTGGTGGCTGGTGGGCGGTCTGCAAGCTTGACTGGAGCTTGCTGCTGTTGAACCGAGGAGCCCTCGCCTGCCACCGCCGCAGAAGCACCGCGCTGCCAGGTACCCAGCATCGCCTCGTCGGCATCGTCGTCGTCGGTCAGTCCTCGCCACGGATCGGGTTTGGCATGTGCTGCAGCGCGCCCGTCACGGCCCAGCGGCGGCGGGCTCACGGCCGACGATTCGCTGCTCGCCTCGCTCGGCTCCTCGCCGGTCGCATGGTTCGTGTTGCTCGCGGTCCGCTCACTCTCGCCCTGTTTGGTGGGAGAAGCTTCGGAGACATTCGACCGCTCGGCGCTAGGCTCACCGATACCGACACCTTCATCGGCGGCGGTCGCACTTTCACGGCCCGTCGTATTCAGCTCGTGCGGCTCGGGCTCAGTTGCAGCGGCGCGCCGCACCGCCACCTCAGCGCCAGCCAGGTTCAGCACCTCCGCGACGCGCCGCGCAGAAGCCTCGGGTAGCGGTTTGGTGACCGGGCCGATCCGGTTCTCGAGCAGCGCCACGAACTTCTCGGCCGGCAGGTTCAGTCTCGCGGCCGCCTCGCCGGCGACGACGCGAACCCGCCCCGGTGCAAGCGGTGCCGTCACATCGACGACCCAGGTCGCCTCGCCCGAGCGGTCGCCTGTCGGACCGTCGCTCATGGCTCGCATCCTACCGTCCTGCGGGACGGGCGACGGGCCCACGCTCGGCGTCCTGTCGCGTTGACGACCCTGCGCCCCTGCGGTACCATCCGAGGCGCTCGGGGCTGTGGCGCAGTTGGGAGCGCGCCTGAATCGCACTCAGGAGGTCAGGGGTTCGAATCCCCTCAGCTCCACCAAGCACTACCGTGCACTAGAGGAACCCTGTCTCTGACGGGGTTCCTTCTTTTTTTGAAGTCGTCGAGTTCGGGCGCGAGCGCAGCGACGACGCCCCTCCCGTTCTGGGAACCCCCTGGACAGCGCGGTACGGAGCCAAGCGAGGACATCGTTCACTCGCGACGCGCGGGACAAATGTCCCCTGTTATCCAGCGAGCATCCTTGCGATAAACTCGGACACATCTATCCAGATATCCAACTGGGGGCAGGGAGGGCGCACGTGGACAGTTCCTGACAATCGCTTCGACCGCCGTCGCGGGCGTCCGCCGAGCTTCTGCCGCGCGCCACACCGAGAAACCTCGACAAGGAGAGCCCCATGCAAGGAACATCCCCCCACACGCAGGAGATCCCCTGGCTCCAACGGTTGTTCGAGAACATCTGGTTCCTGCTGCTCATCGGCATCATCCTGCCCACCGTCTCCTACACGGCGTGGAGCCTGATAGACCTTGCGGTGCTTCCCCGCTTCGACACCTCCTCGGTCACGCAGGCGACGGCCGGCCGCGGCACCGAGGAGGTCGCGGAGGCCGACACCGTAGCGGTCGACATGAAGGACATGGCCTTCCAGGCCGAGGTGCTGGAGGTCGAGGTCGGGACCACCGTCACATGGGTCAATCGGGACCTGTATCCGCACTCGGTCGCCTACGGCACGCCTCAAACCCCAGCTGGCGAGCTCCTGTTCGCGTCGAGCGGCGACTTCGGCACCGGCGCGAGCTTCGCGCACACCTTCGACACGCCCGGCAGGCACGACATCTACTGCGCCACGCCGGGCCACTACCAGGCCGGAATGACCATGACCGTGGTGGTCGAGGAGGCGAGCCGATGACCAGTCTCACAGCACCCCCCCGCGTGTACATGAAGCGCATCGGCCGGGACGAGCGCGTGTGGCTGGCGTTCGCAGTCGTCTGGTGCCTGTTCCTGTTCGTGGCGATGATCGCCTGGATGGGCATCGGCCAGCAGCAGACGCCGGTCGAGTCGTACCGCATCGACACCAGCGAGTTTCGCGAGCTCGCCGAACGATTCATCGCAGAGAACCAGGTCGACACCATCGAAGGGATACCGGTGGTAGAGCCGAACGCCGCCGGCGAGGCCTACATCGCCGCTCAGGCGTTCCTGTTCCGGCCGATCCTGAAGCTGCGAAAGGGGGAGACCACCCGCATCTACCTCTCCTCCTACGACGTGCAGCACGGGCTATCGCTGCAACCGTTGAACCTCAACTTCCAGGTTCTGCCCGGCTACGTCTACGTCGTCAACCTCACACCCAACGAAGCAGGCGTGTACTCGCTCGTCTGCAACGAGTACTGCGGCCCAGGACACCACGCCATGTCCGGACGCATCATCGTCACGGAGTAGGAGGGCTCGCATATGACCACCGCACGCACGCCTCGTCCGCCCCTGATGGCCTTCAACGAGTCCTTCCGCGCCTGCAACGTCACCGGGTACCAGGTCTACACGCCCGCACAACGCCTGATCCTCTTTCACGCTGTCGCCGCCGTGCTCTCGCTCGCCCTCGGTGGCACGCTCGCCCTGCTGATGGCACTGACGCGCTGGCAGGCGGTCCAGCTGTTGCCCGCCGAGACCTACTACCGCGTCGTCTCCACGCACGGCGTAGTGATGCTCGTGTTCTGGATCGTGTTCTTCGAAATCGGCGCGCTGATCTTCGGCTCCACGGTCCTCCTCAACGCGCGCCTCACCGGGGTCCGCTTCGCTTGGACCTACAGCGTTCTGATGGCGGTCGGCGCCGTCACAACCGTCGCTACCACCCTCTCGGGCAAGGCGAACAACATGTTCACCGCCTACCCGCCCCTCACCAACCATCCGCTGTTCTACGTCGGCGTGATCCTGTTCGCCGTCGGCGCGCTGTGCGGCTCGTCGCACTTCGTCTACAACGTCTGGGTCGCCAAGCGTGAGAAGGCCATCACCAGCCTTCCGCTGGTGGTCTACGCGCTGCTCACCGCCGCCATCATCGCGATCTGGACGTTGCTCCACGGCGCCGCTGCCTACGTTCCGGCACTGCTGCAGTCCCTCGGCTGGATCGAGGTCGATCCGGCCGTCTACCGCACGCTGTTCTGGGCGTTCGGTCACGGCGCCCAACAGATAAACCTGGCGGCGATGGTCGCCTGCTGGTACGCCCTGGCAGCGCTCACCGTCGGCGCGAGGCCCGTCAACGAAGGTCTCAGCCGCTTCGCCTTCGTGCTGTACCTGATCGGCATCAACATGGGATCGATGCACCATCTGCTGGTCGATCCTGGACCGGGTGTGGAGACGCGCATCGTCAACACCAGCTACCTGATGTACGCGGCGCTTCTCGGCAGTCTCATCCACGCGTTCTCGATTCCAGCAGCGCTGGAGTCCGCACAACGCGCCCGCGGCCACACCAAGGGCCTTTTCGGCTGGCTCCGCCACGCCCCCTGGGGCCAGCCCGGCTTCGCTGCGCTGATGGTGTCGTTCATAGGCTTCGGCTTCATCGCCGGCGTTTCCGGCGTGCTGATGGGCACCATGCAGCTCAACATGCTCATCCACAACACCCTGTTCGTCGTCGGGCACTTCCACGCAACCGTGGTGCTCGGCGCCACCGTCGCATTCATGGGGCTGGCGTACTACGTAGTTCCGCTGGTGGCTCAGCGCGACCTCGCTCTTCCACGGCTGGCGCGCATCCAACCGTACCTCTACGGCGGCGGCCTGCTGATGCTGATCGGCGGGCTGATGGCGGCCGGCAAGCTCGGCGCTCCCCGCCGGAGCTGGGACGTCAGCTTCGCGCTCTCCCCCATCTCCGTCGACGTACTCAACACGCCGCTGATGGCTGCTGCCACGACGCTGCTGGGTATCGGCGGCATCGTCGCCGTGACCGGCGGAAGCCTGTTCGTGCTGGTGATGGTCGCCACCGTGTTCTTCGGCCGCCGGTCGGATAGGCCGGCCATCGGGCAACTGGGGATCGTTGCCGGCGCCGCCGGACCCGAGAGCGACGTCCAAATCCCCGACCACGGGGGCAACGGCTGGCAGTCGCCAGGCACGACCACGCTGGTGTTCATCTTCCTGGCATGGTTCGTGGTGATGTTCCTGTGGGCGTTCGCCAACCTTGCGAAGACCGGTTGGGGCGTGGGGTGATCGCGATGACCGACCTCGAGCTGACCTGCTCCGCCGCCACCCTTTCCGGCCGTGCGAGCCTGGCCGCGGTCCTCACCACAATCCGTGCCTATAGCACGCTGCTCAAGCCCAAGATCACCATCCTGCTCACCGCCTACGGCGTGTTCGCCGCCCTGCTGGCGGCCGGTGGAACCGTTTCGTTCGCACGGCTGGGCCTGTTCGCACTGCTGGGGTTCATGGCCTCCGGCGGCGCGGCCACGCTCAATCACCTGTTCGAGCGCGACATCGACGCGCGGATGGCACGCACGCGCCAACGCCCGCTGCCTTCGGGCCGCGTGACACCTAGAGCAGCGGCGATCCTGGCGACCGCGCTACTGGGCATCTCCATTCCCGCCGCCTGGCTGCTGCTGGGACCGCCCGTGGCGGCATGGTTCGCTCTCGGCGCACTCGTCTACGGCGGCTTGTACACGCGCTACCTGAAACCACGTACGCCCATGAACATCGTCATCGGTGGGCTGGCCGGAAGCTGCGGGGCGCTGGCCGGCTGGTCCCTCGCCGACCCCGGACTGGCGCTAGGCGGCTGGCTCCTGGCGCTGATCGTATTCCTGTGGACCCCCTCGCACTTCTGGGGCCTGGCCATCGCTCGCGACGCCGATTACCGAGCGGTCGGCCTTCCCATGCTTCCGCAGGTCCGCGGCATCACGCGCACCGCCACGGCCATGCTCGGCTACACCGTGGCCACCTGGATCGCCAGCCTGATGCTGGTACCTGCGACCGACCTCGGCCTCGTCTACGGGGCTGGCGCGACCCTGCTCGGCGTCGTCTTCACGGGACTATGCGTCGCATTCAGGCTGCGGCCCACAGCTGCACGAGGACAACAGGTCTTCAAGTTCTCAGGCCTCTACCTGCTGCTTCTGCTCCTGTTCATGGGCATCGACACGGTCATATAGGTCGGTACGCTCGAATGCTGCTGTGGCCGGCTCCTCGCGAGCCGGCCGCGCTGCGACGGCGCTGTTCGCGGGACCCCAGCCTCACGGTCACTCCACGGCGGCGGGGAGGTTGCAGAACTGCGCAAGCTTGACGCTCGTGAGCACCGCGCGTATCTGCTCACTGGTCGCGAACCACGCGAACTTGAGCCGGCAGTCCCCCGTTCTCTGCTGCGTGGCGCACCGCACCTCCGTCTCGCAGGTATCGAGCACCACGCGCCCGGAGATGCCCTCAATCACATCGAGCAGCGACACACGCTCGAGGTCCACGGCGAGCGACAGTCCGCCGGATCGTCCGGTATGGCTAACGACGAAGCCGGCTGTCACCAGTTTCCGCACCACCTTCGCCGTGAACGCCGGCGGCAGCTGCAGCCGCTCGGCGACGTCGCTGGTGCTGGTGCCAGGATTCTCCGCGATGTCGATGAGGGAGTGAATCGCGTAGCCCTCGTCGCGCTTGAGCAGGGTGCGCACGTCGGCCATGGCCCGTTGTATCCGATCCGGCGGCGGCGCTGCGTTCGGGATCCTGCGCGCAACCGCAGTCACCCCGAGAAGACCGCGCAGATAGTGGCTTCGACATTCGGTTCTGGTGCCAAGTCACCTTTACGAACCTGCACCATGCGCTTCGTAGCGCCCCAGCAGCCAGCGCGCGATCGCGCTGTCCTGAACGCCGGTACCGGTCAGGTCGCAGACGGTCACATCATCGTCCGAGTGGCGTCCGGTCCGTTCGCCCGCTAGGATCTCGCCCAGCGTCACCGGCGCCGAAACGGTGTTTGCGTCGATCCCTTGCAACTCGCCGATGGTGCGGGACTGCTCTAGGTGGTCGACGACGATGAGGTCCGCTCGGCGTAGCAGCGCCGCTTCGAGCTCGCGCTTGCCGGCTCCGTCCGAACCCATCGATGTGAGGTGCATGCCAGGCTGCAGCAGCGGCGCTGGCACGATCGGTTCTTGCGACGGGGTGGTGGTGACCACGACGTCGGCACCCCGAAGCGCTTCCGCAACGCTGTCCGCCGAGCGTGTCGGCACACCGGTGTGACGCTCTACGTCACGCGCGCACTGGGTGGCCGCGTCGGGCCGGCGGGACCAGATGCGAATCTCGCTCAGAGGGCGGACCGCTGCCAGGGCGCGGGCCTGCCAACGCGCCTGGGCGCCGGCACCAAGGACGGCCGCTACGGTGGCGTCCGGACGCGCCAGGGCGCGAGCGGCCAGGCCGCCGGCGATGGCGGTGCGTAGGTCGGTAAGTAGGCCGTCGTCCAGCAGCACGGCGCGTGGGCGACCGGTCGTGGCGTCGAGGACCACCATCAGGCCAGAGCCGGAGGGCAGGCCGAGCTCTGGGTTGCGGAAGAATCCGGTCGACAGTTTTACGCAGAAGCTGTCCCAGCCGCGCACCCAGGCGGTCTTGACGTCCAGCTCGCCCGCCACCTCGGGCAGGTCGAGCGACAGCACCGGCGGCTGGCGAACCTCGCCGCGCGCCAGGCGCACGAACCCTTCAGCGATCGCATCGAACGCGCCCGCAGCGAAGGCGTCCGGGTCGAAGGCGTCGGACTCGAGTCCGGCGAGGGCCTCGATCTCCTTCCGATTCAGTACGACCGGCGAAGTCGGGCCAGAGTCGCTCACGGCTCCCCAAGCGCTGCGTCGTCGGCGGCGAGCAGGATGCGGGCGTAGGTTTCGGTCTCGACGTTGGCGCCGCTGGCGACCACAACGGTCGGTCCGGTCGCGCGCACGACCCCGCTTCGCAGTGCGGCCAACGCCGCCGCCCCGCCCCCCTCGAGGATGCGGCGGTGCGTCACGAAGGCGTAGCGCATAGCTTCGGCCAGCGCCTCTTCGGTGACCAGGACCAGGTCGTCCACCAGCTCACGCACCATCGCAAAGGTGTAAGCGTTGTCGGCGCCGAGTCCGCCCTGCAGGCTGTCGGCAAGCGTGTCCGCCTCGGGCATCGCGGTCGGCCGGCCGGCCCGGAGGCTGGCGTGCATCACCGCCCCCTCGGTCATCGATACGCCGACGATCCTCACGCCGGGCGTTGATGAACGGACGGCCAAAGCCGTGCCGACGATCAGGCCGCCACCCGAGACAGGCACGATCAGGGTGGCGAGATCGGGCAGGTCTTCGAGCAGTTCGAGACCGATCGTTCCCTGTCCGGCGATCACGTCGGGATGGTCGAACGGTGGGATCAGGGCGGCGCCGCGCTCGTCGGCGAAGGCACGGGCGGCCTGCTCGGCTTCGTCCTGGGAGTCTCCGTGCACATGGACTGTGGCGCCCTCATTGCGCAGGGCGGCCAACTTGCCGGCGGGTACGCGCTGCGAGACGAACACTTCGGCGTGGGTACCGGCCTGGCGAGAGACGTAGGCGACGGCGCGCCCATGGTTTCCGGTCGACACGGCGACCACCCCGCGGTCCCGGACATCCGGATCGAGCGCCAAAACGGCGTTGGCCGCCCCACGCACCTTGAACGAGCCGGTGGGTTGGACGGTTTCGTCCTTGATCCAGACCGGTACCGACGCAGCCGTGGCGGTCTGTCCAACACCAGGTCCGGCGTCCCTGAGTAGCGGCGTGCGCTGCGCTACGCCGCGGATTCGGGTCCGTGCGTGCCACACGTCGCGCACCTGCACGGCGACCCGCTCGGGCCGCGGCCGGCTCACCGGAGCGGAATCCCCGACTTCGGCAGGCGCTGATCGAAATAGCGCACCAGCAGCGACGACAGTAGCGTAACCACCAGGAAGAGGGCGCCGACCATGGTGAGGGGGATGAAGTACTTGAACGTCCGGTCGCCGATCAGCCTGGCGACGTTCAGCATCTCCAGGACCGTGACGGCGGAAAGGATCGCGGTGTCCTTCAACATCGACACCAGGTAGTTGCCGAGCGCAGGGACGATGCGGGGAATCGCCTGCGGCACGATCACGTGCCGGTAGGTGAGGGGGGTCGGCATGTTCAGCGCCGTGGCGGCCTCCCACTGGCCTCGCGGTACCGCCTCGATGCCGGCCCGGTACACCTCTGCGGTGTAGCCGCAGTACTGTATTCCAAGCGCGATCGCTCCGGTGAGGAAGGCGGGCAGGATGATTCCGAACTCGGGCAGCACGAAGAACAGGAAGTACAGCTGAACGAGCAGCGGGGTGTCGCGGACGAACTCCAGGAAGAACGCGGTCGGCCACGAGATCAGCCGGGTCGGAGCCATTCGCATCAGTGCAAAGAGCAGCCCGGCCACCAGCGCGATAGCGAAGCCGAGGACGGTGGCCTGCAAGGTCACCCAGAGCCCACGCAGCAGGATCGGAAAGATCGAGATCGTGAAGGCCAGGTTGCTGCTGGCGTCCCACTCCATTCCGAACAGCATCAGGCACGCGCCCTTGCTTGCGCGACGCCGACCTTGACCGCCAGCCAGCGTTCGAGCATACGCATCACCGCCATGAAGGCGAGCGCCATGAAGAAGTAGATGAACAGCGTCGCGGTGAACACGGGGATCGTCTCGAGGGTGAGGTTGCGGTAGTTCTGCGCGCGGAAGGTCAGGTCGCTGAGCGAAATCAGCGATACCAGCGCTGTGTCCTTCAGGTTCTGCACCACCAGGTTTCCGAACGGCGGCATCATTTCGACGATCGCTTGCGGGAGGATGATGCGCCAGAGCGTGAAGCGGCGACGGAAGTTGACTGCGATCGCGGCTTCGTACTGCTCACGCGGTACCGCCTGGATAGCGCCACGTACGACCTCGGCACCGTACGCGCCGATGTTGAGCGAAAGCGCCAGTATACCGGCCGTGACCGGGTCGAGGCGCACGCCGATGAGCGGGAACGCGAAGTACAGCCAGAACATCTGGACCAGTAGCGAGGTTCCACGGAAGATCTCTATGTACGCCACCGACAGCCAGCGGATCAGCGGATTGCGCGATAGCTTGCCGATCCCGGCCGCGAACGACAGGATGCCGCCGAACAGCGTCGAAGCCAGCGCCAACTGCAAAGTGACGGTAGTGCCCCTGAGCAGGGGGACGAGAAGGGATCTCAGGTCGTCCATGAAACCTCCGTTGGGGCGACGTTGAAAATAGCTCGCAGCAAGAGAGGCGGTAGGCCCGCCGGGGTGGGCCTACCGAAGCGAGGTCACTCGAGCGCAGTCACTCGGCGGTGCAGAGCTCCTCGGTGCTTGCGGCCAGGGCGGCGTCGATGTCGCCGTCGCTCAGGCCGTGGCTGAGAAGGATGTCGCGGTACGCCTGGGTCGCCTGGAACTCTCCCAGCGCGGCGTCGAACGCCTCGCGGAACTCGTCGGCGTCGGCGTGGAAGTTGAAGCTTCCCCAACTACGGACCGGCACACCGTCCACGATGGGATCCTCGAACCGGGCGGCGGCTTCCACCCGGTCGGACGAGGTGGCCAGGTTGGCGACGGTCAGCCCGGTCGCGGCGTAGGCGTCGATGCGGCCCGAAGCGACGGCCGAAGGCGCGTCGGCGTTGGCGTTGATGAACGAGATCTGGTTTTGCGGGATGCCCATCGCTTGCGCGAAGTCGATCTGGTCGGCACCCGAGACGATGCCCATCTTCAGGCTGGGATCGTCGACGAAGTCCTGGTAGCTGTGAACGTCCTTCGGGTTGCCGGCGGCGACGAGGAAGCCCTCGCCGTAGCTAGAGTTCGGCCGGGCGTAGTCCACCTGTCGGCAGCGGTCAGGCAGGATCGCCATGCTGGCGGCGGTCACGTCGGCGCGGCCGGCGATCAGGCTCGGAATGAGCTGACCGAACTCGGTCACGGTCCACTGGATGTCGGTAATGCCCAGCGATTCGAGCACCGCCGTCGCGACTTCGGGCGCGATTCCGTTCGCGTTGCCGGCGTCGTCGATCCAGCCGTAGGGGATCTCGTTCGCGGTCACGACGCGGACCATGCCGCTCTCCTGGATTTCGCTCCAGGAGCGCTGGGCCATGGCGAATCCGGTCACCAGGCCGAGCATCAGGGCAGGGATCAGCAGTTTCAAGAGTCTCTTCGTCACTGTCGGTACCTCCAAGGGTTGTGCTGGGCTGCGTGCGCGGCCTCGTGCCGCGACGCGGTTTCGACCGGCGGTCCCGATGGCGGGGCCAAACCGGTCCCGAACGTAGGGGCGGCCCGATCGGGCTCGCCTGGCAACGGGCGTCGCATCTCCTCCTCCTGTTCTCCGCGTCTAGGGACGTTCTCCGGGCGTAGCGACGAAACGCTGCGCTCAGTGGGTCAGGACGGCGCTTAGGAACGACTTGGTACGGGGATTGCTGGGGTTGCGGAATATCTTGTCGGGCGGGCCTTCCTCGGCCACACGGCCGGCGTCGAAGAAGATCACCCGGTCGGCCACGTCGCGCGCGAAGCCCATCTCGTGCGTCACGATCAGCATCGTCATCTGCGTCTCCTCCGCAAGTTTGCGCAGGATCGCCAGCACGTCGCCGACCAGCTCGGGATCTAGAGCGCTGGTGACCTCGTCGAACAGCATCACCTTGGGCTCCATCGCCAGCGCGCGTGCAATTGCGACGCGCTGCTTCTGACCACCGGACAGCTGGACCGGGAAGGCGCTCGCCTTGTCGACCAGGCCGACCATCTCGAGCAGTTCCATCGCCTGCTGTTCGGCCTCCTTGCGAGAGCGCCCCCGCACATGGACCGGCGCTTCGGTGACGTTGCGAAGCACGCTCATGTTAGGGAACAGGTTGAAGTGCTGAAAGACCATGCCGATGTCGCCACGCACCTCGTGCAGGTGCTTCTCATCGGCGGGAACGACCCGCCCGCCGACCTCGTTGTGCCAGAGAGGACGGCCGTCGACGAACACCTTGCCCCCGTCGGGCTTCACCAGCGTCATCAACACCCGCAGGATCGTCGTCTTGCCTGAACCGCTGGGGCCGATGATGGCGACCTTCTCGTTCTCGGCCGCTGCGAAGTCCAGGTCGTCGAGGACGACATTGTCTCCGAACGCCTTGCGAACCTTCTCGAAACGGACCATCGGCTGCGGCGCGTCCGGCGCGGTCGCGGCGGTTTTCTCAGGTGCGGTCGTCGGCTGGCTCACCTTTCACCTCGATTCAAGCAGGTCGTTCGTGTGGGGTCGTCGTCACGACCGTGCGAAGCAGACGAGCTTCGGCTCGGTCATCGCCTCCAGGGCGTAGCGGACGCCTTCGCGCCCCAAGCCGGAACCCTTCACGCCACCGAAGGGCATTGCGTCGATCCGGTAGTCGCTACTATCGTTGACCATGATTCCGCCGTAGTGCAAGGCCTCGGCCATGCGGAACGCCGATTCTAGGTCGCGCGTGAACACTCCGGCCTGCAAACCGAAGTCGACGGCGTTGGCCACAGCGACCGCTTCGTCCGGACCGGTGAAGGTGCGCACCATGCTGACCGGACCGTAGATCTCGTCTAGTTCGAGCGGATGCCCGGCCGGTACGTCGCTCACCACGGTCGGCTCGACTACCGTACCCGATCGACCGCCGCCGCTCAGGACCTTAGCACCTGCGGCGACGGCGTCGCGGACCGTCGCTTCTACGCGCTTGGCGGCCTCCTCGTCGATCATCGGGCCCATATCGGTCCCCTCGTCGAGCTTCGGTCCCGTCGTCGTCGCGTGGGCACCGGCGAGGAACCGTTCTAGGAACTCCTGGGCGACATCTTCATGCAGCAGCAATCGTTGTACGTGCAGGCAGTTCTGGCCGGCGGCGGCGTAGGCGCCGGCGACGCAGGCTGCCGAGGCCGTCTCCAGGTCGGCGTCCGACAGCACGATCGCAGGAGCGTTCGAACCGAGCTCCATCGACAGTTTCTTGAGGCCGGCTTCGCGAGCGATGCGCTCGCCGGTGGCGCGCCCCCCGGTGAACGACACGGTTCGTGGACGCCGGTCACGGATCAACGTTGCGCCTACCTCGCTGCCGGGACCGGTGACGACCTGCACGATATCTTCCGGTAGGCCCGCCTCGATCAGCAGCTCTACCAGCGCAAGGGCGGAGAGCGGAGTGCGGCTGTCCGGCTTGAGGATCACCGTGTTCCCGGCCGCCAGGGCGGGCGCGAGCTTGTGAGCCACCAGGTTGAGCGGGTCGTTGTACGGCGTTATGGCGACGACGATGCCGACCGGCTCGGGGGTCCAGGCGCCGACGCGCCGCTCCGAGCCGGGGACCTGACCGAACGGGATCGTCTCGCCGTGCAGCCGGCGCGCCTCCTCGGCACCTATCCTGAGCGTGTCGGCGCAGCGGATAGCTTCGCGACGCGCTTCACGGATGGTCTTGATGCCTTCGCTTGCGATGCGGGTGGCGAACAGTTCGCGGCGCTGGTCCAGCAGGCTCGCCGCACCCGCGAGGACCCGCATCCGCTCGTGCACAGGCCAGGCGCGCGCCGAGGCAGCCGCCCGTTCGGCGTGTGACAGTGCCCGTTCGGCGTCGGCAAGGTCGGCCTTGGGGACGGTGTCGACGACGCTTCCGTCGTACGGGTCGAGGATTTCGGTAGTGGCGTCACGTTCGACCCACCTGCCCTCGAGCAACATCTTCACGACCTGCCTCCCCTCGACCGGTGGATCGCCAACAGGTCCAGTGTCAGTGCGTAGCCGGTGGCCAGGCGCCCGGCGCCTGGCCCGGTCAGGGTCACCTCGCCCAGCAGCTCGGTGGTGTACGCCACGGCGTTCATCGCTCCCGAAACGCCGGCCAACGGGTGATCTTCGCGAATGCGCCGTGGAGCGACCGAGGCGCGCACCGTGCTGCCGTCCCGCTCGATCCGGCCGATCAGCTTGAGGCGCTCTCCGTCCGCCCGTGCGGCAGCCAGGTCGTCGGGCGTGAGGCGGGTTATCCCTTCGCGCTTTACGTCGCTCATGCGCAACTGCGCTCCCATCACCCGATTGGCGAGGATGACGACCTTGCCAGCAGCGTCGATACCTTCCACGTCGCCGCTCGGGTCCGCCTCGGCGTACCCTTCCGCCTGCGCCTCGGCCAAAGCACTCTCAAAGCTGGCGCCGGCCTCCATCCGGCCGAGCATGTAGTTGGTGGTGCCGTTGAGAATCCCTTCGATCCGCTGCACGCCGGCGCCGGCGAGAAGTTCTGTGCCGAGGTGCAGCGCCGGTGTTCCGCTCATCACAGTGCCCTCCGCTTCGAGGCGCACGCCGTGCTGTGCAGCGATACGGTCGAGTTCGGTCCAGGCGAGCGCGACCGGTCCCTTGTTGGTGGTGATGACGTGAAGGCCCCGCTCGAGGGCGGCGCGGACGTGCGTGAGGGCAGGCTCTCCGCTGGTCAGGTCGGTGAACGCCAGCTCTGCGACCACGTCGGCGTCGGCGCGCGCGATGGTTTCGAGGGCGTCCCACCCCCGCTCGGGAGCGGTCGTCGCGTCGAGAGATCCGCCCCCTTTCACCGCTTCGAGCAACCGGCGGGGGTCTAGGCCGGCAGGGTCGTGAACGCTGCCGCGCTGCAGGTCGGCTACAGCCACGATTCGGACCTCGAGGCCGTAGCGGGTTTGCAGCTCGACTCCGCGGTCGGCCAGGATCTGGGCGAATCCCTGCCCGACCGTGCCGAAGCCGATCATCGCGAGCCGCAACGCGCTCATGGCGTGCCGGGCCTTCCGGACTGCTGGGCAGCGGGTTCGCCGACGCCGTCGAGCGCCTGGTCGAGGTCGCCGATCAGGTCGGTGACGTCCTCGATTCCGGTCGAGTAGCGAATCAATGCTTCAGGGATGCCGAGCTCGGCGCGTTCCGCTTCGGTCAGCTCGACGTGGCTGCCGGTGCGGGGTGGCGCGACGACCGTCTCGACCGCCCCGAGGTTGGCCGCGCGGTGCGCGAAGCGAAGCCGCGGCAGGAAGGTACGGACCGCGTCGAACCCGCCCAACAGCTGAAACGACAGCATCCCACCGAATCCACTCATCTGCCTTGCGGCGACGTCGTGACCGGGATGACTCTTCAGCGACGGGTGGAACACCCTCTCGACCGATGGGTGTTGGTCGAGGTGGGCCGCGATGCGTTCTGCACTGGCGTTCTGACGCTCGATGCGGAGCTGCAGCGTCTTCATCCCGCGCAGCAGCAGGTAGGCCGCCTCGGGATGCAAGGTGGCGCCGTTGATCTCGCGGTAGGCGAAGACCCGTTCGACCAGGTCGGCGCGACCGCAGAGGGCGCCGCCAAGCGCGTCGGCGTGGCCGCCCAGGTACTTCGTGGCGCTGTGCACCACCAGATCGGCACCGAGTGCCAGGGGTGACTGGTTGATAGGCGTGGCGAAGGTGTTGTCGACCACGACGGTGGCGCCGGCCGCCTTGGCGCGCTGCGACAGTTTGGCGATGTCGAGGATCTTGCAGGTCGGGTTGGTCGGCGTCTCTAGGTAGAGCACCTCGGTGCCCTGGTCGATCGCCGCCAGGATCGCATCCTCGTCGTGCGTGTCGCACATGGTCACCTTGACGCCGGTGCGGGGAAGCCAATCGAGGAAGACCCGGTTGGTGCCGCCGTAGGTGTCCTTGACGGTGACGACACGGTCGCCCGGGGCGAGCAGCGTGTACAGCGTGCCCGAGATCGCCGCCATGCCGGTCGAGAAGCTGGTAGCCGCCTCGGCCCCTTCGAGCAGGCGGATCTTCTCCTCGAACACGTCGGTGGTGGGGTTGGTGTTGCGCCCGTAGATGTGGCCGTCGGCGTCGCCGAGGGCTACGTCGCGCCAATGGTCGACGTCGTCGTAGCCGAACGAGACGCTATGTACCACCGGCACCTGGGTGGCGCCTGCGATGCGGACGCCCTCTTCGCCGGCCCACACCGACAAGGTGGCGGGTTTGGGGTCTCGTAGGGTCATGCGGATCCTCCTTCGGACGTAGCCGCGAACGGGCGGTAGCCGGACGGTGAGGCCGGTCCAGGCTCGAACCGGCCCAGGTAGGCTCCCACCCGCACGATGCAGTCGATCATGTGGTGCCGACGAACGTCGGCGACGCTGCGCATGTCGCCACCTCGCAGCGCCTTTAGCGTGTCTTCGATCTCGCACTCGATCATGTCGACCTCGTGCTCCCACGGCAGTGCCGGTAGCGCGTCCAGCCACAAGCGGGAGGTCTGGTGGTAAAGCCGGTCGGCGATCTCGCGTAGCGGCACATTGCCTATCGCCCGGGTGACGGCGCGGTTGAACTCGAGGTAGAGGCGTGCCAGTTCGCGCGGGTCGCGCTGGCAGCGCAGGACGCGAACCTCGGGCAGGATCTCCTCGATCTTAGCCAGGTCGCGCGGGTCGATGTCGGCCGGGTCGAGGTCGGCGACCAGGTCGATCAGCTTGACGCGCAGGTCGTAGACCTGTTTGAGGTAACGCACGTCGATCGGCGTGACCAGCGTGCCGACGCCGCGGCGGATGGTGACCAGGCCCTCGAACTCGAGCCGGTGCAAGGCCTGGCGAATCGGCGTTCTGCTCACGCCGAACTCGCTGGCCAGCCGGTTCTCGCTCAACAGCGTGCCGGGCGGGTCGTCGAGCAGCGAGATGCGGTCGCGTAGCGCGTGATAGATAGATAGCACGTCGTGCCCTTCGGACACGCTGGCCTCCTTGAGCGGTTCGGCGTTGACCCGGTCGCACCATCCCACGTACAATTCGAGTCGTACGCAGGTTGTATACAAGCTGTCGAATTCGAGTGTAGAGGCTTGCTCGAGCCGTGTCAACTCAGGGGGACGCGGACCGACGCACCGACCCCGGCAGCGGCCGCAATCCTGGGAGGAAGAATGCGCGACCACGAAGGACTCCCGTTTCCGCTCGACGAATACTTGGCCCGGTTGGACGGCCTGCGTACCCGCATGGACGACCTCGGACTGGTCGCCATGCTGACCACCACGCCCGAAAACATCATCTACCTGACCGGTTTCGAAAGTCCTGGGCACTACTGGTGGCAGGGCATGGTCGTTCCGCTCCACGGCGAACCGACCACCATCTCGCGCCTGCTCGAGATCGCCGGCATGACCTTCCTCTCCTGGATCGAGCCCGAGCACAACATCGGCTACCGCGACGACCAGGACCCGATGGAGCTTCTGGCGGACAACCTCACCGCCATGGGGCTCGACCGGGGCCCGGTCGGCTACGAGCGGGACGGCTGGTTCTTCACCGCAGCGCAGATGGACCGCCTGTTCGCGCTGCTTCCAGATGTCGACTGGACCGACGCGTCCGGCCTGGTCGAACAGGGACGGGTGGTCAAGTCACCGGTCGAGATCGAGCGGATCCGTGACGCTGCGCGCACCACCGAGGCAGGCGTCGCGGCCGGCATCGAGGCCGTCCAGGCCGGCGTGACCGAGAACGAGGTGGCGGCCGAAGTAATGCGAGCCTTGCTGATGGCCGGCAGCGAGTGGCCGTCGATCGTGCCGTTCGTCGCCTCGGGCGAACGGGGCGCGATAGGGCACGCCACCTGGTCCGGCCGCCGGATCGAAGAGCGTGACAGCGTGTTCTTGGAGGTGTCCGGCTGTCGTAGCCGTTACCACGCACCGATGATGCGCACCATCATCACCGGCGAGCCTGACGATGACGAAGTGCACGCCTTCGACGCGGTCGAGGCGGCGTTCAATGCGGCGCTGGCCGCCATCCGCCCAGGTGTACCCGCGGGCGAGATCGACACCGTCGCCCGCCAGGTCATCGCTCAGAGCGGCTTCGGCGGAACTCAAGCTTCGCGCGTCGCCTACTCGGTCGGAATCGCCGTTCCACCCGACTGGGGCGAGGGGCAGATTCTCAGCATGAAGCCCGGCGAGACCCGTCCGCTGAAGGAGAACATGACCTTCCACCTCCTGCCGTGGGTTCAGATGCCAGGCAAGGGGGGTGTAGGCTGCACCGAAACGATCCGCGTGACTGCAGAAGGCGCCGAACGAATCACCGACTTCCCTCGAAGACTTTTCGTCCGCTGAACGGTCGATCGCCCTTCGGCGGTGCCACCGCTCAGAGCTGCACGCTCAGAGCTGCACGTTCACGCGCGCACCCTCACCCAACAGGTGCACCGCGTCGGAAAACCGGATCACCCGCGAGCGAAGTCCCATCGAGACGGTGTGCGTACGAGCGCCTCCCCCGAAGAACTTCACGCCGCGAAGCAGGTCGCCGTCGGTTATCCCGGTGGCCGCGAAAACGATCTGCGAACCGGGGGCAAGCTCGTCTGTCCGGTAGATTCGGTCTTCCTCGACCCCCGCCTGGCGCAGGCGGTTGCTCTCGTTCGCATCGCGTGGTACGAAGCGACCTTGGATCTCCCCGCCGAGACAGCGCAGCGCGGCCGCGGCCAGCACACCTTCGGGCGCTCCGCCAGTGCCCATCACGGCGTGGACGTTAGTTCCGCGAACCGTTGCCGATAGGGCCGCGATCACGTCGCCATCCCCGATCAGCTTGACGCGCGCGCCGGCCGCTCGGACCTCCGCGACCAGTCGTTCGTGCCGGGGCCGGTCGAGGATGACCACCGTCAGGTCGCTTACGCTGCGGTCCAGGCTGGCCGCGACCGCCTGCAGGTTGGCGGCCACCGGCCAGGCCAGGTCCACCGTCCCGGCAGCGGGCGGACCGACGATGAGCTTGTCCATGTACACGTCCGGGGCGTGGAACAGTCCGCCTCGCTCGGACAGGGCGATGACGGCTACCGAGCCGTTCACCATTCGGGCGGTGATGCCGGTGCCCTCGACCGGATCGACGGCGATGTCGACCTCCCAGGCGCCGTCCCCCGCACGGCCGAGTCGCTCGCCGATGAACAGCATCGGCGCGTCATCTCGCTCTCCTTCGCCGATGACGATGCGACCGTCGATGTCGAGCTCGTTGAGCACGCTCCGCATCGACTCGGTGCCGGCCGTGTCGACGAGGTCTTCGTCACCCATGCCGGCCACGCGACTGGCGGCGATGGCCGCCTGCTCGGTGACGCGCACCGTGTCGAGCACGAGAGCGCGCTCCAGCGCTGTCAGGTCGGCACCGGGGTGAGCATCGTGGTGCTGCATGGATCCACTCTTCCTCGCCAGCGCGACTACTGCGGGCGTTGTACGGCTTGCGGCTATGCTAGGTACTCAGCCAGCCGACGCTCGTTCACTGTGTCGCTGAAGCATAGTCTCGGCCACGTCTGCGAGGCGTAATCCGCGCTCCCGCAGTAGCACGGTCAGGTGGAACAGCAGGTCCGCCGCCTCGCCACGCAGCTCATCCGAATCGCGCGCGAGCGCAGCGACGATCGTTTCGCCCGCCTCCTCTACCACCTTCTGCGCTATGTACCCGACTCCGCGCTCGTGTAGCCGCACCACGTACGAGCCGTTTGGCTGCTCGGCAAGACGCTGGTCCACCACCCGTTGCAACAGTCCGAATGCGGAGGCGGGCACACCAGCTCTTGCCTCACGCAACGGCCGGTAGAAGCACGTGCGCTCACCGGTGTGGCAGGCGGGTCCGGTCTGTTCGACCTGATACAGCAGCGCATCCCCGTCGCAGTCGAGTACCACCTCGATCACCTTCTGGGTATTGCCGCTGGTGGCTCCTTTACGCCACAACTGGTCGCGGGAGCGACTGTGGTAATGCGCTTCGCCGCTTTCGAGGGTCGCCTCGAGCGCTTCACGGTCCGCCCAGGCGAGCATGAGGACCTCGCCTGATATGGCTTCCTGCGTAACGACCGGCACTAGACCCGACTGGTCGAAGGCGACGTCGTCTACGTCGAAGCGTCGGCTGGGTGGCATCATTGCGCGAGTCTACCCGCCTAGATGCCCGAGCGCCCGCGTCAGATCGGCGATCAGGTCGTCCGGGTGTTCGATCCCGACGGAGACGCGCAGCAGATCCAGCGGCGTTTTCGTCTCCGCTCCCTCCACCGGCGCGCGGTGCTCGATTAGGCTCTCGACCCCACCAAGACTGGTCGCTCGGGCGAATAGGCGCGTCGCGGAGGCAACCGCTTGTGCGGCCTCGCCACCGCCACGCACGCGGAACGACAGCATCGCTCCCGGCATCGTCATCTGGCTTTGCACCAATGCGTGCTGAGGGTGTGACGGCAGACCGGGGTAGCTCACCTCGAGCACCTGCGGTTGCGGTTCTAGGAACGCTGCGACCCGTGCTGCACCGTCGCACGCTGCACGGACGCGCAGCGCCAACGTCTTGAGGCCCCGCATCGTCAGCCAAGCGTCGAACGGAGACGGTACCGCACCCTCGGTGCGTTGCAGCCAGCGCACCCGCGCGAAGGCCGGGTCGTCCTCGGAGCGGGCCAGCACCGCTCCACCCAACACATCGCTGTGGCCGGCCAGGTACTTCGTGGTGGCGTGCACCACCAGGTCCGCCCCCAGCGCGAACGGGTCGGCGACCGGCGGTGGGGTCCAGGTCGCGTCGACCGCCAGGCGTGCACCGGCGGCGTGCGCCAGGCGCTCCACCTCGCGAAGGTCGGTCAGCTTCAGGCGCGGATTGGATGGGCTCTCGACCCACACCAGCGAGGCGCCAGCTCCGAGCACCTGAGCGACTGCTGGGGTATCGGCCATGTCGACCGTGACGACCTCGACGCCCCAACGCTCCCGCTCGCCCATGAGAAGGCTGCGCACCCCGTGGTACATGTCATCCGGTACCACCAGTCGGCCACCACGCGGCACGGTGCGCAGCAGCGCCGAGGCGGCCGCCGAGCCGGACGCGAACGCCGCGCAGGCGCCGGCGCCCGTTTGCAGTGCAGTCAGCGACATTTCGAGCGCATGCCGGGTTGGGTTGTCCGCGCGGGTGTACACCCAACCGGCGCGCGGATCGCCCGCTTCGTTGCGTACGAAGGTGGTCGAGAGGTGGATCGGAGCGGTGACGCCTCCGGTAGCGGGGTCGGGCTCACGCCCGCCGTGCACCGCCACGGTTTCAAATCGAAGCAGCTTGTCGTCTCCTGGTTGGTCGTTCACGACACTCCTTCCGGACCGAGGTCGTCGAGGCGGACCGGTACGCCCGCGGCGGCGAGCAGCCGCTTGACCTCCCCTACGGTGGTCTCGCCACGGTGGAAGATCCCGGCGGCCAGGGCCGCGTCAGCCTCGCCGAGGTCCAACACCTCGCGCAGGTGCTCGGCCTCTCCCGCCCCGCCGGAGGCGACGACCGGCACGTCGACCGCACGAGCGACCGCACAGGTTGCCTCGATGTCGTAACCGGTCTTCATGCCGTCGGCGTCGATCGAGTTCAGCACGACCTCTCCGGCGCCGAGTCTCTGACCGGTTTCGGCCCACGCGATCACGTCCAATCCGGTGGCATGTCGGCCTCCAGCGACGTACACCTGCCAGCCGGGCCCGTCGCTAAGGCGCTTGGCGTCGATCGACAACACCACCGCCTGTGCGCCGTACTGTGCGGACGCCTGGCGGATCAGCTCGGGGTTGGCAACGGCGCCGGAGTTGAGCGAGACCTTGTCCGCTCCGGCACGGAAGAGCGCAGTGACGTCCTCCAGGGTTCGCACGCCACCGCCGACGGTGAGCGGCATGAAGCACCGCTCGGCCACCTTGGTTACGACCTCCAACATGGCGGCGCGACCTTGCGCGGTGGCGGTGATGTCGTAGAGCACCAGTTCATCCGCCTCTTGCGCGTCGTAGCGAACCGCCAGCTCGACCGGGTCGCCGACGTCCGATAGTTCGCCCGCTTCGGCGCGACCGAACTGCTGACCGCGGGTGACGCGGCCGTCGTGAACATCGAGGCAGGGAATGATCCGCTTGGCCAGCACGGAGGCGAGGATACCGCCGCAAATGCGTCGTACCATGACGGCGCGGGGACAGCGCCCCGCGGGGAGGTGACCGCAACGATGCACGCAGCCCGCCGAATCACACCGTTCTTTGCCAGCATCGCGCTCACAGCACTGCTGGCGACCGCGTGTTCGCAGCTGCCGGAGTACGCCACGACCCTCAAGCTATCGCTGCGCCCGGCCTTCGCCGATGGGCCGACCGTGCTCGACGAAGGCGACGTGACGGTCGGCGCCTACGGTGACCTGGCCGCGCGTGGTCAACAGTCGTCGAGCCTGTGGTTGTCGATCGGCAACGGCCGGTCTGGTAGCGAAGAGGCCACCTTCTTCTACTGGCGACGGCAGGACGACGTGGGCATCTGGGTCGAGGAGCTTCGCGTCTCGTTCGGAGGCGCCGTCTACCGTACCGAAGCGGTCGAAGCAGGCGGTGCGAACAACATTCCCGACGACTTCGCCGTGACCGAATACGTGCCGGAGGACGGCCGATCGGGCATCGGCAAGATCACCGGTTCGCTGGCAGCGACGCCCCTGTCCGATCCGGATGGCGGCGGCCAGATCCAAGTCGAGCTGACTGCGCTGGACGCCCTCGTGTACGCCGCTTCCGACGTCGATTCCGATGCGCCGCCGGTGCCCTAGTAGAAGAGCCGCAGGACCGCAGCGAACTACCGGGCGAACACGCTGAGAAGCTCCAGGTGGTGCGTGTGCGGCTGAAAGTCGAACGGCTGTAGCCGCGTCAGGCACCAGCCTCGCGCCACGAAGTCCGCAGCGTCACGCGCCCAGCTAGCCACGTCGCAACTGAGGTACAGCAGCGTTCCGGCGCTGGCTTCGTCGATGCGGTCGCGCAGGCCGCGTGCCAGCCCGGAACGGGTCGGATCGACCACGATGGTGCCGGCGTCCGGCAGCTCTACCTGTCGCGCGTCGATGCGTTCGAAACGGACCGTGTCGATCCCCAGCCGCTCAGCGTCACGCCTGCCACGTGCGACGCTCTCGCTAGCGACCTCGACCGCTACCACCTCGTGGTACCGACCCGCCAGGTGGAACGCGATCGCGCCGCCGCCGGCGAACAGGTCGACCGCCCGAGCACCCCCGGGGGACAGCGCCGCAAGCTCCTCGAACGCCACACCAGCCGCCGCCGGCGCGGGCTGCGCGAACGCGGTCGCGCTGACCGAGAGCTCGAAACGACCGTACCGCTGCAGGATCTCGCGCGCTCCAGCAAGCCGCGACTTTCCCGCCCGGAACCGTCCGCGAGGGTCCCACGGCGCAAGTGCCACGCCTGCTACGCCCTCCCCAATCAGCCGGTGGGCCAGGTCCAGATACGCCTTCGCAGGTGCCGTCGCCACCAGCGCGAGCAGCGCCTCGCCACGATCGTTTCCGCGTATCGCCACCTCCCGGACCGAGCCAGGTAGTGCAGCTTCCGCCAGGCGCCGCCATGCCCTCTGGACGCCCAGGTTTGCCGTGGGGTCCTCATCCAGCGCGACGAACCCTCGACCGCCCTCGCTTCGGTAGCCCAGCTGCCCGTCCCGGACGGCCGGCTGAACGGAGCTCCTGTAGCCCCACGGTTCCGGCGACGGGCGCACAGCTAGGTCGGGATCGGGCAATACCAGCTGTGCGCGGTGGGCCGCGTCGCGCAGCACCTCGCCCTTGAGGTGCAGCTGCGCCTGATAACGCGCGAATCCCAGGTCGAGGCCGGGGTGCCTCGGTACCTCGACCCGGTCCGGGCTCGCCTCGAGCACCTCGACCGTATGGCCTTGCAGGACGCCAGAGCGTTGCTCGACCTCGGCCAGCACCCGCTCGCCAGGAAGGGCGCCGTCGACCAGCACGACCCGCCCTTGCGGATCCCGTGCCAACGCTCGACCGCCGTGTACCATGCGTTCAGGAGTCAGCTCGAGTCGCACGGCCGGAGTCTACCTGCACCCATCGACGCTGGACGGTCGCTCGTGCCGGGGCCAGCCGTGCGCGTTGCTATACTCCAACCATGAAGCGCTCCCTGCAGGAGGTCGTCGAACTTGCCGTCTTCGCGTTGATCGCCCTGCTGGTCGGTACCGGCCTGGTTTGGTTGTCGGGCTGGCTGCTGTCGCTAGCCGGCTTGGTGCTCACCTGGTTCGCCGGACTGGTCTGGTCGCTGCTGCGGTTCCTGGTACCGGTAGCCGTGGTCGCCGGCCTCGTCTACGTACTGGTGCAGTTCCTGACCCGCAGCGGTCAGCGCGTCGCAGGCACCCCGCAGGAACAACCGATGACGCCCCCGTCTCCCTGGTCGACACCCGCGCCCTCTGGCGAAGCGACGTCGTCGGAAGAGGTCGTGGTAGCTGCTTCGACGGGAGAAGATTTCGGTGCCACGCCTCAGGAACCGTCCGACGAGACCGCTGAGAGCAAGGTCTGGCCCGAAGCCACTATCAAGCAGGGCCCGGGCCTGGATCCCGAAGCGGGAGTTGGGCCGGATGCACACCCGGACGCAGACCCGGAAAACGAGCCGCGCGAAGAAGGCGACACGGAACGTGAGGATGACGGCTCCGACGAAGATCCCGACCGTCACAACTAGGTCGTCCCGTCGCAGCACGGCCCCTTGGGTCGTGATTGGGATCGCGCTTGCGTCGCTCGCACTTTGGAACCTCGGTGCCGCCCAGACCACCGCCGCCGAGGCGGCCGCCACGTTGGCGTTGGTACCGAACGCGTCGGGTTTGGTCCGCGACGGTGCCATTCTGTACGACCACAACTGCTCCGCCTGCCACGGCGACACGGGACAGGGCCTCGCGGAAGCCAAGACGTCGTTCCCCGAAGACAAGCGCAACTGCACCAGCTGTCACCGGCCCAGCAATCCAGCGCAGATGGACCACCTAGCAATGAATTGGCGTTTCGCTTTCGATGTCGGTGTCGCCCCGGCGGTCATCGGAGACGGGGCCCTCAGCGCCTTCGGCACGGGCACTGCCCTCTTCGGCTACATCCGATTGACAATGCCGCGGCCCTGGCCCGATTCACTGACCAGCGACGAGTACCTAAGGATTACGACCTTCCTGGCCGCCGCGAACGGTGCGGACGCCGTTCGCGTCCGCACCGTCGATGACCTGAGCCATGTAGAGATCCGGGAGACCGTACCGTAGGGCGGCGATTAAGCGTCGCGTGGGTCGAACACGTCGCGGTAGGCGTCGCCAAGCAGGTTCCAGGCGAGCACGAACATCACTATCGCGAGTCCCGGCCAGAATGAGATGTACCAGTACTTGAACGGCTCGCCTGGCGCCCCCTGAATGAAGCCCCGCGCGAACGACACCATCTGTCCCCAATCGGTGGTTCCAATCTCGGCACCGAGACCGAGGAACGCCAGTGTCGACGCGACCAGAACGACTGCGCCGATGTCCAGGCTGGCGACGATTACCAGCGATCCGATCGAGTTTGGAAGCACGTGACGGACGAAGGTGCGCCAGCGGCTGGCTCCGAGACCGCGGGCGGCATCGACGAAATCGAGGTTGCGGACCCGCAGGATGTCGCCCCGAAACAGGCGGGCGTAGTTCGTCCAGCTGACTATGGCGAGGGCGAGCAGCGAGTTGGTTAGGCTCGGCCCGAAGATGGTCACGAAGATGGCAGCGAGGATCAGGTTAGGGAACGCAAAGATCACGTCCGTGAAGCGCATCAGTAGGTCGTCCACCCAGCCCCCAAGGAATCCCGCCGCTCCGCCGACTATGATCCCGATTCCAAAGCTGATCGCGCTGACCAATACACCTACGTAGAACGCCATGCGGGCGCCCCAAACGAGGCCGTAATAAATGTCGTAACCGCCTGAGGCTATACCCATCGGGTGGCCCTCCCGCGGCGGCTGCGGAATGGGCGAGAAGCTGACGCGCGGGATCCTAAGGCAACTCTGCGGCGGTGCAAGCGTTGCCTTCCAAAAGGGCAGTCCAAGTGGATTACGAAGCGCGGCGATCGCTTCTTCGGCGTCCCGCGGAAGATCCAGGTCGCGCGCGCAGGTGTGTCCGCGCTCCCGTTCGGCAATTATGGGGGCGGTGATGGAAGGCCCGAGCAAGGCGACACCGAAGTAGAACACTAGTAGGGCTACGCCTGTGATCGCTAGCGGGTTTCGGCGAAAGCGGCGCATCGCCTTTCCGTGCCACCAGCGCGTGTCGGGGGTTGTCGCCTCCGGGTCGGGGGTGCGATGGTCCTTCATCAGTCGTAGCGGATCCTCGGGTCCACGAAGGCGTACAGGACGTCGACGAACAGGTTAGCGAACACGATGATGACCGCGACCACCAAGCCAAAGCCGATCACGGCGGGAATGTCGACCTGGACCGCGGCAGTCGCGAACCACATGCCGAGCCCACGAATGTTGAAAATCGTCTCCACTACCACAGTGCCGTTCAGAAGTTGCGCGATCGTCAGGCCGGAAAGGGTTATTACCGGGATGAGCGCGTTCCGGCGAGCGTGCTTGAGGTGCACGACACGGTTGGCTAGTCCCTTGGCCCGTGCGGTTCGTACGTAATCCTGAGACAGCGTGTCGAGAAGCGAGCCGCGCATCACGCGCATGATCTGAGCCGTGATGACGACCGCCAGGGTGGTGACTGGCAAAACCAGATGGACGACCGCATTCCAAAGCATGTCGAGACGGCCGTTGAGGATCGCATCGACCGTCATCATTCGGGTGTATAGCGTGATTTCACCCTGAGCGATCTCCGTGATGTAGGCGCTACTAACACGGCCAATACCGAAGAGCCCGAATCCTCCATACAACGCGGCCAGAATCCAGATTCCAAAAACGAAGGTCGGGAGCGACCAACCGAGAATCGCCATGACACGTGTCACCTGGTCGACGATGCTATTGCGCCTCAGCGCGGAGACGGTTCCTAGCCAGATACCGATACCTATGATCGGTACGACGGCAAGCAGAGCCAACTCGAGGCTGGCGGGGAACAGTACCCGAATGGCCCGGGCAACCGTCATATTGGCGCTGCGGGTGTAGCCGAGGTTACCTTGGAGAGCCTGCGTCAGCCAGTTCCAGTACTGCACCGGGAAGGGCCGGTCGAGGCCGTACGCTTCGATGATGGCTGGAATGTTCTGGGCCTGCTGTTCGCTAGTGATGAACGCGGTCGCCCGTTGCGTGGGCGAAAGAAGCTGGAGCAGTCCAACTATTAGCAACGAAACCGCGAACAGGACGACCGGTAGAGCAATTAGGCGTCGCACGATGAAAATGAACACGAAGCGACCTTACGAACCAGCGACGCCACCGGCAATTTGCTGCGGCAGCGGACAGAAAGACTCGAGATCGGTCAGATACGGTCCGAGCTTCATGAGTGAGGGTTGCCAGGGGGGAGGATCCCCCCTGGCGGAACCTGGCGCGAAGAGCGCTCAGTTCTTGACGATGTCCTTCCACTGGTAGTTGTGGCTCATCATCGGGTTGTAGTACACGCCGTCGATCGCGTCGCTGGTCACGATGAAGTTGAGGGCGCTCGGGTAGGGAACCGTGGGCGCCAACTCGAAGGCCCGACGGGCGACCTGGCTGTAATAGAGCTCGCGCTCGGTATCGACGGTGGTCGAGCGGGCGTCCTCGAGCAAGCGATCGATCTCCGCATCCGCGAAGTTGAGCTGCCGGCCGTAGTACCCCTCCGAGTGATAGAAGGTGTACATGTAGTTGTCTGGGTCGGAGTAATCGGGCAGCCACCCCACAAGCGAGATCGGCAGCTTGTTGGCGTTCCGGTCGGCTAGGAAGTCGGGCCACTGAATACCGCGAACGTTCACGCGGAATTTGCTGTTCAGGTCCTCGACGTTCGCCTTGAGGATCTCCGCGATGATCTGCCTGGTGGCGTTGCCGGTGTTGTACGAGATGGTCATCTCGAAGCCGTTTTCCCATACCTCGCCGCCATACGCCTGCCGGAAGTGCTCTTCGGCGAGTTCGGGATCGAAGCCGTACGTCGTCACGTTGGCGTCATAGCCGAGGAAGCTCGTCGGCAGTGCCATCGTCAGTACCTGTCCGTTACCTAGGAACAGCTCGTCGATCATAATCTGCTGATCGAAACTGTAGGCGAAGCCCTTGCGGATGTGCACGTCGGAGAAGAAGTCGCTCGGGATGCCGGCACCGTCGAGCTGACCGCTACCGACGTTAACGGTGTTGTCGGTGGTGTCGATCTGCTGGTTCATGTGCATCGCACCGACGGCCAGCGACAGCCAACTTTCGTCCTCCCACACGGTCACGCCAGAGAGGCCGCGCACTTGCGCCTCCAGAGTGGCCCAATCGGAGCTGCTACCGAGGACGATTCGATCCGCCTCGCCGTTCTGCAGTGCAAGAATGCGCGTCGCGAGCTCATCGACGATGAGGTACTGAACCGTCTTGACGTCCGGCGTTTCACCCCAGTAGCCGTCGAAACGTTCGTAGACGCTGTCGTTGCCGTCCCAGCTCACCAGACGGTAGGCGCCTGTACCGCTGGCGTGGTCGTGAAGGTAGCCCTCGCGCGGGTCGACGCCGACCCAGTCGCGCCAGTCGGTTTCGCTGCCGCTCCAGTCGCCGTTGTCGATAGCCCACTGGCTGTCGACGATGCTGGCGTTGGTGTAGACGAGCTTGCCGAAGAATGCCGGATCGACAGCCGGAAGGTTGAATTGGACGGTGTAGTCGTCAACACACTCGACGGCGTTGTCGATTTTCTCCCACGTGATCGAGTCGTCATCGTTGGCGTTCGCGCCGGTACCGAGAAGGGCCTCGGACTGGAACCATACGCCCGACGACGGGTCGTTCATGACCAGAATCCGCTCGATCGAGTACTCGACGTCGCGACAGGTCATGGCGTTACCGCTATGGAACTGGACGCCCTCGCGCAGCGTATAGGTGTACGTAAGGCCCCCATCCGAAATCGCGTAATCGGTCGCGAGCTGAGGCACGAACCGGTCGACCGCGGTGCCGTCGTAGCCGTAGAGTGTCTCATAGATGTTCTCGAGCGCCGTGCCGGAAGCCGTGTCGTAGGCACCTTCTGGGTCGAGCGTGTCCATGCCACCAAACGTCATGTAGACGTAGGTGTCGTCCTGAGCAGATGCTACGGCTAGGACGCCCGTAAGCAGCGTCGCAGCGATAAGCGTAAGAATCTTCTTCATGGTCCTCCAGTTTGGGGTGGAACAGAAAGTGCGGTAGGCATGTAATGCCTTGCCGTTGCGGACAGGTGCCACGCCGCTCCGTCCAGAGAATGCCCGGCGGAAACGGACGGTGGCGTCGACTTCGTCCTCGGCGGTCCTCCTTTCGCGTGGGGCACGTTGCGCCCCGTATCGTGGATGACTCGTCCAGTGTATCAGAGCGCCTGCGCTTCACCACCTGCGACCGGCCCTCATCCGTGCACAGCGCCTGCCCGAGGTAGCATCCCGTCATGAAGACGATT
>Ga0326597_10000383_pt1:70000-80590 | contig 80590 bp, 68 predicted proteins | sample RVTome_12_FD_203789 | JGI IMG/M metagenome (GOLD analysis project Ga0326597, IMG submission 203789) | Soil microbial communities from uranium-contaminated site in the Upper Colorado River Basin, Wyoming, United States - RVT100D185 | ecosystem: Environmental > Terrestrial > Soil >...
GAAAGGTCGGGGCGCCGCAGCGTCACGACCCGTGAGCCGGGTGGCACGCCGGCGGCAGACCGGATCCGCGAACTGCTTCTCGATCCCGATCTGACGATAGACCCGCTGCCCGAGTTCCTACTGTACGCCGCCGCTCGCGCCCAACACGTGCGTGAGCGGATCCGTCCCGCCCTTGTGGCCGGCGCGGTGGTGCTGTGCGACCGCTTCGCTGCCTCCAGCTTGGCGTACCAGGCGTACGGCCGTGGCCTCGAGCCGGCGTGGGTCGACAGCGTCAACGCTACCGCTACCGGCGGGCTCCGGCCGGACGTCACGATTCTGCTCGACCTGCCGGCCGAAGAGGGGCTCGCCAGGGTCGCGACACGTGGCGCGTCCGACCGGCTCGAGCGAGCCGACGACGGGTTCCACCGCCGCGTGCGCGACGGCTACCTGCGGCAGGCCGAGAGCGACCCCTCCTGGACCGTGATCGACGCACGCGCCGGCGAGGACGAGGTAGCCGAGGCGGTGTGGGCCGCCGTGGCCCCCAATCTCGCCAGGCGAGGAGCCCTTTCGTGATCCGCGTCCCCCTCGCTCTGCTTGCGACCGTCGTCGCCGCCGTTATGGTCGAAGGGTGCAGTGCCGCGCCACCGGTGCAGCTGCAACTCACCGAGGTGGCGCGCTACCCGCACGATCCAGACGCGTTCACACAGGGATTGCTATGGCACGACGGGGCGATCTACGAAAGCACGGGGCTGTACGGCCGCTCGAGCCTGAGGCGGGTGGCGCTGTCGAGCGGTGCTATAGAGCAGATTCGCTATCTGGCCGACGAAGAGTTCGCCGAGGGTCTCGCCCGCGTCGGTGACGAGCTGATCCAACTTACCTGGCGCTCGGAACGCGCCTACCGCTGGCCGCTCGCGTCGTTCGCGCTCGGCGGGCCACCTTCGGCTACCCACCGTTACCAGGGTGAAGGGTGGGGGCTGTGCCACGACGGCGAGCGCCTGGTGATGAGCGACGGAAGCGACCGGCTGCAGTTTCGCGATCCGGTCACGTTCGATCCGCTCGGTACGGTCGAGGTCCGCTTCGACGGCGAGCCACTACCCCGCCTCAACGAGCTCGAATGCATCGCTGGCGCCGTCTGGGCCAACGTCTGGTACGACGACCGGATCGTGCGAATCGATCCGGCTAGCGGCCGCGTCGATGCCTGGGTCGACCTGTCCGGCCTGCTAAACGACGACCTGCGCGCCGAGCTGGGGCCGGACGCGGTGCTGAACGGTATCGCCTGGCGGGCGGAGACGGGCACCATGCTGGCGACCGGAAAACTATGGCCGATCGTGGTCGAGTTGCGGATCGAAGGTGCCCAGCCGTGATGCAGCCCGCTTACTCAGGGCACTAGGACAGGGCGGTCAGTCGCCGCTCGCGCCAGAGCTCGCTGCAGCGGCCGGTTTGGCGGGCGCCTTGGCGGCACCGTCGCCGGAAGCTCCAGTAGGCTCGGAACTGGCGGACTTCTCCTTGACTGGCCCGTCGTTCGCTGAGCCGGCGCCCGCTGACGCGTCACCCGGAGAGGCGTCGCCTGCCACGGTGCCCTTGCCGGAGCTGGCGCCCGGCTTCGCACCGCGCGAGTCGGTGACGTAGAAGCCGGACCCCCTGAAGGCGATACCGACCGGCTGCACGATGCGCTTGACCGGTTCGCCGGTGTCCGGATGTTCGGTCCAGGCAGACGCGGTGATCGGCTGCTGGACCTCGAACGTGTCGCCGGTAACCAGATTCCTATAGACGTAGATTGGCATGCGTTCCCTCCGCGGGTCGGAATTCGCGTCGCGCCGAGGCGCGGAGCCAGAGGGATGCTAGCACCCCTGCTACGCTCCGAGCATGTCGGAGGAGACCCTCGCCGCTGGAGTCGGCGGTCCGCTGGCGGTGGTAGGCGCGGGCGCTTGGGGAGCGGTGCTCGCCTGGCTGCTGGGGCGCGACGGGCGTCCGGTGGCGCTGTGGATGCGCGACGAAGGTCAGGCGCGGCGCTGGCGCGACGAGCGGATCGATCCGAAGGGACGAACTGTTCTGTCCCTGCCGGAGAGCGTTCGTCCGACCGCCTCGCTGGATGACGCGCTGAACGGCGCTGCCGGCGTCTTCCTGGTAGTACCCAACGCTGCGCTCGAGACCAGCCTGCGGCAGCTCGCTCGCGTCGTGCCGCGCGACGCTGTGCTGGTGTCGTGCTTGAAGGGTCTTTTCGCACCGGACCTGGCCGGGCCCAGCCGGTATATCGCCAGGGGTCTCCCCCACGCGCCGATCGCGGTGCTCTCCGGCCCGAACCTGGCCGCCGAGATCGCCGCTGGGCGGCCCGCCGCCGCGACCGTCGCCGCAACCGACGCCGCCGTGGCCGAACAGGTTCAACTGTGGACCAACAGCGACCGCTTCCGCGTCTACCGCAGCGACGACCCGATCGGGACCGAGGTCGCGGGGGCGTACAAGAACGTCATCGCCCTGGCCGCCGGGATGAGCGACGCACTGAGGCTGGGCGAGAACGCCAAGGCTGCCCTGATCACCCGTGGCCTGGCGGAGACGGTTCGCCTCGGCCGCCACCTTGGCGGCCGCACGCGTACCTTCTACGGCCTGGCGGGCGTGGGCGACCTGATCGCCACCTGCGCCACCAGCGCGAGCCGTAACCACCAGGCTGGCGCGAGGATCGCTAGCGGCGAGTCGGCTGAGAGCCTTCTCGCCGAAGGCTGGACGGTCGAAGGTCTCGGCACCGTGAGGGCAGTAGCGAGCTACGCTGGGCGGCACCGACTGCGCCTGCCGATCGCTGCGCAGGTTGCCGCGGTGGCGTTCGAAGGCCGGCCGGCCGATGTCGCGCTGGACGCGCTTCTGGCCAGCGACCCACGCGCCGAGTGGGAGGCGGAGTCCGGGTAGGATGCCGCCATGCCCGTCATCGCCGCAAACGGCCTCGTCAAGCGTTACGGTCGCGCCACCGCCGTCGACCGGCTGAACCTAGACATCGAGCGCGGGGAGCTGGTCGGCTTCCTCGGACCGAACGGCGCCGGCAAGACCACCACCTTGCGGATGCTGGCCGGACTGATCCGACCGAGCGCCGGCCACGCCGAGATTCTCGGCCACCGCGTCCCCGGAGCGGGCCTACGGCGGGTCGGCACGATGATCGAGGAACCGAGCTTCTATCCGTACATGTCCGGGCGCGACAACCTTCGCTACGCCGCGATGCTGCACGGCAGCGTGCCTGACAGCCGGATCGACGAGGTGCTGGAGTTCGTCCGGATGGAGAACGCCGGCGCAAAAAGGGTGCGCGCCTACTCGCAGGGGATGCGGCAGCGCCTCGGGCTGGCCCGCGCGCTGCTGCACCGGCCGGACGTACTGCTGTTGGACGAACCGACCAACGGACTCGACCCCGTCGGCATCGCGGAGATCCGGGAGAACCTTCGCGCCGTCGCCGCCGAAGGGGTCACCGTGTTGGTCAGCAGCCACATCCTGGCCGAGATCGAGAAGCTGGTCGGCCGGGTCGTCGCGATCGAGCGCGGCCGGGTTCTGTTCGACGGTCCGCTGCACCGGCTGATCGACCGGATCGACGAGCGGTTGGTGACGGTCAGGCTAGAAGCGGCCGACCCGGACGCCCTCCGGTCCGCACTGCAGGGGTTGAAGCGTGAGCACACGGCGGTCGATGCCGGGCGGTACCGGGTGCGGCTGAGCGAGGCGGAGGTGCCTGCGCTGCTGCGCGAGTTGCAGGAGCGGGGCGTCGACCTGCTCGAGGTGCGCCGTGAGGGCGAGGATCTCGAAGGCGCTTACCTCGCGTTGCTTCGTGAGGACGGGAGGCCGGCGTGAAGGCGCTGACGTTAGTGGTCCGGGCCGAGCTGTTCAAGGCGGTCCGCAAACGGCGGAGCTACGTCCTGGCCGGGCTCTGGTGGATCCTTCTGCCGCTAGTGACGCTGATCCTCGCAAGGGTCTTGCAGGTCAACGTGACCGGATCGTTCCTCGACGAGGCAGGCACCACCGTCACGGCGATCCTGCAGGGGCTGGCGTCGCCGTTCGGGCTTGCGCGGGTGGCGTTGACCGGCCCGGCGTTCCTGAATCCGAGCTACTTCGTGATCGTCGTCGCTCTGCTCGCCGCGGCCTTCATCGGTGAGGAGAAGAGCCTGTCGATGTGGAAGACGACGCTGGTGGCGCAACCGTCGCGCCTGGCAGTGCTGTGGGGCAAGATCGTCGCGATGATGGCGATCGTAGGCGTACTGCTGCTGGGCGCCGCCCTGAGCGCCGTGCTGGCGGGCACCCTCGCGATGAGCTTCCTGCCTACCGACTTCTCAGGCGACTGGGGTGGGCTGGCGGGTCTGTACCTGCAACAGTGGGCGCACCTGCTGGCGCTGACGCTGTTCGCGTCGCTGCTGATCTTCCTGGTGCGCAACGTCGCGCTCGGCATCGTGACGACCTTCTTCCTGCCGCCGTTGCTGGAGGGGTTGTACGCAGTTTGGCGCGCCACGGTCGGGTTCGAGCCTCTCAACCGCGTCAACGCCCTGTTCCAGGCGCTCGAACTCAAGCGCACCATGGAGAACCTGCCACGCTGGTTCTTCACCGACAACCTCTACCTTCCGGCGCGCAGTCCGGCGACCGACCTGATCGGCCTGTTCGCCGGCGACGCCGGCAGCGCCGAGATCCGACGTGAGCTGTCGCAGACCCCGCTCGCCAGTCTGTTCGGAGGCAGCCTCACGCTGCCGCACGCAGGACTGGTGATGGCCATCTACGCAGCGGCGTTCGGCCTGCTGCTCACCGTGCTGTTCGTCCGGCGCGACGTAGAGTGACGCGACCGTGGAGCTGGGCATGACACGTGACGTCGCTGCGGCCCTGCGGGAACGCATTCTCGTCCTCGACGGCGCCATGGGCACGATGATCCAACGGCACCGGCTGGAGGAGGACGACTTTCGCGGCGACGTTTTCGCCTCCCACCCGCGCTCGCTGCAAGGCGCAAACGATCTCCTCAGCCTCACGCAACCGGAGCTGATCCGAGAGATCCACCGCGCCTATCTGGACGCCGGCGCAGACATTATCGAGACGAACACCTTCTCCTCGACCCGCATCGGCCTGAGCGATTACGGTCTCGAAGCGCACGTAGGCGAAATCAACGAGGCGGCCGCCCGACTGGCGCGCGCCGAGGCGGACGCGTTCGAGACACCCGCCCGCCCGCGCTTCGTGGCCGGTTCGGTCGGACCGACCAACCGCACCGCCTCGATGAGCCCTGACGTCGAGAACCCCGGGTTTCGCGCGGTCAGCTTCGAACAGCTGGCGCTCGACTACCAGCAACAGGTCGAGGCGCTGCTGCGCGGTGGGTGCGACCTGATCCTGATCGAGACGGTGTTCGACACGCTCAACGCCAAGGCGGCGCTGTACGCCTGTGCCCGGGCGCGGACAACGCTCGGTCACGAGGTGCCGGTGATGCTTTCAGGAACCATCACGGACGCGTCGGGCCGCACCTTGTCGGGCCAGACGCTGGAGGCGTTCTGGATCTCGGTACAGCACGCGCCTCTCGTGTCGATCGGTCTGAACTGCGCCTTGGGTCCAGCGGCGTTACGACCGTACGTCGAAGAGCTCTCTGGCCTCGCCTGGATCCCCACCACGGTGCACCCCAACGCCGGACTCCCCAACGCCTTCGGCGAGTACGACGAGTCGCCGGAGAGCATGGTGGCGGTGCTCGAGGGGTTTCTAGAAGAAGGGTGGGTCAATCTGATCGGTGGCTGTTGCGGCACCACGCCCGATCACATTCGCGCGTTCGCGAAGGCGGCCGGGCGCTACGAGCCGCGCGTTCCAGCTGAGCGCGACGGCCTGCCGCGCTTCGCCGGGCTCGAGCCGTTGACGATCCGCCCCGAGACTAACTTCGTGAACATCGGCGAGCGCACCAACGTCACCGGCTCGCGGCGTTTCTTGCGGCTGATCCGCGAGGAGCGGCACGAAGAGGCGCTCGAGGTGGCACGCGGACAGGTCGAAGGTGGCGCGCAGCTGATCGACGTGAACATGGACGAGGGGATGCTCGAAGCCGAACGCGAGATGGCGCGCTTCCTCGACCTGATGGCGGCCGAGCCGGAGATCTCACGCGTGCCGGTGGTGGTCGACGCGTCGGACTTCCGGGTGTTACGGACCGGTCTGACGCGGTTGCAGGGGCGTGCATTGGTGAACTCGCTCAGCCTCAAGGAGGGCGAGGAAACGTTCCTCGAGCAAGCACATGAGGTTCGCCGCCTGGGCGCCGCGGTGATCGTGATGGCGTTCGACGAGCGTGGTCAGGCCGACACGCTCGAACGCCGGACGGCCATCGCCGAGCGTGCCTTCCACCTGCTCACCGAGCGGGTCGGCTTCCGGCCCGAGGAGATCGTGTTCGACGCGAACGTGTTCCCCGTCGCGACCGGGATCGAAGAGCACCGTCGCTACGCGCTGGATTTCTTCGACGCCGTGCGTTGGATCAAGGCGAACCTGCCGGGAGCGCTCACTTCGGGTGGGGTCAGCAACGTCAGCTTTTCGTTTCGCGGCATGCCGCGTGTCCGCGAGGCGATGCACGCCGCGTTCCTGTATCACGCGCGCGCCGCGGGGTTGGACATGGGGATCGTCAATCCGGAACTGCTCGAGGGGTACGAGGAGGTCGAGCCGGAGCTGCTGGAGCGGATCGAGGACGTGCTGTTGGACCGGCGCGACGACGCGACCGAGCGGCTTGTCAGCTTCGCGGAATCGCTTGCGTCGGGCCCGGCAAGGGCACGGCGCGACGACGACGCCTGGCGTGCCTGGCCGGTGGCCGAGCGGATTCGTCACGCGCTGGTGGCCGGGATCGACCGTCACGCGGTGGAGGACGCCGAGGCGGCCAGACTCGAGCTGGGTTCAGCCCTGGCGGTGATCGAGGGTCCTCTGATGGACGGCATGAACGTCGTCGGGGACCTGTTCGGCGAGGGCAAGATGTTCTTGCCGCAGGTGGTCAAGTCGGCGCGGGTGATGAAGAAGGCGGTCGCCCACCTCACGCCGCTGCTGGAAGCGGAGAGCGACGGGCGCCGCAACGCCGGCCGGATCGTCCTCGCCACCGTCAAGGGCGACGTGCACGACATCGGCAAGAACATCGTCGGCGTGGTGCTGGCCTGCAACGGCTTCGAGGTGATCGATCTGGGCGTGATGGTACCTAGCGACAAGATCCTCGCCGAAGCCGAGCGGGTCGGCGCGGACGTGATCGGTCTGTCCGGCCTGATCACGCCGTCGCTGGAGGAGATGGCCGCTGTCGCCCGTGAGATGGAGCGGCGCGGCCTGAGCCTGCCGCTGCTGATCGGCGGGGCGACCACCAGCCGGATCCACACGGCGGTCAAGATCGCGCCGGCCTACCACGGCCTGACGGTGCACGTTGCCGACGCGTCGCGAAGCGTGCAGGTCGCCGCGCGGGCGGTCAGCGACAGTGAGCGTCCCAAGCTGACCTTCGAGACCGCCCAGCGCTACGCCGAACTACGGGCGGCTCGCAAGACCCGCGACAGGGCGCGCCAGCTGTTGAGCCTCGAAGCCGCCCGCGCCAACGCCCTCCCGCCCGACGCTGCTGCGGTCGCGCCGCGACCGCTCGCGCCGGGCGTTCACCATTTCGAGGTACCGCTCTCCGAGCTGGTGCCCCGGATCGACTGGGGCCCGTTCTTCGTCGCCTGGGAGCTGCCGGGCCGCTGGCCGCAGGTGTTGGACGATCCGGAGCGTGGCCCGCACGCAGCCGAGCTGAAGCGTGACGGGGACGCGATGCTGGCCTCGTGGGTCGACGATTCCGCCAAGGTGGCGCGCGCCGCGGTCGGCCTGTGGCCGGCGAACCGCCTGGGTGACGACCTGATCGTTTGGGGCGACGAAGACCGCAGCGACGCTAAGGCGCGGATCCACACCCTGCGGCAACAGCGGGCGAAGCGGGAAGGTCTGCCCAACCTGGCGTTGGCCGACTTCCTCCAGGCGGCCCCCGCCGAAGATTGGCTAGGAGGGTTCGCCGTCACCGCGGGAGCCTGGGTCGAAACGCTGGCGCGCAACTACGAGGAGCGGCACGACGACTACCGCGCCATCCTGGCGAAGGCGCTGGCCGACCGCCTGGCCGAAGCGCTGGCCGAGCGGATGCACGAGCTGGTACGAAAGGAGTTGTGGGGCTACGCACAGGATGAGGAGCTGAGCATCGACGAGCTGATCGCCGAGCGTTACCGCGGCATCCGCCCCGCGCCCGGCTATCCCGCCAGTCCCGACCACACCGAGAAAGCCACGCTGTTCGAGCTGCTGCACGCAGGTGGCGTCGGCATCGAGTTGACCGAGAACTTCGCGATGCGCCCGGCCGCCAGCGTGTCCGGGTTGTACTTCGCGCATCCGCAGGCGCGCTACTTCGCCGTCGGACCGATCGGCCGCGATCAGGTGACCGACCTGGCCTGCCGCAAAGGCTGGACGCTGAACGTGGCCGAGCGCTGGCTGGCACCGAACCTCGCCTACGATCCGGATGAGCGGCGCTGACGAGCGGGCGGCGGGCCGCCTCTCGTATCTGCTTCAGGCGTAGCGGCTGAAACAGCGGCTCAGATCAAACTGCGCCGGCCCTTGAGGCCGCGACGCGCGGCGGCGCGCAGTCCGGTCACGGTGCGCAGGCCGGGAAGGCTGCGCCTGGCTCCAGACGGTGGCGTCGGTCGGTTAGGTGCTTCCGCCCGGGCAGCGAGCTTGCCGCGGCGGACCTCGGCCAGATCTCGTTGGTGGCGTACCAGCTCGCTCAGGTCAGACATGCGGTCGGTAATGAGGGCGCTCTCGTAGTGGCTCATGGTATTCCTCCTGGCTTTGCTCCATCGTCCCGTGTCGGGCCGATAATGACGAGGTTCGGGCGGCCTGAGCCGACCCGGAACTGCGAATATACGCCCTGTAACTCATGAGAATGACTCGCGGACGACACGGCCTCGAGCGGCCACGCGCTCACGTGGTAGAACCCCCGCATGGAGTGGATTTCTAGTCCCGACGCCTGGATCGCGCTGGCCACCCTTACCGTGCTCGAGATCGTGCTGGGAATCGACAACATCGTGTTCATCTCGATCCTGGCCGGCAAGCTTCCTGAGAACCTGCAGGCGCGCGCCCGCAGCGTCGGCCTTTTGCTCGCGATGGGCATGCGCATCGTGCTGCTCTTCTCGATCGCCTGGATCGTCCGCCTGACCGCCCCCTGGTTCGTGATCCTCGGCTCCGAGATCAGCGGTCGGGACCTGATCCTGCTCGCTGGCGGCCTGTTCCTGCTGGGCAAGGCGACCTTCGAGGTCCACGACAAGCTCGAGGGAGAGGAGGGCCACGCCGAGGGTCGCGCCGGCGCGACCTTCGGCGGCGTGATAGTGCAGATCCTGCTGCTCGACATGGTGTTCAGTCTCGACTCGGTCATCACCGCCGTCGGAATGGCCGAAGACCTGGCGGTGATGGTGATCGCGGTGGTCCTCGCCGTCGGTGTGATGCTCTTCGCAGCCGGCCCGATCAGCTCGTTCGTCGAGAAGCACCCCACCGTCAAGATCCTGGCGCTTTCGTTCCTGCTGCTGATCGGCACCAGCCTGGTGGCCGAAAGCTTCGACGTTCACATCCCCAAAGGCTACATCTACTTCGCGATGGGCTTCAGCGTGTTCGTCGAATCGATCAACCTGCGCGTCCGCGGCCTCCAGCGCAACCCGGTCCAGCTCCGCAAGGCGTACAGGGGCACGGCGGACGAGCTACCTCCAAGCGGATGACGGCACGACCGTCGAGCTAGACGATCCCCCGCAGGTAGGCGAGGCACGACGCCCGGATAGGCATGAAGTACACGTTGTCTGCGTGCGCCCGCGCGTAGCTCAGCAGCTCTGCCGCCAGAGTGCGGCTATGCGCCAGCGTCGGTTGGAACCCAGCCGGTAGCACCGCGCGATTGCGGGTGGTCCAGTAGCGCGCCGCCCGTGCGTTGGTGACGCTGGTCGCCCCCCAGAACACGGTGGTACCGATCCTCGCGAGCAGATCCCCCCAGATCTCCACCAGGCGCATGTCGAAGAACGGCTGTGTGAACACGCCGTCGGCACCAGCGTCGAGCTTGCGGAGCAGGTAGTCGCGCTCTGCCGCCAACCCTTGCCGGTACGGGTCCAACGCCGCGTACACGGTGAGCTGCGGCTGCTCGTGCTTGAGGCGCCGAATCAAGCAGTCACTGCTGGTGTCGTAGACCGGCCGCGACATGTCCGCGGGCGCGTCGCCTGCGATTACGAGCACTTCGCTGACGCCGTCCTCCCGCAGCGTTCGAGAGAACGGCAGAGGCGCCTCGGGATCGACGTCGATGGCGCGAAGGTGCGGAATCGCCCGCAGGTCGCCGATACGGCGTGGGTTGCAGGCCTGCCACGAGCGCAGCGGAAAGCGCACGATGTCCGGGACGTTGACGGTATCGACCGACGAAAGCTCGGCCACCTCCACCAACTGCCGATCGAGGTCCTCGTCGCTACGCGGGATCAGCTCGACCGAGATTCGCATGCGCCAGACGATACCTGCTGGCGGCGTCGTTCAGGCGGCGGTCAGCTCGGCGTGCCGCGGGCAGGTGATCAGGTGGTCGTTCACCATCCCGGTCGCCTGCATGTGCGCGTACAGCGTGGTCGGCCCGACGAAACGGAAGCCACGGCC
>Ga0326597_10000384_pt1 | contig 80325 bp, 69 predicted proteins | sample RVTome_12_FD_203789 | JGI IMG/M metagenome (GOLD analysis project Ga0326597, IMG submission 203789) | Soil microbial communities from uranium-contaminated site in the Upper Colorado River Basin, Wyoming, United States - RVT100D185 | ecosystem: Environmental > Terrestrial > Soil > Contaminated >...
GAGCCCCGCCACCGCCGGCTCGCCCTGCACCCCACAGGTGAACGGCGGCAACCCCGAAAATCCCTCCGGCCTACTGTCCCAACAGGCTTTGCCGCGGCCGCAGAAAATCAGAGCCGACGATCAGGGCAGAGGCGACACGGAACGGGCCGCCGACAAGCAGACCGCCAGCCTCGCTGGGGCTACGATCGCCCGGTCGACGATGCCAGTGGTGATTGGCCTTCCCCGCCCGTGGCGCCGCCGCGATGGCCTGTACCCGAACGTCGCCGCCCATACCTCCCGATCCACGTTGGGAAGGCGGTGGCGCCGCACCTCGCCGAGGGTGGTAAGATTCGCCCGGTGTTGGATCTCTTGGTGGTCGCGGGAGAAACGGAGGGTGGTCATCGTGATGGATCGCAGCAAGGTGAAGATCATGCGCATGAGCGATGCCCCCGAGGTGGATTTCGTGGAAGGGAGCATCGCCGAACGCATCGCCATGGTGTGGGAGATCACCTGCGACGTCTGGTCGATGACAGGAGCGTTCGATGCTGAATCCCGACTACGCAGAGATGTTGTCCATCTTCACCGACCATGAGGTGGCCTTCCTGATGGTCGGCGCCTACGCGATGGCCGGCCACGGGTTCCCCCGCGCCACCGGCGACATGGACTTGTGGGTGGAGCCCACTCCGGAGAACGCCGCGCGGGTCTACGACGCCCTGGTGGAGTTCGGTGCTCCATCCGACCACTTCACGAAGGAAGACTTCGGCATCGCGGGAACCCTCTTGCAGATTGGGGTGGAGCCGCGGCGGATCGACATCATCACCGCGATTGACGGCGTGGTATTCGCGGAGGCGTGGAACAACCGCGAGGAGGTCGAGCTCGACGGCGTGGTCTTCCCCGTGCTCTCCATGGCGGACCTCATCACCAACAAGCGCGCCACCGGCCGTAAGCAGGACGCCCTCGACGCGGAGTGGTTGGAGGCGGGGGGGAGGTAGTTCGCGAACCATCCCCGCCCCAGCGAGAGGCGCTCCTGTGACGGAGGGGGGAGTGTCTATGCGTACTCGGTGCCAGGCGCCCTGCCCCACCCGCCTTACGCGGGGATGAGCAGCGGCGCGTTGAGGCCATCCGGCACGGGACGGCCGAGCATGAGGAACAGGGTGGCGGCGATGTGGGAGAGGCCGGGGGCGTGGCCCGGCGAGTGGTCGCCATCCTGCTGGCGCAGGGTGTAGGGGCGATCGCCCCGGGGATCGAAGAGGATGCACGGCACCGGGTTGATGGAGTGCTTGGTCGCGATCTCCTCCGCGCCCCTCTTGTTGAGGATGAGCATCTCATCCGCATTGCCGTGGTCGGCGATGATCAGGGCGGCGCCGCCCGCCGCCTCCACCGCCGCCAAGACCCGCCCGAGGGCGGTGTCGACGGTGGTGGCGGCCACCTCGGTGGCGGCGAAGTCGCCGGTGTGACCCACCATGTCGGTGTTGGCGAAGTTGATCAGGCCGAAGTCGAAGCGACCGGACTCGATCATGGACACGGCGTGGTCGGCGATCTCCACCGCCTTCATCGCCGGAGCCGCCGCGAAGGAGTCGATCTTGTCCGAGGCGATGAGGACGTACTCCTCCAGGTCCCGGTCGAGGGGTTCGCGCCGGCCGCCGTTGAAGAAGAAGGTGACGTGCGGATACTTCTGGGTCTCGGTAAGGCGAAACTGGCGCAGTCCCATCTGCACCAGCCGCTCGCCGAACGGGCCGTCCACCTTGGTCGGCCCCATGACCTGACGCCGCGGCAGGTAGTGGTCCTCGTCGTAGACCATCATGCCGGCGTACAGGCAATCCGGGCGGCGGCGTGCGAAGTGGGGGAAGTCGGCGAGCTCCATGGCCTGGGTGAACTCCACGGCGCGATCGGCGCGGAAGTTCATGAACAGCATGGCGTCGCCGTCCCGGACCGGGCCTACAGGGCGATCCGCGGCGTCGACGAGGACGAAGCCCGGCAGGTCCTGGTCGATGATCGCCGGCCGCTCGCGACGGAAATGGAGGATCGCCTCCTCGATGGAGCGGAACCGATGGGCGCCCTCCCCGTGGACGTGAATGTTCCAGCCCGCCTCGACCTTCGGCCAGGTACAGTCCCGGTCCATGGTGATCGCCTCGCGGCCGCCGCCGGAGGCGAACCGGTAGTCGCGGTTCCCCGGACCGTTGATGCGGTCGAACAGCGCCTCCAGCCGCCCGGTGTAGTCGAGGGCGGACTGGATCCCCACATCCCGGCCGTCGAGCAGGGCGTGGACTCGTAGGCGCTCGACACCCTCGCGGTCGGCGTGCTCGATCACCGCCACGAAGTGCTCGATGTGCGAGTGGATGTTGCCGTCGGAGAGCAGGCCGATCAGGTGCAGGGTGTGGTCCCCACCGCGGCAACGATCGATCAGCTCGCCCAGCACCTCACTCCGGAAGAAGCTGCCGTCGGCGATCGCCTTGAAGATGCGCGTCGGCCCCTGGTCGAGGATACGGCCGGCGCCCATGGTGAGGTGGCCCACCTCGCTGCCCCCCAGGTCGCTGTCGCCCGGGAGGCCGACATGACGGCCCTGGGTGAACAGGGTGGTGTGGGGGTACTCGGCCCACAACCGGTCCATGACCGGGGTCTCGGCCTGGGCGATCGCGTCCCACTCGCGCCGATTCCCGATTCCCCAGCCGTCGAGGACGATGAGCAGCACCGGCCGGCGGCCGGCGAAGTGGTCCCGGATCGCTGGGTAATCCATGGCGTGAGAGTACGTGGGACGGCGCGAGCAGTCATCCCACCGGCGGCTGGATCGTTGGTGGCTCACGGTCGTTCAACGCGGGAAGCCAGGAGTCCAGGAGAACCGCTCGGCGGCCGGCTCTCTTCCTGGGTTCCTGGGTTCCCGCGTTCTGTAACGGCGGGAGGGCGATTCTCTGCCGGCGGCCGGTCCGCCGTTCCTGTGTCTTCTTCGGTGTACACCACGGGAAGCGCGTCACAGCCGCGCGCGCAACCAGGCGAGGCACTGCTCCCGGTCGGGGGCCGGCTCCTCCCCCTCCCACCACTCGCGCAACCGGCCCAGGAGCTCCCCCACCGCCGGCCCCTGCGCAACGCCGAGGTTGAGGAGGTCGCGACCGGAGACTGGCAGCGGCGGCGGCGGCGCCCAGCCTCCCATCTCCTCCAGCAGCGGCAGTAGGAGGTCCCGGCAGCGCGCGAAGGAGTGCGGCTGCATGGCCGCCCCGTCGGCCAGGGCGAGGTAGAGGAGTTGGATGAAGAGCCGCGGCCCGACCTGGCGGTAGAGGCGCCGGTGGCTTGCCCGGCTGTCCTGCTTGAGCAGGAAGAGGTGGCGCCGGATCAGCAGGACCATGTCGTCCCGCTCGTGCCGGCCGCGGCCGAGACGGCGCAGTTGCCGCTCGATCATCTGCGCCCCGACCGCCTCGTGGCCGAGGAAGCGGTCGCGCGGTGGATCGCCCTCGAGGCGATGGCAGAGGGGCTTGGCGAGATCGTGGAACAGGGCGATGTGACGCAGCAGCGGCGAGCGCGGCAGCGGCGGGCAGGGGCGCTCGCCCTCGGGGTCGACCGTGCCGTCCGGGGCGATCCGGACGTAGCGGCCCGCCTCCAGCTCCAGGAGCGCGAACAAGGTGTGCCAGCAATGGCGGCGCACGTCGCGGTCGTGGTACGGGTTGCGTTGCGGGATCTCCGGCATGGCGCCGATCTCCGGCACGATCACCGCCAGGACGCCACACGCCTCCATCGCGGTGAGGGCCGCACGGGGCTCCTCCGTGGTGAGCAGCCCCCACCACTCGGCGGCAACCCGTTCACTGGAGATGTGGGTGAGATACGGCGCCCAGCGGGTCACCGCGGCGCGGGTCGCGCCATCCAGGGGATGGCGACCGAAGCGGGCGTAGAACCGGAACAGGCGCAGGATGCGGAGGAAGTCCTCCTTGATGCGCGCCTCCGGATCTCCCACGAAGCGCAGGCGTCCCGCCGCCAGATCATCGCGTCCCCCGACGTAGTCGTACACGGTGCCGTCGAGATCCGCGTACAGGGCGTTGATGGTGAAGTCGCGCCGCTGGGCGTCCTCCTCCCACGCGACGTCGCCAAACGCGACCGCGGCGTGGCGACCGAAGGTCTGGAGGTCGCGGCGGAGCGTGGTGACCTCGAAGCCGTGGCCGTCGACCACGGCGGTCACCGTGCCGTGGGGCACCCCGGTGGGGACGACCCGCAGGCCGGTGGCTTCGAGGGTGTGCGCCACCGCCTCCGGAGGTGCATTCGTGGCGATGTCGTCGTCCTTCGGCGATCGGCCGAGGAGCCGGTCCCGCACCCCACCGCCACACAGGCGGGCGGAGAACCCGGCGGCGTGCAACGGCGCGATGATCCGCGCCAGGGTGCGCGCCCGATGCGGCTCGATGTGCCAGTGGATCCCCATGCCACCCATGACACCCTGCCCCGTGCCCCTGCGCAAGGGCGGGCGCAGTCCTTCGCTATATTGTGAGGAGCTTTATCGTCGTATACGGAGGTTCGCCATGGAAACGCGTTCCACGATCGTTGGCGGTTATGTCCGCGCTCTCGGCTCCCCACCCCTCGCCAAGCCGAAGCAGGAGGCCAGGTCCGCGGCCCCCTACGTCACCATCTCCCGGGAGTCCGGCGCCGGCGGCCGCGAGGTCGGCGAGGCCCTGGCCCGACTCCTGACGGAGGCCCGTCCGAACATGCCGTGGCGTTTCTACGACCGCGAGCTGGTCGACGAGATCATCGCCGACCACAATCTGAGCGAGAAGCTTCGCGCGTCCCTGGAAGAGGAGCAGATCTCACGCCTCGACGACTGGGTCTCCAGCGTCATCGAGCACAAGCCGCCCCAGGTGGTGCTCGCCGAGAAGATGGCCAAGACGGTGCGCTCCCTGGCCCTGCGCGGTCACGCGGTGATCCTCGGCCGCGGCGGCGGCATCCTCACCCGCGACCTCGCCACCGGGCTACACGTCCGGCTGATCGCCCCCAAGGCAATCCGTCTCGCCCGCAAACAGGAGCAGGCACAGCAGCAGCGGAAGGCGCTGGACGAGGCGGAGCTCGACCGCATCGATGCCTCGCGCGCCGCCTATGTCCGTTCCTACTGGGGGGCCGACCAGACCGATCCGCACAACTACGACCTGGTGCTCAACACCCACTGCCTCGGGATCGCGGCGTGCACGCAGCTCATCGCCAGCCTGGTGCTGGAGTGCGATGCCCAGCGTGCGCGCCGCTCGTCACGACGACCGGCATCCCCCCACCCGCCATCCCAGCGTTGACAACGAGCGGCCTCCTCATGGAAGGGCACGGAGGGCACAGAGGTGGGAGGAGCGTCATCGCCTCCTGTGAAGTCGCAAACAGTGCGGCAAGCACCTCGTGGAACGCGGGAACTCAGGAAACCAGGAAGGCACACCTCGGAGGGGTAGTTCTCCTGGTTTCCTGGGTTCCCGCGTTGACTAACCTTCGGTTACCGACGTTTACAGCTTGCTCTGTACGCGTGGTTGCAGGCGGGCCGCGGTGAACAACCTTTGCGAGGATCAGCGGAAATCGCCATTGCGGGCCGAAGACAGCGCTAGCCGTAGGGCGGGTTTCAACCCGCCGGACGCCGTCCCTTCTTGAGAAGCTGGTGTCGGCCGACTGAAGTCGGCCCTACGGTTTGGCGCCATTCCCAGAGGGAAGCGAGCGGGATCTCTATTTCCGCTGATCCTCTGCGACCTTGGCGGCTTTGCGAGAGGCGTCACCCGTATCCGCCGCCGGTCTCCGCGTCGATCATCACCGTACCGGACGAGATACGCGGCTTACTTATCCGAACCGTCCCGCGGCGGGCCGTTGAGCCACTCGATGTAGGCGATGATGGCGGCCTGCTCCTCCGGGGTCAGGTGATCGCGGAAGGCCGGCATCTGAAGTTGCTGCCGGCGGAGGAAGAAGCCGATCGCCGGATGGTCCGCGGTGCGGCGGGAGACGCCGTCGCGGATCCACTCGGTGAGCTCCGCGCGATCCCTGACCAGGGCGTCGAAGCCCCGGCCCAGCCAGCCCGGGATGTAGCCGGCGAAGGAGCCTGGATTGTTCACGCCCCCTAGGCCGGCCGGACCGTGGCAACCGAAGCACCCCTTGGCCTCGGCCACGTCGTAGCCATGCAGGGCGTCGCCGTGGTCCGGCGTCGCAAGGCCGGCGATTGCCTCGAAGAAGTGCTGCAGATCGGCCAGCTCGCGGGTGGAGATCCGGCCGCGGAAGGCCGGCATGCGTAGGGCCATGGCGGCGCGCTTGCGCTGGTAGGAGGGGCTGTCGAGGAGGCGCCGCGGGGCGCCGTCCAGGACCCAGCCCGCGAAATCGCCCTTGGCCGTGATGTACATCATGGCATTACCGCCACCCCACCCCGGTACGTGGCCCTCCTGCGCCCCGGGGTTGGGCGTACCCGGACGGCCGCGGGCGTCGTGGCAGGCGAAGCAACCGAAGTGGTAGGCGAGCCGCGCGCCACGCACCACGGCCGGCGGTCGCCTCTCGACCTGATAGGCGACCGCGAGGGCCGCCACACCGCACACGAACGCCAGCGCAAGATACGCGGCAGGCCGGCCCATGGGCGCGATCACCGCGGCGGGGGCCGCGGCCCCCGCCAGGTGGCTACTCGACCTCGCTGACGATCATCGCCTGGAGGCCGCCCTCGCTATGCACCTGCCCCTTCACGGTGACGGTCTCCGCGGCCATCCCCTTGACCTTGTCGTAGGCATCGTGCGGCCCGTGGGGCGGCAGGAGCAGGTAGACCTTGCCGTCGGCGGTCAACAGGCCGGGCGGAATGCCGCTGTTCAGGCAGTTCAATGCGCATTGCTTGTGCTTCTCCCCTTTGGCCCCACGGTCGAGGTAGCAGGCGGTGTCGATGACCTCGCCCTTGAGGGTGGTCGTCGGCGCCTCGCCCATTCCGGCCGCGACCGCGGCACCCGGCAGGCAGAGGGCCGCGGCCAGGCCCAGGGTGGCAAACGCGTTGGTGGAAATCTTCATGGTCGTCTCCTTCGGAACCCTGACACGGGGAAATCCGTGATGTTGCGGGTGGTAGTCCGCGCCGCGGAAGGGTGGCACCGGGGGCCGGGGAATGCCAACCGCCCCACGTCCGTCATGATCATCGGCCCACCGAAGGTCGATCCACCCGGGAGCCCAAGAAACCAGGCGAGCCACCCGTGTGAGGCTCGGCAGACGCAGCCGTTGGAGCCGGATACAGCGCCGTCCGTAGGGAGGGCTTCAGCCTGCCAGACCCCGAAGCGCGTTGAGAATGCGGCATCGGCCGGTTGAAACCGGCCCTACGGATCGGCGCCGTGCCCGGCGAACAGAACACCGTATCCTCATCTCTGCCGATCCCTTGTGAAGTCTTTCTTCCCGGGTGCCCGCGTTCCACGAGCCACCGGCGCGGGCGCGTGGCATTCGCGAGCAAACACCAGCGCCTAGGGCGCCGTCACGGTCACCTTGGTCTCGGCCAAGGTGTTGCCCCACTCATCCACGGCCGCGATGCGCCACTCCCCCGGGGAGCGCCCCGCGGCCAGGGTATGGTAGCTCCAGGTACGCCAGCGGTGATCGCGGATGGTCAGGGGCACCTCCTGGATCAGACGCTCTCCCTGGTAATAGCGATGCGTGATCGTGGTAGGAACCACCTTTGTCGCCACCTCGCACCATAGGTAGAGCCGCGCCCCGTCGGTCGCCGTGAAGGTCGTGGCGGCCCCCACCGGCGCGCGATTCGCGATCCCGGTACACGTAGCATGGCGAACGACCTGTACGGCGTTTGAAACGCCGCCGACATCGACCGCCTCGTCGGCCATCGCCGCCAGCGGTAGCGCGACGGCGATCCCCCCCCAGAGCCACAACCAGCAAAACGCCACCATGTCACCACCTCCTCTGTTTCCGATTCAGCCGCATGAAGGCTACCAGAAAATGGCGGTGGGTCCCTCTGGTATCCTTTCTGACCACGGGATGAATATCATGCCCGCACCCCAGCGACTCGATGGACCAGCTCACCCAACAGTTTCAGACGGCCCTGCACTCCTCGTCGGTCCTGGCGTTTGTCTTCGCCTACCTGGCGGGCGTGCTGACCAGCTTCACGCCGTGCGTCTATCCGATGATTCCGATCACGGTCGGCTTCATGGGTGGACAGGTCGGGAGCTCGCGGATCAAGACGGTGGCCCTCGTCCTGCTCTATGTCCTCGGGATCGCGGTCACTTACTCGGCCCTGGGGGCCGTCGCCGCCCTGAGCGGCGCCACCTTCGGCGTGTTTTCCAACAGCCCGTGCGTGTACATCATCGTGGCGGCGGTGATCGCGATGTTCGGCCTTTCGATGATGGACCTGTTCCAGATCCCCCTGCCCCGCCTCCTGACCACCGGCTCGGGCCAGGCGCGGCGCGGTTACCTCGGCGCCGCGTTGATGGGGCTCACCGCGGGACTGGTCGCGGCACCGTGTACCGCACCGGTGCTGGCATCGGTCCTGGTATACGTTGCTGGTCAGCAGAACGTCCTGTTCGGCATCTCGCTGCTATTCGTCTTCGCCGTCGGCCTCGGCACCCTGCTCATGGTCGTCGGCCTGTTTACCGGTCTCGTCACCAATCTGCCCGCCTCCGGCCCGTGGCTGGAGAAGACCAAGAAGGGGTTCGGTGCGGCGATGGTGCTGGTCGCCGCGTGGCTCGCATATGGTGCGTATCAACGCCTGTAATTTCCTATAGATACGGATGGAACCTATCCCCATGAACGAGCTCAAAGAGTTCCGCATCCTGTCCCTGATGATGGTCCCCAACTCGGGGCAATACGTGGTCTTCCTGGAGGAGGTGGGCGGCGGCCGCCTCGTGCCGATCTGGATCGGTCTCTACGAGGGGAACGCGATCCTCCTCCACCTCCAGGGGGAGGAATTGCCCCGGCCCATGACCCACGACCTCATGACCAACATCTCGCGGGTGCTGGGGATGGAAATCTCACGGATCGTCGTCAACGACCTGGTCGACAACACCTACTACGCGGTGATCGAGGCCACCTTCCAGGGGCAGGAGATCTCCATCGATGCCCGCCCCTCCGACTCCATGGCCCTCGCCGTGCGGGCGGGTGCGCCGATCTACGTCCACGATCGGGTGCTGGCCAAGGGGGTCGCGGTGATGAAACCGATCACCGAGTCCGACCTGGAGGAGTTCAAGGAGGAGCTCAAGCGTATGCGGCCCGAGGACTTCTTCAAAAACCTCGACGAAGACCCCTCCGGCCCCGAGTAGCCACCGTCGCCGGGCCTTCCGCACACTCCCTACGCCGACGGGGCACGCTCGACCAACGCGCCGGTCGCCTCCACGGGCGTCGCCGTGGCTGGCGGGACGGCCTCTTCGGGGACCCGGCGGACCTTGGCGCGTCGCGGCGCCAGGCCATACGGGGTCGGGACCTTCGGCCGGCGGCTCGTCCACTGCCAAGGTTGCGCCGGTTGCATCCGGCTCGGCCGGGCCTCTTCCACCGCGGGTAGCGGGAGCGCGGCGTCGGGTTTGCCGGTGCGCGCGAGCAAGTGCTCCGAGACCGGCACCAGCGTCAGGATCGACGGCAAGAGGAGGAGGTCCCCGAAGAGACAGAACACCATGGTCGCGGCGGTCAACAAGCCGAGCATGAGGATCGGGATGAACGACGACGCCATGAGCACCGCGAACCCCACGATCAGGGTAGCCGAGGTGTAGAAGACCGGCCTCCCGGTCTCTTGCAAGGCAATGCGCATCGCCTGTCGCTGGCAGGCGATCTGGTCGCCACAGTCGAGATGTTCCGTGGCCGTCTGGGAGCGGATCGAACGCAGCTCGTGGTAGTAGTGCAGAACGAGGTGGATGGTGTCATCGACGGCGATCCCCAGCGAGATGCTGGCGATGACCGCCGTGCCCGTCGACAGGGTGATACCCAACCACCCCATCATGGCGAGGATCATGGCGATGGGCAGGAGGTTGGGGATCAGGACCAGGACGGTGATCCGCAGGGAGCGGAACAGGGCGAGCATGATCGTGCCGATGAACAGGGCCGAGACACCCAGGCTGCGCATCTGGGAGCTCACGATCCCGAGGGAGCTCTGCGCCAGGTAGTAGGCGGAGCCGGTCTGCCGCGCCTGGATGCCCGGCGGCAGATGGATCTGGCAATAGTCGTCGATGCGCCGCGCCAGCTCGACCTGGCCACGTGAGCTGGTCAGGTGGCCCCGGTAGGTGAGCCGGGCGATGGAAAAGTCGTAGTTCACGTAGGGATTGAGGAGCCCGTGATCCTCTCCGAGGGAGAATAACAACAGGAGCTGCCCGATCTCCTCGCCGGTCGCCGGCAGGACCTCGTACGACGGCACGTCGTCGTGCAGGGCGCGATTCATCACCTTCACGTAGTCCGCAAGCGACGCGGTCATGTCGACGCCCGGCTGGGTCTCGATGAACTGCTGGAGACGGTTCAGGAAGGCGAGGGCATCGGGCGCCTTGAAACGCCCCTCGGACCCGGCCTCGAAGACCACCGTGAAGGTGTTGGCTCCGGCGAGGTGGTCGTTGAAGAACTCCACGGCCTGGCGGATCGGCTCGCGCGGCGCGATGTACCCGAGGTAGTCCGTATCCGCCTCGATGCGCAGGATGCCCACCACCGAGACCACGAGGAGCAGCACGGCGACCACCACCACCCCGACACGCTCGCGCGTGGTGAAGTCACCGATCCGGCGCAGCCATCGCTCGAGACGCCACGGGCGCCGGGCCTGGCGCCGCTCCTGCCACGCCTCCAGGGGGAATAGACGCAGCGCGATCGGCACCACCGTGACCGAGGCAATGGAGCAGAACAGGATGCCGGCCATGGCGAAGAATCCGAACTCGCGCAGGGTGCGAATCTCGCTCAGGGCAATGGAGCCGAAGCCGGCCATGGTGGTCAACGCCGACAGGGCGATCGGCCACGCGATCCGCGTCATGGTCTTGCCGCTCAACCCCCGGTCGACGCTGCCGCTGCGCAATTGCCCCCAGTACGCCGCGAGGATGTGAATCCCGTATGCGACGCCGACGGCGATGAGCACCGGCGGCAGGGCGGTGGTGACCATCGAGATCGGCACCCGCAGGAGGCGCATCAGACCGAGGGTCCACACCATCCCCGCGCTCACGGCCAGCAACGGCAGCACCACGGCCCGCGCCCGACGGAACAGCACCCACAGGGTGATGCCCACGAGGACCACGGTGCACGGCACGAGGCGCACCAGGTCGCTCGCCATGAGCTCCCGGAAGACCTGCCCCACCATCGGTGCCCCCGCCACCACCACCTCCTCCGGACCGCGAGCGCGATCGGCGATGGTGCGCACCGCATCGAGGGTCGCGTGGCGAATGGCGAGGCCCGCCGGCGAGGGGTCGAGATCCACCACCACGGTGCCGTAATGGCCATCGCCGGAGACCAGATTGGCGCGCAGCAGGCGGCTGTCCAGGGCCTCCCGGCGGATCTCGGCGAGGGCGGCCGCGTCGTCGGGAATCTCCTCGACGAGGGGACGCACGTCGAGGCCGTCGGACATCCCGCGGATCACCGAAACCTGGGTGAGGCTGGTCACCCGCGAGACGCCCGGAAGGGACTCGATCTCGTGGCTCAGGCGGTCGATCTTGCGCAGCACGGCGGCCTGAAAGAGATCGCCACTCGCCGGGTGGAGGCCGACGAAGACGGTGTGATCCCCGCCGAAGATCTCCTGCATCCGCGCCTGGTAGTCCCGTTGCTCCTCCGTCTGGGCGAGGATGCGCTGGGTCGAGCCATCGAACTGCACGTGCCACGCCAGCCACCCCATCCACCCGGTAAACAGGCTGAACAGCACCAGGGCCACGCCCGGCCGGGCGAGGAGGAGGAGAAGTAGGCGGGGGACCGCGGGAAACCGGCGCATCGGGGACCGGGAGCGAGGAAGGCCAGCGGCGAACGGAGGGACCGCCACGCCGGGGACCAACGAGAGGTGTTATCGGCGTGCACGAGGTCAGAATTTAGTCATCGGAAATCCTGGCACTTCCGCGCAGGTAGCCGGTCAGGCGTCAGGAATCAGGCGTCCAGAGGCAGCAGATATCGAAAATCAACTTCTGACGCCTGACTCCTGACCCCTGACCCCTGACAACCGACTCCGCGCCGCCGGAAGAATCTGCTATACCACCCGTCCACCGTCCCCGATCTCCCATGCTCGAAGTCCTCACCCAAGGTTTCCGCGCCGCGCGCCAGCGTCTCCGGGGCGAGACCGCCCTGACCGAGGCGAACATCGACTCGGCCCTGCGCGATCTGCGCCGCGCCCTGCTGGAGGGCGACGTCTCCCTGGAGGTCGCCAAGCGGTTCCTCGCCCGGGTCAAGGAGGAGGCCCTCGGCCAGGTGGTGAAGCTCAAGGCCGGGAGCGGGGAGGCGCAGGTCCGGGTCAGCGTCGGCGATCACTTCACCCGCATCTGCCAGGAGGAGCTCACCGCCCTGATGGGCGGGGGAGATCCCGCCCTCAACCTGGAGGGCAAGGGACCGGCGGTCATCCTCCTGGTCGGGTTGCAGGGCTCGGGCAAGACCACGACGGCGGCCAAGCTCGCCCGCAACCTCAAGGAGGCCGGCCATCGCCCGTTGCTCGTGGCGGCGGACATCTACCGCCCGGCCGCGATCGACCAGCTCAAGCTCCTCGGCGAGCGGCTGTCGATCCCGGTGTTCAGCGAGGACAGCCACGACGCCCCGGACATCTGCAAGCACGGCGTGGCCCACGCCCGCGCCAACTCCCACGACGTGGTGCTCCTCGACACCGCCGGCCGTCTGGTGGTCGACGAGCCGCTGATGCGGGAGTTGGAGAAGATCGCCAGCCGCACCAGGCCCAACGAGACCCTGCTGATCTGCGATGCCATGATCGGCCAGGAGGCGGTCACCACCGCCTCGGCCTTCCACGAGCGGCTGGAGCTCACCGGCGCCATCCTCACCAAGATGGACGGCGATGCCCGCGGCGGGGCGGCCCTGTCGGTGCGTGAGGTGACCGGCGTGCCGATCAAGTTTGTGGGCATGGGCGAGGGGCTCGACCGGCTGGAGCCGTTCCGGCCCGACGCGATCGCCTCGCGCATCCTCGGCATGGGGGACGTCGAGGGGCTGATGAGCGACTTCGCCCGGGCCGTCGACGACGAATCGAAGGCCGAGGAGGATGCCCGTCGCGCCCTGCAAGGGGAGTTCGACTTCGAGATGTTCCTCGACCAGATCCAGACCCTCCAGAAGATGGGGTCGCTCGGGGATCTGGTCTCCAAGCTGCCGTTCTTCCAGGACGGGGGCATGCCCGAGGGGCCGATCGACGACCGCGAGTTCCGCAAGGCCAAGACCCTCATCCAGTCCATGACCCGCGCGGAGCGGCGGAGGCCGGCGCTGGTGGAGCGCGATGCGAGCCGCCGGCGGCGGATCTGCAAGGGCTCTGGCTCTTCGGCGAAGGAGCTCAAGGAGCTGTTGAAGAAATTTCAGATGATGCGCAACCTCATGGGCATGCTCGGCGGCCAGGCCGGCGGCGGCCTGAGGTCGCGCATCCCCGGCATGAAGAAGGCGTCGCAGCTCGCGCAGCTCCGCGATCTGGACCCCCAGGCCCTCGCCGCCGGCGGCGGCGCCAACCCGGCGATGGGGCTCCCGGGTGGCGCCGGCCTGGCCGGCGGGCTTCCGACGCCCGGGCCGCGGCGTACTGCCAAGGTCGATCGCGGCAAGTCGAAGGACAAGCGCAAGGCCGCGCGCAAGGCGCGTAAACGGAGCAAGCGGTAGCCACCACGGCCGGCGCGAGTAGAAGTAGGGTGCGGCCGAGCGTAGCGAGGCGCACCACGACAAACCTCAGTGCATCCGGGAGATGGCGTGCCGCGCTTCGCTTGGCACACCCTACATCGTTCTCCCACCCCTAATCCCAGATGCCCCGTTACGCGACCATCGATCTGGGCACCAACTCCTGCCGCCTGCTCGTCGCCGAGCCCGATGGCAACGGCCTGCAGATCGTCCATGACCGCGTCGAGGTCGTGGGTCTGGGGCGCGGCGTGGACGAGCACGGCCACCTCCAGGCCGCCATCGTCGCGGTGGTGGTCGAGCTGCTCGTCGACTTCGCCCATGACTGCCGCCAGCACGGCGCGCAGGCGATCGCCGCGGTCGGGACCAGCGCCCTGCGCGATGCGGTCGACCGGCAGGCCTTTCTCGACCGGGTCCGGGCGGACGCCGGGTTCTCGATGGTGGTTATCGACGGCCACGAGGAGGCCCGTCTGTCGTTCCTCGCCGCGGCGCGGTCGCTCGGGGCCACGGCGACGGACGAGCTCACCGCGGTCGACTTCGGCGGCGGCAGCACTGAGTTCATCCACGGCCGGGGGGACGGGATCCACCACGCCATCAGCCTCGACATCGGCTCCCGGCGGATGCTGGAGCGGTTTCTCCACACCGACCCCCCAACCCTCGGCGAGTGGCGCGAGATGAGCCGCTGCCTGGCGCAGGCGGTTCAGACGGTACCCGCCCCCCCGCGGGCCACGCCGTTGATCGGCATCGGTGGCACCGTCATCCACCTCTCGCGGCTGATCCACGGCGGCGACGGTCTCGACCCGTTCGACGCCACCGACCTGGCGCCGATCAGCGAGCGCGTGCGCACCACCCCCATGGCGCAACGCCGCAGCTTCATCGGCATGGATCCCCGGCGGGCGGACGTGATCGTCGCCGGCTGCGGATTGGTGGAGGCGGTCCTGGCCCGATTCCAGCGTCCGATCATTCCGACTCCCTGGGGTCTCCGCCACGGCCTCTTCCTCGACCGCTTCGGCGGTTGACGGCCCCTGTGGCCACGGAATCCACGGAACGGGGTACCGGGGGCGACACTGGGCTCAGATCCCTCCTCTGGCCCCCCCGACCGCTCAACCTCGGGTAGGGCGGGCTCTGCCCGCCATGTCGGACGCAGCCAGGCACGGCCGGCCGGCGCCACCGGCGCCTGCCTGTGCGTGTTCGCACGCAGACAGGCGGCCGGCCCTTCGGGCCGGAATCGCCGAAGGGATTCGGCTCCTACCGATGGGTCGGACCATGGTGCGATCTCCCAACCCGAGGTAGGAGCCGGTTGCACCGGCGATCCGCGCCGCAGGCGCGGCAAACAGGCGCCGCAGGCGGGCAGGTCTGCCTGCGGCAGGCCGGCCCTTCGGGCCGGAATCGCCGAAGGGATTCGGCTCCTACCGGGTTTCCGGGAGACGCCGACCTTATGGGACCAGAGCCCCCTTGACAGCGGGCGACGGCGTGCTTTGTTGGAGGTAGAGACAGAGGATGAGATGCACACGATCAGCCACTTAAGAGAGTCACGACGAGACATCACCTCAGCGAAGGAGGACAAGATGATCTGGCAAGATCTGGGCCGGCCGTGGGACCCCTGGAAGGAGCTCAATGCCCTGCAGGAGGATCTGAACCGCGCGTTCTCGGCCACGCGCACGAACGCGGCGGATGAGTATCCCCCCATCAACGTGTGGACCAACGATGGGAGTGCCATCTGCACCGCGGAGATACCGGGCATCGATGCAAGCGATATCGAGGTTTCGGTGGTCCATGACACGGTGACCATCAAGGGCACGCGCCGTCCCGAAGAGCTGAGCGAGGGCGATCGTTTCCACCGCCGCGAGCGCGGGTTCGGGGACTTCACGCGCACCCTTCAGATGCCGTTCAAGGTCGCCCAAGACCAGGTCGAAGCGCGTGTCACAAGAGGCATCCTGCGCGTGTTTCTGCCACGTGTGGAGGCGGATCGTCCGAAACGGATCGCGGTCCATACCGTGTAGCCGATGGCCCCCTTCCAAGCGAGGTAATGGATATGGATACGGATACGGATACCAAAACATTGCAGGCTTCGACAGCGAACGACGCCGAGGTTGTCGAGCGGCGACCTCCTGGCAAGGTGTTCAAACCCCGTGCCGACATCTTCGAGACCAGCGATGCGATCGTGGTGGTCGCCGACATGCCGGGCGTGGACGAGAGCACCGTGGACATCACCCTGGAGAAGAACATCCTGACCATCGACGGTCGGGTCGAGCCGGACTCACCGGAAGGCTTCGTACGCCGCCACCGCGAGTACGAGGTGGGGGACTACCATCGCGCCTTCACCCTCTCGGATGAGGTCGCCCGCGAGGGCATCGAGGCGCGGGTGAAGAGCGGTGTGTTGCGCCTCACCCTCCCGAAGGCGGGGCCAGCCCGTGCACGAAGGATCCCGGTGCAGGGGGAGTAACCTTGCACCATTGCTGGACGAAAGGAGGTTGACCATGGCTGTTCGTGATTTGATTCCCCGCAGAGCGGGACGACGAGGTGGGCTGATGCGCCGTGATGCGGATGACCCGTTCCGCAGCCTCCATCGGCAGATGGACCGGCTATTCGATGACTTCCTGCACGGCTTCGAGCTGTCACCCTGGGCGGGTGAGCAGTGGCCGACCATGTCCGGGACCTACGCGCCGCAGGTCGACGTGACCGAGGGTAATACCGACGTCACCGTCACGGTGGAGCTTCCGGGTATGGAGGAGAAGGACATCGACGTCGCCCTCGCCCACGGCAACCTGACCCTCAAGGGGGAGAAGCGCGAGGAAAAGGAGTCCAAGGAGCGCGGCTACTATCACAGCGAGCGTTCCTACGGCAGCTTCACTCGCACCATCCCGCTGCCGTGCGAGGTAGAGGAAGACAAGGTCGCCGCCACCTTCAAGAAGGGCGTGCTCACCATCACCCTGCCGAAGAGCCCCGAGGCGCGACGCGAGGTCAAGCACATCGAGGTGAAGGTCGAGTAACGGCGGCCGGCGGGTTAGCCGGAGAATGCGACGCGTTTAACCGGCTAGACGCACGGTGACCGTCTCGATCTCCGGCACCTCCAGGCTTGCCACCCGGCAGTGGCCACGCCAGACGAGGGCGCACTTATTCTCCTCCGGGAAGAGGAGGAGGGTGTCGAGGACCATGCGCAGCGCCTCGCCCGGCGGGCCGGCGGCCGGTGTCTGTTCCTGTCCGACGCCGCCCGCCACCCCGGGCAACGTGGGCGCGAATCGGCCCACGTCAAGGCGTAGCTGCACGCCCGGGAGGCGGAACAGGAGCCGACCGTCGGGGGTCAGGTGAATGAGTTCGACCTCTTCGTTGCCGCGCAGGTAACCGTCGAACTGGAGCGATGGGTAGGCACAATTGAAATATTCGAAGCGGAAGTCCTCGGGCGGCAGGGGCGAGCGTCGCTCACGCCACGCCCGATCGTAGGTCCCGAGAAATCCGAGCCGGGGCTGAGCGGAGCGGGGGTAGACCCCGAAGCCGACCGGTTTGGGGTGGTCGTTCCAGGTGTGAATCGGCTGTTCGATGGCCTCGATGTTCGGCAGGGGCGCCCCCACCGCCTCCTGCTTCTTGTCCACCACCACGAACCCCTTGCCGACGGGGTTTTCTTCACAGAAGCCGCCGCTCGGGGAGACCCCGCCGAAGGCGCGCTCGGCGCTGAGTTCCAGGGTGGCGAAGGGCACCGGCCGGCTCGCCCGCGACTCCTTCTCCCACACCCGATCGCCGAAGACCCGGACCCCGGCGCGGCGATCGGCCACCCGTATCCCCAGGTCGAGATAGGGGACGGGCTGGCCCCCCGGCGCGTGGGCGCTGCCGACGATCACCACGTCGGCACGCGGCTTGAACGGCGCGGTGTCCGCCTCCCAGCGCATGGCCCCATTTTCGCCGAGGGGCTCATCGCCGTACGCCACGGGCAATTGGTCCGCAGCGACGCTGGCGGCGGCACCAGATCGCACCTCGAAGGTTCCCTTCACGATCACCGTAAAGATCGGCAGACCCTCCGGCCCGGTGGCGGGGAGCGCAGCCACCGCGAAGGGGGTGTCGTTGGCGAGGTTCATGGTGGGCAATGGCTCCGCAGATCGACGTGGAGGATTTCTTTATCCGCAGATGACGCAGATGTGCGCAGATGTCTTGTATCCGCTCTGGGTGCCGGTGAATTCGCCGAGCGGGAAGACACCTCACCGACTGCGCGCCGACACGTGACAAGACCCCAAGAAACCTCTGCGAAAATCTGCGTCATCTGTGGATAAGAAAAAAAGCGCCGCCCTGTTCTGGCTCGTCTGTGGCAGACACCGGCCACTCACACCAGCACCCCCGGCGTCGGGATCGACGTCCCGCCCACCACCGGGCCGACCGGCACGAAGGGCGGGGCGAAGGTGGGGATCGGGCCGGTCCCGAGGACGTTCTGCACCAGGGTCGTGGCCTTGAAGATCGGGAAGACGGTGCCGAAGGCCTGGGCGATGGCGTCGAACAGGTCCTGATGGTGGAGGGCCTGGGGATCCCCGAGGTTGGCGATCATCTGCCCCTTGAGGCTCGCCGGCGAGAGCATCGCCTCGCCCGGCGAGGCGAAGGCGATCAAGGGCATGGGGACGCTCGGCATCGGCGGCCCCATGGGGCCGGGGAAGGCGGCGAAGGCCGGGTACATGAGCTGCCCCATCAAACCGGCCTGCCAGGCCTGCCACGCGGTGCTGAACGTCTGGGCCACGGCCTTCGAGTATTTCATGAGCTGCGGCGTGTTCACCGGGGCCTGCGCGAAGATCAGCGGGAAGAGGGGCGGCCCCACCACGTTGCCCGCGAGCACCATCCCCACCGGTCCGTTGATCATCATGCCGGCGATGGAGGTCATCTTCATCCACTGATCGATGCCGCTGCAGATCGCCCCGCAGATCCCGTCGATGAAGTCCGCGAACCCCTTGCCGACCGTCTTCTGGGTGTCGACGTGGTATTTGTTCGGGCTCTTGGCGAGGAATACCGAGGCCGCGTCCGGAGCCACGGCCAGCTCGGCGAGGGCGAAGGCGTTGGCGTACTGATTCCCGGTTGGCGTCTGCCACTTCACTGGCAGGCCGATCGCCTTGGCCTTGAGGTTGAGCTTCGCCAGCTCGGCGAACATGGCCTTCTGGGGCGCGGGCATGGCCGATCATCCCCCGACGATCACGTCCGGGCTGCCCTCGATCAGGGTCCCCATGCCGCCGCAATGCTTGTCCTGGTCACCCATGCGGTGGGCCGCTTTACCGTTGATCTGCACCGTGCCGCTGCCGGCGGTCGCCTCCCACATGTTCGGTCCGCAACAGGCGGCGTGGATCCCCTGGTCACCCTTCCGCAGGGCGGGACGATTGTTCACGAAGACGTCCGGCGAGCCGGAGATCGCCGGCCCGGTCACCGAGGGATGGGGGCAGGCGGGGCAGCCGTGGGCATCCGCCGGTGCGAGTGATTTATCTCCAAGTCTTCCCTGACCCGGCATGGGAAACCTCCTCAGATGAGCGATGCCGCGAAGTGATGGAACGCGCCTCACTTACCGTGCTTTAGTAGCAGGAACCGTACCAGCCCGTAGGCCGCCTGTAATGGGGGTTTCCGCCGCCGATCGATCCGGTTTTGGAAGTATGCGTCCGGGAAACGGAGGGCGGCTCGTGTTTCACGGACATTCGCGACGGGTTTTCTTGCCGCAGATTTCGCAGGTGTTCGCAGATGGTTTCTGTTGAAGATGCAATCACCGCCGCCTCCCGAGAGTGCTTGGCGTCTCCTGGGCTGTGGCTCGCAGCAACCTGTAGGAGCGAGCTTGGCTCCTACAGATGCTGTCGCATGCCTTACAACGATACCCATGCCTCTGCGCCTCTGCGCCGATCTGCGAAATCTGCGGCAAATATCACGCCGCCTGCTACTATCCCCGCGCGCGGCGCCGATCGCCGGCACAGAGGAGGAGGCACGATGGCCAAGGAGAAGATCTGGATCACCTGGTTGCCGTCCGGTGACGGGGCACCGTCGCCCTCGGCCGTGGTCACCGCGTTGCAGAAGTATGGCTATCCGACCGGCGGCGCGGAGTGGATCGACAACGTCGCGCAGCTCGCCTGGTCCAACACCGGGCTGACCCTCCTCGATCCGTCGGCCGCCGACCTGTGGCTGATCGCCGGGCGCCGCAGCGACTGGGAGCGACCCACCATCCGCCACGGCCTGGCCATGGTGGCGGCCATGGTCGCCGGCCAACGTGGCTCGACCTTCCCCATCGTGGCGGTCGGGCTCGACTTCCTGCCAAACGCCGATCACCTCCCGACCCCTCTTGCTTCCGCCCTCTGCCTGAACGCGAGTCAACCGGCGTGGGGGATCAAGATCGGCCCCGGCCTGAAGCGATTCACTACCCTGCCCCCGCCCGAGTACCGCGTGGCGATCACCGCCGAGCCGCACATCGGCCTGTGGATCGAGGTCGGCCCGCGCGACGAGACGTGGAACGGCGTGATGTTCGGGGTGAGCGGTGCCGCCACCATCACCCATCAGGCCGTGGGGCCGAAGGAGGAGCTACCGTCCCGCACGGTCCTCGAGTACCCCATCAAGGACATGAAGCTCACCGCCGGGGACCACGAGTACACCGCCTGCGCCGTGGGCAATCACATCGACCCCGAGACCTCCTACTACGTGAAGATCGACGGCCAGCCCGACCGCCTCCTGTTCGGCGGCCACCCCGGCACCGACGACGCGGAGGTCTTTGTCCTCACCCTCGTATGATCCCGCGGCGGGCGTGACACCGAGCCGCGGCCCGACACCAAGCATCACGGCATGCCGTGTCCCTACGGCGACCCACCGGTAGGAGCCGAATCCCTTCGGCGACCCAGGCCCGAGAGGGCCTGCCTGCCGCAGGCAGGCCTGCCCGCCTGCGGTGCCTGTTGGCCGCGCGCGGCGCGCGCGGATCGCCGGTGCAACCGACTCCTACCCTCGGTTGGGAAATCGCGGCGCGCCCCCGGAATCCGGGTCGGGAGATCGCGCCGCGGTCCTCGTCGTGCCCCATCACGGCCGCGCCACGGGCCCCTGGATCACCGTGTGGCGCATCCCCTGGGTCGCGGTGGGGTGGACCAGGTAGACGCCGCCCCCCGCCAGGAGGAGGTCCGCCTGGCCGAGGGCCTCGATTGGCACCTCCGCCACCGGCCGAGCAGCCTGACCCGGCGTGACGTAGAGGACCCGACCGCGGGAGGTGGTCACGGCGGCGTGCAGCCCGCCCCCGCCCTGGGCCACGACCGCGGCGGCGAGGGTTTCGTCACTCGCGAGCAGGTCGGCCGGAAACACGGCCTCGGCGAGGGTGGCCACGCCCGCGGGTGAGCCGTCGTCGGCCAGCCCCACGCGGGCGAAGATGAGGCGCTGCCGCTCCCCCTCCCCGGCGCGCAGCAGGGCCAGGACGGCGCGCATCTTCGCCACCACGAGCGAGGTGTCGGCGCGCAGGGCAAGGACCTCGGCGTCGCGGAGCTGCGCGACGATCGACCTCTCCGCGGTCGGGTCGAGGAGGGTGTGGCGGGTGGCCGCACCGCCGCTCGCAACCAAGAGATCGAGGGGCAGTCGCCCCGCGCGGCCGCTCACGGCGTAGAGGTTGCCATGCCAATCCGTGGAGGTGACGAGCGGCGCCGGCTCCCCCGAGTACGTGCCGGCCACGCGCCTCCCCTGGGCCGTGCCGCCCGCGGCAAAGCGGTACGCGGTGAGCGTGTATCCGTCCCCCTGCTTGCCCAGCACCACCACCGACACCCCTTGGTCGCGATGCTGCACGGGATTGCCGGCCATCCAGCCATCCACCCCCACGGTGGCTTGGAGGCGCGCCATCTCCTTGCCCTCCTCGTCGAGGCGCAGGCCGCCGATGGCGCCCTCCTCCACCCAGGCGATCCAGCGCTGGAAGTCGTGCTCGAAGGTGTCCAGGGTCATGAAGTCGGCCTGGGCGAGGCGCGCGGGCGCGGTGGGCGGTACGTCGACGACGTACCCCTTCCAGAAGTGGGTCGGCTCGTCGGGCCGGGCGAAGTGAACGAGGGTCCGAGTCCCGCCGTCGCCGGCGTGGCGCTCCAAATACATCACCAGGGCGATCGCCACCTGATCGGCGTGAAAGGCGAGCCAGCGGCACCGATTGGGCGCCACGGTGAAGGCGGCGCGCGCGCTGCGCAGGTCGATGGCCGAGGGGCGGAAGGCAAACCGCGCCTCGATCGCGTAATGCCCAGGCTCGTGCAGGTCTAGGTACTCCAGCAGGTCGCTGGCCCACTGCATGGCGCGCCCGGCCGGCAGGGGGAGCGCGTGCATGGCCTCCTGGCGCACCCGCGCCGGCTGGCCGCCGATCCGCTCCTCGCTGGTATACCCGTCCGCGGTCGCGAGGACGTGGCCGGCGTCGTCGTACAAGGTGAACGTCACGATGTCCGCGTCCCGGTAGTCCGTTGGGACCGGCAGGTCGGCGCTGCCCTCGTTGGTGAGGGTGAGGCGGACCGGTAGCGGCTCGTTGACGACCGTGGCGATGGACGGTGGTTCGATGGCGAGTCTCAAGGGGGTACTCCCGCGGCTGGTGGAGGAGCATTCGCTGCTGGTCAGGGCGAGGACGATCGTTAGGACGATGGACCACGTGGTGCATCGCGGTCGGCGAACAGGGACAACGCCCATGATGAAGATCAATGCGAGGCCGGCAGGCCGGTGTTTACCACCCACCCGCGCAGTTTGAGGATGCACTTGCCGCAGAAGTTCGGCGTGGTGGCGTCGCCGCGATTCCAGGTGAGGCCGGGCCGCGCCTGGATGCCGAACGGGTAACACATGGTGCAGTTGAGGTCCGTGGTGTCGTGGTCCACGGCGCGATCCGAGGCGCCGGCACCCTTGGTGTGATGGTGCATGAGGTAGCGGTTGTGGCCCACCTCGTGGGCGAAGAGGAACCGCTCCTGCTCGCCCGCGCCCATCGGGTTGCTGATGAGGGTGACCCCCGCGCACAGGCCGACGCACATGATGTGGGGAACATGGAGCTCGGCGGGGATGAACAGGTCGATGATCGGGCCGATGATCGGGATCCCCACGTGGTCTTGCGCCTTCACCGGCCGGCTGAAGTTGACGCGCATGATGAGCGAGCCGGCCGACTGGGTGCGCCCCACCTTGCCCCGCACCAGGTTGGCGAACTTCATCAGGAAGTCGTAGCTGGCGGGGTAGGCCAGGGCCGAGGGCTTGAGGAAGTCATTGACCAGGGCGTCGATCCGCCGCTTGTAGTCGCGCGCCGACTCGTTGGCGCGCTGCGCCGGCAACGCCCGCGGATACATCCCCTGATCGTCGAACGCCACGTCCGCGGCGGTCCAGCCCGCGTGCTCGGCCACGCAGAGATCGAGGTAGTCCTGCTTATCTTGATCGCTCAGGAAGACCCGGTCGATCGCCAAGGTGGGGTAGTGGGTGTCGAGCTGGCAGTGGGCGATTGCGTACGCCCCGGCAACCTGGGCCATGTCTACCGTGTAGCCCGGCCGGGGCCAGTCGACCATGGCCGAGACGTGGTGGCGCCGGTAGGTGGTCATGCGCCCGGTCTTGGTGGCGTAGAGCTCCGCGAACGGCTTGCCGGTGAACCCTTCGTGGATCCCTTCCAGGGCGGCCTTGTTGGGCTGGTTCTCGAACACCAGCTTGGCGGTGACGATGTAGTCGTCCCCCGCGACATAGGTGGACTGGAAGAGGACGCCGGCCACGCCGTTCTTGGCCGTGTGGTCGGCGAGGTGGTGGTACGCCTTCACGAAAACTCGATCACCGGCGCTGGTCGCGGTGAACGGCGGCAAGTCGCTGCCCACCCGGAAGTACCCGGCGTTGTCGGCGCGGTGGCCCCCCTGGGCGGTCGGGCAATTATCCTGCGGATCGGTGGCGTCGCCGGCGTGGCCGGCGGTGGCGTTCAAGGCGCTCTGGACATAGGCGCGGCCGTGGCTCGGGACGTCCGCCGCCGGCGCCGGCAAGGCCGTGAGGTCAGCCGGCGGGTCGACCACCCGCCACTCGATCTCCACCTCGCCGGCCCCCTCGGGCGCCAGCTTGCCGTCCGCCGCGCTGCCATCCAGATCGCCCTTCGCGACCAGGTAGACCACCGCCTCGATGGGCAGCTCGAAGCGGTCGAGCTTGTCGCGGTCGAGGTCGCGGTGGCCGGTGAGGTTCAGCCAGTTACCGAGACCCGTGGCACCGTCCGTGCCGAAGTAGAAGTAGTCGTGGTCGATGAAGGCGCGGGACTGCTTGGTCGCGTCGGCGATGAAGCCGGGCTCGCTGAGAATCTGGCGCCGCCGCTCGTTGGCGCGCAGCAGGTTCAGGAACAGGGCCTCGGTCTCGTCGTCGTTCTCCGCCATGCCCGGCATGTCGTACTTGTAGCGCCGGATCGCGCGCTTGGTCTGGTCGCCCTTGACGCCGTTCACGGGACCCGCGAAGTAGCCCAGCTCGTTGAGCTTGTATTGCACCCAGCGCACCTGCTCCGCCTCGGGCGGGGCGTTGCCGCCGGCGGTGGAGGTGCCGGCGCGTAGCCGGATGCTGTGGTAGAGGCAGTGGAACCGCGCCTCCTTCGATTGGCTGCCGTCGTCTGCCACCAGCTTGAGGGTGTACGGGCCGTAGAGGGGGTTGATGAAGCGGTCCTTGAGGTCCCCGGAGGTGATGGTGGTCATGCCGTTCCACGAGAGCTTGTGGTTGCCGTCCGCCTTCTCCGCGTCCGTCAGCTCGTAGTGATAGACCTCTTCGTGGGTGCGGTCGGAGCGCACCTGGAGGGTGACCGTGCGTGCGGCGAGGCCGGCGATGTGGTACTCGATGTCGAGGCTCTCCTCCTTCGGGGCGAAGTGGTGGTCGACCTTGTAGCGCAGGTTCTCGTCCGCCACATCCTGCGCGAAGTGCTTGTCTGCACCCCCCGCCGCCACGAGCTCCAGGGCCGCGACCACCACCGGCGCCACACCGCCCCCCTCCTTGGGACAGTTCTTGGCGATCGAGTCATAGAAGCTGCACCGGAACTCCTCCTTGAAACGCGGCAGCGGCGCCGCACTCTGCTTTTTGCACGGCGCGAGATCACCGACCTTGCACGGCAAGTTGGGCAGCCGCGCCTTGTTGAACAGGTAAAAGGTGACCCGCCGGTTCTCCTCGCACGGGTGCTCCGTCTCGATCATCGGGTTGAGCTCGCCGCACCCCATGTGCTTGGGATCCATGAAGCGGTCGTCGTCAACCTCGATGTCGTGCTTGCCCGCCATGTAGGCGGCAAACAGCTTGGCGCGGGTGTTGGGGCCGGCGATGCCGTCCACGGTGAGGCCGTTGTCCCCCTGGAATTGCCGCACCGCCGCCTTGGTCTTCGGCCCGTGGATCCCATCCACCGGTCCGGGGTCGTAGGGATCGCCCAGGTCCTTGAGGATCTCCTGGATGGCGCGGATGCCCCAGCCCTCCTCTTTGTACAGCTCCTCCCAGATCGCCGGCTGGTTGGTGATGAAGGCGTAGACGCTGCGCGCCCGGCGTTCGCTGAGCTTCTTGTTGTACGCCTCGGCCCCCACCTTGTCCGTGTGGCCGAAGATCATGATCTTCGCGTCCGGATGGTTGGCGAGGGCGTTCTCCAGGTCCCCCAGGTCGTCGACCACCGACGGCCGCACGAACGACTTGTCGAACTCGAAGGTGACCCCGGAGACCTTGGCGCACCCCTCGAACTGCGTCACCGGCGCGGCCTGCTTCTTCACCCGCAGGATGACCGGCGTGTCCGTCGCCAGCCCCGCCTTGGTGAACGCCACTGGAATCAGGAAGTCGCTGCGCGGCGCCACGCCGGCGGAGATGATGAACCGCTTGTCCGCGCCACGTTTGTAACAGCCGAGCTCGTCGCGCAGGTGCTCGTCGATCACGTCCGGGTCGCCGCTCCCCCAGTTGAAGCGGGCGATCTCCGCGGCGGTCACCGGATTGCCGGCCGCCGCCTCCCGCTCGGCGATCGCCTCCAGGGTGTCGCCGTCCTGGGGCTGGTACGGGGTCGCCGTGGATCGTTTGTCGAAGCCCATCGCGCCGTTTCCTCGGATCTGGAACGCTGCGGCCACGGTCACACGACCGAGACCACCTCCCAGCCGTCTGGGTCCGCCATCTTCTGGATAACAAAGCTCCCCGGTGTCAGGTCGCTCAGCTCGGCGACACCGCTGGGATTGGTCGTCACCTCTTTGCTCGTCCCGTCCGGGAGCCTGAGGGTGAAGGTCACGCCGGGAACCGGCTCGCCCGTGGCGTCGTCCACCACCGTCAGCTTGATCCAGCTCCCGGTCTCGGCGGCCGGCGGCGGTCCCGTGGTGCTTTCGAGGACGACCGGCTCCTTCTCCTTGATTGCGGCCCCCTGCCACGCCTGCACCGGCGGCGGCTTGAGCACCGCGTTCGACGACGCGTGGCGGGCGACGCGCAGCCGGCCGCGGGCGATCTGCGCCGCTAGCTGGTCCACGACCTCGGCATCGCGCAGCCGGCCCACCCGCTGGCGGCCGATCTCCTCGGCGAGGGCCCGGCGCAGGGTGGTCATGTTGAGCGGGTCGCGGCTGAAGGCGCGCAGCAAGGCTACGGCACCCGCCCGGCTGGAAACGCCCATCGGCGCTTCCGCCGCCGCCTCCCCCAGCCCGACCAGCTCCACGGTCTGATTCCCGCGCGACAGGACCTTACGCACGGCGCGCTCCTCCGACACAGACGTAGTGCGTCACGACCAACCTCCGTTCCCTCTGCCCCCGGATCATCCCGCGAATGCCCGAGATCCAACAAGGTCCACGTGGGCCACCGATCCCTCGCGCATCATCCCCGTAGGGTGCGCCGCGCTTCGCTTGGCGCACCCTACGACGGCCCGGCCGCATCCGTCCGACAGGGCGACCACGGCCTGCCCACGGTCTGTCGTTGTGCCGACCATACCTCACTCCGCATGTGCCACCATCGTTGCGGCAGGCGGCTCGCCCGAGGCGATCTGAAAGCTCCCATCCAGGCGCGAGGCCTCCGTGTCCCCGACCCGCAGCCGCGTCTGGTAGCCGTACTGACCCTCGGGAGCGTTCGCGGGGATCGGGATGGTGAGCTCGAACTCGTAGCCGCCGCTGCCGGTGACGTCGCGCGAGTAGTCATAGGTGCGGCGGCTGATGGTGTTGCCGTCCGGGTCGATGAACACCCGCTCCTCGACCACCGTGACCTCCGTACCCGCAGGCACCTGGATGTCGAAGGTCGAGACCCAGCCCGCCTCCGTACCGGTGCGGATCGCGTCGGGATCGACCCAGCTCCGGTAGCCGTGCACCTCGGGCGGACCGTCGTCTTGCACGGCGCCGTACACCTCCTCGATCACGGCTTCGTCCCGGACCCGCCGTACCTCGTAGTGCTCGGCCAGCCACGCGACGCCGTAGCCCATGGCCCCACCGATGGCCGCGCCGGAATGCCCGTAACCGATTGTTTTCCAGCTTGAAGACGGCGAGACCTGGCAGACGTGGCGACCTGACCGGGTCCGACTTCCGGAGCACCGATTCGGAATCGCAAGTCCACACCCCCGCTAGCGGAGCCAGACCACCACGTCGCCGCCTGACGACCCCGGCGCGGAACCGGTAAACACGCGTCGAGAACCTGAGCGGAAGACCCGTTCCCTTCCACCCCCAAGGAAGGACGTCTGCGAAACATCGCCGCGGAGCATCACGCCGCGATGATCCCCTCGGCCCCTTGGCGATCACGATGGGCCGCGTAACCTACTGCGGCGCCGTCGTCTCCAGGGCGTGGAGCGTCCGCTCGACGGCCTGCCGCCGCTCGTCGGTCAGCGTGAGGTTGTGCACCGCGTAATCGCCGAGGCGGTGCATCGTTACGCGCGCCGCGGCGGAGTATGCCGACCATGGAGGCGGGTTGTAGCTGACCGCGGGCCGATACCACTCCCCCGGCTTGTAGTCGAAGAGCACGTCGACCAGATCGCCGCGCAGGCGCTCCGGCAGGCCACCGGCCAGAAGCGTCTCGCACGTGGCCAACAGAGCGGGCTGGTTGCGATGCGGGAGGATGCTGCGACGCATCCATGCCTGTTTGAAGTCGTCCTCGTGTGCCGGGTCAGCGAACTTGCGCGCGAGCAGATCGAGGGCCGGCGGGCTGCCGTTCTCGACCAGCGCCTGGATCGTCAGCGGGGTATAGCCGTCCTCCGGCTGGCAGTACTTGTCCCAGAAGGCGACCAGCTCCGGCGGTGCGGGACGCACGACGGCGCTCGCCAGGATCAGCAGGTCGACGCGCCCCCCTTCTTGGAGATACACGGGACTGGTCACCATGGCCAAGAGTGTCCCCCGGGCGGCGGGTGACGGGTTGCCGGCGAGCTGGTCCATGATGCGCTTCAGACGCAGGTGCCGGGTGTCGCCGCGGTATTCCTCCGCCGTATTGAGACGGAGCAGGAATTCGTCGGAGCGGAGGGCTGCGCGCAGCGCCTCTTGGTCGGCAGCGTCTTCGCTCGCCGCGAGCTCGGCACCGGCCTTGAGTAATGCCTTGGGCTCCGCAGACGTCCGCAAGATGTTGGCGAGATCCTCTCTCATCGGGGTCTCCTTGTGCTGCTGTTGGACCGCGGGCTGGGCCGCCGCGCAGCCGGATAGCCCGAGCAAGATCCATCCCGCGATGGTGATCGTTACTGCCTGAAGGCGCATCGTGTCTTTCTGTCACGCGGTCGTGGCCGGGACGCGGATGATCTCCCCGACGTAGATCAGGTCCGGATCACCGCTGCGCAGGCGCTGCTTGTTGGGCACGCCAGTGCCGCCATCATAATTCCACAGCTCCTGCCAGGTCATGCCGTGGCGCTGCGCGATCTTGGAGAGGTAGTCGCCGGCCACGACTTCGTAGTCGACAGATTGCCCCGGCCCCGTCCGCGGCGGGCCCGGCCCCGGCGGCGGCGCCGGCACGACCGCGGGTGCCGCGACGACCAGCGGGCTAAGCATCACACCCTTGGCCTGGATGATGTCGAAGTCCTGGGCGATCGTCGCCGGGTCGCGCCACTGCATGACGTTTTCATGCGGCGGCTGGAGGAGACCGTCCCAGAAGATGCCGCCGGCACTGAGCGTCGCCGGTGCATCGGCAGCGGTCATGTCACGGGCCGGGTTGGCGCCCGACGCCGGCACCCCCTCGACCCGGTGGCCCAGGTTCAGGATGTGCCCGAACTCGTGGGACATGGTGTTGGCGTATTCGCGCTGGCGTGCCGGCGTCGCATGGTTGCCGGCCGGGAGCAACGCCCCACCGTTGCCATCCGTCACGTACATCGAGAAAAGCTGCGGGTGCCCGGCGCGCTGGATACCGGCGATGAGCTGCATGTTCACCGGGCCAGTCGCGGCATCGGCACCGATACCCACACCGGTGGGGCGCACCCACGACGTGCTCGGCGTGCCGTTGTCGGTGACCGTCGGACGTGCTCCCGGTGCCGCCGGTGCGGTGCTGTTGGGGAAATCGTTGGCGGCGCCCAGGTTGCCGTCGGCATCGGAGTGCACGTAACAGAAATTCATGACGTTCGGGCGGTGATTCATGATCACGGCCCGGTCGCGCGCCGCGCCATCGATCCGGCGCGTACGGCCGCGCGGCACGCGGATCCGAAAGATCCCGGGGTGGGCGGTCGCGGTGGCGCCATCGGTACGCGTCGGATTGGTGTCCAGCGTGAGCTCCAGACCGAGCTGGCGCATGAAGCGGTTGGCGATATCGACATGGTTCTTGACATCGTCGGGCGTCGCCCGCGGGATGCTGTCGTTCGTCGGGCCGTTCAGGATGTTACAGCGGCACGGTACCTGCTTGATCTGCGCCACGATCGCCCGGTAGGTGGCGAACAAGGCGCCCTGGAAGCGGCACTCCAGCCGGACCTCGCCGGCCGTGACGCCGAATACCATGACCTTGCGTCCGCGGGCCGGCCCGAAGAAGGCGACGCTGCCCCCGGTCACCGTGACGAAGCTCCACTCCAGCCGGGCGTCGTCATCGGTAAAGTTCAGTGTCTGGGGTTTGTAGGAGGTGAACTCGATGCGTGCGCAGTTGCGGGCATTCGCCCAGTTGCCTGCATCGAGCTGGGCGTCGGTATGGGGTCCAGGCGGGGCGTTGGCGGCCACGCCGAGGATCGGGATCACTGACGGGTTGGGGATCACGTTGATCGGCGAATTCGCCGACACCGTGGTGCCGCCCGTGTTGGTTTCCTCCGGGGTGCCCGGGGGGAAGACGGGACGCACCGGAACGGCGCTGGCCGGGGGCGCGGACGGCACCGGACGCACCGGATGCACTTCCATCCGCGCCCGGAACGTGTTGCCAGACACGGTCGTGCAGGTCACGCTGCCGGCGTTCTGGCGCGTCGCGAACACCGTGTTGGGCGCGTGGCGCCCGAAGCCACCGGCGGCGGAGAGCTGCACCTCCCAGTCCAGCAGAAAGAAAGCGGTGCCGTGCCGGAACGCGAACCGGTCCTGTTGAAACGGGAAACGCAGGGTGTGCTGCACCGTGCCGAGGTCATCGTCCCCGAACACGTCGTCCTCCTTCGCCTGAAAGCGGACGACGAGCTGCGTGAGGTTCCGGACGTCGATGATCGTGGACCAGGCCCCTTCGGGCAGGGTGATACTGCGGCCCTCGATCGCCCGGAAGATCTGCGCCGGATCGCCCACGGGTTGGTTGCCCACGTGGGCGATGAGCTTGAACTCCCCGTCCCCGAAGAAGTCGGAGTCGTCGCGGACGAAGACGTGTCGGAACACGACTTTGATTCGTTCATCGGCTGGCATGTGGCCCGCTCCGGTTAGTCGCCGCCCCGCAACGCCCGATCGATTGGCTCGTCCGCAGCGCTCGCCGGAGATCGGGGCGAGACATGCTGAATTAGGAGCCGTGAAGATCCTGAATCAGGCGGCGTAAGTCGTCGGTCAGCTCGCCGCGCTGCTCTAGGCCGTGCTTGAACTGGAACGCCTCAATCGCCCAGCGCAGGCCGTCGGTCAGCTCATTGCTGCGGTCGCCGCACTCGAAGGTGAGATTGGCGAGGCGCTGCTTGACACCGACGACCTCGCTGATCGGGTTCAGATGTCCGAGGGTGAAGTGGTACTCCTGCTCGTGGTCGGTTCCCGAGTCGAAGATGACCCGCGCCTCCCGTGCGTTACCCGAAACCGGTACCTCGAGTATCCCGTCCGCGTCGGTCGTGCCTTCCTGCAGCTCACCATCGATATCGAGGATGTACGGGGCGTTGGCTCGCGGTTCATCCGCATGCGCCTGACTGCGCGGATCGGGATCTTCCGTGATCGAGTCCTTGCCGCTCTGGACCACGACGATGTCCGGTTGTTCGGCCGGTGGGAGATCCGGCTCCTTCACAAAACGAAAACGCAGCTTTGCCGGCTCCCCCTTGCGCCGGAAGCGGTGTCGCTGTTCGGCCTGCCCCGATTCCTCCTTGGGGCGCGGCGGCGGCACGACCAGGCGATCGCCGGGCAGCAGCAGGTTAGGATCCTTGCGCGCCGCCTTGAGCTCGGCATTACCGGGGTCATTCCAGAGGGTTTCCCAGAAGTGGCCCGTGCGCTTGGCAATCGACGAGAGGCACTCACCGTCACGCACCACGTGCTCACCCGCGCCGACCGGTCCCCCGTTCCACGCCGTCTCAGGCTGTGATGATGACTGTCCTGCCATCACGCCTTCTCCCACGCTTCCTTGTCGAGGTCGGGGAAGGTGATCTGGCAGGTCGCGCCCTTGTCTACCCCGGTAACCTTGAGCACGCCGTCCTTGTTGGTGCGGCCGGAGTAGACCTTGCCGTCGGGCAGGGTGACCAAGACCTTCTCGCCCGCCACCGGCTCATCGGCCTCGTCTACTAGCTCGACCTCCAGCCACGACTTCTCCTCCTCGTCCTCCTTGGGGTCCTTGTGGGTCGGCGCGGCCAGGGCGTTGGCGACGATCGGGTCCATGGCGGTGGCCTTCTTGCTGGCGGTGACGTCCTTGCCGGCGCCGATGGTGGCGGCGATCGCCGCGGCCAGGGGGGCGGCGGCCGCCACCGCCTTGCCCATCTTGCCGGAGCCGGCGGCGCCGCCGCTGTTGAGTTTGATCTGCGTGCCGCTGATCGTGACGCCGGAGGAGTCGATCTTGAGGAAGGAGCCCCCCACCTTGATCGTCAGCTCCTTCATCCCCTCGATCACCAGGCCCATCGCCTTGATGTAGAGATCGCTGCCCACCTCCTGGCTGTAGTTCTTCTTGTGCGCCTCGATCACGTCGCCCTTGACGGTGCTCGAGCGATCACCTGTCACCTCGACCGACTGGTTCTTGCCGACCTTCAATGAGTGATCGCGGGTGATCTCGGTAACCTGGTCGCGGTCCACGAGGGAGTGCTCGTCGCGCTCCACCTTCTGGATCTTGTCGCGGACCACCACTAGGTGGCGGTCGTTGCCCACGTGCTCCCGGCGATCGTGCTTCACCCGGAAGTCGAGGTCCTTCTCGGCGTGGAGCAAGAGCTGCTCGTCGCCCTTCTTGTCCTCGAAGGAGATCTCGTTGGAGCCGCCACCGCCCTTGGAGCTGCTCGTCTTGATGGTGGAACGGGTCTTCTCCGTCGGCAGGTTCAGCGGCGGCATCTGCTCCGCGTTGTAGACGCGGCCGGTAATGATCGGCTGATCAGGATCCCCCTCCAGGAAGTCGACGATCACCTCCTGGCCGACGCGCGGCAGGAACACCATGCCGTAGCCGCCGCCGGCCCACCCCTGACTCACCCGCACCCAGCACGAGGCCTTGTCGTCGTACTGGCCCTGGCGGTCCCAATGGAACTGGACCTTCACCCGGGCGTGCTCGTCGGTGTGCACCTCTTCCCCCGACGGGCCGACCACGATCGCTGTCTGGCTGCCGGAGATCAGCGGGCGCGGGGTCGTGCGCGCCGGCCGGAATGGAGTGGCTGCGGGGATGCACTCCACGTCGTTCTCGTACACCGGCTGATCGGCGGACGCTCCAGCACCCGCCTCGGCCCCGACCGTCTGCGGCTGCGAGCCGTAGTGGTGGACCGCGGTCACCAGGTATTTCTGGTTGAAGTCGGCGCGCTCGTGACCGTCCAGGGTGAAGGTGAAGCCGCTGATCAGGCGCCGGCAATCGCTGCGGCCGGTGGCCTGCTTCACCGCGGCCTGCTCCTCTTGGAGACGGGCCGTGGCCAGGGCCGTGCCCCGGTCCTTCACCTGGTAGCCACCGGGATAGTCGTAGACCTGGAGCGCTTTGCCCTCGCCCTCCTTCTCCGCGGTGAGGTCGAGGGAAGGATGGGTGAAGTCGAAGTCGCGCAACACCACCGAGCCCGGCCGGATCTCCTGGGTGACGCGGAAGGCGGTGAAGGCCTCCTCCGTGGTGACCCCGATACCGCCGGTGTTGAACAGCACCTTCGCCGGCGCGGCGACGTCCTTGTGCGCATTGGGGTTGTCCCCCAGCACCAGGACGTGGGCGGCCTCGGTGTGCTCGAAGAAGTAGAAGATCCCCTCCTCCTCCAAGAGGCGGGCGATAAACTCCCAGCCACTCTCCCGGTACTGAACGCAATAGGTGCGCGGCGTATAGGTCCCCTGGAGCGCGAGGCGGAAGGCGTCGCTGGGGACGCCTGCATCCTCCAGCACCTGCTTGACGATGTCCGGAACCGACTTCTCCTGGAAGATGCGGCAATCCTGCCGCTGGGTGAGGAGCCACACCGTGGGCACCAGCTCCGCACGGTAGCGGGTGAAGTCGACGCTGCGGCCCGCCTGCTCGAAGCGGCACACGATGCCATTGACGAACCGCGTCTCCGGCTCGCCCACGATGGTCAGGGTCGCCGGCTGCCCGAGGACCTTTGTGAAGTCGATCTCGCCATCCTTGCTCGCCAGCTCCAGGGTGAAGTGAAACAGGCGGGAGATCTCCTCCTGACCGTTGAACTGCACCACCTGGAGAACGTCGGCGGCGAGCTTACCCGCGCGAAACGCGAGGTCGGCTTCGGCTGCTCGATTGCGAATGACGGCCATGGTCTTCCTCTATCGTCCACGTTCAGTGGGCATCGCACGAATCGCCCATCGCGGGCACCGACACGAGACCGTCGACCGAAACGACCTGGCTGGCCACGGCGACCTCATCAAACCGCAGGAGTACCGCCTGCTCCAACCCGATCGCGGTGAGGCCACGGCGAAGTCCGGGCTCCGCCCCGAGACGGCTACAGACCCGCACCAGGGTCGTCTCACCGCACACGACGGCCGCCCGCAGCGGACCAATCCCGCGCACGCCCTCGGCCCGGCGACAGGCGATCTGGTGGTCCTCACAGAGGAAGAGCAAGGCGTCGCAATAGATCGCCTCGGACCACCCGCCTCCGAGCAGGCGGTGGACCTCGTGGGCGAGGCGCAGGATTTCCTGAAGCTCATGATCAAGGCGAGGGTGGGGTCGGGTCACGGCGGTCACCGGGAGGGAGTGATGGATGAAGCGTGGCTCACCCCGGCAGTAGCAACGCTCGTGCCACCACATCCCTAGCTTCTCAACCTGCTGTAAAGACTGGATGGAGGGACGATTCGGACGGCGCTTCCTGCGGCCAGGTGGCCATCCGTTCTCCGGATTCCGGAAGCGCGATCCGGAATGGCGAGAAGCCCACGGTGCGCCGCCGCTCCATGCGCGACCGCGGTACCTCGTCACGGGTGCATTCCTCACGCCAAGCCTCTCCATATCCCTAGCTGCCTTCCCGTGGGCTCGAGTGAACCGGATTGATCGACGCGTGATCCGCTTCTAGCGAACCCCGAAGAACACCAAGGGGTGATCGCACGGTGAGGATCAGCGGAAACCATGATTGGAGCAAGAGACGGGACCATGTGTAAACCGTATGGAGTGGCCGGCGGGAATCGATGTCTACAAGCCGTTTTGCCCGGCGCCGACGCCCGTGCCAGGGCGCGGGGCGCCGGTGGAATGGCGCGAGACGAAGGAGGTGCAGGACCTCCTACCGCCTCTCAGTAGTGTGGCCATGGCGGCTATCTGCGTTACTCTTGCCCGGGAGCACCCGTTCGTTGTCACCTTTCCAAAGTCGCTTTGGCGAGCCGGGTGCGGCCTACAACGCAGGACAGCGTCCCGCCGCTCCCAGTACCGGCTCCAAGCCACCCGTCCTCCGCGTGACCTCACAACTTCAGACGCCCACGACGGCCTTCGCGGCCTACGTAGGAAACACCATTTCCTAACCGTACAATCACATCCTGCGGGTGAGCCTCGATGATCCGGACCGCGTTAACTCAGCCTGGCGCTCGGGAGATCGCGTGTGCGCAACGGGGGCCACGCAGGCGTTCGTCTGAAGAGCCAACCGAAGACGCAAGAGGTCGAGAGGAGCGAGCGGACTGATGATTGAACAAACCGATCCGCAGCGATCACCGAACTCCCTTCACTGCTTCCATGGAGCTCCCGCGCCACCGCAGGTCGTGGACGGCTGGCAACGGTATCTGCATTTGCCCAAGCCGGCGCGCAGGGCCATCTGGTATCTCCTGGGGCCGGCGGTGCTCGACCTCAATGGATCGAATCACGAGGAATTGCTGTCTTCATTCTGCAAGGAGCATGGGATATCGAAAGAGCCGGTCGTCCAGGCCGTTTATAGCTGTGGCTTCGTGCTGAGCCGAGCCGCCGCCCTCGACCTGGGACTGGGGCAGGTACACGAGGACCTTGCCGCCCTCTGCGGCGACACCGCGGTGGACGACGAAGACGCTCTCGACATCCTGCTCGCGCGCTACGAGGGGATGAAGACGCAACTGCGGGGACTGATCGCCCAGGAATCCCTGGCAGACCACGGGAAGGTCCTCGTGGGTCTGGACTGGCGGGTGGACAATTTCTCGGCATCCCATCGCGGGGCCAACCTGGACACGACGGTGGTCTTCCTGACGATGCGCTACCGAGACGGCCACCAGCTCGATCGCATCACATTCCAGCTCACCCAGGACGCGTTGAGCGAGCTCAAGCAGTTCTGTAGTCGCTTCGAGGAGGCCAACTGACCCCGGCAACCAACGCCGCTGTTCCTACGAACGATCAAAAAAATACCTCATGACTTCGCCAGCCAGAGCGCTCAATGGCCGCACGGATCACGTGTTCCATGAGCGCATCCCCCATCTGCCCATCCTTCTCTGCGAGGGTCGGCGGAGATAGCGATCGGGGCCGGAAACAGCACCGTGCGTAGGCCCGGGAGCGGGTCGCTCCCGGGTCTGATGCAGGGCGAGTCGTAGGGTGCGCCAACCGTAGGGCGGCGCACGGGGTCCGATGCAGCGCGGCGGGTTGGGGCGCGGTGCGCCTCGCGTTGCTCGGCCGCACCCTACAAGGGGGGGCGCTCCATCCTCAGGGGGGTGAAGCCACCCGGGCATGCGCCGGGTGGCGAGGGGGCGCGTGGCGCCCTCCTCCATGTCAGGGCGGGCTTCAGCCCGCCGGACGCCACCATCTCTTGAAAGCACGGCATCTGCCGGTTGAAACCGGCCCTACGGGTGGGCGCCATGCCCACCGGGAGGAACGCCGCATCCTCATCTCCGCCGATCCTCTGTGCCGTCTGTGATCTGCGTGGCCAATAGCTCTCCTAGCTCTTGCTACAGCGGGTAGCGAGATGACCGACAGCCTGCCGCAGGCAGGACCCGAGGAACGGCCGCGTGGCACCCGGCCTTATTGATCGAGGTCTTGGGAATGCGGAGGGGTCTCCGTCGCCCGCGCCACCACCAGGTGTAGCCTGTACGTGGCGACGTTCCGGTCATGCACCCTGACGTGCCAGGGGACGTCGTCGGCCTCGGCGACGATCTCCAATCCCTCCACGGCCACGGGGTGACCGCCGGGGGTGAGCAGCGCCCGTAGCACCGGCTCGCTGGAGCCTTGACCGAGAGAACGACGGGAGTGGCCGCCGATCCAGGTGTCCGGCAGGGTCGACCCGGACCAATCGTAGGGGCTCGCCAGCAGCAGGTGGGCCCCGGGATGAAGGGCGTCGCGCAGGGAGTGCAGCATGGCCAGCGGCGAATGCACGCAATCGAGCAGGTTGAGGCTCACGGCGGTGCCGAAGGTGTTCGAGGGAAAGGGTAGCGCCATGGCGTCACACGCCCAGAAATCCACGTTGGCGCTGTGATCGAAACGCGCGGCGAACTGCCGCCGGTCGTAGATGAGTCCCACCCGCCGGCGCGGGTACCGGACCGTCTGACTCTCCAGCACCTCGGCCGCCAACCTCAGCATGGAGAAGTTGAGGTCGATGCCCAGCACCAGCTCATCGCCACGTTCCGCGAGCTCGAACGTCGATCGTCCGACCGAGCAGCCCACGTCGAGCACGGGACCTTCGAGCTTGTTCTCCGCCAGCGACACGCCGCGCTCGAGCACCTGTACCACGGCGCCGGGGCGGGGTCCCTCCCGGGACTCGCCAGGATCGAGCTCGCCGTAGTGGTCCCACGCATAGTTGCTGAGCTGCTGGCGCGTGGCGTCCAGCGTGGAGCCCGGTCCACAGCACTCGCCCAGCATGCTCTCCACCTCGTTGGAGAGATCGCTCCGAGCGAGGAGGTGGAAGATGCTGTCGGCGACGTAGGCCCGGGGGTCGGGCGCCAGGATGGGGATGCCGTCGAGGATCGGATACTCGTAGAGGCACGCGTCATTGGGGCATTGCAGCACGCCCTCGATGATGCGCTCGCCATCCCGGCGGATCTCGAGCCCGAGCTTCAGGGGAAAATCTTCCTGGAGCCGGCTCTTGCAGACGGGGCAGACCGGATGGAGGGCCTCGAAGTGGCGCAGCTTCACGGGGGCTAGTCCCCGATCTTCACCGTGGAGCTGCAAGGCAAGACGATCTTTCCGGTCGGCGACGGCACGCCCGCCGGCGGAACCAGCACACAGGATGTGTGTGAAGTGAGGTCTCCTTCCCGCGCCGCTCCGAGCATGTTGATCTTCACGCTCATGGAGGCCTTGGAGATCATGCCGGGACCACCGGGGACGCAGGGCGGAAGCATGCAGGGCTTGGACATGTCGCTCTGGCGGGCGGCCGCCTTCTTGTCGATCTTCACGTTCGGCGAGCACGGCGGAATGATGTCCAGCGGCAGGGCGGGATGTGGCGCCGGGGTCGGCGTCGGCGCCGCCGGATGAATCGGCGCATGGCAATGCGGGGCGTCTTGTTTCATCTTGTCGCCGGCGCGGGCGGCGGGTTTTCCTGGCATTGTCCTGCTCCCTTAAACGGTCGAGCCGGGTTGAGAAGAAATGGAGTCGCGTGCCCGTCTCGTCGCCCATCTTTATATCGGTTACGGTATGCCAGGTCTACGATCGCCCCGGCGCAAGACCTTCCCGGTCAAGCCTGCGGCAGGCTCTCCGCCGAGACCGCTTGGCGGATAGGAGGAGTCGGACATTGGCCGAACCGTTGCCCTGGAGACCGCGACGAAGGTCTGCGGAGGAGATCCGGAAGGCGATCGACCCGCCGGTCACGGATCGTGCCCCGCACGTGGTGCTCGACGAGGTCACTGTGGAGCGCTTGCTGGTCCAGGACTTCCGCCCCATCGTGAACAGCCTCGAATGGGCGCTGTCGGCGTGCTGCTGGACCACGCAGGCGTTGAATCCGTTCGTCACGGACGCCGTTCCGTACGTGGTCAACAACAGTGGCTGGGCCGCCGCAAACGCCGCCACCGTGCTCTTCGCCAACTGTCGTGAGTCGGGGAAGCTGGACCAGACCATCCGCGTCCTCGAGCTCGGTGCCGGTCTAGGGCTCTTCGCCAAACAGTTTCTCGACACCTTCCGAGCGCTCTGTATCGAGCATGGACGGGACTATTACGAGCGACTCGTCTACCACGTCACCGACTTCTCCGAGAAGACGGTCGCACGGTGGCGTGACGACCAGGTCTTTGTGGACCACGGCGATCACGTGGTCCTTGCACGCTGCGATGCCATGACGCCGGCGGGCCTGACGGACCTCGACGGGCGATCGCTCCGCCTCTCGCGGGTCCAGGCGGTGTTCGCCAATTACCTGCTCGACTCCCTGCCGGTCGCGGTGGTCCGGCAACACGACGGCGCGCACGAGCAGCTCTGCGTACGCACCCATCTTGGCGCGCACAACGAAAACGAGGTCGAGCGTCAAGCGGGACTGACTTACCAAGAAATCGTCGAGCTGGCTCGCAGTGATCGGTTCGACGATCGGGCGCGCCTGCTGCCCGTGCTTTCCTACTTCGAATTCGAGGCGGCCTTCCGCCCGGATGGTGCCGCATCCCTGCCCTATCTCCAGGAAGCCATCGCCGCGGGCGCCGGCCGTCGTTACCTGGTGCTGAGCTACGGTGCCATCGAGTGCCTTGATGCCTGCCTTGCCCTCCTGCACCCGCAGGGCTTCACGATGGTCAGCGACTTCGGGCCGACGAGCCCCGAGGTCGTGGACGAGGTCGCCTACGTGGGCCGGTTCGGCTCGACGGTCGCGGTGTCGGTCAACTTTCCCCTGTTGGAGCATCACCTTGCGGCGCACGGGGTGAGGATCCTCAAGCCCAAAGGCGACACCGAGAGATCCATACATACTCGCTTGATCACCGCCGCCGCCGGTTCGGAAACCGCCGCTGCGTTCATGGAGCAGTACGGCACGGATGCCCCCATGGAGGCCGACCGACTGGCGGCTGACGCCATCGAGCACATCAACGCGGGACGGTTCGATGACGCGCTGGAGTGCTTCAAGACGGCGCTCCGCCATTGCCCCAACGACTGGCATCTCCTGGGGCAGGCGGCGCAGTTCCTCACCCAACAGCTACTCCGCCATCGCGAGGCGCTCGAGTTGGGTCAGGCCGCCCTGGCCATCAACCCGTGGTACAGCGCCTTCCTGTGGAACACGGCGGGCAACAGCCTCTTCTGCCTGGGGGAACACGACCAGGCGCATCAGGCCTATCTACGGGCGAGGGCGATCGATCCGGACGATCCCCAGACGAACCTGAACCTCGCCTACACCTTCGCCCAGTCCGGCAGCTACCGCGAGGCGTTGAACGCGGTCGCCCGCGGCCTGGCCGAGGATCCCGACGGCCGCTTCACGTCCGCCCTGTTCGCCAAGCAAAGGCAGATCGTCGACGCCCTGGCCAGCCGGCAATCGGCCGAGCAGCAACGACTGGATCAGCGACACAAGGTGTACAGCGCGGGACGATGACCTCGGGCCGAGCCGGCCGGGGTCACGCCGACGGGTGCGCGCCCCCGTGCTCCGGGCACGAATCGCTGGGCGCAGGCTCGGGCAACTCCGAAACCTCGGCCATGGCAAGCTGGGTGTCACCCTCCCCCTCGTCGTGATAACCCCGGCGGTCCAGGCAATTGAGATTCACGTAGTCGCCGTCGATGTAGGTCTGTCCACCGGACTTCAGGCGGATCTCCGCATTACTCCGGACCTCGACGTCGCCGGCCGTACGGAGCTGCACGCCATGGGTGGCGTTGACCTCGAACTGGCGGCAGTTCACCGCGACGGTATCACTGGAGTCGATCTCCAGCCGCGCGCCGCGGAGCCTCAGAATCGGGCCCTGCTCGGTCAAGACGATGCGGACCTCGACCTCGCCACCGGACGATCGAATCTCGATCTCCTCTTCGTGGTCGTGGGCCTTGACCACCACCGTCCTGCCCGAGGGGAGGAGGCTGCGGCTGTCCCGGACCGCGGGAACCGCCGGCACATCCTCGGCGAAATCGGTCTGCTCGGGGTCCATTCCACACTTCCTTTACGAGAACACCGCGGCCATGGATGTGCTCAATGCACACCGCACGGTTGGACGAGGTCACCGTACGTTTGACCCTGCGCAGGGTCAACTGCGAGGTCGTCGACACGGCTCGAGTCCCGTACGTCAACCGGGCCCATATCCCGGGAGTGCAGGAACACCGCCCAGGGTCACACCCACGATCGCCCACCGATCGTCCTGCCGGGAAAAGCTGAAAACCGCCGCCACGCTACCCGCTTGCGACTCGAGCACGCCCGTCACGGCCGCGGTATCTCCCATCTGCTCGTAATCACGGATCCCGGCGATATGGGCCTGTCGCAGATAGGGATTGCTCGACAGCGCCTCCTGGAATTGTTGGAGAGATACGCCCGCCTGGTAGGCGGCGCTCATGCGTTCGAAGGCCGCCTCGTACCGCGTCGCTTTGACCTCCCCGACAAATCCCTCCACGGCTTGCTGGAGAGCGAGCCTGTACTCCGCCGAGTGGGGCAACCGGTGCCTCCCGATCAGCCGGTTGACGACGAACAGGAAGAGGACGGCCATCGCGGCGATGCCGACCACGGCCATGGCCACCTGGTATCGTTCCTTCAAATCGGGCTCCTCGCAGCGAATAGTCAGGGCCGCGGCGGCGTCCACGATTCCGCCACGGCGAGGTGGGGATCGGTCCTCTCGACCTTGTCGAGGTTGGCGCCCTGCCAGTTCGCGTCGCGGTCCTCCACACAGTGCAAGATGGACCCCATGAGGTTGGCGCCGGAGAGGTCGGCACCGGTCAAGACGGCGTGCGAGAGATCCGCGTACGAGATGTCGGCCTGCATCATCCGGGCGCCGGTGCAGACGGACCCGTTGAAAGACGTCTGGTCGAGCCGAGCAGTGGCGAGGTTGGCCCCCTTCAAATCGGCCTTGTCGAACAGGCAATGCTGCAGCTCCGCGCCCTGTAGATCGGCGCCCGCCAGATTGGCTTCCACGAAGCTCGCAAAACCGCAAACCGCTTTCTTCATCGAACAATTCGACAGATCGGCCTTGACAAAGGTCGCCGCGCTACAACGGGCCCCGTCCAGCCGACTCCCTTGAAGGTCGGCCTCGGCCAGGCTCGATCCACGCAGGTCGAGCCCGGCGAGATCCATCCCCCGGAGACTGGATTGCTTGAAGTCGCACCCTCGGAACGCAGCGCCGGCGATCTCCGCTGCCGTCAGGTCCAGACCGACCAGGGCACTCTCGGTGATGATCAGATCACGTAGGTCTGCGCGTTCCATGCGACAGCCGGTCAGGTCGCAGCGCTCGAACGCCTCCGCTCCCGTGAACACCGCGCCGCTCAGGTCCGCCCCGACAAATTTGGTTCCGCTGAGGCGTGTCCGGCTGAGGTCCGCGTCCGTGAGGCAGGCGTTGGAGAAATCCGTCTCGCTCAGGTTGCACCCCGCGAAACGCACTTTCGCCAGCCGCTGGCCCGACAGGTCGGCGCCGCTCAGGTCGAGACCGCCGAAATCGGTATTGCCAAAGCTGCACGCCGGAAACTTCAAACCGGTGAGTGCACTGCCGCCCAGCCGCACGCCATCGAGGTCCGATGCGGAAAACTCCGTGGCGGTCAGATCACACCCCGAGAGGTCGGCACCGGCAAGGTTCGATTTTTCGAAGGTCGCGTCTTCGAGTCGCGCCTGATTGAGGGAGGTGCCGGCGAGATCCGACTCCAGGAACGTCGCACCCGACAGGTCGTACCCGCCCCAGTCCAGGCCGCTGAGGTTGCATCGCTCGAACACGCAGCCCGCCAGCCGGCCTGCGAACCCCGCCACCGTCGTCAGGTCGACGTCGACAAAGGTGACGCCGCCCAACGCGGCGTCGCCGAGGTCCACGCCATCGAGCCGCGACGATTGGAAGTGGGCCTTCTCCAGATCTACCGATGCAAGGTTCGCGGAGCTCAGGTCGGTCGCCACGAACTGCGCGCCGCCGAGCCGGCTTCCGCTCAGCTCGGCGTGGACGAGAGAACAGACGTCGAACGTGGCGTCGTCGAAATCGACGTCGACGAGACGTGCCCGGTCCAGGTTCACCCCCACGAGCTCGGCGATGGTCAGGGTGCAACCGCTCAGGTTCGCCCCCGCCAGGCTGCAACGTCCGGGGCCGAAATCGTCGGGGCCCAACCCGAGGTCCGGCGCCTCCGGATCGATCTCGGAAGGGTCCTTTATGAGCACGTCCTCGGCCGAGAGCTCGACGCCCGACAGGTCCGCCCGACTGAGGTCCGCCCCGTCGAAGACCGAGTTGGCCACCGTGGCACCGGTGAGATCCGCACCGGCGAGATTCGCGTCGCTCAGATCGACGCCGTTCAGGTTGGCCACGGCGAGCACCGCGCCTGCGAGATTCGCGCCGCGCAGGTCGGTCTTGTGCAGGTTGGCCGCTTCGAGCACCGCGCCGCGCAGGTTGGCACCCCTGAGGTCCAGCTCCCCAAGGTTGGCTCCGGCCAGAGGCTCGCCGGCCGCAACCTTGGCTCGCACCTCCTCGGCGGACAGCGTCTTGCCGAAGTTCTGATACTTGATTTCCGCTTCGCTCGCCATGAGGGTCAGGCCGGATGAAGCTTGGTCTTCTTGAGGTTGGTTCCTTCGGTGCGCGTGCGTTCGATGACGGCGTCACTGAAATCCACGCCATACATGTTCGAGCCGCTGAGATCCGCGTCCGTCAGATCCGCGTACGCCATGATGCCGTTGAACAGGTTCATCTGCACCAGTCGGGCGCCGCGCAGGCGGGCCTTGCGGAAGCAGCCCAGCTTGACGTCCGCCGCCGAGAGGTCGGCCCCTTCCAGGGACGCCTTGGTGAAATCCGCCCCCTGCATGTCGGCGTAGGAGAAATCGGCCCCGGTGAGGACCGCCTGATCCCAGCCGGACTGGTGCGCCGTCACACGCCGGAACACCCCGTCGGTGAAATCGGCCTGCCGCCAGGCCTGGGCGCCGGTGAGGTCCGCGCCTTCCATGTTGACCTGCGTGGCGACGACCGCGTCCATGGTCGCCTTCCGGAGGTTGGCACCGGCGAAGTCGACCCCGACCAGCACCGCCTGCGAGAAGTTCGCGGACTCGAGGACGCACTCTTGGAAGCTGGCCCCGGTGAGATCCGTCCCGGAAAAATCGACGTTTGCCGCCGTGGCCTGATCGAGCTTGGCACGGGTCATGGAGGCGGCGCTGAGCGTCGCTCCGTCGAGCCGGCCGGCGGTAAGGTCCGCCCCGTCGAGTTTGACCCCTGGGGCTTCGACCTCCTCCAGACACGCGCCGCTCAAGTCGGCGCCGGTGAGGTCGGCCCCCGCCAATTGAGCATTGGTAAGGTCGGCCTCCGACAGGTCGACACCCACCAGGTTCGCCCCCGAGAGGTTTGCCTCGGCCAGCTTCGCCTCCTTGAGCACAGCGTGGGTGAAGATCGCCTTGGAGAAATCGACCCCCATCATCTCCAGACCGGAGAGGTCGAGGCCGCTCAGGTCCTCTCCCTCGAAGGTCTCGCCAAGGGTGACCCGCTCCTCCACGAGCTCCCGCGTCAGCGGAGGCAGCGGCTCTGCCTCCGGCTCTTCCACCGCCCAGTCGAGATCTTCCTCGGCAACGCCCAGCTCCTTCAGCTTCTCGATCAGACCCTTCTCATCCTCCGGGGTCATCAGCAGCGGCTTGCTCGGGTCGAGACCCGCCTCCTTAATCCGCGCCTGCATCTGCGCCTCCTCCCGGGCCAGCACCCCCTTGAGGAGCGCCGCGTCCTTGGGGTCCATCTCCGCGAGGAGCGCCTCGAGCTCCTCGTCGTCCTCGACCGCGACCTCGCTATCGGCCTCAGGGGGGGGCGGTTCCTCCGCCTGACCCGGCTCGATCGGATCGCCCATCTCGTCCGTTTCCGGCGCCGGCTCGGGCAACGAGGCGAGGAAAACCGCCTGGCACTCGGCGACGGATTGGCTCGCCTCGCCCACGGGCTCGGAGAGGATGAACAGGTGCTGCACCTCCTCGTACTCGTCGGAGAGCACCTCGACCGTGCCGCGCCACACCAGGACCAGCTTCCCCGCCTCGCCATCCACCCACAGGGTATCGAGGCGCATGGGGACTTCCCGGAAGCGCTCCGCGCCGTCCGGACCCTCCCCCGGTGACGGGGGCCGCTCGCCGGCGACGGCCTCCTGCCGCGATTCGTTCAGGAAAGACCGCACCCGCAGCCCGGGCAAACGACCGTGAAACTTGGCGTGCTCGGGGTGGATGTTCTCCAGGAAGATCTCCTCGTCGCCGCGGAGGTAGCCCTCCACCCGCATCTCCGGCGGCGCGGCATTGAAGACCGCCCAGTCCATGTCCTCGGGGAACCACGGCGCCCGGGTCTTGAACCACTGCTCGCCGTAGGTGCCGATCTGGGATGTGCGCGGCTGCCAGGTCCGCGCCAGCGGCCCGAAGCCGGCGGGCTGCGGGCGGCTCTTGGGGGAAGCCACCGCCTCCGCCGGATCCTCCACGTTGGGAAGATGTTGTGGCTGGTCCTTGGCACCGTCCGCGATGAAACCCTTGCCGACGGGATTCGCCGCGAACCCTTCTCCACCGAAGCTGTTCTCGTAGCGCAGCGCCATCTCCGTGAAGGGCTGCGGATCGGAAAATGCGGTACGCAACAGCCGGTGCTGCCACTGGCGCTCCCCGACCACCATCAGCGCCCGCGACTTCTCGCCGACCGCGAAGGTCGCCCGGCAGACCGGGCGCGGCTGCCCGCCCGGGGCGTGGCAGGTGCCGACCAGCAGCAGGTCCGCCTGCGGCTTGAAGTGGCCGAGATCCGACTCGTAGTACGGGCTACCTGTCCCCTCCTCGTCGTCCGGATAGGGGAGGTCACCGGTGATGGGGAGCTGCTCATCCGCGATCCCCGCCGGTGCCTCCGGCACGAGGTCGAAGGTCCCCTTCACGATCACGGTCAGGGAGTGCTTGGGATAGCTCAGCCGCCCCACGAGCGGAGCGAACTGGAACGGGGTCTGGTTGACGGCTTCCAATGGGGGAATCCGATCGCTATCCGGAGAAGTCTTCCGGCAATGCCTTGGGGCTTAGTAGATTGTTCTGCAATCACGGCCGCGTTCAACGCGGGTTCCGTCGGTCGGCTCACGCGCAGCGGAGCCGACGCCAGCCATTGTCGGATCCGCCGCTGCGCGGCTTGATCCGACCTACCCTCTGCAAGGCAATGTTCGCGGCTCTAACGGCGACAGCCGCCGCCACGATCAATACCCCTCCGACCAGTTGCCGTCCTTACTCTTGATCTTGTTCTTTTCCACGATGACCTCGGGGGCGTCCAGCACAAGCTTCTCGGTCGCCTTGAGCACGATGGTTTTTGCCACGACCTGAACGGGTCCCTCCCGCGTTGTTAGCTTGATGAGCTTGTTGCCCATTTTCTCCGAGGCCAGGAAAACGGCGGTCACCTTGTTGGCACCCTGCGCGCCTCCCTGACCCCTGAGCATCACTCCGTCCTCGTCCAAGGTGATCGAGCCATGGCGTATGGCCATCTTCTCCTTGGCCTTCTTCTCCTTGTCCTTCTTCTTGCGCCAGAGCTTGTAGATACCGTAGGCAACGCCGCCCGCGGCCGTCCCCGCGAGGATGGTGCCGCCCACGCCGTATCCCCAGCCCTTCAACTGATCGCTATCCGCGAGATAGTTGGCCGAGGCATGGTTCGGATCCTGGCTCTGCTTGTCCCTGGCTGCGTCGTTTGTGTGCCCCACCAGGACCGCCGTCCCCGCGGCGGCAACCCCGAGCCCGACCGCGGTGAGACCCAGCGCCTTCATTGTGTTCACGATGTGGCGATCGACGTCCGACTCCGGCCCATCGGTCTCGTAGCGCAGCGAAAGCGCCTTGGAGTCTCCCTCGAAAATCGTCTGATTGTTGCTTCCACCGACGATCTTCACCGTTTTGTTCGCGTCGAGGGTGATGTTCTTGTTCACACTCTTGGTGAAGTTGTTGCTCCCGGCGGTGATCTCCGGACCCATGAAAAAGGAATACTTCCCACCGACGCCGACAGAGAAGCTTCCGGCCACGGAGAGGTCCATCTTGACACCGATGGTGATGCCGAAGGACCCGCCCACCCACAGGTTCCCCGCGAATCCCCCGAAGGTGCTCGTGGTGAGACCGAACATCAGGAGGTGCTTGGAGCCGTACTGGATGCCTACGGAGTCGCCGTATCTCGTATCCATGGTGGCGCCGACGGTGTAGTTGTCCCAGTCGCTCCAGGTGTAGTTCTTGACGCTCTTGCCGAGCATGAGCCCCGAGGAGTGGTGGGGGCTAAAGAGATGGATGTGCTCGTCGCCCGGCGTCGCATCGAAGATCATCTGGTTGCCGTAGTCGTCTCGGATGACGCTTTTGAGCTTGTTTTCCGGCAGGGCGAGGTAGGGCATGTTGTCGGCGTTGTAGACGCGGCCGGTGATGATCGGGCGATCCGGATCGCCTTCGAGGAAGTCGACGATCACCTCCTGGCCGATGTGGGGAAGGAACATCCCTCCCCAGCCCTGGCCGGCCCAGTTCTGCGAGACCCGCACCCAGCAGGAAGACCGCTCGTCCCGCTGTCCCAGTCGGTCCCAGTGGAACTGGACCTTGACCCGCCCATACTCGTCGGGCCACGCCTTCTCTCCGGCGGGACCGACGACGGTCGCCGTCTGACTGCCGGCGATGATCGGTCGCGGGGTCACTCGGGGTGGTCGGAAGGGACGGCCCGCCGGGATGCACTCCAGCTCGTTCTCGTAGAGAGGTCCTTCCGCATCCGGGGCCGCGGCACCACCGGACTCCTGGACGAGGACCTGGGGCTGGGAACCGCGATGTGTCGCCGCCGTGATGAGGTATCGCCCGTTGAACGAGGAGCGCTCGTGACCATCGAAAAGGAAGGTGTACCCGCACACCAGGCGCCGACAGTCGCTGCGACCGAAGGCGACCTCGGTCGCCGCCTGTTCCTCCGCGAGGCGGACTTTTGCGAGCCCGGCTCCCCGTTCGATTTCCTGAAAACCACCGGGGTAGTCGTAGGCCTCGAGCTCGGGATGAACCGCGGCCTCCGCCTCCGCCGCCAGGGTCAATGACGAGCGGGTGAAGTCGTAGTCCCGGGTGGCCACGGCACCGGTGCGGATCTCGCGGGTGAAGCGAAAACTAGACAGGAACTCTTCGCTGGTGACGCCGTAGCCGGTCTCCGCCAGGCGGACGGTTTCGGGCTCGACGATGGCCGGATGGGCATCCGTGTGGTCCGCCATCACCAGGACGTGCCCCGCCGCGCTGTGCTCGAAGAAGAAGAAGATGCCCTCTTCCTCCAGGAGTCGCGCTGCGAACTCCATGTCCGATTCGCGGTACTGCACGCAATAGTCGCGGGGGGCGTAGTCGCCGCGCAGGGCGAAACGATAGGCGTCGCTGGGCACGCTGGCGCGCTCGAACACCTGCCTGATGATGTCGGGCACCGACAGATTCTGGAAGATGCAACAATTCTTTCGTTGGGTCAGGAGCCACACCGCAGGCACCAGCTCGGCACGGTAGCGGGTGAAGTCAGTGCCGCGGCCGGCCTGCTCGAACCGGCAGACGATGGCACTGACATGGCGCGGCGCCGGATCGCCCTGGATGGTCACGAGGGCGGGTTGCCCGATGACCTCGTCGAAATCGATCCAGGCGTCCCGGGAGACCAGATCGAGAGAGAAGTGGAAAAGCCGGGAGACCGTCTCGCGCCCCTCGAACTGGACGACCTCGAGCGTGGTCTCATCGAGGGTGCCCACACGGAAGGTGATGTCCGCACTGGCGCCCAGATTGCGTACAACGGCCATGATCTACTCCTGGCGGATTTTCTGCACCGCTGCGCCTTAGCGCCTTTGCGTTGAAATCAGCCTCATCGCAATCACCCCACGTCGCTGAACTGCAGGACGAACTCGCCACTTTCGCCCATCTCCAGATCCAGGCGGCTGGGCAGCGGGCCGGCACTCATGCGCTGCAGGATCTCGGTGGAGATCTGCGGCAAGAGCGTGCCCTGGAGAATATGGTCGATGTTGCGTGCCCCGCTCTCGACCTCGGTGCAGCGCGCCGCGATCTGCTCCACCACCGCGTCCGAGTAGTGAAAGGCCATGCGGTGGCTGTCATGCAGCCGGCGCACCACCTTCTTCATCTTCAGCCGCGCGATGTCGCCGAGGACATCCGGACCCAGCGGATAGAACGGGACGATCATCATTCGCCCCAGGAGCGCCGGCTTGAAGTGGGCGGAGAGGATCGGGCGGATGGCCGTGGCCAGCTCCTCGGCACTGGGCCGTTCGCCGCCCTCGCACAGGGCCATGATCTCATCCGTGGCAAGGTTGCTGGTGAGGAAGATGCAGGTGTTCTTGAAGTCGATCTGGCGGCCTTCCCCGTCGCTGAGCACCCCCTTGTCAAAGACCTGGTAGAACAGGTTCAACACCTCGGGGTCGGCCTTCTCCACCTCGTCCAGCAGCACCACCGAGTAGGGGCGCTGGCGCACCGCCTCGGTGAGCACCCCGCCCTCGCCGTAACCGACATAGCCCGGGGGCGAGCCGATCAGCTTGCTCACCGTGTGCTTCTCCTGGAACTCGCTCATGGCGATCGTGGTCATGAACTGCTCGCCGCCGAACAGCAGGTCGGCGACCCCGAGGGCACACTCGGTCTTGCCCACGCCCGAGGTGCCAACAAAGAGGAAGATGCCGATCGGCTTGCCGGGGTCCTGGACGCCGGCCTTGGCCGCCTTGATCCCCTGGGAGACCGCGGCCACCGCCTGATCCTGCCCCTTGATGCGCTCTTTCAGGCGCCGGTCGAAGTCGAGCACCGCCGTCGCCTCGTCCTTCACCATGTTGCCCACCGGCACGCCGGTCCAGTCGGCGACCACCTGGGCGACGGTCTCGCCGGTCACCTCCGTGGGGATGAGGGGCGCCGCTCCCTGGATCTCCGCCAGGGCCGTTGCCGCGGCCGTCAGGTCGGCGCGCAGCTCGTCCAGCGACACGGCCTCACCCTCAGTGTCGCCGGCCGCCTCCTCGGCGCTCTCGCCCGCGGCCGCCGGCGGCACCTTGCCGGCCTCCGCCAGGCTGACCCGCTTGCGCAGGCCCAGTACCTTGGCGACGGCCTCCCTCTCCGCCTGCCACCGCTCGCGCAAGGTGTCGTGCTTCTCCCGCGCCTCCGCGAGCAATCCGACTAGCTCCTGTAGTCGCTCCCGATCGACCCCGAAGCCACGATCCGCATCGCGTTGCAGGGCGACCTCCTCCCGGCCCAGGGTCTCGACCCGCCGCTGCAGGTCCTCCAGGAGGCCGGGCTTGGCGCTGATGGCGATCTTCACCCGCGCCGCCGCCGTGTCGAGGAGGTCGACCCCCTTGTCCGGATGCTGGCGGCCGCTGATGTAGCGGCTGCCGAGGGAGGCACACGCGGCGACCGCCGAGTCGGCGATGTGCACCCCGTGGGCCTGCTCGTAGCGCTCACGCAGGCCGCGCAGCATGCCGGTCGCCCCGTCCGAGTCGGGCTCGTCCACCTTCACGGGCTGGAAGCGCCGCGCGAGGGCCGGATCCTTCTCGAAGTACTTCTTGTATTCCGACCAAGTCGTTGCCGCTACGGTGCGCAGCTCACCGCGGGCCAGGGCCGGCTTGAGCAGGTTGGCGGCGTCGCCGCCACCGGCAGGGCCGCCGGCCCCGATCAGGGTGTGGGCCTCGTCGATGAACAGGACGATCGGCTTGGGCGACGCCTTCACCTCATCGATCACCCCCCTGAGGCGGTTCTCAAACTCCCCCTTCACGCTGGCGCCCGCCTGGAGCAGCCCCATGTCGAGGCCCAGGAGGTCGACCCCCTGGAGGATCTCCGGCACGTCGCCGGCGACGATGCGCAGGGCGAGCCCTTCCACCAGGGCGGTCTTTCCGACGCCCGCCTCGCCGACGACGATCGGGTTGTTCTTGCGCCGCCGGCCGAGGATGTCGACCATTTGGCGGATCTCCCGGTCACGGCCGAAGATCGGATCGATCCGCCCGGCGCGCGCCTCGGCGGTGAAGTCGGTGGTGAAGCGGCCGAGGGCGGTGTCACCGCGTGGTCCCGGCGCCCCCTCGGCCGCGGCCGGCCCGCGGCCCGGCGCGCGTACGTCCTCCACGGATCCCGAGACGATGGTCAGCAGGCCGCGGCGCAATTCGTCCTTGCCGATCTTGTCCAGGAGGTCGAGGTAGGCGCCGTTGCCGAACCGGCGGGGATTCGACACCAGACAGGAGAACAGGACGCCGGAGCGCACCTCGGCGAGCCCCAGCTCCACCGAGCCCACCAGCCACGCCTCCTGGATCCACTCCATGAGGGTGGGCGAGAAGACCGGCCGGCCGGTGTTGCCGCCCTTCAGATCCTCCACGGTCTCCTGCACGGCGCGCAGGAAGCCGGCCGGGTCGATGTCGAAGTGCGCGAGGATCTGCACCGCGTCGCCGTCCGTGTCCTCGGCGATCTTCACCAGCAGGTGCTCGACGGTCACCTCGTAGTGGCCCCGCGCCACACACAGCCCGGCCGCCCCCTCCATCGCCTTCGTGGTGCGCGCGTTGAGCCGCTGGAGCAGCGGCTTCAAGTCGACACTGATCATGGTTTATCCCTCCTCATGGGAGAACTACGGAGAGTTCTTTTTTGCCACAGATTACGCAGATTTTCACAGATTACTCTTAGGACAGGACATAGCGCTGAAAATCGAGGCTCGGAAGTCCGAAGTTGGGCAGCAGGCCCGTTTGGCTCCTGGTAGCGCGCAGGTAGTGGATGAGTTGTGCCTTGTGCGCCGCCACAAGATTCGACACTGCCTTCAACTCCAGGATGAGTGAATCGAAACAGACGAAGTCCGCTCGGTAAGAACCGCTAAGCTGTCGTCCCTTGTAGTAGACGTCGAGCGCCACTTCCCGTCGAAAGGGGATCCCACGTTCCTCAAGCTCCAGTGCCAGCGCTTCTTGGTAGACGTTCTCCAGGAACCCATGACCCAACACGCGGTGGACCTCCATCGCCGCACCGATGACCGCGTAGGTCTCCGGGTCTCGCTCATCGGCGCCCATGGCCGTCGCCCCACCTGAACCGTACGTGAACCCAATCTGCGAAAATCTGCGAAATCTGCGGCAAGAGATGATCTACGCCACGCGGGCGAGGCACACCACCGGGTCCTCGTCGCAGGTGCCGAGCCAGGTGGTCCAGCCCAGCCGCGGGGCGGGATCGGCGGCACCGAGGCGCAGGGTTGGGATCTCCGCGCGCTTGAGCTGGACGTGCACGTCGCAGGCGAGAGGATCGTGGAGGTAGAAGTGAATGAGGGCGAGGCAGGCGTGCAGCGCCTGGCCGCCGGGCAGCAACGCCTCGAACAGGGCGAACGACACCGGCCCGATCCAGATGGCGAACTTTCCCGCGCGGTCGAAGACGCGGCGACCGGCGACCGCCGTCTCACCGAGACGGGCCGTCGCGCTCCCCAGGCGGGCACGCTGCTCCGGCGCGATCACCACCCAGCGCGCCACACACTCCTCCACGCGTACCGCTACCCCCGCGAGCTCGTCGCTGAGCAGGCACTCCAGACCGCGCGCGGAGTGGCTTTCGCTCCCGAGTAACCCGGCGTAGTGCAGCAGATGCACCGGCTCCATGCCCACCGCCGCGCCGCACCCCTCCGTGGCCACGCCCACCAGACCGAGCAACAGGGGTGACAGGTCGTCACTTCCGCCCGTCCGGAAACGCAGGGCGTAACGGTACTTGAGCCATGCACGGTAAAGGAGCGAGAGGAGGCGGTGGTGGAAGATGTCGAGGAACTCCCGGCGCGTCGACTGCTCGTCCCGCCACAGGACCGCCTCGGTGAAGTACGCCGGGAGAGGCGAGTCCGCCCCGTAGAGGCCGAGGAACGATGTGGTGAGCTGCAGGCGTGGGCCGCTCGCGTCTGGACCACCGTCGATCTCGCGGATGTCCACCACGTCGCTGGCCGGGAAGGCGCAATCGGCCGCCGGACGCAGGCGGATTGCCTCACGCTGCGCCGGCCCCTTGCTACCGATCGGTGCCGCGTCGGGACGCGCGGCCTCCAGAAGGCGAAGGGCCTGAAAGAAGGGAAAACGCCGCGCCTCCGCCAGCAGGCGGCGCATCAGAGGAGAGTCTGTCGACCCAGGCGCGCCGGCCATCCGTAGACCTCCCCTTGCCGGACCCCACGGACCGTGAGCCGGGTGAAGGCGTTGACGGTGGAGAGGGTGGCGAACAGCTCGTTCAATACGCTGCCGAACAGGACCACGTCCCCCTCGCTGGTAAAACTCTCCTCGTCGAGCTCCACCGACACGTCGCTGCCACGCACCGGTGCACCGCGAAACAGCAGGTCGGTCGAGGTGACGTGCACGGCACGGATGCCATCGAGCCGGAGCTGGTTCGCCGCCGCCGCCTGGCGATCGACCCGTGCCTGGAAGTTGTATAGCGACAGGATGCCGCGCAGGACATCGGCGCTCATCATCGGCAGTCGGCTCAGGGCGAGGTGTGAGATCAGGCGCCAGTGTAATCCCTCGCCGAGGGGCGGCGGCACCGCCCCAGTCACCCGTGTGATGTTGGCGAAGGTGGCGTACTCGGGCGAAGTGCTGGTCGCCAGGTTGATGTCACCCACCCCGAGACTCGATGGCAGGCGGCGATTGGTGCAGGTCATCTCGATCCCGACGGTCTCGGTCGGCGGCAGGGCCGCCTCGCCGCTCCGCGAAACGAAGGTGATGTAGCTCTCGGTTCCCTGGCCGACCACCGAGTCCACGAGCCGGGTGTGATAGAAAAAGGCGTCGCGATCGCGCGCCGCCATCTCGTGAGAGAAGGCGTAGAACGGCTCATAGCGTCGCTCCTGGCTGGTCCCCTGCTCCCAGCCGAGCACCCGATCGATGGCATAGATCTCGTAGTGCGCCGGGTCCTTGCCCTCCGGCCGGATCCGGTAGGCGGTCCGGTCGTGCTCGACGCGCAAGGGGTCCGCGCGGTGCGGGAAGAGATTCACCACCGGTGTGCAGAACAGACGCAGGTTGTCGGCGGTCACCCGCGGCATCTCGCCCGCGGGGCGCCGGTACCGCAGGTGCACGACCCACTCCTCCGCATCGCCCAACTCGCTGGTTGCGAGATCCGTCAGGTCCACGGCAAGAAACTTTGCCGCCAAGGCAAAGTACTCCTGCACCAGGCGGTAGCCGGGAAACCCGTTAGGTGGGTACGGCAGGAGGGTCTCGTCGTCACTGAAGCCACACGGCCGCACCGCTTGCGCCGGTCGATCGCGGCGCTCCGTCACCTTGCCCGCGACGCGCGCCTCGATGGTGAGCCCGGTCACGAGTCGCGTGAAGAGTAGATAGAGGCCATACATCTGCCGTGGCTCGCCATGCAGGAGAAACCGCAGGCGCCGCACATCCAGCGCGGCCAGGCTCACCCCTTCGCGGGGACGGAGGGTCAAGACCAGCCGCGGGCTCTCGCCGGCCGGCTCCTCGATACGCGCCTCGCTGAGCTTGATGGGCCACATCTCCACAGCCGATGTGGTGCGAAACCGGCACGCGGTGCCATCGACCGGCACCGAGTGGATCTCGACTCCCCGCGCCACAACCTGGCGATCCCGCAGGGCCGCCGGCCGCGGCCGGAACTCGACCACGGACATGGCCGGAATCGGTCGCAGATAGTGGGGCCAGAGCAGCCCCATCAGGGTGTGGGTGATCTCCGGAAGCTCGTCATCCAGCTTTTGGCGAATGCGGCCGGTGAGAAAGGCAAATCCCTCCAGGAGGCGCTCCACGTCCGGGTCGGTGCCATGGGACGCGAGCATGTGCGCCACCTCGGGATGGGCGGCGGCAAACTCCTCGCCCATCTCCCGCAGGAAGGCCAGCTCATCCTGGTAGTACTTATTAAACATAATTTTTTCGCTGCGCGAAAAAATTATCCCCGGACGCTGATGCGGCCGGAAGGGGAGATCGTGGTCTCGAACCAGACGGCGGCCTGCTCGTCGGCGGTGACCAGCTCACCGGTGATCTCGAAGCGCAGGCGGAAGAAGTCGTCCTCGTCCACCGGGGTGACCCGCACCCGGCGCAGGCGCGGCTCGTAGCGCTCGACGGACTGGCGGATCGCCCGCTGCATCCGCCCCACCGCCTCGGGGAAGCTGTGCACCATGTCGGTGAAGTCGGGGATGCCGTAGTCATCCAATGTGAGGCAGTTACCCTGGCGGGTGTTGAGCATCCGCTGCAAGTGCACCAGGACCGAGTCCGCCAGGTCCTCGGTGGACTGCTCCACGCGCCGCGGCGCGTTGGGCCGTGGGTCGTCGAGACGGTCGAGGAGGCTCCGTTCCCGTGCCATGTCGCGCCATCGCCAGGGAACCGTGGCGGCCCCGCAAACGGGCCGCCACGGTTCCACCGGCTTACTTCGGGGCGATCCAGCTATCAGACGATGAAATGCCGTCGACCTCCCAGGTCCAGGTGATCTCCTTATAGGTGCAGGAGACCTCCTCCATGTGGCCGTACGCCTCGGTCGGAACGTCCAGGGCGTTGGGCATGAAGGGGCGAATCGAGACGATGATCGCGTCCGCCAGGGTGGTGGTGAAGTAGTGTTCCTCGGTCCCCGTGGGGTCGATGCGGTACCACTTGAGGGTCACGTCCTTCATGTGCTCACCGGTACACAGGGCCTGATACAGCAGGGGGCTCGCCTTGTCCTGAAACTTGACGAACCTGAACGGCTCGTGGATGCGCTTGCCGCTGGCGAGGCCGGTCTGGGGATCGCGCGGGATCCGCACCTCGTGGTTGAAGCCCTCGATGAGAATCGTGTCCTCGCGGCCGGCCATGTCGCAGGAGCCCGCGATGGCTCCCTGATTTTCGCCGGTTAACGTAAGGTGGCATGGCATTGGCATGGTGTGTCCTCCTGTCAGGTGCTGCCCGGTTTGCCATCCGCGGCAGCGGTGGATGAGTGTTCTGCCCTCTCTTCAGCAGGCGCCGTGCCAGCGCCGCCGGACGGCAGAAATCTTCATAAGCATTTAAAAATAAAAAGATATTTTGCTCATCCCTCCGCCGGAGACCGCACTGGTCCCCCGGCATTGGTCCGGTTTCCGCAGCCCCCTCTTCCAGCTTCCGGACAGGGCCTTACTTGTCGAGCTTGCCCACCAGCGACAGGGTGAAGAACGCCCCCATGTACTTGAAGTGGGGTCGCACCTTCATGTCGACCTTGTACCAGCCGGGATCGCCTTCCACGTCTGACACCGTGATCTGGGCCTGGCGCAGGGGGCGCCGGCCGCGCGTACGGGGGTCGACGACGTCCTGATCGGAGACGTATTGCCGGATCCAGGTGTTGAGCTCCCGCTCCAAGTCGCCGCGCTCCTTGAACGAGCCAAGCTGCTCGCGCTGGAGCACCTTGATGTAGTGCGCCAGGCGGTTGGTGATCATGGTGTACGGGAGCTGGGTGCCGAGCTTGTAGTTCGCCTCCGCCTCCTTGCCCTCCTTGCTGGTGCCGAAGAACTTCGCCTTCTGGCAGGAGTTGGCGGAGAAGAAGCAGGCGTTGTCGCTGCCCTTGCGCATCGCCAGGGCGATGAACCCCTCCTCCGCCAGCTCGAACTCGCGGCGCTCGGAGATCAGCACCTCGGTCGGGATCTTGGTCTGGATCTCTCCCATCGCCTGGTACTGGTGGAGGGGCAGATCGTCGACCGTGCCGCCGCTCTGCGGGCCGATGATGTTGGGGCACCAGCGGTACTTGGCGAAGCTGTCCGCCAGGCGAGTAGCGAAGGCGAAGGAGGCGTTACCCCACAGGTAGTTCTTGTGATCGTCCGTGACCGTCTCGTTGTAGGTGAACGCCTTGACCGGGTTGTTCTCCTCGTCGTAGGGCAGGCGTAGCAGGAAGCGCGGCACGGTGAGGGCCAGGTAGCGCGCGTCCTCCGACTCCCGGAAGCTATTCCACTTGGCGTATTGCGGCCCCTCGAAGATCGCGTGCAGGTCCTTCAGGTTGGGCATCTTGAGGAAGTCGTCCTCGCCGAAGAATTTGGGTCCCGCGGACGCGACGAAGGGGGTATGGGCCATGGCCCCGACCGCCGCGACGTTCTGCATCAGGGCGATGTCCGGCGACGAGGAGCTGAACTCGTAGTTGGCGATCATCGCCCCGACCGGCTCGCCGCCGAACTGGCCGTATTCAGCGGTATAGATCTGCTTGTAGAGCCCCGACTTGGTGATCTCCGGCGCATCCTCGAAGTCGGCCAGGAGGTCTTCCTTGGAGACGCTGAGGATCTGCATCTTGATGTTCTCGCGAAAGTTGGTGCGGTCGATCGCGAACTTCAGGCCACGCCAGGCGCTCTCCAGCTTCTGCACGTCCGAGTGATGCAGGATCGCGTCCACCTGGGAGGAGAGCTTCTTGTCGATCTCCGCGATCATCTGGTTCACCACCGACTGGTGGACCTTCTCCCCCGCGTGGGCCGGGGTGACCAGCTCCGCGATGAACTTGCTCACCCCCTGCTTGGCGAGGGTGTACCCCTCATCCGCCGGCGAAAGCTTGGTTTCGCTGAGGATTTGATCGAGCAGGCTGCCTTCGGCCGCCTCTGCCGCTGCCGGTGCGCCTGCGGCTTCTTTTTGTTCTTCCGCCATAATCGGGTCTCCTTACGTCGGCGGGCATGGCGCCGCCGCACGGCAATGGTCGCTACGCCGGGTGCGCGGGACTACGCCTTCTCCTCCGCCGCCCCCCCCAGCTCCTTGAGGAGCTCGGCGCGCTTGGTGTCGTCGGCGAGGACGCTCTCGATCTTCTTACGGAACGCCGGCAGGTTGCCGAGCGGCCCCTTGAGCGCGGTGAGGGCGTTGCGGAGCTGCAGGAGCTGATCCAGCTCCGGCACCTGCCTGGCGACGTTCTCCGGGCTGAAGTCCGCCAGGGTGTTGAACTTGACGTGGACGGCCATCTGTGCCCCCTCCTCCCCGGACAGGCGGTCGTCGACGTTGGCGTCCAGCTCCAGCTTCTGGCTGCGCATGACGTCGTTGAAGTTGTCCTTGTCGACCTGGATCGCCTTGCGCTCCTCCAGGGGCGTGTCGTCGGTGCGCAGGGTGTAGTCGCCGATCATCATGAACTTGAGGGGCAGCTCCACCTCTTCCTGGGCACCCCCGGTGGCCGGCTTGTAGGTGATGTTGACCCGCTCCTTGGGAGCGACGGAGCCTTCTTTCGCCATAGCGTTCTCCTGGTATGTGATGGGCAACCGAGCTGCGTACGGTACTTCATCAGGATCCTAATCAAGATCCTTCTATTTGACTCCATCCAGATCGAGGGCGGCAACCGGATCGAGCTGACACAGGCGCTGCCGTAGCTCCTCCAGCCGCTGCACCTGCTCCGGGGTCGGCCGGCCACCGCTACCCTTACGCGCGTCGAGCAGGGCGGTCAACGCGGCGAGGGCGAGGGCCGGCTCCCACGCGGCGAGGTCACGCGCCACGCCCTCGCGGTCGAGGTCCTCCAGCAGGGGCAGGGCGATGTCGCCACGTCCCGCACCCTGACAGAGGCGGGCCGTGGCGAGGCGCCACTGGAACCGCTCCCGGCCACTGGCCGCACTGCGCGCCCCGACCTGCAACAGGGCCACCCCGCCCTTCAGGTCCCCACCGGCCGCTTGCTTGCGGGCCTCACGCGCGCCCGCTTCCCATGCCGGTGTCTCGCCTTCCCCCCCGCCCGCCTGGGCCTCGCCGCCGCTCCCTAGCACCTCGCTCTCCAGCCATACGCGGGTCTCGCCGTCGGCCGCCGGGGTGCCGTCGCGGAAGGTGAGCCGGTCGACCCCGGCCAGGCGGGTGACGAACAGGTGTAGCTCCGCCACTACCCCGTCCGCGGCCGCCGCGTAGGCCGGCCCGAGGCCGCGCAACCCCTGCACGGCCCAGCGCTGCGGGTCGAGCCACAGGGGCTCCAGGGGGAGACGCGCGTCGCAGGCATTGACCAACGCCTGCCAGTCGCCGGCGGCGAGGAGGCTCTCCAAGGTCTGGCGCGTCGCCCCCTGCGGTGCGGCGATCTGGGTCTTGCCCCCCTGATTCGGCGGGAGTTGGGTCAGCTTCCCCCACGCCGCGAGTCGCGGCAGGCGGTAGGCGAGGGGGTGGGTCGGATCCGCCGCCTTGAACAGGGGCCCGGCCGTGGCCAGGGCCTTGAGGACCTCCTCGGGCGACCCCATTGGCCCGACACTGCCGCTCCCGGCCGCGGCGGCCGCGGGCGTGGGCGCCGCCTTCTCCTCGGTGGCCTTCGCCACCTCCTGTGCCATGTGGTCGAGGGCGCGGCGCAACGGGCCGAGGGCGGGGGCGTCGTCGCCGTATTGATCCCGAGCCAACCCGTCGAGACGGGCGGCCTGCGCCGCGGCGGCGGTCACGGCCTCGCCGTCACCCGCGCGCGCGGGCTGCTTCTCCAACCCGCCCTCGAGCCGCTCCTTGAACCACTCCAGGGCGTTGGTTCGCCCGCGGAGACGACTGGGAAAGAGCGCGGTCGTGAAGGTCTCGTGGAGGTCGGCGAGGACCTCCAACCCGGCGGCAAGTCCGCCATAGCCTTCCACGTCGAAGAGCGCCGCGCAGAGGTAGCTGGCGGCCGTAACATCCTTCGACTTGCTGGTCAGCAGGGTCGTGGCGAGGATAGCCACCCGCCGCCAGTCCACCGCCTCGCCACTGACGCTGCCCAGCCGTGCCACCTGGCTGGCCATCTCCTCGTACTCGGCCTCATATTTCGCGTCCGCGCCGGTCGGCCCGTCGCCGCCCGCGATGGGGGTCTTACCGATCCCGGCGACCGCGTTCGTGAGCTCACCCATCACCGCCACCTCCAGTTCGCGAGGCGGGTGATCGCCACTCCGCCCGCACCGAGGGCCGCTGCCACGCCGGGAAACAGGCGTCCGCGCGCCGCCGTGAGGGTCGCCTCGTCGCCGCCGTCGACCAGCCGGTCGTCCTGCAATAGGCCCAGGAGGTTGAGGAACAACCCCGGCGTCGGGCTACCCGCGACCAGCCACAAGACACCATTCCCCCAGAGGGCCGCGTGCGCCGCCCCCTCCCGCGGCCGCAGGCCATCCGCGAGGTGGAGCCAGCCGGCCACCCCGGCCTCCTCGTCACCGGCGACCGGCAGGCGCACCACCCAGCCGCCGCGGGGCCGATCGACCACCGTCTCCACGAGGAGCTGGAGGGTCGGCGCGTGGCGCGCCTCGTCCGGCAACAGGCGCGCCAGGCGTCCGGACAGCCCCTCCTCCGCCGGGAAGTCCACCTCCCGCGGCTCGGCCACCGACGCCAGGTTGCGGACCCGTTCCAGCCACGCGGCCTTGTCTCCCATCTCCTCCCCCTGCTGCACCACTCGCGCCGCCCCCGCCAGATAGGTGTGGTAACGCAGGGGGGCGAGATAGGTCGGCTCGACATGGCGGCCGTCGGCGAGGAGGAACAGGGTGCAGGGAAACCGCCGGCCGGCGCTGTCCTGGCTCGGGTGCAGGTGACCGAGGCAATAGCGTTGCCCCCGCTCCTGCGGCGGCATTAGGAAGTCGCCGCCGCGAAAGGAGCCGTATAGCCCGCGGCCCGCCCCATCCGGCGTATTGTCCATGCGGCCCTGGGCCGCGGCCATCCCCGCCTGGATCCAGCGATCCACCGCCTCCACCTCCGGGGCGCTGGCGTTGAGGCGCAGGAACTCCCGGTCGAGGGGGAGCTTGCCGTAGCAACCCACGGTCGTGGTGGCCTCCCCGCGGCGGCGCAGCCAGCCGATCACGGCGCCAGCCTCCCGGGCGGCCGGAAGTCCGCAGGACGCGTGCCGCGGAACGGGTTGGCGTAGCCGCTCGCCTGGACGTCGATGGACACCGGTGTGCGCTCGGTCCCCTCTCCACCGATCAACCACCGGGCCTCGAACGAGGTGGTACTGCGGCTGGTGATCTTCGCCTCGTCGAGGAGCCGGAACAGGGCCCACGCCCCCTCGAAGCGTTGCGAGCGGCGCTGGCCGCGGCCGATCGGCACCGCCTCGATCCCCGCCTTGCCACTGCCGTAGGCACCGGGCCACGACAGGGGAACCCACTCCTCCGGCGTCATGCGATAGCGTTCGCGGTACTCGTCGACCTCCAGCACGATCTCCTCCAGCCCGGGGGTGGGGTGGATACGGACCTGGAACTCGGCACGCGGCTCCTGGGCGCCGCGCGGGAAGAAGGCATCGGTGAGCCGCTGGGCCACCTCGATGGAGCGCAGGGCGTCGTCGGACACCGCGACACCGCCGTCGAGCCACACCCGCGGCCGCAGGCTGTCGCGATCCTTGCGCAGGAAGGGGCCGAGGCGGGCGTCATAGAAGCGCCAGAAGCTCCCCTGGCCGGGGCGGAAGTAGTCGATCATCTCGCCGATCGGCACCTCCTCCTTACCGCGGGGATCGAACGGGTAGCGCCCCTGGAGCCGCTCGCGGTAGAGACGCACCACCTCGTCGGCCCAGCCGCGGTCGAGGGAGGACTGGGTCTCGGCCAGCACCCCCTGGTAGCTGTTGCGCACCACCCGCTCGAAGAACGGCCGCACCGCCCCGCGCAGGTCGGCACCGAACCGGTCCGCGAGACGGCCGCTGAACGAGAGGATGTCACGCACCTCGTTGCCCGAGGCGTTGGTGAGGGCGCCGAGGGCGAAGGTGGCGGTGGCCTCATCACGGCTCTCCGCCTCGCGCAGGGAGGCGAGGCGGTCGCGCAGGGAGGCGAGGCGGGTGCGGTACTCGTCCAGCGACAGGTACGGGTCGGCCTTGTCGCCCTTCTCCAGGAGCTGGCGCACCGGGGCGAAGGTCTCGGTGACCTTCGCCATCGGCCCGGGCGGTGCCGCCGCTTTCTCGGCGAGCTCCTTGGCCGCCGCCTCCCGCGCGGCATCGCGCGCCTCATTGCCAAGGCCGAGCTTACGGCTGACCACGCCGGTCACCCGGGCGATGGTGGAGCGACTCGCCGTGAGCCCCTTGCCCTCCTGATAGTCGGTGTTCTCGGCGATCGTCTGGAAGAGGAGGGGCAGGGGCGAGTCGGGGCCGGAGAGGAGGTCGAGCTTGCGAATGGCGTCCTCGGTGTCGTGAAACGGGACCACCGAGAGGCCGCCGAGGAACTCCATCCACGCGCGCAGGTAATCACGCCCGTACAGCGCCTCCATGGCGTCGCGCAACTCCGCAGCCTCTGCCTCTCCCATCTCTTGTGTCCCGTCGTCCGCGGCGAGGACCCACGCCTCCTCTACCGACGATTCGGCCTGTGCGTCGATCAGGGGCACCACCCGCTCGTCCTGGGCCTGGCGGGTAAACATCCCGGGCACCTCCACCGCGTCGGTCAGCAGGGCCTCGCGCTTCCAGCGGGTGATGGTCGCCAGGGTGAGCGGCGGGATTTCCCGGCTCAGCCGGTCACGCAGCGCGGCATAGAGCCGCTCCGCCGGCGGGATACGGGTAAGGGCGCGCCGGGCACCCGCCACCAGCCGCTCGTCCACGACCACGGTCGGCACGTCTGCCTGGCTGATCTGCGCCAGGTAGGCGTCGAGGTGGCGACTGGCCATCGCGGCCAGGGCATCACGGTCCACCCTCTCCGTGGGCAATGGCTGGTCGAGCCCCCAGCGCGGCTCCAGGACACTGCGCAGCAGATCGGCATCGGCGCGCCCCGGGGCGCCGAGCATCAAATAGCCCTTGAGCAGGGGATAGGCCGCCTCGCCCCCGCCGGGGGCCGCCAGGGTGTCCTCAATGTCGCGGCCCAGTCGCACGGCCGCCGGCTCCAGATAGACCGCCCCCAGGCGGCGCAGGTAGCGGCGGCGCAGATCGGCTTCGATCGCGTCGCCGCTGTACAGACCGCCGCGCAGGTGGAGGGGCGGTCCGTCGTGGTGGTACTGGTCGAGCTTCACCGCCGCGGCGCGTACCTTGTCGAGGGCGACCCAGTGGTCGACCGAGCCGGGCGTGGCCTTCTCCTCCGCGGCCACCGCCTTGCCCACCCCGGAGAGGAGGGTGCGATTGGCGAGCCAGGAGAAGGTGATCGCCGAGGCCCCGCCCACGAGGAGCACGACGGACAGGGCCAGCGAGGCCATCGACAGCCACGAGTGGCGGCGGCCCGCCATACGGCTTGGCCCGGCGAGATCGCGGTCGACGAAGATGATGTCGGTGAACAGGCCGCGCAGGAAGTAGCTCTTCTTCTCCCGCTCCTGCGCCATCACGCTGGAGATGCCGCTGAGGCTGAACGAGCGGCCCATGGACTCGATGAGCCGGTCGATCGGGGTTCCCTCCTGGGTGCCGGAGGTGAAGTAGAAGCCGCGGAAGCGCGGGTTCTCCTGGTAGGGATTGGGCGCGAAGAGCGCGGTCAGGAACTGGCGCATCACCGGCACCGCCGCCGCCACCTGCTCCGGGAAGGTGAAGCACAGCAACTGGTCGCGCGGGCCGCGCACCTCACCGAGCCGCACCAGGCGGCGCCGCGCGAGGCGCTGTTGCAGGGCCGCGAAATGACCGTCGATCTCCTCCGCCGAGGGGACCGCGCTCCCGAATGGCAGGGTCACCCCCCATACCTGGCCGCGCGCCTCCAGGCCGAGGTCGCCGAAGGTCTCGACGAACCCCTGGATCAGGTCGCATTTGGTGAACAGGACGTAGACCGGGAATTGCACGCCCAGCCGGTTGATCAGCTCGTCGACCCGCTCGCGGATGCGCTTGGCGTGGTCCGCCACCTGGTGCTCGCCCCCCTCCAGGAGGTCGGCGATGCTCACACCGATCATCACGCCGTTGATCGGCTTGCGGGAGCGGTGGCGCTTCAATAGATCGAGGAACGCCGACCACTCCTCGCGATCCTCCTCGCTGGTGGTGTAGCGGCCGGCGGTGTCCAGGAGCACCGCCTGGTCGGTGAACCACCAGTCGCAATTGCGCGTGCCCCCCACCCCCTGGACGCCACGCTCGCTCCCCTGCGCAAACGGGAAGTTGAGCCCCGAGTGGCGCAGGGCCGTGGATTTCCCGGAGGCGGGCGGGCCGATGATCATGTACCACGGTAGGGCATAGAGCGCGGACTTGCCGCCGATGCCGCGCCCCAACTTGGACGCCTTGAGGGCGCCCACCGCCTCCTTGAGCTGCGCCTTGACCGCCTGGATCTCCTCCTTGCGCTCCGGCCGCGCGCCCGCGGCCTGCTCGTCCGCCTGGGCCCACAGGGCGCTCTCCAGGTTGACGGCGCGGCGCGCCTCGAGGATGCGGCCGACGATGTAGACGATCGCGGCGATGACGAACACCGCGGCGAACAGGGCCAGGCGCACGGTGAGGCCGAGCTTGAGCAGACCGCCGCCGAACCAGATCAGGGCGAGCAGGGCGAGGAGGCCGATGGCGGCGACCAGGCGCCGGTCCTTCACCAGGGCGAGGAGCAGCTTCACCGGGCGACCTCCGTGACCGGCGCGCTCAGGGGCAGGTGGGCGGCGTCACGGTGGAGCAGCACCGCGTAGCCGGAGTAGAGCATCACCAGGACCGCGCCGCTCACCGCCAGGGCCACCCATGGCGGCAGGCGCCGGCCAAGCTGGCCGGCGATCCCCCCGCCCTCCGGCGGCGGTGGCGGGGAGAGCTCATCGCCGCCCTTGCGCAACTTCGCCAGGTCGGCCGCCATGTCGGTGGTGAGCTGCCGGAGCCGTTCCACCCCCTCCACCCGGTAGCGGCCCTCGAAGCCCAGGGAGAGGCACAGGTAGTAGACCTCGATCACCTGCTCCATCTCCGCCATGCGCCGCCCCATCTCCGTGAGCCGCTTGAAGAAGCCCTCCCCCGCCAGGCGTTCGCCGAACAGCTCGAGCTGCAGGGGCTTGGCCGACCAGTCGTCGCGGAACGGCAGCATGGAGACGAGGATCGACTCGTCGAGAAAGGCGCACAGGGCATACTTGGCCGACTCGACCCAGTCGCCGGGGAAGCCTGCCTCGCGCGCCTCCAGCCCCAGCCGGTAGAGGCCGCGATCGACCTGGCGCCGCACCTCTTCGCCGCCGCCGGGATCCCCGCCGGCGCGGATCTGCACCGTGAGGGCGAGAAGGTCGGTACACAGGTCGGCGAGCCGGCGACCGCCCTTAGATGAGGATTCCATTACTGACTCACTCGCCGAGAAGCCACGAGGCCCCCGAAACAACCGGCCGCAGATTTCGCAGATTTGCGCCGATCATCCGCCGTCAACGGACCCCACAGAGAAAAACGTCGAGCACTCATGAGTTCCCTGGAAAGCCGTCTACCGAAAACCCATCTGCGAAAATCTGCGTAATCTGCGGATAGAAAAATGGGCGATGCTGATCTGCGGAGCGGCTCCCGATCACCCCTTGATCGCCACCACCTCGAAGCGCAGACCGGCGGCCTTCACCGGCAGGTAGAGGGCGAGGGAGCGACTGGCCCGCACCGCGGTCCAGGCCGGCGCGCCCGGCTCGAGGCGGAAATAGACGGTGCCGCTCTTCATCGGCAGGGTGGCCGGCGGCCGCGGCGCATGGACGATGGGGATGCCGGGCAGGGCCGAGGTGATCAGGGCGTCGATCTGATCCGGCGAGGCGGCCTTGGCCTTCTGCTGCACCTCGCGCGCCAGGTCGCCCTCGCCGATGTCGGCGCTCACGGCGAGGTAGAAGTCGGCCTTCTCGAACAGCTCGGCGTCGTCGGCGCGGCCGTGGTACATCCATTCCCGCACCTTCTCCATGGGCAGGTTGACGCAGTGGGTCGGCACCACGGTGCCCAGGAGCCGGCCGAGGAGGTCACGAAACCCCTGGAAGGTCGCCCCCAGGTCGTCGTGGCGGTAGGGCGGGACGTCGCTCGCCGCGATCTCGGTGGCGAAGGTGGTGAGAGCGCCGGCGAGCTGCGCCAGGGTGCGATAGGCGACGTACGGATGGACGTTAGGGGTCCGCGCCAGATCCGCCACCAGGGGCAGGGCCGAGTTGACCGTGTTGAGCAGCCAGAAGGCTGCCGTGTCGGCGGTCCCGAACTCCACCAGGTCGCGGGTGCGATGACGGCGCTGGGCCGACAGGGCCGCGCCCTTCGCCGAAAGCTGCTCCAGCAGGCCGCGCACCTCGCCGGCGATGGTCGGGGCCGCGGCCAGGTGCAGGGCCGGCGGCGCGTAGCTCGGATCGAGGGTCAGGGTGCCGGCGGCGGTGCGGGAGAGGCGGGCGATGGGCAGGTGGTCGAACCCCTCCCGCTCCTCGCCTTCGAAGAGGAGGCGCCACTGGCCGCGAGCCACGGCGAGGGTCTGCTCGTTGAGGCCGGTGTTCTCGTCGATCGCCGGTCGCTGCTCCTCCACCCACCGCACGGCGGTCGTCGGGGCCGCCGCATCCGACAGGAGGTAGGCGGCGGGCTGCCCTGGCTGGCGCCGCGGGATGCCGAGATAGACCGTGAGGCTCTTCGCCTCGGGCGCGAAGTAATCGCCGACCCCCCGCCCCTCGGGCAGGGGGTCTTGCCCCGGCAGATCGAAAGGCAACGCGCCGCGGAGGAGGCCGGAACACCGTTCCAACCGGAAGACGCCGTTGGCCAGGGCGTCCGGGACGACCGTGACCTCGGTCAAACCCCAGGGGTAGGGATGGAGGGCGGCGAGCAGGGCGGCGCGTGCCACCTCGCGGTGGAGACGATCGTGCTGGAAGTGGTGCGGGGTAAGGAGCATCCCCTCGGACCACAGAATCGGCGGTACCCCGGCCATCACTGGTCTCCCGACTTCGAGCCGCCGCCGAACCAGCCGCTCTTGACGGCGTCGAGCTCCACCTGGCTGCCGCGCAGCGAGAGGCGCAACGCCTGTTTCTTCTTCTTCGGATCCAGCGGCAGGACTCGCCGCCAGCGATCCCCCTCCGGTGTACGGAACAGGGCGACCACCCCCAGGAAACGGGTGTCCAGGTTGCGCTGCACGTCGATGTGCCGCTCTTCACCCGGTCGCAGGGTAAGCTCCTGGCTCTCCACCAGATCGTTGCCCAGGGCGTCTCCCGGCGATTTCCACAAGGCGCGGAACTCGGCCGCCTCGAACTTGTCGCGCCGTTTGAGCTGGTGCAGGTAGACCACGACCGGCAACGACGCCCCACCCGGGTCTGGGTTGAGCACCGCGTCCCCGCGCAGGTTGATCTTCAGCACCGGCGGCTTGTGACTACACCCGCCCAGCACCAACGTGACGACGCACGCCACCATTAGCAGCCGCAGAATAGACCTCGTCATCGCACTCCCTCCTCAGTCCCGCCTCGGGTGATGGGTGCAAACATGCCCCATTCACCCGGCGTCGTCATCCCCCCGCTTTTGCATCTCCAGCCAGCCACGGGCCAGCACCGGCCGCAGCAGCTTGTTGAAGGTCCCCTCATCCATGGCCGCGAGCTGTTGATACTTGTCTACGTAGGCGCGCCAGGCGTTCTGCCTGGCCCCGGGTAGGTTCTTCCGCGCCAGGGCCAGGGGGCCGAGCTTCACCTCGCCCCCGGACACCTCCTGTTCCAGGCGCTTCGGGTCCACCTCGCGCAACACCTCGCGCACGCACCGTTTGAGGCCGTGGAGCAGGCCGATCTGGTGGCGCAGGCAGTCCTCGGTCGCCTCGCGCAGGGCCGCGAGGGCCTCGGCCGAGTCCGGACAGGTGACCGGATCAAGGAGGTAGTCGAGCAGCCCGCCCGGCTCCTGGCCGGTGGCCCGCAGCTTCACCCGGTTGGTGCCGAGGCCGTGGAAGCGGGTGGCGGAGGCATCCTGAGCGACCTCGAACTCGCGGCGGCCCTGGAGCAGGGCGGAGAGCCCGGCGAGGAGCAGGTCGACCACGTCCGCCAGCCGCTCCCCGGCGCGCGCCTGCCAGTCGAGGTCCGCCGGCAGGTCGGGGCGATCGAGGAGGCGGGCGAGCAGGCTGCGCAGATCGTGCACCGCGCCGATCTCCGCCGGGGCCACCACCTCCGCCACCGGCGGCGCCGCTTGTCGCTCGGCCGCCAGGCGCGCGTGCTCGCGGTCGGGGAATTGCGCGCGCACCGCGGCGAGGACCGCCGCGGCCTCCGCCTCGCTGAGCGGGTCGAGAGATTCGCGCAGGAGGCGATCGAGGGCCGCGGGCCGTTCCGTTGCGCCGAGCCGCGACGTCTCGCCGATGGCCGCCGCCAGCCGCCGCACCCGGCGGCGCAGCAATACCACCGGGTCGGGACCGGCAGCCGCCGGGGCGACGGGCGGCGTCTCGTCGCTGGGAACGAAGAGGCGCGTGCCGAAGTCCTTCTTTGCCACCGGCTCCGGCTCCTCGTCCGTGGCGATGCGCACGGTGTAGGTCGCGAGGCCGACCCGGTCGCCGGCCACGAAGACCTCCGGTTCGTTCGCGGCCAGGGGGTGACCATTGAGGGTCGAGCCATTGGTCGAGCCGAGGTCGGTGATCCAGTACTGGTTGCCGCGGAACTCGACCCGGGCGTGGTGGGTGGAGATCACCCGGTTGCGGTCCACGAGGACCAGGTCGTTGTCGTGGCCGCGGCCGATGGTGATGACGTCCGCAGCCGCGTCGAAGCGGTACGGCGGCGTGCCGGCCTCCGCGGGCGGCTGGATGATGAGGGCGATGGCCACGTCAGGAGTGGGGGGCGAGGGATCAGGGGTCAGGAAGGGAGCGTAGGGCCGATTTCAATCGGCCTCCGTGCCGGTCCCCACGAACCGCTCCAGCGCCTCCTGCACCGCCCGGTGGAACGGGTCGGTGCCGAACAGGTGGGCGCGCACCCGCGTGGCGAGGGCGTGGAGCACGGCGATGGCGCGATCGATGGGGCCGCGTGGGAACTCCCGTTCGTAATCGCCGCGATGGGCGCAGAAACCGAAGCCGGGACGCCACAGCAGGAGGCGGAAACCGAACAGCAGCAGCTCCTCCCACAGCAGCTCCGGGCAGCCCGCCTGATGGCGCTGGCGATCGTCCCCCCGATAGAGACAGGCGAGGGACGAAAAGAGATCGCCGCGGGTCGCGATGCCCTCGCACAGCGTGTCACGCAGACCATCACCGTCGGTAGCGACCCGTGCCCGATCCGCCACCGCGTCGCACGCCTCCACCACGGCCGCCGCCGGCTGTTGGTCGTTGACCAGCAGGCCGTGCATCCACAGACGACCGAGGCTGAACAGATCGCACGGCACGTGCAGGGTCGGATAGTGGAAGCAAGCCGCCTCCGGCAAGACCTCGCCCCGGGCCTTGGCGAGGGCCTTCTCGCCGGCCGCCGGCAAAACGCCCGCGACGCGCAGCTCGTCGCGCCGCGCCTGGGTGATGCGTGCCCACAGGGCGGTGTCCTGGATCCCGAGGCTCGGGGCGTTGAGCTGCAGTAGCAGGCCATCATTGACCACGGCCTCCGAGGGCCCGCCCCGCACCGTCGCCTCGAACTCGCCGCCGGTCAGCGACTCGACACGCACCGAGGCACGCTCGCCGTGGCCGGCGCGACCGCCGACCACCGGCGGCGCCGCGAACGCCTGCCGGACCTCCCGCGGTGCCTGAAACAGGCCGGTCGGCCCGCCGGCGGCCGGGATCTCCAGCGGCTGCGCCCCACCCGGACCGAGGACGCTCGCCGACGTGGCCCAGCGGGCCGGCACGTCGCCCGGCCGGGGGTGAAGGCGCGCCATGATGTTCGACGGTTCGAGACGCAGGTGGGGCGCACGGAGGGTCTCGTGGACGGCCGCCACCCCATCGAGGACCTCCCGGAACGCCGTGATCTTGAGGTGCAGCACCTCGAGCTGGAACGCGCCGGCGTGGTCGTCGGCGAACAGGTACTGGCGCCCGGCGCGGAACGGCGCCGCGACCGGCGCGAGGGCGTCCCGGCGCGCGGCGTAGGCGCCTCCGGATAGGCGCTCGGCGAGAAAGTCGTCCCAGCGCTGGCCCCCCAGCAGGGCCATGTGCTCGTCGAAGTGCAGGTGCAACAACTCCAGGGGTAGCGCGTCCGCCGCATGCATTGCCAGGGAGGTCAGCCGGTCGGCGGCCACCCCGAGTCCGGTGCGTGGAAAACAGCGGGTAACCTGATCGCAGTCGACACATGGCACCACCGCCGGATCACGGCTCACGATGTGGGTGCCCAGATCGTCGGTCCATCGCGCGAAGTCACGCAGGTCCGCATCGTGGCGCCCGAGCTCGTCGCCCGGCGTGGCGGAGTAGACCACCGGCGACGCCGCCGGCGGGCAGGAGGGACAGACGAGGAACACGTGGTCCGAGGTCGCCGGCGCGGGCAGCCCGGCCGAGTCGAGAAGCCCCTCGTCGTCACACTCGCCCAGGGGGGTGCCACACGTCGGACAGACTAAGGGGAAGGCGACCCACTTCTCGACGCACACGACGATGCCACGACCACCGCCGAGGAGAGGGTCTCCCGCCAGCGGCAACGGTTGCACGATCCCCGGCGTGGCGGCGAGCAGGCGCACGGCGGCGGCGCCGCGCTGCCACGTCTCGCGCGCCTCCCGCTGGGTGATGGGTGGGCCGCTCAGGGCGCGACGCGGCCGATCCCGGCGCAGCTTCAGCGCCACCGGGATCAGCGTTTCACCACCCGACGCGACGCGCGCCAGGACGACGCGGGCCTGGGCCCCGGCGTCGCTCAGCACCATGAACGGTGCGGCGCCCTCGCCCGGCACTAACTCGAAGCGCATCGTCCCACCCTGCGCGGCCATTAACGGTTCCCCCGACTTCGATCGCCCGCACAGGCAGCGGACCGAAGAAACATGCCACGTTCGCTCGCAGGCAAACAACTGCCGGCGTTGCCAAGACACGCGTCCCCCCCACGGCATCGTGGTGTCCACGAAACAGGTTAGTTCCACGTCGAGCCCAACAACCGATGGGCACCGCCCGTCCTTCCTGTACACAACCCCCTCGCCGCAAGGAGACTACCGCCGATGCCCTCGCTTCCCCTGATCGCGATCCTTCTCAGTGCCGTTGCTACCGCCCTTCACGCCACCCCCGTGGGCGCCGCGGAACCGGCCGCCACCTACTTCGGCGGCGCCCTCGGCGGGGAGCTGTGGTACGCCGACTGGTCGTCGGAGAACCAGTGGTCGAAGGAGGGGGTCGACATCGAGTACGACATCGAGCCGTCGTTCATCCAGGGCTACCACACCGCCTTCGTCCGCTACGCGGGGCGGCACCACACCACGGCCCTGGCCCTCAACTACCTCACGTCCAAGCTGAGCAAGGACACGCCGGCGGCGGACCCGCACGAGAACGGCGACGGCAAGGAGACCTACCGGCAGATCCAGGCCCTCCTCGACCAGCGGATCGGCAACGGCTACGTCCATTGCCAGGTGATGCGCGCGGAGTTCGACGGCACGGTGCGCATCACCAGCGGCGGCAACGCATTCGACCCGGCCAAGGGCGACCGCTTCCCGGTGAAGACCCAGTGGTTCAAGGCGGACACCCTGTACCTGAAGGAGGTGGGAGAGGCCCTCGGCGGGATCGGCCTGCGCTACATCTCCTACAACAAACCCGAGGCCACCAGCCGGTTCGTCGCCGGCGGCCCCGGCGATGGCCTGACCACCGGAGGGGACCTCGTCGCCGGCGAGATCCTGGAGACCACCTACCGCGGCTACTACCTCCTCTTCGGCATCCTGGATAAGAGCTACCTCGGCATCCCCACAGAAATGCCGGCGTTCTTCGATGCCTTGTTCTACCTCGGCGTGGCGACCGCCAAGAACGACGTGCTGGAGGATCACGATGGCTTCGGCGGCGGCGTCGAGGCGAGCCTCGGGCTCAAGCACTCCTACCGCTTCCTCGGCGACCGCGGCAAGCTCACCCTCCGTGCCGGCTACCGCGTCCTCTACAACAAGATCGGCAACTCCCAGAAGGAGGGAACTGACGAGCACGGCAACGAGGTCTTCCGCGTCACCGAGACCATCGACACCTGGCACGGGCCGTTTGCCGGGCTTACCCTTTCCTTCTGATGCTCCCATCAGGCGCTGGAGACAACATCTCTTCTGACGAACGACGCATCGGGAGATGGAAGGCGGATCCATTCGCCAATGAGGGGGTCCGACCATAGCCTTCTTCGGAAACACACTCTCGTGCGATGCGAGGGCTTCTGTGGGGCCGCCATCCGCCTCTTGAGCGCGTGCTACTCGCTCTGCTCGGGACCGATCGCCTGAGGCTCCGCATCCTGCGTATGTATCGTATGGGCCTAATCCCCACATGCGCTCCAGAAGCTGTGGCACGCGGATCGGCCCCGATGAAGAGTCGTTGGAAGAAGGTCAGCCGCTGGTCATCCAGGACCTGGCAGATGGCCCAACGGATGCGCTCCATGGCGGGGTCTCTCCTCGGGGGCTAGGCGTACACCTTGTCCGACTGGAAGTGGGTGGATTTGCCGCACTTCGGGCACGGGGGGCCATCCTGCTGGCAGAACTTGGTGCCGCAGTGGTTGCACTTGTAGACCGGGAACCAGTTGCTGGACAGGGCGTCCTTGACCTGGCGGCCGCAGTGGGGGCACTTCTTCATCGTGCGATCTCCTGTTCGTGGGGCATGAACCCGTGGCGACCCGTTGCCGCCGCTTCGCCCTGATAGACGGACCAGCGGCGCGAGATGTTGGGTGAACCGCGTACCTCCCCAGGCCACTGGTGTTTGTCGTCCACGAAGTCACACCAAGGGGCATGAAGAACCGCTCCCTCCGCCGGGGCCGCTGTCGCCCCGGAACCACCCCCCAGCCATGGCGCCATGCCGGGTTCCTCCACGAAGGGCCTTCGGGCTGCACGAAGGGGTACGAAGAACGGCGCCCACCATCCGACTGCACGGACGAATCTGCTGCGAGCGTGCCGCTACGAGAAGCGGCTGGCCGTGTCCTCGTCCGAGTCCTCGACGAGGGGAGGAGCGGGTGGTACCCGCGATCCGCGGCCGGTGGCCGCGGCAGGCCCGAAGGGCCTCTCGTCGCCGAAGGGAATCGGCTCCTACCGCAGACCGCCAGGATCTACGGCCATTGGCGCGAACTCGCGACGATTCTTGGTGAGAAACGCGGGCTTAGGCCCAAAGAGGCCCGCGATGCGCATCGCTACGCTCGCTGTCCTCCCCCCATTCCTTCGTGCGGCGCGCAGCGCCCTTCGTGTCCCTTCGTGGACCAACCCCGGCCACGGCGCCATGCCGGGTTTCCTCCACGAAGGCCCTTCGGCCTACACGAAGGTGCACGAAGGAAGGCGATTGCCTCCGACCCGTGCGGGGCGTCCCGCTCCCGGCGGGCTCCATGGGCACGCGGTACCCGTAGGGCCGAATTCATTCGGCCGACGCCGTGATCCGGGACAGCGGCGTCCGGCGGGTTGCAACCCGCCCTGATATGGAGGGGGACTGACACCATTGGGCAGCGCTCGTAGGGCGAGCTCTGCCCGCCGTGTCGGGCGAAGCCCGACCTACAGGAAGCGGCTACTAGGTTGGGGATGGGCTGGCCGGAGACCAGGCAGAGGTGGGTGATAGGCATGGGCTGCTGTGAGGTCCGCCGACGGGAGTAGTCGCGGGGTGCGGAGCTACGCCGCCCAAGAACGCGCCAGGGCCGCCAGCTTCGGTCCGGCCTCTGGCCAGTCGTGGAGGATAGCCGGATCGAAGTCCGCCCCGTTGGGCCACACCAGGGTGTGGACCTCGTCATCGAGGCGGACCCGATCAAAGAAATCGCCGTCTGCCAGGGGACCGTAGAGCTCCCCGGCAAGGACGGGGCGGAAGTCAATGACCTGCTCCGTCGCGTCTTCGAACCCGACGCGCAATGTGAACGGCGCGACCCGCTCGAAGTGCACGACTCGATGAATCTCGTGGATCATGGCGGTCACCTCAATGGATCGATCTTAGCCGGAGGGCGGCCGGCCTGAAGCGCACGCCAGTCGGCGCGGAGCTCTTCCTGGTGAAGCTCTGCCCAAGCGAGAACGAGCCGTTCTTGGCGCGTGGGCAACGAGCCCGCAATCTGCTGGATGTCGTCCACCGCATAGACCCCTATGGACTCCTGGTAATACGCATGAAAGTGCGGACGCTGGTGCTGACCACCCGCCTCCACGTACATGCGAATGATGATCCCGAAAAAGCGAGCGATCTCAGGCATGGATTCTCTCCCTGCCCCTCACCGTACAGGCACCTCGCGAAAGCGGACGAAGGTGAAGGTGCTCTGCTTGGTGCCGTCGGGCTGCATCTCTACCTGGCGCACGGTGGTGCTCCCCAGCCGAGTGACCCGATCGAGGTTACCCTTCGTTCCGAGCGCCATTCTACGCGTACACCTTGTCCGACTGGAAGTAGGTGGATTTGCCGCACTTGGGACACGGGGGGCCGTCCTGCTTGCAGAATTTGGTGCCGCAAGCGTTGCACTTGTAGATGGGGAACCAGTTACTAGACAGGGCGTCCTTGGCCTTGCGGCCGCAGTGGGGGCACTTCTTCATCGTGCGATCTCCTGTTCGTGGGGCATGAACCCGTGGCGACCCGTTGCCGCCGCTTCGCCCTGATAGACGGACCAGCGGTGCGAGATGTTGGGTGAACCGCGTACCTCCCCGGGGCACTGGTTTTTGTCGTCCACGAAATCACACCAAGGAGCACGAAGAACCGCTCCCTCCGCCGGGACCACCACCGGAGCCGCTGCCGCCCCGGAACCACCCCACCGGTCACAGCCTCCCCTCCGTACGGCGCGCAGCGCCCTTCGTATGCCTTCGTGGATAACCGCGGGGCCGACCTCACTCGTCCCACTGGTCGGCCCAGATCTCACGGGCCTCGGCGAGCCACTCTTGGAAGTTGCCGCGGTTGAGGTCGCACATCCGGATGCGGGTTACGTAGAAGCCGGCGGTTTCGAGACTGCGCACCATCATGGGCGCCCCGACCGGGTTCATCGAGTGGACGAGTACCGGAACGTCCGGCGCGATGTGTTGGATGATCAGCGACAGCAGATCGGATGCGGAGAGCTCCTGGTCTTCCTCCGTCACCCGCTGATCCTGGAGATCGTGGTCGAGGAGGATGCCACTGTAGACGTTTCCCGTGTCGCGCCGGAGGGTCCCCATGGCGCGCCCGGCGCTGGACGCCACGTTGACCCGCACGTCTGCGGGCAGCCACGACTGGATGAGTCGGATCCGCGCCGGATCGTCCTCGATGATCAACAGGCGGAAATAGCGTGGCGGGTTCATTCCACGCGCCCCCTACCCTGTCTGCCAGATCCACTGCGATGGGAGATCCATGGCGGTGCGCGGACCGCGATAGCCGGCACCGGTATCGATATGGATGCGGTGGGCACGGAGCTTTGGGCGTTCTTCGGGAAGATGGCTCGGGCCGTGGAAGTCACCGATCGCGATCAGCCAACCGGCGGGCTCATGGTGTGCCGGGCTCTCGAATGGTGGTGCAGGGCTTGACGACGGCATGGCGTGCAAATCGGCACTCGCGGTTACGGCAACTCTACGGGATCCGCGCTCAGGAGGCCACGGAGGGTGCGCAGCAAGTCTCCGGCCGCCTCCCGCTTGCTGACGAAGGCGTCGGCGCCGGCCGCGCACGCCTCTCCTCTCCCGTAATCCGTGTCCATGGCGGAGCGGACCACGATGGGCAGCGTCCGCAGGTGGGCCAGGCGGCGCACCCCGCGAGTCAGCTCCAGGCCGCTCATGCCCGGGAGGCTGACATCCGTCAGCAGGAGGTCCGGGGTGAAGTCCCCGGCCAGCAGGTCATACGCATCCTGGCCATCCGCCGACATGTGGACCCGGTAGCCCTCTCCCTCCAGCAATTGCCGGAGGTGGACTTGGTGCAGGGGGTGGTCCTCGACGACCAGGATGGTGGGCACGGCTCCTCCTCGCGCGGGGTGGATCTGCAAGGAGAGACGGACAGGAAAGGGGGAGTGTTGGAGGGAACATGGGGGCCACTACCGCGGGCCGTGTCGTTCTCCGCAAAGCGCGCCCCTTCGTGTGGCGCGCAGCGCCCTGCGTGTGCCTTCGTGGACAAACCACAGCCACGGTGGCGTCCCTGTTTTCATCCACGAAGGCCCTGCGGGCTGCACGAAGAGACACGAAGGGGGACGCGCACCCGTTGCAGGGGCTCTTCAACGGGCCGATGCCATCCTCCCTCCCGTAGCGTCTGGCGGACTGAACTCCACCCTACGACTCGAATCCGAGCCTCGCCCCTTGCCAACGGGCGGCCGGTGCAACAGCACGGACGAGTCGATGCCCCCGAACCACGCCTCCGACGCCTCCACGATCCACTCCGGCGGGAGGCCGGAGCGCTGGAGGAGGGCGAGGAATCCCGCGAGGTCGTGGGTCAGGCACTGGCCACGGCGTTGCATGTGGACGATGGCGCGATTGGCGGCGCGGGCGTGGCGAGTCGCACGCCACCCCCGGTGGAGCGCCGCGATGCCCTCGCGCCGCACGACCTGCCAGGCCATGGCGACACCCCAGCGCAGCAACGGGATGGGGCGGCCAATATCGAAGATCAACAGCCAGTCGCCGGGGCGCATGGCGGCGCGGACCGCCTGGAGGATCTGCCGTGGCTTGTCTGTCTCGCCCGGTGCGCCCGCCAGGTAGAGGGCGTGGATGCAGAGGAAGAGCCGTGGCTCAGCAGACCCGCCGCCCAGCCAGGCGAGGTCGCTCATGTCCCGTTGGTGGAGATCGAGGTTCCGCACCCCGAGGGCATCGCACTTTTCCCGCGCGCGGCGCAGGCTCTCGCCATCCGTGTCCATCAAGACCACCTGGCAATCGGGCCGCGCCTGGGCGAGACACAGGGCGACGTTGCCCGTCCCTCCTCCCAGATCGATGAAGGTGGCACCGGGACGGAGCGCCGCCTGCGCCACCCAGCTTCGCACGCGGTGGAGGAGCGCCTGGTAGTGGGGGTTGTGCTCGGCCAGGAGGTCGTAGTCGGCGGCATAGGAGGACCATCGTACCGTTCCCGTCTCCGCCACGGTCCGCCTCACGACGCGGCCTCTACGCCGAAGCGGTTGAAAAGTGCCTCCGCCAGGGGCCGCAGGGTATCGAGGAGATGGCGGGTTATGGGCACGCAGTCCGCACGGATCAGCACGCGGCATGGGCCGATGGCATCGGTCGTCTCGCCGTGGAGCTGGAACCCGAACTTGGCGTACAGGGGGATGTGCCGGTACTGGCATTCGTAGACCACCAGCCAGGTGAAGAGCGGCGCCGCGGGATCGATCACCCAGCACTGACCCGCGACCATGAGCAGCGCCGCCAATCGCGTCCGCCGCCACTCCGGAACGATGGCCAGCTTGGTGAAGCGGAAGCTCCGTCCTCCGCCATCGGCGGGCAGGTGATAGGTCCGCTGGGCGCCAGGATCGGCGGTGGTCTCACAAAGGGTGAGACACCCCACCGCTCGCTCCCCAACCCAGGCGATCACATGGGCGTCGTCCGGATCGGTGGGGGTGGTGACCATCCGCTCGGAGAGCCCGAACTCCTCCACGAACACCCGCCGCCGCAGATCGTGGAGGGCCGCCACATCCGCCACGCCGGTACCGAACCGAACCGCGAGCTGCCCCTCGCCATCCCTTGCCATCGTCGCCTCCGTACAGGGGGAATCCCTGGAGGGGAGACGGGTATAGAGAGGGAATTGTTGGATGCGCTGCGAAGCTGTGGCCGTGTGGAGCGTGTCTCATCCACGCAGGCTTGACGGGCTGTCGGAGCCAGAGCTAGGAGCCGAATCCCTTCGGCGACCCCGGCCCAAACGGGCCGGCCGCGCCAGCGGCGCCGGGTTGCCGCTGCCACCGGCCGCGGGTCGCCGGTGAAACCGGCTCCTACCCTCGGTGGGGAGAGCGCGGCGCACCCTCGGAATCCCGGTAGGAGCCGAATCCCTTCGGCGACCCCGGCCCAAATGGGCCGGCCGCGCCGGATGGCGCGGGTTGCCGCGGCCACCGGCCGCGGGTCGCCGGTGAAACCGGCTCCTACCCTCGGTGGGGAGAGCGCAGCGCACCCTCGGAATCCCGGTAGGAGCCGAATCCCTTCGGCGACCCCGGCCCAAACGGGCCGGCCGCGCCAGCGGCGCCGGGTTGCCGCTGCCACCGGCCGCGGGTCGCCGGTGCAACCGGCTCCTACCCTCGGTGGGGAGAGCGCAGCGCACCCTCGGAATCCCGGTAGGAGCCGAATCCCTTCGGCGACCCCGGCCCGAACGGGCCGGCCGCGCCAGCGGCGCCGGGTTGCCGCTGCCACCGGCCGCGGGTCGCCGGTGAAACCGGCTCCTACCCTCGGTGGGGAGAGCGCGGCGCACCCTCGGAATCCCGGTAGGAGCCGAATCCCTTCGGCGACCCCGGCCCAAACGGGCCGGCCGCGCCGGATGGCGCGGGTTGCCGCTGCCACCGGCCGCGGGTCGCCGGTGAAACCGGCTCCTACCCTCGGTGGGGAGAGCGCGGCGCACCCTCGGAATCCCGGTAGGAGCCGAATCCCTTCGGCGACCCCGGCCCAAACGGGCCGGCCGCGCCGGATGGCGCGGGTTGCCGCTGCCACCGGCCGCGGGTCGCCGGTGAAACCGGCTCCTACCCTCGGTGGGGAGAGCGCGGCGCACCCTCGGAATCCCGGTAGGAGCCGAATCCCTTCGGCGACCCCGGCCCGAACGGGCCGGCCGCGCCGGATGGCGCGGGTCGCCGGGGCGACCGGCTCCTAGCCCAGCCAGGGATGCGGACCGACCCGCGGCCGCGGGAGAGTCCGCGGGAGAAGAGCGAGCTATGCGGAGGGGCCGCTCGCGGCCGGGAAGCGGAGGTGTTCGTCCGCCTCTTCCAGGGGGATGTGGCCGTAGCAACGCTCGCGGAGTGCAACGGCGCCGAAGCCGGCGTGGATCACCCGCTTGCCCAAGAAGTCCTGGACCCGGGTCACGGCCGGAAGGTAGTCGGCGTCGTCGCTCATGAGGATGGCCACGTCGTAGTGGTCCTGGAACGCCCCCACGAGCATCTGGCAGATGATCTCCGCGTCGACCCCCTTTTCCTCCCCCCAATGGATCTTGCGCTCTTTGATGTAGGCCCCCGCACGGGTACCGTACTTGACGATGTAGCCGTTCTTCCGGTCCAGCTCGCGGAAGTAGTCGCGCAGCTCGTTCTGCTCATGGCACCAGAGGTGGCTCATCCCCACACACAGGTAGGTGCCGACGTGTTCGAGGGCGTGGGCGCTCTCCGTGACAAAGCGCTCCCGGTAGAGTCCGAGCACCGTGTCGCACAGCGAGTCCCAGACCGCCATGTCCACCGTCTTGAAGGGACCGATGCGACTGCCGTTGCGATGGCGGTTGCAGTACGACCCGGTGAAGTTGTCGTGATCCACGAAGATCGCCACCCGGGTGGCCTTTCCAGTGTCCACCGCCATAGTGGGATTCCTCCAAGACCGTTCGCACTCACCGTTCGCAAGGCACCAACGCGCCGTTACACCACCTCGATCTCGATCCGGGCACGCAACGGTTTGTCCAAGAGGGTGTAAACGACCTCCAGCACGTACCTGCCGCGCCTGGGTATCTCCAGGCGCACCCGTCCCGTGGGGTCCGTGCTGGCGGTCTGCCACCGCTTCCCGGTCCTGAGTCCAACCTGGGCCCCGCGGAGGAATCGCACCGGACGATCCCTAGCGATCTCGGCCAACTGGACCTCCAGACCGAGGGGCGTCCCCGCGACGATGAGGTCCGCGGCGTGGGAGGCGGTCAGGGGCAGGCGCACCCCCCCCTCGACCTGGCCATGGGGACCCTTCACCCGCCGCCGATCGACGCGGGAGAGGCGGCCCATGGCCCGATCGAGCCGCAGGCCGAAGGGCTGCACCTCGTCGAGGGCCTTGCGGCTCGCCTGCCACAGGTCGTACGGCTTGACCTCCCCCGCCGGCGCGGCCTCCTCAACGACCCCTGGCGCGCACACCTCCTCCGGCACTGCCCGCGGGTACTCCTCCACCGCCTTCAGCCAGCGCACCTCCTCCGCAACGCGGGCCACCAGCTCATGGCACGGGCGACAGGTCGCCACATGGGTCTGTTGCGCGGGGGTCATGGTCTTCGTCGGATCCGCCGCAATGGCGCGCGCTCGTTCGTACGACAGGTGTGTTGCCGCAACCTCTGCCTGCGGTCTCGTTTCAGGGCGCGAACGTCCATCTCGCTCAGGAGCGCCGCCGCCTTTTCGCTGGCTCATGGCGACCTCCTGTTCCGTGGACGGGCGGATGGCGGTGGTTGTTGGGCGGACCGCCGCTTCCGTCCCGGCCGGTTCTTTCCGCTCCCCTTGCCCCGATCGAACAAGAGGGCACACGGCGACTCCTCATCCTCGGCCCCTTGTGGCGCGAGGGCCTCGCAGATCGGCTTCACCCAGCCGTGGATAGTACCCCGGTTCCGGGGCTTGCCGACCGGCGGCGCGAGCACCAAGGCGATGTCATCGAAGGCGGGGTGGACAATCTCTTTGTTGAGCTCCCTTACGCTGGCCTGCATCTCACGAATTTTCTCGGGCAGTTCGACAAGCGCGTCTTTCTCCTGCCTCCGGAGATGACGCCCGTTCGCCTGGCGCCGCTCCAACTCCTCCAACCGTCCGATCTTGTCACCCAACTTGTCGAGCTCCGACTGGAGCTCGACGTTGCGGCGAAAGACCCTCTGGCAGACGGCCTCGCTGAGCTTGGTAATGCGGCCCGCGATGACCTCCGGCCAGATACAGATGTCCTCGGCCGCGGCGCATAGCTCCTCCACCGGAGGCATGCGGTGGGCGAGGAAGAGGAGATAGAAGGCGAGCCGGTGGACGGGGTTCGCGGCCACCTGCCGCACGCGGTCGATCTCCGCCTGCGACCAGGTCAGGGAGGACCCCTCCGGCGCGGGGGGGAGTGGGCCGTCGTCGGGTTCGCCGCCGGCGATCGCAGTGCCGCCGTCCTCTTCGTCGAGATCGGCATCGCCACCACCCAGCCCCAGCCGATCGTCTCTGGGCGTACCCACGGTTTTCGGGAGGCATCCAAGGGCCGTCGCATACTGCCGGGCGATGAATTGCATCTGGCCGGCGCAGAAGGTGGCGAGGGTGCTCTCGCCGCGAAAGTCCCCCAGCTTCTTCCAGCCGGTCCGCTCGACCTTCGTCCTATGGTCCCTGTGCGTCGCGTCAAGCCACTCGAGAATCCGCCAACAGAGCTCAGATACCGCCTCGCGCTTTTTCTCGTTGTCTTGCCCCCACCCCTTGGCGGCCTGTGCCTGGGCAAGCTCGACGACTACGTCAACCACCGCAGCCCGCGCCGCTGGGTCTCCCGCTGCTGCCCTCTGGGCGAGCTTGACCTCCTCGCCACGCGCCGCCCGCCACTCGGGCGTCTGGTCGGATGGATCGATTCTCTGCCCTCGCCTCGCCATGGACCGATTCCCTCGCGGATGGCCGGGAGCGCCCTCCCGGAGGCGGCAGGATAACCGACTCCCTTGGGTGATGGGAGGCTAGCAGTCTGTCGGACTGGGGGTAGTGGGATTGGGGCCAGGCGGTTGGATTTGGGGCGGTCCCTCTGGGAGGCGGGTCGGGAGAGGACGGACGGGTTTCCCGGTGAGGGCGGGTCGGGCTTGG
>Ga0326597_10000385_pt1 | contig 80288 bp, 78 predicted proteins | sample RVTome_12_FD_203789 | JGI IMG/M metagenome (GOLD analysis project Ga0326597, IMG submission 203789) | Soil microbial communities from uranium-contaminated site in the Upper Colorado River Basin, Wyoming, United States - RVT100D185 | ecosystem: Environmental > Terrestrial > Soil > Contaminated >...
GCTTCATCTCGACGAGGTTGCCCGTCGGTACCTCCCTTCCGTTGATGATGCAGGGAACCTCAACGGGGTTCTTGAGCATGCGTTCCAGTTCGGCCTTGAGTGCCGCGCGCGCCGCTGATCCCGGCTCGTAACCAAGGACCGGTTCGTTTATCGGCTCGCGGATTTGAAAGATTCCGTTGAACATCTATCTATCTCCCATCAATGCGTCGACAATTCTATAAAATGGTTCTTCCGGCTTTACTGTGAAGAAGCATTCACCACAGAGACGCCGAGTTCGCAGAGGGTTTGTTCAAGAAGATCTCTGCAACCGATTTTCTCCGCACCCTCAGCGCCTCAGCCTTGAAAATTGTGGCTGATCCGTCTCAGCCAAACAATTTGTGGCTGATCCGTCCTTTGGCGGACTTTGGCGGATCTGCGGTGCAATCTCCGAGGCATTGCACTGAGAAAGCGTTGGCCAGGTTTGCCACACCGACGCCCGAAGATCCAAATCTTAAGCCTTGCGCGAGGAGCGCGACCTGAGAATAGCCATCAGCGTCCCGATTTCTGCCACCCTCTCTAGCCCCAGAACCAAGCCTACACTACGCTCTATGTCGTCCGGGCGCAGCTGGCTGCGCGCACACTCCCGGTACTTGGCCAGTAGCTCGTCGTCGGTCAGCGGCAGAGCCGGGTCGCCCCGAGGTATGTCCACCCGTGCGCTGTAGCTTCGCCCATCCGTCGTCCGGATAGTCACCGGATTGCCTACGAACTCGGTATCCGGGCCGACGTCCGCCAGGCCGGGCCAGATGGGAACATCGGGGAAGGAAAGCTGGACCTTCTTCCTGGCCTCGACGATGCCGCGATCTTCCACCTTGTGAGATGTGAAAGTGTCGAGGGTCACCTGGTGGTCCACCACCGCAGCGGCAATACAGTGAGGCATGCTGAACTTGGCCTGGTAGGGTGTTGCTGGCACGGAAAAAGCGAGCACGCGCATGGCCCGCTCCGAGGTGCCCACATCGACTTCGGCGATGTCCTTGTCGCTGAGGCGGTGCTCTCCCATCAACTGGAGCACTCCGTCCAGTGCCCGGTGGGTGTGATAACAGCTTGGGTATTTTTTTAGCCCGATCCCAGGAGACTCGATGTAAAAGGGATTGCCCAAACCCTCCGCCATGCCCTCCGCGTCGTAGTGGTCTGGGCCCACCAGTGTGTCGTAGAAACCATTCTTCGCCTCGATGATGTCGGGGTTGGCCGTGAATCCCTCCTGAGCCATGAGTGCGGCGACCATGCCGTTGCGGCAGGCGTTGCCCGCTCCCGCAGCCGCAGCCATGCTACCGTGATTAGCCGCCAAGCCACAGGCAAAGTTAGCGGCGATGCCCAACGCCATTCTGGTCTTGGCTACATCCAGCCGAAGCAGCTTGGCGCAGGCGGCAGCCGCGCCGACGGAACCGTACCAAGTCTGGTGGTTCAGGCGGGCCTGCATGAGCTTGAAGTCGGCGTGGAGCGCCAGCTTGCCCTCGATCTCCAGTCCCAGAATGTAGGCAGTGAGTGTATCCTGGCCCGAGGCGCCCACGTGCTCGCCAAGGCTTAGCACCGCGGGCAGAACCAAGACACTGGGGTGGCCGATCTTCACACCACAGTCGTCGTAATCCAGGGCGTGAGCAATGGCGCCGTTGGCCAGGGCAGCATCTGGAGCGGAAATTTTGAGACCCGCGCCAAATACGGAGGCCTGGGGCGGCCCGCCGAGCTTCGTTACGTAACCTATGATGGTTTGGCTCACCGGCTCGACAATGCCGGCCAAAGCCGCCGCCAGGCAGTCCAGGGCCGTGCGCTTGGCTTTCTCCACGGCGTCACGCGGTATGTCCTTGTAGTCGGTGTCTACTATGAACCGGGCAATTTTCTCAGTAGCTTCCATTATTCACCCCTTTGTCTCACGTCCGTACCGCCATTTGAAGACTTCTCTTCCTCTATCTCGCGCTGTTCAGCTAACGCACGAAGCGATCGTCAAAGAAATGCATCTGACCTGGATGTGTCCCGGAATCACGACACCGAAGGCTTGCGAGGGCCGTACACTCGCTGGCATTAATCGTTAAACTAACCGACAAAATCCAGCGCCCGGCGCCCTTTCGTTGACTCGAAACCGCGCTAGCTACGCCGCCGCTCCCTTTCTAATCCGACTAACCGCTCGAATATCCTAGTCGCAGCGTCATAATAATGCGACAGGCCCCGGTAGCTTGACGCCAGCTTCATCACAATCGAAGCGATCGTCAGTGCTGCTCGCAAGTCAGATTGAGGCGGCCCAAACAGTCGACTCCATCGAGGAGGCAAAACGAGGCTGGCAGCACGAATTCGCTCGCGGGGACGTAGAGCTTGTCGCCGGCGTAGAGCTGCACCGATTGGCAATTACCGACACCAATCACTTTTTCCGGTTTCGGCATCATGACGTCCCTCTCGAAGCTTCCCGTGCTGATCATTGAGGTAGCCTCAGGTACATAATAGACAAGAGGCAGTTCGTCGCCATTTTTGCCCCCCCATTCGGGTGTCATAAAGACTGTTTTTATTCCCTTTCTCTCGCAGGCCTGAACGGTCAACATCATGTCCATAAAGTTATTTCCCGACGTTGATATCCTTGTGCTGACGATGCCATCGGCACCCAACAGGCGGGCCATCTGGGAGGTGCAGGCGGCCGTCACCTGCTTGCCGAACTCGGTCTCGAATCTGGTTCTTTGGAGTATTACTCCCAAGAACGTAAGCTGCTTTCCGTGCTGCCTGAGAAGCTCCAAAATCACTGCGGGGCTCATCCAGGACCACGTCGTCGGCCGGCTCCCGTTCCCGATGCGTACATCCTTCGTAATCGCGCCATCGAGGAACTCGTTGGGGTGCATCAGCGTCGGCAAGGATTCCCGGACAGGGAGACCATAATACGCAAGGCCCGAATGAGGACTTTGCCAGGTAATTGACGCCGCTGCGACGTATACGATGCGCGGAAGAGAAGGATCTGTCTTGGAGAGCTCAAATACCTCAATATCGTCAGGAGCTTTCTCGATCGTCGTCGTCGCAAGCCTTTGTGCAACTTTCAATTCCGCCAATTGCATCGCGCCGTGCGCCTCCAGCTCCGTGACGCCGTCAACAAGATTGATCATCAGGATAACGTTAATCGTGGAGCCGAAGGGTGTAAGCTGGGCCGCGGCCCCCCACATGTCTACAATGCCAGAGCTTTGGGCGGCGGTCCCACTTAAGATCGTCGGGACATACTCTGCGGAAAGCATGACGGTAACACCGGACAGTCGATGGTTCTTTCCCGCTCCCACCGTCTCCACAGGTCCGAGAATGCCTGGAAAAAGACAACCCGGCCCCGCCACTTTGACCCGCGGCTCCACAGCGTCCCGAAGCTTGACAATTCGAGTCTTCTCTCCGGGAAAGGCGACGTCAAGATCAGCGGACAGAACCCTCTTATCTTCGAGGACGAGCTTAACCAGTTCCTCTTTATTAATTTCGAGCACTCCGCCGCCGTAGCGGGTCTCGTTCGAGAAGCGCACATCCTTTACAAAAAAAGTCGCTATTTCTAGCTTCATAGATTTTCCTAACCAGAGGTGAAGGTGACATCGGGGACAAAAAGGGTAGGGCCTTTGACTTCTCTCTGAAGAGCGGAAAGGGAGCACTGGATGACGGCCCGGCGCAGATCTCGATCCGCCTCCGTTGGCAGGTTCGGGTCACCGCAGGGATGGGGAATTTTCGTGCCCGTGACGATGCGATTGACTTTGAGTTGCATCGCCATGGAAGACATTGCCGTAATGAAAGCGACAGGAATTCCTTCTTTCTCAAGCGCCCGTGCGATCGCAGACCCACTGCGAGTGCACGAGCCTCAGGTCGACACGAGCAGGGCACCCTCGACTCCATTCGATTTCATCTCGAGGGCCATATCCTTCCCCAGTTGGTGCATCACAGAAAGCAATCCGCGCGCGCCGGGAGTGGCATAGAAATGGGAATATAGATTGCGAAAGATCCCTTCTCTCTCCATTTCTCGACAGATGTCCAACGGGACCCCGTAATTGGGATTTTTTTTCATGGAATCCGTGTTGTAGCCGCCGTGCAGGACGTCCCAGTCGGCATCCAGCATACAGTTAAGCCCTTCGATCGAGTATTTCCCCCAGCGCACATTCTGAAATCCTCTGAACCCGTCGGGGTTTCCCGGCGGTATCACGCCACTGGTAGTTATAAGGGCCAGACAAGCTTTTCTTAGATCACCAATTGGCGGTGAAACCGGAATAGCTTCAATGTTCTCCACAGGTATTTCAGAAACAAAAGCACGGCCCCCGATTTTATCCAATAGCAGGCGAACGGCTCTTGCCGCGCCGCTGTCGCTCTTTACTTTATCGAGCCGAAACCCTCGCGGGATATAACCTTCCTCGGACGGTGTTCCGATGGAAGCTTGGGCTGCAAGCCTGGAGACAAATCGCGCCATCGCAGGCAGCGCCGCTCCCATACCTGAGGCCTCCTCGGTCGTTGGAAAGGCATAGACCATTCGATCTTTATATTGCTGATAGGTTTCCACCCCAGGGTTCTCGAGATGCAGACCGGTTACGCAGTTCAACCCTAGTGTGCTACTGACCGCATGACAGACCTCTGCGCAGGCAAACCCGTACCGCCCAGAAGCGAAGGCCGGACCGGCTACAAGCAATTGAATATTCTGCTCTCGGACCGCCTGTAATATCACGGCGACTGTTTCGTCGAGATGCTTGCTGAAATAGTCGTCACCGCAATATACGGTAACCACGATGTCTGCCGAGTCTCCCAACAACTCTTGGAGGCGCTTCCCCGGCCCTACAGGCCCGGGAAAGCATCCAAAAGGAACCTCAGCCTTAGCCTCACCGCCGATACCAGCAAAAAACTGGTTCACGTAATGCATGACACGGACTTTCGACATGGGATGCCACCCGCCTTTCCGCCGATTTAATTCTCGCCCTTTCTACGCGATCCCCATCGTGGCAATATTCATTTTCGAACTGTCTTTGTGACAAATGAATTCTGTCAGGACATAATTATTCAATGATAGACTGAGAGTCCTGACTGCTACCACTTCTGGATGGGCGCTTCCCTACGATCTGCAGTTAAAAGATGGGAATTCCATTTTGAAGGTCAGCCATCGATAATTCCAAATGGCCCGCGCTGCTCCTGTGCCAGATGCTCGCACAATCCGGCCCGGCCAAAATCGAACTAGTATGCCATCAAATCTTCAGAAGCTTCTTGGCGTTTTCGTAGTAGACTTTGCGTTCGTCACCTGGCGCAAGGCCGAGTTTCTTGATGAGTTCAACTCCTTCTTTTTTTAGCGCCATCAGCGGCGGAGAATCCGTTCCAAAAATGAAGTGATCCGCGCCAACGGTTTCAAATGCGCAACGCGCCGCGGGCGGGTGATAGCAAGTAGATTCCAAATACATCATTTTGAGATAATGGCTGGGAGGATGCTTGATCAGCATCGGCTCGTAGGAACCCAGGAAATACGCTTCGTCCTGCAGCCTGTAGGCGTAGTCCATCCGCCCGATCATCTCACAGATTCCGCCACCGAGATGGGTGCCGACCAGCTTCAGGGTCGGGAACTTTTCGAAAATTCCCCTGACGATCAGGCGCCCTATGGCCAAAGCACCGTCCATTGGACGTCCGATGCTGGATGCAAGCCGATAGTCTCTCATTCGCTCTTCACCGAAACCAACAGACGGCGGATGGATGACAACGGGAACGTCGAGCTCGGTCGCCAATTGGAAGAATGGCAGGGCCTCGTCGTCATCCGGATAGTTGCCCTGCAGGCTTGAGGTGATCCACGCCCCCTTGAGTCCATCCTCTTTGACAGCGCGCTCAAACTCGCGGAGGAATGCATCGCCGCCATAAGGCACCGTCGCGGCAAATCCGTAAATTGACTCGTACTTCTCCTGCTGGGTAGCGATATAGCGGTTATGCCTCACGACCCTTTCGAGCTGTTGGCTACGATCCATATCGCGAAGATTGTGCAGCGGGTTGCTAATGACTGTAATGTCGACGCCGCCAATCTTCTGCGCCTCGAGCACATTTTCGATCGTGGTTGGAACCCGGCCGTCCTTCGGCGCGCGAACGTTCTTGTGAAAGTGCGCTGCTGTGAAAGTATTCTGGTCCGCAGGCGGAAGAACGTGGGTGTGAAAGTCGATGATCATATTCGCTTTACCTTCCTATTGGCTATTCAACAAGGCGTTTCTGCATTTTGCGGCATGGAAGTTTCGCTTGGGCGTTTCCGAGCGCGGAGCTATGTTGCAAAGCCACCTTGACAAGAAACTGTCAGTGCAATCTTAAGGGTAACAACTTCCTTTTGAGGGTCAGCCACCGAGAACTCTCCCCGGGGTTCATCCTGATCCATGACGACATCCAGGAGGTTTGCGTGACTATTGCCCTAGCATTTTTCTCATCCGCTCGACCACCTCCCGAGGCTGGCTGATAACCTCTCTCGCCAGGGCGGTAAGCTCCTCACTAGGGGTTGGGTCAATCGCAAGTGCTTTCTTTTGCGCCTCCTCAATGACCGATCGGTCGTTGATGGTTTTCGTGAAAGCCTCGCGAAGGGTTTTGACCCGATCCCCAGGTGTGCCCGGAGGCAAGACGTAAGGGCGGCCAAAGTCGCCAGCGGCCAGAACCAATGTGGCGAGGCGCCGCGCGGAATCAGGCGACTTGTATCGGTCCATCAGCTCGTAGATGGTTGGAACATCGGAAAGCCTGGAATCGCGTCTCTTTCCGGTTTGAGCAATCACCCGGACAAAGCCCTTTTTGCGCCAGGTATGAAAAGGCTCGCGGGCAAAGAAAGCGGTAATAGAAAAAGCCCGGCATACGACCTCGCCCCTTTCCGCAGCCAAGTCGACATCTCCACCCGACCCGTAGCCTGCAACGATATTAAATTTTGTCCCGATTACTTCCTCGAAGAGTTTAGGCACATAGTAAGCGAACGAAGTGCTCCCCGTGGCGCCACATTTCGGCGGCTCGGAGGCGTTGCGCACATCGTCCATAGTTTTGTAAGGCGCATCAGCGCGCATGTAGAGAAGCAGGTTGGAAGTCACGGGACTGCCAATCCAGTTAAACTTGGTCCAATCAAACTTGACCTCTTCTCGGCCAATCACCTGGTCGAAGTAGAGCGCCGGATAGATCGCGCCGACGGTCAGTCCATCAGGCTTGGACACATTGTAAACATAGTTTGCTGCGATCAAGGAGCCAGCCCCGGGCATATTCTGCGTAATGATGTTAGGGTTACCTGGGATATGCGCGGGCATGTGGTGGCCCAGAAGACGGGCATACAAGTCGTAGACATCCCCTGCCTTGTTGCCCACGACGATACTTATCGTCTTCCCCTGATAAAAAGGAGCCTGCGCTTCAACGCTGAAGCTCCATAGCAAAGAAAACAAGAATCCGACCAGAATCTTTCTCATGGATCTCTACATCCTTTTTTGGTTTTCCATTTTTCGGGAGCTTCGATCCGATAAGGAGCTATTATGTCAAATCTGAAAGCGCTGTCCCTCTCAAGCTCCTACGGCTCTTCGTCTCCCGATTCGTCGGAGTCAAATCGTCGCCGTCCGGCGGAATGAGGATATTCCAGAAGCGTGTCGCAATCAACCAGGCGGGCATACTGGATTTGGGCAACAGCCCGGGAGGACTTGATCAGCAGGTCCCAGTCCCACGGATAGCTTTGTAATTCGGTAAGTGAATAGCTGAGGGTAAAGCTTAAAGGTGCCCCTTTTGGCTCCAACCCTTTCAGCTCGATTTTCAGGTTGTCCACGTGGCCGCTTGTCAGATCGGACGGAATGGTAAGGCCGGGTCTTAACGGGGACAGGCGACTTTTCCAAGTTCCGCGCCCTCAAAATTCAGCCTATTCCCTTTTCCCCCCAACTCGCCTTGAGTCCCGCTCCCAGCGGCTTGTTTGAATTCAGCACAAACCGAAGGTAAGGTTTCCTGCCGATTGTCATGGTTGCCATCCTTCTCGGCCTGTTCGGCTCCTTTTGGTTCGCGGCGGCGATGATTTTTATCAATCGCGGCGTCCTTTCCATCGATTTTTTCCGCGGACTGCTCGTCAATCTCGGTATCAACACGCTCTTCTTATGGGTCTATCTCCTATTATTTTCCGAGGGCCTCGATCTTTGGGCGCCGGCCAATCTCATATTCGTGGCCGTCGGGATCTTTGTCCCCGGCGTCGCCCGATACTTCATTTTCAAAGGCATCGAGCGCCTGAGCGCGTCGATTTCATCCTGTTTGACCAACAGCACACCGCTATTCGCCATCCTTTTCGCCGTGTCGTTTCTCCAGGAACGGCCGAGCGTCACTAATCTCGCCGGCGCTTTTTCCATCGTCGCGGGCATCGTGTCGCTCTCCTGGCGCGGCTCGACCAAGAGCTGGCGCACCCGCGATCTGTTGTTTCCGCTCACCGCCGCATTCCTTTTCGCCGCGCGCGACAACCTGGTTCGCGTCGGCCTGCTCCAGATTCATTCCCCGATCCTGGGCGCGGCGATCGCCTCCACCACCTCTTTTGTAACCATGAGCCTCATGTACCTGGTATTTGAAGAGAAGAAGCCGCTCGGAAAGGATGCGCCGCGCGGCGTCGCCCTATTTACGATCGCGGGGGTTATGAACTTTCTCTCCTACGTCTTCGCCTACACCGCTCTTAGCATGGAAAGAGTTTCGCTGATCTCACCCTTGGTGAATTGTTCCTCCCTCTTCGTCGTGCCGCTTTCCGCGCTATTTCTCAGGGACGTCGAAACGCTTACGCCGCGCAAGATCGGCGCCACCGCTTTGGTGATTCTAGGGGTGTTTCTAATCTCGTGGGAAAAACTTTAACCAATCATATTTGGGATATTCAGGCTTCTGTGTGGCTAACCTGGCCAACGCTATTTCAGTGCAAGGACTAGGAAATTGCACCGCGGAGGCGCTGAGGTCGCGGAGAAAGGGGAGTAGAAAGTAACCTCTGTGAACTCGGCGTCTCTGTGGTGAATAGTCTTCGCAGTAATCCCGGAAGAGTCTCGTTCTCAATGCATCGTCGGCCCGGAGTCGTCGTCCTTGCCTCCTTCGATCAAGTGGAAGCGCCGTTTGAGGCGGTTGAGGCGGCGTTGGTCGAGATAGAGCTTGACGCGGTCCCAGGGATTGCCGCCGCGGAGATAAAGATAACCGAAGATCATGCCGCCCAGGTGAGCCAGGTGGGCGATGCCGCTTTCGCCGGAGGTAATCGAGGAGTAGAGCGCGATGGCGCCGATGATCCAGACGAAATGTTTCATTTTGATGGGAAAGAGAAAATAGAAGTAAACGATCTGATTGGGATAGATCAAACCAAAGGCGAGAAGGATGCCGTAGACGCCGGCCGACGCTCCGATGCTCGGCCCCATTTGATCGGGGACGAGAAGAGTGTTGAGGATTCCGCCGCCAACCGCGGAGACAAAAAAATATTTGAGAAAGAACTCACTGCCCCACCGGCGCTCCAGGGCGCAGCCAAACATCCAGAGCGCCAGCATGTTGAAGAGCAGGTGGAACAGCCCGCCGTGGAGAAACTGATAGGTAAAAAGCTGCCAGAGGTAAAGATTTTGCCAAACCAAGCGCGGCACCAGGCCGAACAGCCAGGTAATATAGTGATCGAGAAATATCTGCAGGATGAAAACCGCGGTATTGACGATCAGTAAAAACTTGACGGCCGGCGTAACGCTGCCGCCGCCAAAGGAAAAACTACGGGTTTGATAAAGCATTGCTATTTAGATTAACCGCTGGGTAGTTAAATTGAAAGCGCGCCGCGCCTTGCGGCGGTTTAATGTTCAAAGTTCCATGCCCTGAGCTTGGCGAATGGGTTCGAAGGTTCCGAGTCTTGATCCGAAAACATTGAACCTTGAACTTTGAACCTTGAACAGCAACTACCCTCCCAAATACGCTTGCCGTACCAGATCGTTGCCGGCGAGCTCTTTGGCGCTCCCTTCCAGGATGACCGAGCCGGTTTCCAGGACGTAGCCCCGATGGGAGATTGCGAGCGCCATCGCGGCGTTCTGTTCCACCAGTAAGACGGTTACGCCGGCGCGATTGATGGCCCGAATGTTCTCTAAAATCTGCTCGACGATTTTCGGTGCCAGTCCCATAGACGGTTCGTCCAACAACAGCAGCTTCGGCTTGGCCATGAGCCCCCGGCTGATGGCGAGCATTTGCTGTTCGCCGCCGGAGAGCGTCTCGGCAACCTGTTTTTGGCGCTCTTTCAAGCGGGGAAACAATTCGAAGACAAACTCCAGCTCCGGACCCAGGCTGCCTTTGGCGCGGCTATAGCCGCCGATTTGAAGATTTTCCAGCACCGTGAAGCGCGGAAAGATTTTTCTCCCCTCGGGGACATGAGCGACGCCCCGGCGCACGATCTCATGGGGCGCGATCTTCTCCAGCGCGGCTCCTTCCAACTCCACCTTGCCGCTGCGCGGCCGCAGCAAGCCCGACAGGGTCTTTAGCGTCGTCGTTTTCCCCGCGCCGTTGGCGCCCAGCAGCGTCACCAGCTCCCCTTTTTCGACGCTGAACGAGACGCCCTTGAGCGCATGGATCGTGTCGTAATAGACGTGCAGGTCGCTAACCCTTAGCATGTTCCGTCCATGCTCCCTGACCCAGATAGGCTTCGATGACTTTCGGATCCTGACGCACCTCGTCGGGATGCCCCTCGGCGATCTTCTCGCCGTAATCCAAGACATGCACCCGGTCGGAGATGCCCATGACGACTCGCATGTTGTGCTCGATCAGCAGGATCGCCCGGACATACCGTCCGATGAGTTCTTTAAAGAGCGTCATCAACGACTGCGCCTCGCTGGTATTCATCCCCGCGCTCGGCTCATCGAGCAGCAGCAGTTTCGGCGCCGCGGCGAGCGCGCGGGCGATTTCCAGCCGGCGTTGCTCGCCGTAGGAGAGCTGATGCGCCCATTCGTTTTCCCGCCCGGAAAGACCGGCGAGATCGATCAATTCCATCGCTCGACGCTGCGCGGCCTTTTCACGCGCCTGATACTCATGGGTGGATAAGAAAATCTGCCAGAGATTGGTGTCCAACCGCGAATGCATTCCGACGAGCACGTTGTCGAGCACGGTCATATGAGAAAAGAGGCGGATGTTCTGAAAGGTCCGGCTGATGCCGGCGCCGGTGATCTGGTGCGGTTTCAAGCCGATGAGTGAACGGTTCTGAAAACGGATTTCCCCTTTATCAGGCCGGTAGAGACCCGTGAGCGTATTGAACAGCGTGGTCTTGCCCGCCCCGTTAGGGCCGATCAGCGAGGCAATCATCCCATCCTCTAGTTCGATGTCCACCCGCGCCAACGCTTGCAGACCGCCGAACCGTTTGGAGACACCCCGCAGTTCCAACAGCGCCATGCTATCTCCGTTGATCCCGCCGCGGCGGCAGAATTCCCTGCGGGCGAAAGATCATCATGAGAATCAAAATCAGACCGAACACCATGCGCTCGTACTTCGCCGGCTCGAACTGCACCGGCAGTTGACTCAAGGAATAGCTGCCGAGCAGCGGGAGCGAAAACACGGCGCCCGACTGGCGCAGCTCATTGAGCCAAAGCGACAACCCTTTGAGCAATTGCAAGTTGAGAATCGTCACGCCGGTGGCGCCGAGAATCGCGCCCGGAATCGACCCCATGCCGCCCAGAATCACCATGGCGAGCACGCCGATGGATTCCATAAAAGTGAAACTCTCGGGATTGATGAACACCTGCTTGGCGGCAAACAACACGCCCACGGCGGAAGCAAAGGATGCGCCGACGGCGAAGCCCAAGAGCTTCATGCGCACCACCGGGACACCCATGGCCGCCGCGGCGATTTCGTCCTCGCGGATCGCTTTCCAGGCCCGGCCGATGCGCGAGCTTTCCAGCCGGCGCGTGACCAAAATAATGACGCAGACCACGAGGAGCACGAGGAAGTAAAAATAGAGCGGATAAAGCTTGGCATCGGTAATCTGCAAGCCGAAAAACTCCAGCACGGGGCGAAAAAAGAGCGGCGGCTTGACGATGGGACTGATACCTCTCGGGCCGTTGGTGAGATTGACGGGCTTGTCGAGATTATTGACCAGGGCGCGCACCACCTCGGCAAAACCCAGGGTGACGACGGCGAGATAATCGCCGCGCAGGCGCAGCACCGGCAGTCCGAGCACCACGCCCGTGAGGGCGCCGACACCGATGCTCAGCAAGAGGAAAACAAAAAACCAGTAAGGCCCAAGCGGAAACCCGCCGCCGGCGATGAACTCGTTGGCCTGGGGCGATCCGAAAATCGCCCAGAGATAGGCGCCGATGGCGTAAAAGGCGACGAATCCCAAATTGAGCAGGCCGACGAAGCCTACGACTATGTTCAAGCCCAGCGCCAGCGCCGCGTAAATGCCGATTTGAATCGCCACTTCCAGATAGTAGCCGTTGATGGTGCCCAACAACGGCATCAACACGATCAGCACCAGGGCCGCCAAAGTAGACTTTACCTTGGCGTGAGCCGGTATGTAGTAAAGCAACAGCAACGATGCTTCAAAGAGCAGAAACGCCAACACCGACTGAGGGTAAAGGATCGCGAGCAGGCAAGTGCCCGAGATATAGGCGAGCAACCCGATGGGAACCAAGGAACGAGTCACGCGCGGTCCTCCCGGACCTTTTCGCCGAGCAACCCTTTGGGGCGAAAAATCAGAATGAGGATCAACACGGCAAAGGCGAAAACATCCTTGTACTCGGCGCCGAAGGCGCCATCGGTAGCAAGCGACAAATAGGACGCGGCCAGCGCTTCCAACATGCCGAGCACCATGCCGCCCAGCATCGCGCCCGGGATGTTGCCGATGCCGCCGAGCACCGCCGCCGTAAAAGCTTTGAGACCGGGGAAAAACCCGCTGTAAGGATTGACCAGGCTGTAATGAAGACCGAATAGCACTCCGGCCAAGCCGCCCATCGCGCCGCCGACGAAAAAGGTCGTCGCGATCACCCGGTTCACCGGGACGCCCATCAGCGAGGCGGTGTCGGGGTCTTGGGCGACGGCGCGGATCGCGGCGCCCATGCGAGTGTGGTTGACGAAGAGGTTGAGACCCCAGAGCATGACAAGCGCGGTCACCACGACCAGGATCGATTTCACCGGCACGACGACGTTCGCCCCCAGCGGCACGGTCCGGTCGAGGAAATCGAGCGGCGGATAGTTCAGATAGAAAGTGTTGCGCCAAAGGCTCTCAAAAAGCCGCAGCCCGTCTTGCAGGAAAAACGACGCGCCGATGGCCGAGATCAACGCGACGAGCCTGGGGCTGCCGTGGAGCGGCCGGTATGCCACCCGCTCCAGCGCCATGGCGGCGAGCCCGCTGACGACCATGGCCGCAAGGATTATCAGTAATAGCACCGCCGCGGGGTGAATCACGGCCAGCAGCCCGCCGCTCTGGAGCATGAGCAGGATCTCGACGCCGACAAAAGCGCCAAGCACGAAAATTTCGCTGTGCGCGAAGTTGATGAATTCCAACACGCCGTAGACCATCGTGTAGCCCAGGGCGATCAACGCATACATGAAGCCGAGGACGAGACCGTCGACGAGCACCTGCGGCAGGATTTCCAGTGCAAGATCCAAAGCGGTTGTAACCCTTCAAGGGTCGGTATGCTAACAAATCCTTCTTAACGTCGCCACTGCATAAGATCGTAGGGGGGTGTGGAGGCGCGAAGCGCCGATACCCGCCGTTGGTGGATGATGGGTATCGCTAACGCTCAACCCATCCTACGTCGGAATCGTAACGCGACGAGCCGCGAGGCATCGAAACCGCCGTCATTGAATCCGCTGCCAATGACGTATACCCTCCCTCTCAAATGACTCAAAGCCTGTTACTCTCGATGCCAACTTTGTTGCGCCCGGCGCAACCGGGAGTTGGGCGATGAAGAAAGTCGCATGGATCGGTGTCAGCGCCATCGGTCTTTTAGCTGCAATCATCCTCGTCGTGCCGGCATGGATCGATCTCGGAATGTTCAAGAGCACTTACCTCCCGTTCATCGAAGAAACGCTGCATCGGCGCCTGGACGTGGCCGAAGTGCGGCTCACGCTCGTTCCAGCCCCATCGATTCAACTCTCCAATTTGAGAGTTTCGGACGGCCCGGCGTCCCCGAACCATACCTTTTTCGCCGCGGAACGAGTCCAGTTGCGGCTGAAATTCTGGCCTTTGCTTCGCGGCCGATTTGAAGTCACCCAGTTCGTCCTCGAAAAACCGGTCATGAACCTGCTCAAGCGGCCGGACGGCACTTTCAACTCTGCCGACTTGCCGGATAAAAAACTCCCATGGGTGAAGAAACCGGAGCGCAGCAGTAAAAACCCGGCGGCCAAGTCCCAAGAGCCCGCCATGCTTCCCCTCGTGCTGCCGAACCGCATGAGCATAAAAGAAGGTCAGTTGAACCTCGGAACCAAGGAACAGAGGCCGGTGAGCATCAACGGCATCGATCTCTCTTTAGAAAACTTCGCGGGCGGCCAGCCCTTTCCGTATCGAGCATCGTTTCGCTACCCGGGCCTGAAAACCGTATCCCTCGAAGGGCTGCTGAGTTATCAGGAAGAGCAGGCGACTCTCAAGCTCAAGGACAATCGTCTGAAGATCCACGATCTCAATCTTCCTATAGAAGGAAGCGTGACTCATGTCTCGACCACCCCGCGGCTCGATTTAAGCGTCGTCAGCGATGCCGTCGATGCCAAGTCGGTCTGGCAAGTACTCTCGGCGTTCGGCTTGACGCCGCGCGACATGGAAGTTGCCGGGCTGATGGAACTGCGCATCAAACTCGCCGGCCCTTCCAGCAACCCGGTCGCCGAGGTGCGCGGGCTGTTCAAGGACGTAAAAGTGGCCGGCAAACGCGCGCTCAAAGGCAAGCTAAAGGGCGAGGTTTTCATTCAGCTGCCCATGGGCGGCGGTTCGATGACGCGGCGCTTGCACGGCAACGGGAAAGTGGCCGTCAGCGACGGCGCGCTGACCAACGCCGATCTAATCAAAAAAGCCCAGCAGGTGACCGGCATGATCGGCCTCTCGAAAGAACAAGGCCGCGAAGCCACGACGTTTAAGATTCTGGAAACGGATTTCACCGTTGCCGACGGACTAGCTAGTTTCAAGCGAATCCATGTGGTTAACCCGCAGATGGAAGCCGACGGCGCCGGGACCCTGACGCTTGACGAGCAGGCGCTGAACTTGGCGGTTGAAACCGTTCTTTCGGCCCAGGCCTCGGCCCGGTCTCGCCGCGCGAAGGCTGCGGCTTTTTTCAAAGACAGCCGCAACCGAGTGGTTGTCCCGCTGAAGATTACCGGTCCCGTCGCCAATCCGACCGTAAATCTCGACAGCGAGAAGCTCGCCCAGAAAGGGATGGGGCGCTCTTTGGAAAAAAATTTAGACTCCCTACTCAAGCAGATGTTTCGGCGCTAGCGCCGCGGCGGCGGGCTCTGGCTTAGAATCAGGCTCTGGAGGTTTGTTCCTTCGAGCGCTTCCGCCACCGATTGGTCGGCTTGCGCGAGTATCTCGTTGATACCCTGTTGTTCCTTGGTCGGCTTCGCCTGGCTTTTTTGAATCTTCCCGGCATTCCTCACGCAATCAAGGATCTCCTTGACGGCGATGGTCTCAGGATCGCGGCCGAGCACGAACGTTTCCTCATCCGCCAACGGCAAGACCAGCCGGGCGCGATGAAACATTTCCATGAAATCATAAACCAGACCGGCGGGCAGGCTAAGTTGATTCGCCAGTTCCGATACGCTCATCGGATCGAGACCATGGTAAAAGTTGCGGCCAACCAAAAACATCATATGAAGCGCCAATTGCTCCCGGCCCGCGGGACTGCGGGCCAGAGCTTCTCTATCCGCCTGATACAGATGGAGATGTTGGTAGGCATAGGCAACCTGCGCTCCCAGCAGAACGATCACCCAGCCAACGTGAAGCCACAATAAAAAGAGCAACAGGATGGCGAAGCTCGAGTAGATAGCGTAGTAGCGCGTCGAAGAAGCGACAAAAGCGGTAAAACCCCATCCGACCGTTTGCCACAGGACGGCGGCCGCCAGGCCGCCGACGAGCGCGGCTTTTAGTTTTACCCGGGTGTTCGGCACAAAGACGTAAACAAACGTATAGGCGCCCCAGAGCGTGACATAGGGCACGAGCTTGAGCAGCGTGAGAATCACGGTTCCGAAGGGCTCCAGAGACATCAGCCGCTGCACGAAAGCGTTGCTCTGCAGCGTCGCGGTAATCGTCACCGCGGCGAAAACCAGCACGGGACCGACAAGAATGACGCTTAAATAGTCGCTGAACTTACGCGTCAGCTTGCGCGGCGATTTGACGCGCCAAATATGATTGAACGAATCTTCAATGGTACCCATCAGCGAGAGCACCGTGATGAACAGGGTCACCAGGCCGACGCTCCCCAGTGCGCCGACCCGCATCCGATCGACGAAGCCGATCAGATACGCGGTGATTTCCTGGCCCTTTTCACCGAGGGGAGCGAGCGCTTCAGCGAGCGCCGGTTCCATGCGATTGTGCACGCCGAAGCCTTTGAGGATGGCGAAAACCACCGCCAGCAGCGGCGCCAGCGAGAGCAGCGTCTTGAACGCCAATGCCATGGCCTGGAGCTTCACCAATTTCTCGATGAAGTCGCGGGCGACCATGAAGACCATTTTGATCAGCGCATAGATCGGCCGCTTGAAGCGGGTGAGATTCGAGACCTCAGCTTCCCACACTTGGTCGAGGACTTTGTTCTTAATCTGTTGGATCGAACTCTTCTTCGTTCGTGCCGTGGGCATAAATGGGATTACCGAGAGAGAGCGATATGACGTTGGCGGAACTTTACCAGTTTTGCACCACCGGGACAAAGGAATTTTCCCTACCGCAACGGACAAGCTCCCTGCAACCACAACAGCGCAAGCGTCTACTGGCGTTTCCCCACGATGGCAGCAAGGACGGCCAAAGCGGCCAGCGGCAGAAGTAAAGAGAACGCAAATTGCTGGTCATAGGCAAACCCCGCGGCATCGCCGCTGATCCGACCTTTCCTTGCGACCTCTGTTAGCGCCACCGCTAACGTTGTGCCCAACGCGCCCGAACCCGTGCCAAAGGTGGTCAGCATGGCGGAAAGCATGCCGTAATCACGGCTTGGAACCGTCGCAAAGGCGGCCTTTTCATTGGCGGGGACAAAGAGGCCGATGCCGGCCCCTAAAATCGCGAGAACAATAACGATCCAAATAAGATTCGAGCCCTCACCGAGTCGCGCGTAGAAGAAGACGCCCAAAAGAATGATGCATAATCCGAGCATAGCCACCTGCCGGGGATTCACTCGATCCGCTAGCCGGCCGCTTATGGGAGAGAGCAAGGTGGTGCACAGGGGAACTGCTGCCATGGCCAGACCGGACGAAAGCGGAGAAGCCTGAATGACGTTGAGCAAGTAAAGAGGCCCGAAGATCGAAACCGGGTAGAACGCCAGCGTCGAAAGAACCAACGACAGCATGGATCTTAGAAGGGGGATGCTCCTCAAATAGAAAAGGTTCATCAAAGGCGCTTTTGCATGTAACTCCCTCCATAAGAAGCTCACAATTCCGGCTGCGGCCAAGCCAAGCCAGAGCATAATCTCCGAGGCATCCCAGCCCAAGCGCGGCCCAAGGCTGAGGGCGATGAGTAATGAAGGAAACCCCATTACCAGGGAAAAAACACTCAAGAAATCGAACGAAACCTTACGGCGTTCTTCCTTTCCTTTAAGGATCGAAAACAAAATCAGGCAGGTGGCAATCCCAAAAATGCAATTGGCAAAGAACACGGCTCTCCATCCCCAAAGATGAAGTATAAAACCGCCGATAGTTGGTCCCGTGGTCCTGCCCAACGCGATGGAGGCCGCCAACCAACCCAGAGCCTGCCCTCTACTCTCGCTGCCGTGGACAGAGGCGATGATAGCCGCGGCCAGTGGCGCCGCCATGGCCAAGCCGAACGCCATGGTGAACCGGAACGCAAGCAATTGCGGAAACGAACCGGAGACGGCCGCTAGACCCGCGCCTGCCGTGTACAGAGTAATCCCTATCTTGAAAATCGACTTTCGTCCGACGAGGTCACCCGCCCTTCCAAAGCAAAGCGAGAGGCTTGAGAGCATGATCGCTCCCATCAAGCCGATCCACTGGATGGCGGCCAAGCTCGTGCCAAATTCCTTTTGAATAGCCGAGAGCGATATGCTGATGCTGCCAACGCTCTGAATGTGGAAAAAGGTTCCGAGGCAAACGATTAGGAGAACGCGTAATTCTTCCCGGCGCAAAATTGAACCTGCTGAAACAAAGTGAAGCGCAGCAGCAGACTATACACAGATCAAAGAAAAAATGAAAAGAAAATACTGAACTCGCGACTCGCGAGCTTCTGAGATTCTACCCCATCCAAAGATTTTGGAGTTGACAAGCTTTCGTCCGTTTGCTAGGCGCGGGCCGTGAGACAACGACGAACTTGAAGACCAGAAACCGGCTCATTGACTTTCGGAGAACCACCATGCTGTCAAAACGGCTCAGATCGCTTCTTCTCGGCACGGCCGCGATCGCCACGTCGGCGTAAGGAAGCGACAGAAACTCGGCGATCAGGAAGGCAGTGATCCCCATCACCGGCGGCATGATCTGACCGCCGGTCGAGGCGACCGCCTCGATGGCGGCGGCGACGTGGCCGGGATAGCCGCTCTTCTTCATCATCGGAATGGTGATCGGGCCATCGATCACGACGTTGGAGACGGCGCTGCCGGAGACGGTGGCGAACAGGCTCGAAGCGACCACCGACACCTTGGCCGGGCCACCGCGATAGCGGCCCATAGCGGCAAGCGCGAAGTCGGTCAGCACGACATCACCCTTCACCGCATAGAGAATGCTGCCGAAAAGGATGAAGGCAATGACGATCGTGCCGGTCACGTCCACCGGCAGCCCAAGAATCCCGATCCTGTCGAGGTAGAGGTAAAGGGCAAGTCGCTGCCACGACGGGCTCGGCACGTTGAGTATGCCGGGAAAGAGGTGCGAGAACTTGGCGTGGAGAAGGAACGTCACGGCGAGAATAACAAGAGTCCAACCCGTGGTGCGCCGGGTCGCCTCGAGCACCAGGAGGACCGCGACAGCGCCGAGAACGTAGCGGTCGAACTCCAGTGAGCCGAGATCGTACTGGAGATCGGGGTTGCGGATAACGATGTACCCGCCGACGATAACGCTAAGCACTGCGCCGATCCAATCGTACCACGGCACGTCGGCGCCCGCTTCGGATCGGCGCGCCTTGACGCCGACAAAAACGGCGGTGAGCGCCAGAGTCACGAGTAAGGCGAGGTACTGTTCCTTGAAGACGACGAGATCGACCCACGTGTGCATCTCAAGCGCCCAGACCCCGCCGAGGACGGTGAGCGCGATCGCGAGGCCACGCTCGACTGCCTTGACGCCGAGCCCGAGCGGGCGCCGCCGGACGGCCGCGTCCGCTGCCGCCGTCGCGGATGTTGCAGTGGACTCAGTTAGGGTATTCATCTCCCAAAAGAAGAGATCATTCTTGACCGGCCTATTCTATTTCACCACGAAGCATGCGAACGACACGAAGGATGCGGATATTTGTGATTTCAAACTTCGTGTTGTTCGTATTTGTATGCCCAAAAGTTTTCTGCGGTTGCCGAATTCTTAAGGATGTAGGATGGGTTGAGCGAAGCGATACCCATCAAAATATGCACCGAGCACGATGGGTATCGGCGCAGATCGCCTCAACCCATCCTACGGTGCTGCTCAGATCGCTTCTTCTCGGCGAGCCCGCGATCGCCACGGCGGATCAGGTACTCGGCCACCCAGAAGCCGTCGAAGCCGGACTCCTCGGCAAAACCGGCCGCCTTCATCACATCTTCAACGGGATACACCGGAGCGCCTAAGCCGAATCGAAGTGCCATCATCAGCTATCCCGTCATCAAAGCGGCAGGGGCCGGGCCTTCTCCTCCCCGAGAGTCACGACGTCGTAGAGGTGAAGGATGCTCAACTTGTGGCCCTGCGGCGCCAGGCTGCGGGAAAATTGCTCGATGGGAAAGCGATCAAAGAACGACACTCGCTCGGCTACCTCGTCCCGCCCCCAGCCTTTCGCCACGGCGGTCCTAACCTCCGCGACGATCTGGCGAGCGTAGGCGTGCTCCGAGACCCTTTGCACAGCGATTCTGTCCTTCTCCTTCGGCTTTATAAAAACGGATCGACGGACGCCACCCTAGTCTAAAAAGAAATACCCGTCAACCAACCTCGCCTGCTGCCCTTTGTCTTAGGATTAAGGAAGTCTACCAGCACTGCGCCGCTGCGACAAAGGAATTTTCCCGGCTGTGCCGCCTTTCGATTGACAACAAAGGTCTTCCCTCTATATTCTCGCCGGCAAATCGATGCGCGGCGGTGGAGCCCCACGGGCAAGCCCGTGACGCCTTCCAGTCCGCCCGTGGGGCGGAATCCTGAGCAAGAGGCCCCGGCCAAGGCCGGGGCTTGAGTCGAAGGGTCAACGCCGCTCGCTTGATCAAAATGCCGGCACCGACTTCGACCAGCAACGACCGTTTAGTTCCACAGCCACGCCGCGCGTTGAACTGCGCGAACCTCATCGCGCTGACTTTTTTCTGTGTCGCCGGCGGCGCTTTCGGCATCGAGGACGCCGTCGGCTCGGCGGGACCCCTCGTCACGATCGCCGCGATCTTGATTTTGCCTTGGCTCTGGAGCTTTCCAACTGCTCTGATGACGGCAGAGCTTTCGGCGGCGATGCCGGAGGACGGCGGTTATGTGGTCTGGGCGGAAAAGGCTTTCGGCAGATTCTGGGGCTTTCTCGAAGGCTGGCTCAGTTGGCTGTGCAGTTTTGCCGACAATGCGCTCTATCCCGTCATGTTCGTCGATTATCTCGCTTATCTTCGCGGTGACATGGGGTTCGCCGAGCGCTGGCTCATCGGCGGCGCCATGACCGCTTCGATAACTTGGCTCAACATTCGCGGCATTCGTCTGGTCGGCGCAGCATCCGTTATTTTTACGCTGTTCGTCCTGGCGCCCTTTGCCGTCATGGTCATACTGGGCAGCTCTCAAATCCGGGCAATCCCATGGCCAGCGCCGTCGCAGACTGTGGATTGGGCGCTGCTCTTGAGCGTGGTTCTGTGGAATACTTCCGGCTGGGACAACGCCGGCTGCTGTGCCGGTGAAGTCGACAAACCGAGTCGAACCTACCCGCGCGCCATGACGCTGTCGGTGCTGCTCGTCACCCTCGCGTATCTGCTGCCAGTGCTGGTCGGCGTGAGCATCGATAAAGAGTGGGCAAACTGGAAGGAAGGTTACTTTCCCCGGGTCGCGGCGCAGGCCGGCGGCAGTGGGCTGGGCGTCTGGCTGACGATTGCAGGGCTGGTAAGCGCCATAGGATTGCTCAATGCTTTGCTCTGCACCTCAGCGCGCGTCCCTTATGCCATGGCGCAGCGCGGGACCTTGCCGGGATGTTTCGCAAGACTGCATCAACGCCACGCCACGCCATGGATCGCGATCGTCGTCAACAGCGTCGGCGTTGCCTGCCTGATTCCGTTTTCATTCAAGGATCTGATCCAGGTCGATATGTTTCTTTACGCGCTCGCGCTCATTATTGAATTCGCCGCGCTGCTCTGGCTGCGCATCAAGCAGCCGGATATGCCCCGTCCCTACCGAGTGCCGATGGGTATTCCCGGCGTGATCGCCCTGAGCGTTCCCCCCGTGGCGCTGTGCGCGCTGAGCATCTTTCTCGCCGACGAGCTTACCAAACAGGTAGGCCTCGGTGGCATCGTCACCGGCTTGGCCATTTATGGCTGGACGGCAAAACGAAACGGAGAACCGATTCCAGCCTCGGATCGACCGGAACTCTCGGTCTGACGAAGCGCCGAGGGCACGTGGTCGTAACGGGTCATAGGATGGAAGCGGCTTGCTGCGCATGGATTCCGCACCGGGTCTGAAATTTATTTTGAATCTAGTATTTTTTTGACAATCTAGTTTTTTTTGTTGTTTCTTAAACTTACCAGGTGTATATTCGCGTCAAGTAGGTGGTTTGAATCGAGGCTTTTCAAAGATTCTACACCGGCTTATTCAACCCGTCCCACAACGGATTCTCTCTGCCACCTGATAGTTTACTTGCGTATCGTCCTTCTCGTAGAAGTTTCATTACCAGGTTCGATGACAAGGGCCTTGGGGACCGACATCAATCTTCACAATCCCACATTTGCACGCCTTAAGAACATTCCACGGTTTTGTCTGCCGAGCAGACGGCTCTATTTCCCTGGAAGAAAAATCGTATTCCGTAGGATGCTCACAATTACTTTATCGTAACTCAGCGACCCATTGGGTCGAGAAAGGAAGTGGAAATGACTAATTACCATGAAGGTACCGAAGGCGCTAACGAGTTTATCGCGCGGGGAGCTGATACCCCCGACACCGGGGCAGACACCGGAACCCTGATGCGCGAGCTTCGCACTCTCAGAAAGCGGAATGGAGGGCGGGTTAAGAAACCGACCCGGCTCGAGCGTTCGCGAAAACTCCATGATGCAATCGTCGGTCTCGTGCAGGAGCTTCAGAGCGCCGGCTTCGCTTCGATAGCATCGCCGCCGGGTCCCATAGCCACGCTTGGACCTGAAATCGAAGACCCCAAGACCGGAGGGAAAATCGGTCACGTGCAGGAATCGCTGGCCGTTTACATCCAACGGCTGTCGATCGACGACAACTTCTTTCAGCGCCCGCCTTTCGATCATGTGACGGATCCGATCTATCGAAGGCTCATACGGGACTTCATCGACGGTGCGGCGATGCCGGAGAGCAAGATCGCGGCGCTCAGTTGGTCAGGTGGAGTGCGCTCGCTCGAAGCGCCGGATTTGAGGTTTTCAATCATCGACGGCCTACAGAGGTTATATTGCTTTCTGATTGCCATCTTGTTGGTGTGGCGCCGTGAACAGCTCGCGCAGGATGGTCTAATCCCCGAAGAGGCCTGGAATTTCTTCGCCGAGTCGGTGAATCGACTCGGTGAACCGCGGCCTGCCGCGGAAAAGCTACTTGAGCGGGTGATCCGCTACGAAATGTTCTATGCGATCAGCCTGGCGGGCCTGCTGCACTACATGGTGACCTTCAATTCCAGCCAGCGGCGCATGAGCCTGCGGGTTCAATTGGAGATCATGAAAAAGCCGCTGATCGAACATTTGAAAAGCGAAGGAATTCCCATTTGGGAGGACCTCGGCCGGATGCCGGGAGAACAGCGGCCCAAGGACAAATTTCTCGCCTCGGACATCGTGCTCGCGACCCAAGCGTTCATCACGCACAACGCCCATGTAACCAAGGCGTTCGAAACGGAGCGTTTTCTGGACGAAAATCAACCGTATCTGGACAACATCGGCGACATCTCGGACATCATAAGGATCCTAAAGCGCATCAGCGGCGAGGTGCACGCGAAGATCGCCCAGTCTTATGAGGCGAATCCGAACCAACGTTTCCTGATGACGAGCGGCGATCCCTTCCTTTTAGGTTTCGTCGCCGCCTGCGGCTACGTGCGCAACCGCAGCAACATGGAAATTCTCGATAAGGCGCTGGATCGGCTGTTGGGGGAATTCGAGCGCACGGAAACGGATCCGCTCCGCTTCGAGGACTATCAGCGGGCGCTCGACATGATCCATGCTTCCCGCGGCAAAGACGCGCGACGCCTCGTCGACGATACCTTTCGCCGCTTCTTCCTAGGCGTTACGACGGATCTCGATTGGGTGGACACCGCCAGTCAGATTACCGGCGGCGTGGCCCACTGACGGGCTCACGGTAACATGGCTGCCTTCTCCCCAGGGTTGAAGGCAGCCGCCGTCCGTTCCATTCTTTTCCAGGGTCAGCGCAGCCGTTCATTGCTGCTGCACGCCGTAGCGGCGGGCAAAAAGATAGTACACGACCGAGACCGAAACTAGAATTGTCGTCCAGATGACGCCGAAGGCGGCCAGTTCCCCAACCTGACCGTTCTCCCAAAGCTCGTAGACGGCGACGGAGACCACCTGAGTGCGCGGGCTCACAAGCAGAATCGACATCGAAAGCTCTTTGGCCGAGAGCAGAAACACAAAGACCCACCCGCCCAAAAACGACGGCGTCAGCAACGGCAACGTGACGCGTCGCATGGCGTTCGCCCAGGACGCGCCGGAGGCATAGGCGGCCTCTTCCAATTCGCGGTGCAGCTGCAAGAGACCAGCGTGAGTGTAACGAATGCCGTAGGGAATGTAACGGGTGACGAACGCCGCGAGCAGAATCCATAGCGTCCCGTAAATCGGGATCGGCACGATCAGGTAAAATCTCATGATCGCCAAACCCATGACGATGCCGGGGAACAAAAGCGGCAGGGTCGTCAGCAAATCAAGCAGCCAGCGCCCGCGCAATTTCGTGCGCACGAGAATCCAGGAAGCGAACGTCGTCAGCACCATGACGACGGTGGCGCTGCCGAGACCGAGCAAAATGCTGTTCTTGATCGCATCGGTGATCTTGGGAAAGTGAATCGCCGAAACATAGTTCTTGAGCGTGAGCTTCGACAGCGCTTCGAAAGATGGCTGGATGTAAAACGGCAGTAGCGATGCCCAGAGAATGATTAGAAACGGCAGCGCCAAAAGAACGAAAGAGTAAACCAGCAATCCCCCCGCGGCGAGATAGCGCCAGCGACCGAGGGAAATCAGAGCGGGCCGATACCCTTTTCCCGTGATCGTGTGGAAACTCGACTCATCCCGGGTCACGCGAAAGTAAACGTAAAGCGTGCCGGCCACCACCAGCATTAAAAGAACCGAGAATGCGCCGGCTCTGCCATAAGTCGGCGGCATGCGCTGCGCGTCGAGCAAAATCGCCGTCGTGAGCACGCGAACGTCGCCAGGGAGTCCGACGAGCGCCGGGATCTCGAAGGATTCGAAGGCGCGGATGAAGATGAGCAACAGCACGGAGAAAAAAGCCGGCAGCATAAGCCGCAGCGAAATCCGGCGCAGCGTCTGCCCAATGCGCGCGCCGCACACCGCAGAAGCCTCTTCTAACGTCGGGTCCATGGAGCGGAACGACGCCGCCATCATGAGAAAGACAAACGGCGACCAGAGCAGCGCTTCGACGAACACCATGCCTCCCAGGGAGTAGATGTTCAACAATCCCTTCTGGTCCAGCAGCCGGCCCAACCAGTAATTCACCGGGCCGGCCTTGCCCAGCAGCAGCAACCAACCGATCGTGTATAGGATGAACGGCGTGCCGAAGGACGCAAACGCCGTGAAATATCCCAGGCCCCGCAGCGGCGTATCCGTTCGCGTCACGATCCAGGACACAACGCCGCCGATCAGGGTCGCGAGCAGAGCGCTGCCGATCGAGAAATAGACTGTATTGAGAAACGGCTCGATAACTTGGAATTCACGAAAGAGATCCGCGTAAAAACGGAGCGTGAACTCATCCAGCTCGCCGGTAAGCGTGGTGGTAAAGAGACTGGTTTGGAGAACCGAATAGAGCGGCGGAAGGACGAGATAGGCGATGATAACCGAGACGCCGACGAGCACCCAGCTTTCGGGGGAGAAACTGACCGCGGTATTGAGTCCGAAAACTCCGCGCGCGGTTCGGCCCCGGCGGGATTTCAAAGACAGATCAAGGGCCTCGGATGGTGGTTGTCGGACCACGGAGAGCCTTTGCCGTCACTTGAGAAATTGATTTTGAAAATAGTCGACCCACTCGTTGCCCTTGTCGAACTGGATATCCGGGGTCATGTAGACGGCCCTTTTGAATCGCGCGCCCGGTTTCAGATCCGCCTGCTTCGCGGGCACCTTGGGATGCGACGGCAAGTAATTGGACTGTTGAAAAACCTTTTGCCCTTTTTCCGATAAGACAAAATCCAGTAATAGCATTGATGCATGTGGGTGAGGCGTGCTTTTTGCCAACGCGATGGTTTGAATCGTCGCGGTCACCGGCTCGATGGCGTACCAATCCACCGGCGCGCCCGCCGTTTTGCTGATATAGGCATGATGATTGAAGATATGAAGCGCGATCGGATATTCGCCGGCGATGGTCAAATCAAGAATCTGCCGATTGCTCGCGGTGCTCTTGGCGATACTCTGGCCCTTTAGTTTCTGCAGATACGCTTTGCCCGCTTCCTGTCCCATCGACAGGAGCACGTTGCCGATGAAGATTGGCGCGCCGGAGCCGCGGCTCGTCGACCACATCATCTGCCCTTTCCAGCGCGGGTTGAGAAGATCGTGGTAGGTTTTCGGCAGCTCGTTCGATTTAACCATGCGCGTGTTATAGCCGGGCGTCAAAAAATAGAGATTCGTCGATCCCCAGAATCCCTGGGGATCCTTCAGCTCGGCCGGGTACTCGGCAAAATAGGGGGAATAAAATGGCTGGAGAAACCCGGCGCGCTTGACCATGATCGGCGAAACTGTGCCGTCGACGAGATCGGCATCGTATCTTTTCGCCTGGTACTCGGCGAGCATTCTGCGCACCAGGTTCTCGGCGTTGCCGCGATAGAACTCGACTTGGATGAAAGGGTACTCTTTCTCGAAAGCTTCTTTCACCGGCCGCACCACCTGGTCCACGATCAGCGTGGTGTACCACATGAGCTTGCCTTCTTTGCGCGCCCCCTCGACTAGAATCTTCTGGCGATCGGCCCCCTTCATCATGGCGACGTCTTCAATGGAAGCCGCCCCAGACGGCTGAGGCAAGCGGAACATAAAGACCAGCGCCGCAAGAGCCATGATCGTCATCGTACGGCAAAGATTCTTTCGATAGGGTGTCATGATTCCTTCTCCTTAAGTAAAGAGGCCATAGCGAAGCTAGTCTTGAACCATAATCTTGTCAAGGTTCAAGACATTTTAGCGTTGACATCGAAAGTTCGCGCCGGTAACTTGCGGTTCAGAAATAAAACCCCAACGGGACACCATGTACAATATTCAGCTCTTGACGATCCGGCTTGGCCTTCTGCTAATCCTTTATAGCGTTTGCCGTCTGCTCTTTCTCGCCTTCAATTATGCCGCGTTTCAGAACCTGACCGGTCGCGAGATTTTCGCGACCTTTGCGATCGGACTCCGTTTTGATATCTCCGCTATCTGTTTGACCAATAGCGTTTTTATTACCTGCTCAGTGCTGCCCCATCCTTGGCAGCAAATCCGATGGTACCAGAGATTTCTCAAATTGTTGTTTTTGGCCACCAACATACCTTTTCTCATCCTGAACGTCATCGACTTGGAATACTCTAAATTCGTCGGCCAACGTTTGACGCTGAGCGTGCTGGACGTGAGGGGCGATCTCTCCGATCAAATCGGCCAGCTTGCTCTACACTACTGGTATCTGGCCGCCATCGCGGGCCTTTTGATCACTCTTCTTTGGTATCTCCATCCCGAGCCTCCGCCGATTCCAAAGCCAGCCACGACAAAAGCTGGATTTTGGATCTGGATTCGAGGAGTGCTAGTCATGGCCGTGGTTTTATCGCTCGCGGTAATCGGCGGGCGGGGCGGGTGGCAACAAAAAAGCTTATCGCTAGCGCACGCCGATGTTTTCGAGGCGATTGGCCTGGGACATTTGGCGCTCAATTCGAGTTACACGCTGATTAAGAGCCGCCAAGGTTGCGATCCGAGATCTTTGCCCAAGGTTCGCTTCTTTGCCTCGGATGCCGAGCTCAAGCAGGAGCTCAATCTCGGCGGTCCACCCGCTTATCCGAGAGAGCATCGCCGCGACAATATCGTCATCATCATCATCGAAAGCCTCGGCGCCGAGGATATGGGCCGCGGCGACCCCAATGACGGCTTCACGCCGTTCTTGAGCACCGTGGCTAGTAAGGGTATTTTCTTCCGCAACAATTTTGCCAACGCGCACAGGTCCATCGACGCGCTCCCCTCGATCCTCGCCGGGTTGCCATCCCTCAGCGATTCCAGCTTTCGTTGCTCCATGCACAAAGAACTGCACGGCGTCGGTTCTTTGTTAAAAGAGCAGGGTTACGACACGAGCTTTTTCCACGGCGGGCGCAACGGGACGATGTATTTCGACGTCTTCTCCAAACGGATGGGGTTCGATCAATACTTCGGGCTCAACGAATATCCCGACCCCGCCGACTCCGACGGGATCTGGGGCATATACGACGAACCGTTCCTGCAGTTTGCGGCGCGGGAATTATCGCGCCGGAAAGCCCCCTTTGTTTCCGTCATCTTCACTCTGACGTCGCACAATCCTTATAAACTTCCGGCGCAATACCGAGGGGTCTTTCCCAAGGGCGATTCGCGGATTCATGAGTCGATCGGTTACACCGACCATGCCCTTAGAAAATTCTTCGAGACCGTCGAAAAAATGCCTTGGTACGAAAATACTCTTTTCATTGTCACTGGAGACCACACGGAAGTGACCCGAAAGACTTTTTCCAATACCCTCGACGCCTATCGTGTCCCGCTGATCTTTTTTCATCCGGCGCGAAAGCTCCCTGAGGTAAATCCGGCCAAGATTACGCAGCACGCGGATATCGCGCCAAGCGTGATCGACTATCTGGGAATCAAGACAAATCGCCTTTTGCCTTTTGGCCGCTCGGTATTCAACCCGTCGCCCGATGGTTTAGCGCTGAATCAGGTCAACGGAAGATACTGGTTGGCGCACCAGAACTATTATATGGAATACCGCATCGACGGGCTGAGTCGACTTTATGATCTAGGCCAAGATCCTTTGCTGAAGTCCCCGGTCACCGACCAACTGGAGGTCAAAAGCGAACTTGAAAGAAAACTCCAAGCGTATATTCAATGGTTCAACAACGGTCTCGCGGAGAACCGCCTCTATCGGTAAAACAGGAAAGCCCCTTGCGCTCGGCGCCAAAGCATTTAGTGCCGCCAGGCCATGCTTGAGCTAAGAGCCCTGCCCTTCATTCACAGACCGAACAGCCACAAAAAAAACCTGAGCCGATCGCCAACCGGCAGTAGGGTTTTGAGATTCCAGAAGTTGATCAGCGCGTAGAAGGTCCAGACCCCGGCGATTCTCCTGAGCTTGTTTATGCTTGCCGTCGCGGAATCCGCGATCTCAACCATGCCGCGCCGCCGCTGTTGGCGCAGCATGGAAAAATAGATCCCTGAGGCAAGCAAGAAACAGTAAATGAGCCTCGGGCTTAACGCTCTTACAACTTCCACCACCCGGCCCGCGGCGAGAACGCTTCCCGCCTGCAATACATGATAATACATGTTGCCGACGAAGGCGGCCGCGAAGACCGCGACCAGCATTCGCAGCTTGGGGTGTTGGCGAAAATACCGGAGATAGGTTGGAAAAAAGAAAAACTCGAGCAGGAGTTCCTTGAAGTAGTAATAGTAACGGCTCCAGAAATCCACGATCGACTCCGCCAGTAAGGGTTTATAGGTATTGCGAAAAACGTTGAATCCGAGAGCTCTCAAGGCGGCTACCCACTTGTGGCCGCGAGCGGCCATCTTCAACGTGTCTGAAATCAGCTCAATGTACAGGCTCACCCAGGTCGTGAACCGCGAAGCGGCAGTCCGACCGGTGACGATGTCTTTAAGATGCGGCAGTCCGATAGCAAAAATTCCGATCGTCCGGGTAAGCGGATTGTCGGCGTCGGCGTAAACCGTCGCTCCCAGAATTAGAGTGGTCAGTTCGATCAAAGCAACTAGAGCCATAAGCTTGATAGCGGAAAGCACGGAGCGGGAATAGCTTTCGGGGGTTCCCGCCTCACGTTGGGATAGGTAATCCAGACCTTTGCCGATCGGGGTGTTGGGGCCTCCCCAGACGGGCCAGAGATAGAATAAATGGTCCCGAAACCTCGCGTCCTGGGATTTGCCTCGCTGCCCTGACATCAGCATATAGCCGCAGCGCCAGATTAAGAAAGGAAGCGAGATGGCGACGAGGACGAGAACCATTCTCCAAATTCCTCCGTCGTTGGGAACGAGCCAGAGAAATGCGAGCATTGTCCAGAACAGCAGGTGCAGGGATATCTGAGGGCGGTGTCTGATCGCGGACGGAAGTTTTCGAAAATTGACCGCGACCAAATACAATAAGTAGATCATTCCAAAAAGCAAAGGGAACGCCAGTAGCGGGGGCAGCCAATCGGCTGAGCTTTCCTGCCGGTTCCCTTCGGCGTACATTCTGAATGTTCTCATCAGCCCAATGACGATCGCCGCCACAAACAGGATCGTCCGGCGCCGGCTTGGCATGAGCCAGACCACCAAGGCCTGCTTTTGCACCCAGGCAATTATCCGTTCACTCTCGTGAAACTGAGAGATGGCTCGACGGGCGCGCCGTAAGTTGTCCAGCCTAGTCATTTTGCCGCGAATTCTATTTCGTTGTGGGCGAAATCAACCTCAAGAAAGGGGTCTTGATTGGGACGCGACCTATCTTTGACAACTGCATCGATGGCAGGATCGTCTCGGCGAATCTGCCTGCGGGGAGTCTTACCTTTGAAACAGTTCATAGTAAAGGCCTCTTGGCAACTTGGGTATGCGGTCGCAAACGCGAAAGGGCTTGACAGATGCCAAGGAGCCCGGCTAGAGGATCGTAGAGCCCACGGGCAGGCCCGTGGAGCGAAATCCTGAGCGAGAGCCCCCGGCCAAGGCTGGGACTCGAGTCGAAGGGTCGAGGAACTCAGCCATGCTCACCCGACTTGTCATCAGAAGAAGAGAACCTTTCGCGAACAGTCACGAGTTTCCCATCACCGGCGCCTACGAAAAGTTGGTGGGTAGGATCTATGGCGAAGTCGATCCGAAAAACCGGCTTAATAAAATCATCGTCAATCTCGGCAAAGCGCCGCGCAACCGCCGCGGGCGCGTCGAGTACTCCGGCGATTTCTGTATTTTGAAGCCCATGGACATGGGGCGCGGCAACGGCAAGATCTTCTTCGACGCGCCCAACCGCGGCGGCAAGCGGATCGTCGCGTTTTTGAACGATGCGCCCCAGAGCAACGACCCGAGCACGGTCGACGACGCCGGCAATGGCTTTCTCATGCGCCAGGGCTACACGATCGTCTGGTGCGGCTGGCAAGGCGATCTGATGCCGGTCGAAAACTGGTTGGCGCTGAAGGTGCCGGTCGCGACCAACGGCGGCAAGCCCATCGTGAGTAAAGTCCGCACCGAGATCGTCGTCGACGAAAAGGGCGTGAACTCCCAGCCGCTGAGCGGCGACGAGCGTGTGAAGAGTTACCCGGCCGCGTCGCGCGACAAGATTCGCGCATCGCTTACGGTTCGGGAAAAATCTTACGGGCCTCGCATCCCAGTGCCGTTTTCGCAATGGGAATTCGCCTCGTGCGAGAAGAATCCGCGCACCGGCAAAGAAACGATTAAAACCAGCGCCCGCGATCTCTATCTACGGGCCGGCTTTAGACCCGGGCATATCTATGAATTCATCTACCGCGCGAAACACCCGCTGGTGCTCGGTTTAGGCTTCGCCGCTGTGCGTGATTTAGTTGCTTTCTTGCGCTACGAATCAAAAGACGCCGCCGGCCAACCGAATCCTTTGGCAATCGCCAAGCAAGGCCTCAAACTCAGCCGGCCCCGATTCGCGAGCCCCCCACTGTATCTCCCCCCGTCGCGGGGGGAGAATAAAAGAGGGGGGAACGAAATCACCGGTATTCGCTTCGCCTACGCCTGGGGCCGTTCCCAAAGCGGGCGTTTTCTCCGCGACTTCGTCTATCACGGCTTCAATGAAGATGAGGCCCATCGAAAAGTCTTCGACGCCATCGCGCCGCACGTCGCCGGCGGCGGCCGATTGTTTCTGAATTACGAATTTGCCCGTCCAGTCACCTCCTCGCAGCAGCATACGAATCAGCTTGATCCGGAGCTGTTCCCCCACGCTTACAACGTCATCAGAGATGCGCAGACCGGCAGGCGCGACGGGATTCTAAAGCGGCCGAAAACCGACCCTTATGTTTTTCATACCCAGACCTCGACGGAGTGTTGGCAGAAGCGCGGCTGCCTGGCGCACACGGACGGAAAGGGCAACGATCTCGTTATCCCGGACAAGGTTCGCATTTACGTCATCGCCAGCGCGCAGCACAACAGTCCCTTCGGCTCGGAAGCCGTAAGAGAAGATACGCAGCAGCGCATCAACCCGCTACCCGCCGGCCATCTGTTGCGCGCGCTGATGGTCGCGATGGATTTGTGGGTCACCAAAGGAATCTCGCCGCCGCCAAGCCGATATCCGATGGTCAAACACGGAAGATTGGTTTCACCGAATCGAAACAGCACCGGTTTTCCCAAGGTTCCCCTCGCGCGCTATAACGGCCTCTACAATCGCCAGCTTTTTTTGGACTATGGCCCGGATATTCAGCGTGGACGCATGGACGTTCATCCGCCGCGGCCGAACGGCAACGGTGCCTACACGATACTCGTGCCGAAAGTTGATCGTGACGGCAACGATATCGAGGGAATCCGGCTGCCTGGCGTCAGCGTCCCCATCGGAACTTATACCGGCTGGAATTTAAGACCGCACGGATTGGCCGAAGACGAATTGGCCGGCCTCCTCGGATCTTTCGTTCCTTTTGCGAAGACAAAAGCCGAGCGGCGCAAGACCGGCGATCCGCGTTTGTCGCTCGCAGAGCGCTACAAAGATCAGGCCGACTATGTGCAGCAGGTGAGCCGCGCGGCGCGGATTCTGATAGAAGAGCGATATTTGCTGCCGGAGGATGCCGAGCGTATGATCGCGCAAGCGAGAAAACACCGAATTCCGTGACCGAAGCCAGAAACACGAATCGGAGGTTTATATGCCATGGGTGCTATTGATCTCATTAGTCCTTTTCCCTTCTTCTTCCTCCGCCGAGGTCACGAAGATCGTCATCGACAAACGCGAGCCGTTCGCCGGTGGCCATGAATTCGGCGTCACCGGCGCCTACGAGAAGCTGATCGGCAAGGCCTACGGCGAGGTCGATCCCAAGAAAACGCACAACAAGGGCATCGTGAATCTCGACAAGGCGCCCAAAAACGAACGGGGACGCGTGGAGTATTCGGTCGATCTGTTCATTCTCAAACCCGCGGACATGAAACGCAGTAACCAAACGATCTTTTATGACGTCGTGAACCGCGGCAGACAGGCGCTGCGCGTTAATTATGGGGCTGAGCGCAGCAACAATCCGAGCACCCTGGCTCACGCTGGCGACGGCTTCATGATGCGCCAGGGTTACACGCTGGTTTGGAGCGGTTGGCAGGGCGACGTTAATGCCGGCGCGGGCCGTCTCACGACGAATTTTCCCGTGGCCAAAAATTCCGACGGTGGCTCCATCCGCCGTTGGATCACGACGGAGTTTGTTTTTCAAAAAGCGACTTTCTCCGTGCCGTTGAGCTTCGATCGCGGATCGCTCGACGTGAAACCCTATCCGGCGGTGGAAGAGAGCATGGCGCGGTCGCATCTGTTCCGGCGCGCAGGGCCGCACGAAGAGCGCGAGCTGATTGCTAATAGTAAATGGTCCTTCGCCCGCTGCCCGGACGGCAAAGCCATGACGCCGAGCAACACGGATATTTGCTTTCCCGCCGGATTCTCGACCAACGTCATCTATGAATTGACCTATCAAGCGCGCGATCCGATCGTCATGGGCCTGGGATTTGCGGCGACGCGGGATTTGATTTCCTATCTCCGCTACAATACCACCGGCGACAATCCGTTGGCCGATGACAAGGACAAAAAAGCCCCCCGCTGGGCGATCGGATTCGGCTCCTCCCAAGCTGGGCGTTTTTTGAAGGATCTGATCTACCAGGGGTTCAACCAGGACGAAGCCGGACGAATTGTCTTCGACGGCGCGATTCCGCATATTTCCGGGTCGCGCCGCACCTTCACCAACTATGAGTTCGCCATGCCGGGCCGCTTTTCCACGGGCCTCGAAGGCCACTACTATCCCGGCGATGAATTCCCTTTCACCTACGAAACGTTGGCCGACCCCATCAGCGGCAAAAAGGACGGCTGGCTAGCGCGCTGCCGCCAACAGAAGGCTTGCCCCAAGATCATGCATTGGGATTCCGGGACGGAGTCTTGGCAGGGCAGAAACTCGCTTGTGGTCGGCGATCCGTTAGCCAAGAAAGACGCGCCGATACCGGACAACGTAAGGCTCTATTACTTCACCGGCACACAGCATGGACCCACGGACAAGCCCGAACGCGGCATGTGCCAGCAGCTTAATAATCCCCTCTCCTATCAGGAAACCCAGCGCGCTTTGATCGTCGCGTTGCAGTCGTGGGTGGCCCAGGGCGTCCGGCCGCCGCCAAGCCGTTTTCCAAAAATCTCCGACGGCACGTTCGTGGCGCCGCTGCCGCAAAGTGCGCAGGGCTTCCCGGCCATTCCCGGCGTACGCTACAAAGGGCAGCCGAACGATCTATCGATCAACGACAGTACGGGTCAGCCCCCGAGTCACGTCAAGGGCAAGGGGTATCCGCTTTTAGTTCCGAAAGTCGACAAGGACGGTAACGAGATCGCCGGCATCCGCGCGGTGAACTTGCAAGTTCCCCTCGCTACTCACGCCGGCTGGAACCTCCGCGCCAAGAGTTTCATGGAGGATGAGCTTTGCTATCTCAATGGACAATATGTTCCGTTCGCGAAGACGAAGGAGGAACGGGAAAAGACCGGCGATCCGCGTTTGTCGCTCGAAGAGCGCTACAAAGATCAGGCCGACTATGTGCAGCAGGTGAGCCGCGCGGCGCGCGCGCTGGTCGATGAAAGGTTCCTGCTGCCGGAGGACGCGGAGAGACTGATCTCTGAGGCAGCAAAAGCCAAAATCTTCGCCGAGGCAAAACCATAGTGACCAAGAACGATGGGGATCGGCGCGGCGCCTCAACCCATACTACAGCAACTGGAAAGTTTGAAAATCGCTGAGGTTCTCAGCGGCGTCCGTGATTCACCGCGCCGCTTGCACCATTCTAGTGAACTGTAACGGATGACTAGCTTTTAAAGCTCTCGCACCCTTCGACGGCGCTCAGGGCGAACGGACAAGGGAAAACCGTTCGTGGTGAGCTTGTTCGAACCATGAACGGTAGATACCAACTGGTTGTTACAGCTAATTAGCGCCTATTGCCTCCCGCCTACTTGATCACTTTGTCCGCCCGCACCAGCACATTCGGCGGAATCGTCAGGCCGATCTGCTTGGCAGCTTTCAGATTGATTATGAACTCGAACTTGATCGGTTGCTCGACGGGGAGGTCCACAGGCTCATTGGAATCTGTGGAGGCGAAGCCCTCAGAATATTTCAAGCAGCCGCTACGCTGACTTTTAGCTTCAGCCCACCCTGATTGACGATGTCCTGGAGCGCGAGAGCCACAAAGCTCTGTTCCGAATGGCCAAGTATCTTGGCGAACTTCGCGGCGCGCTCAGGACTCACAAACTTACGACCCTTCTCGATGTCACACAGATGCTGCTTAGAAATTCCGAGCTTCTCAGCAAAATCAACCTGAGACATCTCCTCCGCTTGGCGCATCGCTTCGATCAGTCCGCCAAACGTTAACTCCCCGACCAGGTTTTCTAAGAACTGCATCGCATCGCTCTTTTTCTTAGTACTCATGGGGGTGCACCTCTATGACTTTCACGATTTTTACTTCTCCTCCCGCATCACGTAGACCGCGCGCCATCTTTTGTTTAAGTAAATGGCCCTTTGCCCCGCGCGGTCGCCCTTGAGCGTATGGTCATGCCAACCCCGCACTTTTCGAACCTCTTCCAGACCATACTTCTCGATATCATCGACCCACTTCTGAAACTTAATGACTAAAGCATTAGGCGTCTTCATCAGGTCTTTTTCTACCGCCCGGATATCGACCTGTTTGATGATGAAGTAGGGTACTGCCAATTGGTGTACTAGTCAACTCTCAGGCCCCAGCCAATCACAGTTTTTGCCGGTATCTAGTCCAAAATCAGCTCAGCCTGATCAGTCCTCTGGCTGAAAGCGAGAATCTAAAACTTGTCCTGAGCGAATGCGAAGGATCTCGATTCACCGAATCACTTTGTCCGCCCGCACCAGCACGTTCGGCGGAATCGTCAGCCCGATCTGCTTGGCGGCTGTGAAATTCATTCTAAATCCGGACTTGCTCGGCGGTTCGAGCGGGAGATCTAAGGGAATGGCATCCTTCTTGAGACCCGTCAGCGTTGTTGCGTTGTTTGCCGGCTGCGCTACAATGGCTTTGTTTTTGAGAAGGCATTTGATATGGGACTGTTCCACGTAAAAGCCCATCTGACCGGTCCGACCGGGCGTGTCGAAGAAGTTGAGCTTCTTGTGGACACTGGCGCTACGCTCAGCGTAGTGCCACGATCGCTGGCGGAAAGACTTGAGCTGAAACCCAACCGCTCTCAGCGGGTCGTGATCGCGGGCGGACAGCGAGACGTCTGGCCGATAGCCGAAGCACGGCTGGCTCTGAATGGCGATGAAATCACGACTCCATGCTTTATTGCGCCGGAGGGTCCAGCCTTGCTTGGCGCCGTCGCTCTCGAAAGCCTTTTCCTCGCCGTCGATCCAGTCGGCAAGCGCTTGCTCCCCGTAGACGGCTTTGTCGGTTAGCGCTGGTTCTGCACGCCGATTTTCAATCCCGACCGCTTGTTGCACTGTCTTCACCGAATCACCTTATTCGCCCTTACCAGCACGTTCGGTGGAACGGTGAGGCCGATCTGCTTCGCCGCGTTCAGATTGACGATGAACTCGAACTTCATCGGTTACTCAACGGGCAGGTCTTGCGGTGTGCGACTTTTCAAGATCTTTTCCACGTAAGTAGCGGCGCGGCGAAATATGCCAGACTGAGTCACTCGATGCGATAAGAGTTTTCATGCAACAATCTTCAACGATTCTCCTTGATTGTGCAGCGGTATGAGTTTGTCGCCCCTTAGCGCTAGTTCGGCGTACGTTTGCCCGTCTTCGTCACAAAATTCAACCTCGTATACGTCCGAGGCGAGAATTTCAACAACGGTGCCGACTTCGCCGCGCTTGAGCTTGCGCCCAGGTAAGTCTTCGTTTAATGCCACAGTACTCAACAGTTTGATTTTTCGTTTTGCCATTATCATTTCCTCCTCTTAACGTAACACGTCGTGAGGCGTGGTACAGTCTCCTTGCTTAAGATGATCCAACCACTGCGTACAATCGCTCTTCGCGTCCCCTTGCGCAATTCGAAGTCGATCGTGTAGCGTTGGCCATACCTATCGAGCTCGCCCACTTGCGCTTGTTCCGAAGCAGCGACCTGCAACAACCTTTGCCGCAGCGCTGAGGCGTCGGCTTTTGTCATCCCCAGTGCGGATCGAAAAACGCGCGCCTTGCGACTTCCTCGAGGATTATCCGGATTCAAGCAATAGTCGCGCAATTTTCGGATATCGACAATTGCGCGCTCGCCGTTCGGCAGAAGCATAGAGCCAGATTACAAGTGATGCCCTCATCCACGCAAGCTTCCAGTTTCCACCTTTGTATGGAACAGAGCTTACTTGGCCGAGCACGTAGCACGGATGGAGCGTGAGCGAAATCCGGGGAACCTGGATTCCGTTTCACTTCATCCCGGCTACGTTCTGCAAGAATTCTCTCGCACGAAGCATACCCTGGTCCACCTCCATCGATGATCCGAGAGGAAGCCGCGTTTATCTCCTGCTGTAGAGCGCTTTGACAAAGCCGCCCTCTTCGATTCTCTTGAGAAAGCTCATGTCGTAAAACTCTTCGGGTGCGGCGGTCGCCGCCTTGGGTTGCCTGGAGGCAAGGAACTGCAGGACTGAGCGCACCCCGTTCGGGGTGGCGTAAGGGATCTGCGGGTAGATCTCGACGTAGTAATCGTATCCCTCCTCTGCCCTGACCCGGTCATTCATCTTCAGGTATTTCATGATCACGCTCACACTCTTTTTTCTTTGTGTCTTCATGAAATGGATCGATTCCACATACGCTTTGAGAAAATTTTCGACTGTCGCCGGATGGCTTTTGATATAGGAGCCCATGGCCGCGATGGAGCTGCCGGCGAATTCGATATCGAGCCTGCGCAGATCGGCCAAGTCGCGGAGTCCCAACCGCTTGGCCATGCCACCGAATGGAGGCGAGAGGAGAGTTGCGGAGACAGCGCCCCTTTGAAGCGCGGTTAACCCGCCCTGTTGGCTCTCAGCCACAGAGATAAAGATAACGTCTTTGTCAGGCTCGAGTCCCCATTTTTGCAAAGCCAGCCACAGGGCGCTGTCCGCGGACGCGCCCGGTCGCGTGCCGGTAACAATCGTAATTGGGGTCAGAGTCATTTTCAAGATTGTGCTGACAAATCACTCTGACCCCTTACAGACCCCCCGACGGCGAAAAACCCCACCGATTTTAGATTTTGGATCCTTCGGCATAACTCAGGACAGGTTTTAGATTTTCGATTGTCGGACTGAAAATTAACAAATGCAGAACAAATGCAGTAGGAGGTTTTTGCTTCATGGATTTTTCCCCCTAATCCAAAATCCAAAATCGCAAATCCAAAATGTCATCTGATGACCTTATTCGCCCGCACCAGCACGTTGGGCGGGATCGTGAGGCCGATCTGCTTGGCGGCTTTCAGATTGATGATGAACTCAAACTTCATCGGCTGCTCGACGGGAAGGTCGGCGGGCGTCCTGCCTTTCAAAATCTTGTCCACGTAAGTAGCGGCGCGCCGGTACAAGTCGAGGATGCTCGGGCCGTAGAACATGAGCCCACCGTCTTGCACAAGATCCGAAAACGGGTATGTCGCCGGGAGCCGGTTCATTACCGCGAGTTGGACAATTTGGACTCGTTGAGAAAAGACGACGGGACTTGGCAACATGAGGACTGCGTCAGCCCGCTCCTTGCTCGCGGCTCGGAATGCAGTCTCAATATCCTTGGGACTTAACACGTCTAGATATTGAACTTTTACTCCGAACGCCTTTGCCGCAAGTTCCACCTCTTTTAAATTTTGTGCGTTACCTGGTTCGGGCGAATTTCCGAGGACGGCCACGCGGGAGAGCTTTGGCACGAGCTCCTTGAGAAGCTCCAGTTGTTTTCCGCTCAGCTCGGGAGCCAGGGTAGACAACCCAGTAATGTTCCCGCCAGGCCGCGCGAGGCTGGCGACAAACCCAGAGCCAACAGGGTCATTATCAAAGGCCATGACAATGGGAATCGTCTTTGTCGCTTCCTTGAGGCGACGGGTTACTGCCGGTCCAACGGAGACAATGATGTCGACCTTAAGACGCACGAGCTCGGCCGCAAGGTCGGGCAGCCGATCGAATTTTTCCTCTGCGTATCGGTACTCAATGACAATGTTTTTCCCTTCCACGTATCCAAGCTCGCGCAGACCCTGGCGGAAGGCCTCGGTACGGGCCGCGAGACCGGAAGGGGAGCCAGCACCTAGGTATCCTATCCGCGGGATTTTCGTTAGCTGCTGCGCCTGAGCCACAGCCGCGGCCACCACGAGCACGAAAGCGATTACCGAAAGCCCCACCCATTTTGGATTTTCGATCCTTCGGCAAAGCTCAGGACAGGTTTTGGATTTTCGATTATCGGATCGAGCAATCCGAAATCCAGTTCGAAATATCTTAATCATGAATTCCTCCGCCAATCGAAAATCGGCAATCGAAAATCGAAAATTATTTTGTCACCTTATCCGCCCGGCATCGATGATCCGAGAGGAAGCCGCGTTTATCTCCTGCTGTAGAGCGCTTTGACAATGCCGCTCTCTTCGATTCTCTTGAGAAAGCTCATGTCGTAAAACTCTTCGGGTGCGGCGGTCGCCGCCTTGGGTTGTCTGGAGGCAAGGAACTGCAGGACTGAGCGCACCCCGTTCGGGGTGGCGTAAGGGATCTGCGGGTAGATCTCGACGTAGTAATCGTATCCCTCCTCTGCCCTGACCCGGTCATTCATCTTCAGGTATTTCATGATCACGCTGACACTCTTTTCTTTTTGTGTCTTCATGAAATGGATCGATTCCACATACGCTTTGAGAAAATTTTCGACTGTCGCCGGATGACTTTTGATATAGGAGCCCATGGCCGCGATGGAGCTGCCGGCGAATTCGATATCGAGCCTGCGCAGATCGGCCAATTCGCGGAGTCCCAACCGCTTGGCCATGCCACCGAATGGAGGCGAGAGGAGAGTTGCGGACACCGCGCCCCTTTGAAGCGCGGTTAACCTACCCTGTTGGCTCTCAGCCACAGAGATAAAGATAACGTCTTTATCAGGCTCGAGTCCCCATTTTTGCAGAGCCAGGCGCAGGGCGCTGTCCGCGGACGCGCCCGGCCGCGTGCCAGTAACAATTTTGCCCTTAAGGTCTTCCACCTTGTGGATATCAGGAGAAGCAAAGAGAGTGTAGTCAAGCCTGTTCGATTGGACAGCCAGCATGACAATGTCCACCCCGCCTAACCGCGCGCTCACATTGGGGGTCGATCCGGCGGACAGGAATTGGACTGAACCCGAGGTGACCGCCGCCAAGGAATTCACTCCGCCCCCCATGTGTATGGCTTCTATCTCCATGCCGTATTTGGCGAAGATACCCGCTTCCTTGCCAATGGGAATGACGCTGGAATTGACCGTGATCGACCCCAGAGCGACGCGAATCTTCTCTTTCGTCTGCGCCCATCCAAATTCCGGAAAAACCAGAATCAGGAGTGCGATGATAAGCTTCAGTCGATTCACAAATAGTCCTTCCTTCTTTCTTTCTACTGCGTCTTGGCTCTGCCTGAATTTTCCTGCTCTTACTCATATGGCCCTTCAACATCGCCACCACCGTCGGGTCAGTTAAGGTCGTCGTGTCGCCCAGCGCGGGTGTCGGCGATGTCGCGGAGGGAATTTCATTCATGGCTGTTGGTGCGGATATCGCGGCTCGCGGCTGAGCTGCGGGCCGAAGGCCCGTCGGCTCTAGCCGCGAACTACTGCTACTCTACTGCCCCAAACCGCTTGATTTCTTCCAGCACCTCTTTGGAAAGGTCCTTTGGAACCTCCCCGCGTTTAGCCTTTTCCGTTTGCACCATTCTCCGTATGGTCTCTACCACCTCTGGGTTGGCCAGGGTCGTGACGTCGCCCACATCCATGAAGTTAGAGACGGCGGCAATGACCCGACGCATGATCTTTCCCGAACGGGTCTTGGGCATGTCAGGGACCAGCCAAACGTTTCGCGGACGGGCAATTTTACCGATCACTTTGTCAATGGCGTCTTTAACCTTTTCTTCTACTCCCTTGCCGGGGTTGTAACCCGGTTTGAGAGCAATATAGATCTCAGGTATTCGACCCCGTAATTCATCTATCGCCGGCACCACCGCTGCTTCGGCTACTTCTTCTACGGTAAGAGCGGCCGCCTCTAGCTCTTTGGTGCCCAACCGGTGACCCGCAACATTTATTACGTCATCCACTCTCCCTAAAATCCGGAAGTATCCATCGGCGGCTTGCGTGGCGCCATCCCCTGCGAAGTAAGGCCAGTCGTGCCAGTCCTTGCTATCTTTATTTTTGCAATACTTTTCATAATAGGTCTTTACGAAGCGCTCCGGGTCCCCCCATATGGTCTGGAACACCCCCGGCCACGGATTCCTAATACAGATGTTGCCCGCCTTACCACTCCCGGCGTTAAGCTGATTCCGTTCCTCATCGTAGATTACTGGATAGATACCGAGCACACCGGGGCCACAGCTTCCAGGCTTCATCGGTTGCAGCGCTGGCAACGTGCTGCCAAGGAAGCCTCCATTTTCCGTTTGCCACCAGGTGTCCACGATGATCGCTTCTCCCTTACCCACTTCGTCGTAGTACCATCTCCACACCTCCGGCTCGATCGGTTCTCCCACGGTGGTCATGTGTTTGAAATGATACTGGTACTTCTTGGGCTCCTCAGGACCCGCTTTCCTTAGCATGCGTATCGTCGTGGGCGCCGTGTGGAATATGTTCACGCCCAGTCGCTCCGCTATCCTCCAGGGCCGCCCGGCATCCGGGTAGGTAGGCACGCCTTCATATGTGACGCTGGTGGCGCAAATAGCCAACGGGCCATAAACGATGTAGGAGTGGCCTGTGATCCACCCTATATCGGCGAAGCACCAATAAACGTCCTCCGGGTGAATGTCCTGATAATACTTCGACGTGCCTGCGACATAGGCCAAATATCCCCCGGTGCTATGCTGACACCCCTTGGGCTTTGCCGTCGTACCGCTGGTATACATCATGAACAGAGGAGCTTCCGCCGGCATCGATACCGGATCGACTCTCTTGCCGCGAAAGTCTTTGAGCAAATCATCAACGAAGTAATCACGACCCTTTACCATGGGCGTCGGGGAGGAATATTTTCCGGGATAACGCCTCCAGACCAGGACTTTATCAACATGAACGCCATCCTTCGCCGCCACTTCAACCGCTTCGTCGGCTTTGATTTTTTGATCGAGCAGCTCGCCGTTTCGGTAGTAGCCATCCATAGTGACGAGAATATGACTGCCGGAGTCCGCTATTCTGCCGCCGCAGGCTGCGCCACTGAATCCGCCGAATACCTGAGAGTGGATGACGCCAAGCCTGGCACAAGCCAGCATCGAAACCGGCAGTGCCGGCACCATCGGCAAATGGAACGTCACCCGATCGCCGGCCTTGACTCCGCAAAAGTCTCTGAGAAGCGCAGCGAACTCATTCACTCTTACATAAAGCTCCTGATACGTTATGGTCTCGGTAAGCTCATCCTCTAGCTCCGGCACCCAGATAAAGGCGGCTTTGTTTCTATTCTTCTCCAAGTGCCGGTCCACACAGTTGTAACAGGCATTTAACTTTCCGCCGACAAACCACTTCCAGAAAGGAGGGTTGCCGGTATCGAGCGTCGTATGCCAGTACTGATCCCAGGAGAGCAGATCGGCATACTCCTTGAAGCATTCGGGAAAATTCTTCTCACTAAAGCGCTCGAAAATTTCCGGATCAGAGGCATTGGCCTGACCCATAAACTTCGGTGACGGGTAGTAATAGTCTTCTTCCTTCCAATGAACTGCAATCTGAGCCTCGGTGAGCTCAAGCCCTTCTTTTGTTTCTTCTTCCATGACTTGCGTCTGCCTCCTTTTACCTAGATTGCTGCCCTGTTCTTGCGCTCGATCTTAACCTGCCGATCAAGACAATTGTAGGACGCGTTGATTTTCCCGCCGACAAACCACTTGGCCCAGGGCGAGTTCCACTCCAGAACCTTTTTCCATGATTTGAATCCGTGTAGCTCTTTTGCGACCTTGGCCCAGAATGCCTGGGGATTCTTGCGCGCGGCATTGAAAATGCTCGCGGTTGTGACGTTGGCCGCCTTTTTGACATCTTTCGGCGGCGGAAAGTTTCTCTTCTCGTCCAATAGAACCTCGATGGCCTTGTCTGCCATCATGTAGCCTCCTTTAGAAGATTTTCAATGCGGCGTAAGAGCGAGGGCGATTTTAGTTGAGCGGAACCGGCTTGGCAAGAGGCGGCGCGCGCTTGAGCGCGCGAGTTTCGTGTTTCAGGTTCCAGGTTCCGGGTCTAGCTCAGAACTCGGAACCCGGAACACGATGCAGGGAGTTTCCGCCCTTGACGCCGGTTCACGAATTACGGTAGTTGAACGATCAAACCGATGCGGAAGGAGTCGCAGATGAACAAAATCGCCGTTGTCACCGGTGCAGCCTCAGGGATTGGGCGGGCGGTGATCGAGCGTTTAGCCAAAGAAGATTTCATTGGAGTCATTTTGGACATCAACGATGAAGGTGGCAGACACGTCGCCAGCGAAGTTCAACGGCGTGGCAAGCAGGCGGCATTCATGTGTGTCGATGTGACCCAGGAAGGCGCGGTACGAGCGGCGTTCGATAGGATCATCTCCGACCACGGCCGCCTCGATGTCCTGGTCAATGTCGCCGGCGGCAGCCTGCATCGGTATAAGATAGAAGAGTTTCCGCTCGATCATTGGCAGGCCGTCATCGATCTCAACCTCACGTCGACGTTTCTATGCTGCCGGGCCGTTGTCGGCTTAATGAAGAGTCAGAAGAGCGGCGCCATCGTGAATATTTCTTCCGACATCGGCTACAGCGGCGATGCCCATCGCTCAGCTTACTCGGCGGCCAAAGCCGCCATCGTCGCTCTCACAAAGACACTGGCCCTCGAGCTCGCGCCGTCTAATGTGCGCGCCAACGCGGTGGCGCCCGGACGAATCGCTACTCCGCGCGTGAGAGCGACCTATTCCGACGCCGAATGGGAAATCGCCGCTAAACGAATTCCCCTCGGCCACGCGGGCGAGCCGGAAGACGTTGCCGAAGCCGTCGCTTTTCTCGCAAGCGACGCGGCCAAACATATGACGGGCCAGACGCTGCACGTCAACGGTGGCAGGATTATGTGTTAGTTACGTAACCGCGCGTTGACCTTCAATTCCCTCCCGGAGGGAGAGGAAGCGAAAGTCTTGTATCCGACTGTAGGGTGCGCGCCGCGCACCGGTCTCTCGATGGTGCGCAAAGCGCACCCTCCAGAACTCAAAATCGGTTCGGAACGTTTTGACGACTTGAACGATTTGAACGTTTGGAACGCCAAATCCGGATTAACTAGCCGCCATCTCGGGCGCAAAGATGATGTCGAGCATCTCGTCGTCGCTGGCGTATTTGTGCTCCCAGAAATTGCGCTTCTTGGCTTCTTCTCTTTCCTTCGCTTCGAGAACCGCGATGTCGTCTTTGGTGACGTAAGACACGTTGTTCTCTTCCAGCTTCTCCATCACCGCCTCGATTTTTTGATCGATAACAGCGGGCTCGAAGCCTTCCCTCGCCGCGAGATCGGCGTTGACGACTTTGATGCCGAGCTCCGCGTCTTTCTTGGCGATGCCGACCAGTCCGACGCTGGCGTTGCGCGACCAACCCATAAGATAGATGCCTTCGAGAACCTGCTTGGTGGAGGGATCGTAGGGCTGATAGTGGGCCGGGTTGGGATCGCCGGTCAGCTCGGCAGGATTGGTCACGAAGGCGCCCCGCGAAAATGGCAGACCGAGGGAGGAGTCGACTTCATCGCCAATGGCGTAAATGATGCAATCGAGAGGGAATTGAATATGCTGACCAGTGCCTTTGGGAACCGTTCGACCTTTGTCAACGATGAGTTTATTTAATTCGACTTCCAAGCCGGCGGTCTTTCCATCGTTGCTGGCAAGAACCTTGGTGGGCGAACAGAGATAGCGAAAACGCAGCTTCTGGTTCGGCGGCGGAGTCGTCGACCCAACAAACTTCTGGATGATCTCATCGACATTTTGCCCGACGTTTTCGAGGTCTGGCCTGATGCGCTCGATCTCCCTGCGCATGTCGTCGTTATCGAGATACTTTTCTATCACCTCGAATTCGCTGTCGTCATAGGCTTTTTCCTTGGGGCCGCGCCGCGCGACGACCGTGACCTCGGCGCTGTTCATGTAATTGAGCAACCAGTTGGCAACGTCAACCATGACGTTGCCCATGCCGATGATGGCGACCCGGGTACCAATTTCGAAATGGCGCTGGCTAAACGGCGGCAGCTTGTTGTAGTGATAGACGACATCTTTGGCGTGGTAGACGCCGATGAGATCTTCGCCGGGAAGACCGAGCTTCTTGGTGCCCTGGGCGCCCGCCGACACGACGATGGCGCTAAAGCCGATTTCCTGGAGATCTTTGAGCGTGAGCGATTTTCCTTCCCCCACGGTGACATGGCCGAGATAAGAAACCTTGCCGTCCGCGAGAATGCGCTGAAATTGCTTGCGCAATCCCGTTTTCATTTTTTCCTTGTCGAGAAAAATTCCATACTCCGCCAGACCGCCCGGTTTGATATCCCGATTGATGAGCAGGACCCTGTGCCCCGCTTCGGTGAGTTTGCGCGTGCCGTAAATACCCGCCGGGCCCGCGCCAATGACAGCGACTAGATGTTGCTTTGACATGGGATGTGCCTCTGTCAGAGATTTCCGAAACGACGATATCGAGTAGAAAAACTGACTAGAACCCAAAGAAAGGAAAGGGGCGGAAAATTTACTGCAATTCCCTCTTGCCTTCGTATTCTAACTCCGTGCCGCGGGAATCTTTATGCGTGAAAGAAACCATTTCCCATGACCCGTCCCCAAGGGGTCCCTTGAGGATATAGGAGTTCTCGTCATCTCCAAGGACGCGATAATAACAGGCCTGCTCGCCGTACCACCGGTCCACTACCGCGCTTATTTGCACGCTTCGCGCTCCCAACATGAACCGGATCGGGCTTTCCTGGCCCTTGGAGTCGGCGTAAGATTCAACCGTGATCTTCATTATCGACTCTCTTTTCCCAGGAATCAGAATAACGTAATATAGCGTAATTTGAAAAAAATTCAAAGGTGTGCAATGGCCCCGATCACCCAGCTAAAAAAAGACATGATCAGCGCTTGCCGAATTCTGTCGCAACAGAAACTCGTCGAAGGATTCGGTCACGTCAGCGCCCGCGTTGCCGATTCCGCCCTTTTTCTCATGACCCCCAGGATCAGCCTTGCTCTGGTCACAGAAACGGATCTGCTCACCATGAATCTTCAGGGCGAGGTCGTCGAAGGCAGCCAACCGGCTCCGTCTGAGACCTGGCTACACGTCGCGCTCATGAGAGCCAAGCCCGAAGTGAACGCAATCACGCGCATCCACGCGCGGGTGGCCAATATGTTCTCCGTGACCGACCGCAGGCTCGAGCCGGTGCACAACCACGGCAGCTTCTTCTCCGGCGGCGTCCCGGTGTTTTACCGACCCGACTTGATTACGACGCCCCAATTGGGGGCGGCGGTGGCCGAAACTTTGGGCGACAAACCTGCCGTGCTACTGAGAGGTAACGGTCAAGTGACGGTCGGAAGGACGATCGCTGAGGCGGTGATGATGGCGATCTATCTAGAGGAGGCCGCCGAGATTCTTTACGGCGCATTGCAGATCGGCACGCCGATACCGCTGACGGGCGATGAATCGGCGCGGCGGCGGGTAGAAGCCCTCCCCCCGGTGGATTTGGAGCGCGCGTGGAAATTCTTTAAGAATCGCGCGGAATCGAGTTGAACCGGCGCATCGTGGGCGGCAATTTCTTAGCGCGCCGCGAGATCCGGCATCAAGAGGATCAAAAAAGCACGGCACCCGATTGCGAGTGCCGTGCCAAAGAAAACCGAATCGGTCTTACTTGCCCGCGACTTCGAAGCTGACCTTGGCTTCTTCTTTCGCTTTCACCGTGACTTTCTGGCTGCTCTTGCCGAGCTTCTCATGCCAGATTTCCACCGTGTAGGTCCCCGCCGGCACATCGGTCAGCTTGAAGCTCCCGTTATTGTCGGTCACGGCGAAATAGGGATTTTCCGTGGCGACCAACCAGCCGTGCATCCAACCATGGACATCGCACTTTACCTCGACGGCTTCGGGCTTCTCGATCTTTACGGCCAAGGTCTTTTTGAACTTGGGCTGGGCCTGGTTAAACGGGCTGTTGACCTTACTGTAGGAGTGGACGTTGTGAAGGATGCCGTCCGGATTTAAGATTTCGACGGTCGTTCCGGCCGGGAACGCCAACACATGGGGCTTATATTCGCAGCCGTTTTGATCCAGGGTAACTTTCTTAAGCTCAATCTTCTTGCCCTTCTTGATATCCGTAATCGTCACCACCGCGTTCACGAGATTTCCCCCGTTGACGATCAAAGACGGATCCGTCTTGGGAGTTTTCGCGCAAACTTCTTTGTCTTTACCGACGTCTAATTTTTTTGGCGCCGGGGCGCTGCCCTTGAATTTTACGGCACCGGAAATCGAACCGCCGTCCTTCACATCGCCGCCTTCGTAAGCCGCCATGCCGCTAACCGGCAGGGATACCAAAACCGCCGATAGGAACAAAAACCCTAACTTATTCATAGATTCCTCCTTAAACTCTGACCTTACAAATATTCAATAGAACAACTTCAACAAGATTTATCCCGCCAAGGCGACAATCCTTCCAGGATCAAAATCCGAAATTCGAAGCTCGAAATCCGAAACAAACGCGAAACAGTCAAAACCAAAGGTCGAAATCCAAAATAGGCCCGTTTAGGACTTTATAATTTTTGATCATTTGAATTTGTTTCGAATTTCGGATTTCGAATTTCTTTCTGCTTCTCATACCTTGGCGTGCTTTGCGCCTTTGCGCGAGGGCTATTTCCCCGATCCCGTAATCCTTCATCCGACTGGAAACTTCAAATACCTTTGGCTAGATATTGCTCGCTATTCCTTTGACGCCATAGAGCGCCTTTAAATTCACCGCTTTGCCGGTTTCGCCTTCGCCACTTCGGCAGTTACGGCGGCCGGAGCGCCTTTCCCGATGCTCATTAAATAATCGCGCAGCGCCTCGATCTGCCGGTCGTCCTTGCCGCCGAGGAGATTATCCGGGCCTCCCGGATAGAACGACGGCATCTTGGTTCCCGGCTCGACTTTTTGCGGATCTTGCAGCCATTTGATGATCCATTTCGGGTTGAGACGCTGGCGGGCAAGGGTCAGGTCCGGCGCCCAACCTTCCACCGGTCCCTCGGGCTTCCGCTCGCCCTGCTGGTGACAACTGAAGCAGTTAAAAAAGTCCTTGGAGACAAGAACCCGCGCCGCCTCCAGATGTTCTTGGGGAATTTTTTTGTCATCGACATAGGTGTAGGGGACATCCAATTTGGCGAGACCGTTGAAATAGTTCACGAGCTGATTGGCATGCTCGTCGGAGAAACCGAACGTCGGCATTCGAATCTCAAGCCACGGGCGGATCGGGATAGGCACTTTTAAAAAACTAAAGAACCAATTCGACTGGACCTTCTCGCCCTGGCCGTTGAGAACCGGCGGGGCAAGATTTGGATTCTCTTTATAGTATTTGCGGATGAATCCGCCGCGCTTCTCGATCTCGTGGCAGCCGACGCAGTTGTACTGCTGCATGATCCGCCGCCCTTCGACGACCTGTTGGACTCTCAAACCCTGATCGGCCTGGTAGCGCTGCCCAACCTTTCTTTCGCGAAAGCCGCCTAAAAGGACGCGCAACGCTTTGATGTCGTCATCGGCTAGATTGAATTGCGGCATCAACTGCTCGATGCGCTCCGTCGCATAGATCCGAGGCGTCTTAAGCTTGTTAAAAGTCCAGTCGTCCCAGGTTTCCTTGATATCCGTGCGGTTGCCAAAGAAGAGTTCCTCTTTGGGCTTGGATCCGAACGTCGTGAGTTCGGCGCCGATGCGGGACTCTTTCTCCAAGCCCTTGATCTCGTGACAGCCATAGCAACCCCATCGACGCACGAGCGCTTCGCCGCGCTTGATGTTCTTGGCGTCGGCGAGCTTTTCCTGGATACCCGCCATCGCTTCGGGCTTGGCGCCCAGGGTCATCAAATAGTTGGTAATGGCCATCGCCTCGTCGTCGGTGAGTCGCAGGCTTGGCATGTTAGTGTCCGGAGAGTAGCCGCGCGGATTCCTGATCCAGTGATAGGTCCACTGGGCGCTGGTTTTTGAGGCGATATCTTTGAGATTGGGAACGAGATCCTTTTCCTTCCCCAAGGGCGTCGAGAACTCGCCTTCGGCCAAACCATGGCAGCCTTTGCAGCCGATGGATTCAACCAGCTTTTTTCCTTTGGCGATCTGACCCGCATCCCCCTCGCGGAAGCCCGCCGGAAGCGGATGCTCTTGCGTCCACTTGTCGCCGTCCTCCTTGGCTAACGACCAGAGGAACGCCGCGATGGCCACCGCATCGTCCTGCTTCAGGTCGAAGTTCGGCATGCGCGTGCGCGGACGGAATTTGTGCGGGTTTTCGATCCAACGCACCATCCAGCTCGGATCGACCTTCGCGCTGATTTTGCGCAAGCTCGGAGCGATCTTGGGGAGGTTCTCGTATCCTTTGACGAGGTGACAGCCCGTGCAGCCGATCTGCTCGAAAAATCTTTGCCCTTGAGCCAACAGCGGCGCTTCGGTCTCAAACTTTTGCACGTCGAGATGGCACGAAGTGCAGCTCGACTGCGAATTTGCTCCGCGCAAAAGCGGGAATTCCCATAGATGCACTTCGCCGTGGGCATGTTTGGCGCTGTTGACCGCGACGCCCTGCCCTTCATGACAGCCGGTGCAGCCGAACTTTCCCGGCGGATGGGCGTTGTCGCCTAGGAAGATTTCCCGTTTCGGATGGGTTTTGAAAGGATTGGCCTCCTTTTCAAACCCCGGACGATTTATCGCCAAGTGGCAGGTTTGACACCGATCCACGCGCGCGATGGGCTGATCGAAACGGTTGCGGTCGAATTCGTCGAGAGAAACTTGTTGGATATTCGGAATCTTATAGAAGGAGAACGGCCCGAGCTTGAGCGTGACGTTATCCATGACTCGGACCCACTTGTCTCGTTCCGCAGTAAGCTTCCCCAACTCGTTTTCGATTTCCTTGGTGCTATTGCGAATCGTCTTTATTTCTTCCTTGATCAGTTCGCGTTTTTGGCGCGCCTTTTCCAGTTCGGGGTCGAGCTTCTCTTTTTCCTTCTCGAGCTCTTGAATGCGCTCCAGGTAGGGCTTGACGTTGCGCTTTTGCTGCACCGCATGATCGTGCTCGTACCAAGCTTCCTCCAGCTCACTCTTGATGTTCTTGACCTCTTGATCGATGTCGTTAAAGCGAACCGTGGCCGCGCTTTCCTGTTTTTCCAGCGACGCGAGCTTTTGGCCCAGCGCACCGCCGCTCAAACTCGCTTGCGCGGCGGCCAGCTTCTTGGAAAGTTCCTGGTAGTTAGCATCGGCTTGCAGCTTCTTGTTCTCCTCGTTATAGGCGGCCATGGCCTTGCTGTAGTCGAGATGGTAGAAGCGAGCTTGCATCGCTTTCCACGGCCGGCGCGTAATGTTGTCGTCCCAGAAGGACCAGCCCGTCAATACCACCAAGAGGGCAATCCCGATGAGGAAAACGCTCCCGTAGGATTTCTTTTCTTCTTGTTTATCGATTCCTCGTTCCGCCATCCCCGTTACCTCACACGACCTTGCGCTCAAGCGCGCGGCCCAAGGAAAAAACCCCGAGACCGATGAGTGACAACACGATTTCCTCCGCCATGGATGAATTTTTCGTCATGCCGACAAAAAGAGCATAGCCGACGTCGGCAAGCCCTAAAGCTTGAAGTATCTTGGCGACGTAAAACATCAAATGTTGATCCAGGGGGTGACCAGGACGTACTTGACGTTAAAGACAAGTCTGAGAAACATTTTCGCCGGAAGAGAAAGCATCAGCGCGACAAGCACGGCGGTGATGGCAAACCGCACCATCCCCCATCGCTCCATGAACTTCTGCCCCTTCACCCGCAACACCCACCAGTAAAAGCCCGCGATCGTAATAACGAAATAAGCGCCGATGACAATCAAGCTAAAAACGGCGGAGATCCAGTAATCCCTAAAACCCAAGAGATAGGGCAAATCGACGTTGGTCAAGGCCACCACCTTGTGCGGGTCCCATCTCTGCCAAGGCCAAAAAAGGTTCCACCCTGGGCCGCGGAAAAATGTGCCGATAATGATCATCAAAATCCACAAGATGTGAAACCCGAAGATGAAGGTCAGAATCTCGTACTTTCTTTCCTTAAAGCAGTAATAACCGTTCCCTTTGGGGTTGATATCGATAAACGGAATAACCATCAGGCCGACGATGATTAGAGACGGCAGCACCACGCCGGCGTGCCAGGGGTCGAAGTAGACGAGCATCTCTTGAAGTCCGAGAAAGTACCAGGGCGCCTTCGACGGATTCGGCGTGCGGGTCGGGTTCGCTGGCTCTTCCAACGGCGCATCGATCGTAATCGACCAGAGAGTCAGCGCGATCAGGACGAACAGAGCGACGAGAAACTCCAGGCGCACCAGGTGCGGCCAGGTATGGACCTTATCGTCGATGGGTAGTTTTTTTTCTTTGGCGGCCTCTGCCATTTTTTCCTCGCTTCTACCTGCGATCAGAGGGAAGGGCCCGAGAAGCCGTCGCGCCGGATGCGCCAGAAGTGAACGGCCATCAGGATACTGGCGACTATCGGTATGAAAATGCAGTGGAGTATGTAGAACCGCAGCAAAGTATGAGGGCCGATTTCACCGCCGCCGAACAAAAACGCGCGCGCGTCGTAGATCGGGTTGGCGCCGACGAAATCGGCGAACGGTCCTTCATAACCGAGCAGGGGCGTGGCGCGCGCCATGTTCGATCCGACGGTGACCGCCCAGATCGATAGCTGATCCCACGGCAGGAGATAACCCGTGAAGCTCAGAAGCAGGGTCAGCACGAGCAGCAGCACGCCCACGATCCAGTTGAATTCCCGCGGCGGCTTGTAAGAACCGGTCAGGAAGACGCGAAACATATGCATCCAGACAAAAACGATCATCGTGTGCGCCGCCCAGCGATGCATGTTGCGCATGAGCATGCCGAAGGGCATGTCGAATTCCAGATATTTCATATCGGCGTAGGCGTACTCGGCGACCGGCCGGTAGTAAAACATCAGATAGATTCCCGTGACGACCGTCACCAGATACATAAAAAAGGTCAGGCCGCCCATGCACCAGGTGAAACGCATGCGCACGCCATGGCGCCGGACTTTGGCCGGATGGAGATGGAGAAAAACATTGGCTGTCACCATCAGGACGCGGTTGCGCGGCGTGTCTTCATAACCGTGGCGAAAGATCGCCTTCCACACATGGCTTTCGACGATATCGTTCTTGATCTTGTCCAATAGATTCTTGTCCATAAGATACGTCCGCTAGGCTTTGAGGATGCTTTCGGGGTACTGCTCGTCAGGTTCGCTGCTGGGCGCCATCTTGAAAACCTTGCTCTTATCAACGAGGAGCTGGCCGTCGTCGCCGACGATCACCTTGAAGCGGTCCAGCGGGCGCGGCGCCGGTCCTTCGAAGTTTAAGCCGGATTTGAAAAAGCCGCTGCCGTGACAGGGACACTTGAATTTGTTTTCGGCGGCCAGCCAGCGCGGCGTGCATCCGAGATGCGTGCACTTGGCGAATACCGCATAGACCCCGGTTTCTTCGCGCACGATCCATACCCGCTGGTCCTGTTTGTATTTTTCACTGACTTCGCCAATGGCATAGTCATTAACGAAGCCGGCTTTGAAAGTGGAGGGGGGTTGAAAAAGAACTCGCGGGAACGCGGATCGAACAAAAGCGAGGAGAGTGCCCAGACCAAAGATACCGAATCCGCCCCAACCCAATCGGGTGAAAAAATCTCGGCGCGACCAAATGCCCCGTTTCTCTTTTTCTTCTGCCATAACTACTTCGATCCTTTAAGCCAACTGATCAACGCGCCCCACACCACGAAGAGCGCCCCGCCGAACATCAGCACTAACCCCACCGGCCCGAACACAAAAGATAAACCAGCGCCTAGGAAAAATATCAAGACTCCGGTTCCCAGTGGATTGAAGGGGGCCGGCGCCGACCCTTCTGCCTTTTCATCGCTCGGGGCGTCGCGGATCAACTCCTCGCGGATGAGGGCGAAAGCCAACTCCTTGAGATCGTCGCGTCGCTCAGGGTCGGCACCCTGAATCAGACGGCCAAGCTCTTGAGCCAATCTCTCGATCTCTTGTTCGCGCGCCTGGGGCGCCGCATTGGGAGGATCAGACGTCACTTGGGATTAGGGAGTTTGATTAATATAGAAATCAATTATTGTCAACCTTTTCAACTTCGAAGAATCACTTTCGGCAAAGCAAAACCACCGCCGCGGCGGCCATGCCTCGGCCCTTGCCTATCCAACCCAATTTCTCGGTGGTGGCGGCTTTGATGTTGACGCGCTGCGCAGGGACCTTGATATGCCTTGCAACCTTCTGTCTCATGGAGCTGTAATAGGGCGCGAGCTTGGGTTCCTGAGCGATCAGCGTCACGTCCGCGTTGACGAGCTTATACCCGCTGCGCCGCATCAGCCGCAACGCGCCGTCAAGTAGCTTGAGGCTTGAGATTCCCTTGTAAACTGGGTCGGTGTCGGGAAAGTGTTGACCGATATCCCCCTCCCCCAACGCGCCGAGCAGCGCGTTGATAAGCGCATGGAGCAGCACGTCGGCATCCGAGTGGCCCACCAGCCCTTTGGAGTGGGGAATCGTCAAGCCGCCCAGAATCAGTTTCCGCCCGCGGCGAAAGCGGTGGGCGTCAAAGCCGTGTCCGATGCGAAATTCTTGGGTCATCAACCGACCGGCTTCCTTGATCTTCGGATAAGCATTACGATCGCATCATCACTCGAAGCGCTAAAACATTCAACAGCGCCGCCGGCCACATGCCAGGGCCGGGAAGTGGAGTTGTGTCTCTCACTAGGCTATAATCCAGCTCAATTAAGGAGAAGGAAGTTGACCCGGTTATTTCTATTGTCGCTGCTCGTTCTCGCCGGGCTGCCTTTGTTAATGGTTGTTTCTGGGCAGGCCCAGCTAGGAAGGGACTTCCGCACGGCGGACCGCTCCAGCGCCGGCATCGCGCCGCCCGCCGCCACGACTCCCGAGGCCGTCGTACAGGTGTACGCGGCGCGCGCGCTCAATTGGCGCGGAATTTTCGGCGTCCATAGCTGGATCGCGACCAAAACCGAAAACGCCCCCGCCTACACCGTACACCAGGTGATCGGCTGGCGCTTGTACCGCGACTTACCCGCGCTCTTTTCGGCCCAGGGAATTCCGGATGGCCGTTGGTTCGGCAACGAACCGGCGTTGATCGCGGAGCTGCGCGGTGAGGCGGCGGCGCGGGCCATACCGAAAATCATCGAGGCCGTCGGCACCTACCCCTATCCCAACGAATACAAGGTCTGGCCCGGTCCCAACAGCAATACCTTCACTGCCCATGTCGGACGGCAAGTGCCGGAGCTGCAGATGGATCTCCCGGTAACCGCCATCGGCAAGGACTATCCGACCAACGGGTCCGTGATCGACCGCGCGCCCAGCGGCACCGGCTATCAACTTTCACTGTTCGGTTTGTTGGGCGTCACTCTGGCGCGCGAGGAAGGCATTGAACTTAACTTGCTCGGCATGAATTTCGGCATCGATTTCTACAAGCCCGCGCTCAAACTCCCCTTCATCGGACGGGTCGGCGTAGGCGATCATTGATACCGAAACCGTGCCCGTCCCAAGTGCGGCTTCGCGGCACAAGGTTCCGGGTTTAACCTTCAACATTTCGGACGCAGTTTTTCCAGTCTCGACTTTGAACCTTGAACTTTGAGCTCTATCGCATGACCGGCCAGTAGCGTCCTTTTCTTTTCACAACCGCGAGGCGGCTTCCATACAGTTCTTCCAACACGCTCGGTCTTAGCACAAGGCTCGTGGCTCCCGCGTAGAGCACTTTGCCTTCTTGCAGTACGAGGGTCCTTCGAAATAGCGGCAAGATCTCTTCGATGTGGTGCGTGACATAAATCAGCGCGGGAATTCTTTTCTGCCGTCCGATCTGCTTCAGCGTCGCGAGAAAATTCTCCCGCGCGCCCGGATCCATGCCGGCGCAGGGCTCGTCGAGAATGATCAGATAAGGCTTGGTCATCCGCGCGCGCGCGATCAGGACTTTCTGCTGCTCCCCTTGGGACAGTGTGCCGAAGTCCTGGTCCCGCACATACGCGCACCCCATTTGCTCCAACAAGCGAACGGCCAAGCGGTAATCCGCCTTGGTGGCGTCACCGCCGAAGCCTTCGAGAAGTCCGATCTGGGCGAACTTTCCAGAGACCACCGTGCGGATGACTTTCTCCCGCTCCGGAATCTCGGCTGCCAGGCTCGATGTCACCCAGCCTATGCTCTTTCGTAGTTCGCGCAGGTTGGTAAGCAGCGTGCCCCGGCGATAAATCTCACCCCCGGCGTTGGGCCAGATATAACCGCAAGCCAGCTTCAGCAGCGTCGTTTTGCCTGAGCCGTTGGGGCCCAAGATGGCCCAGTGCTCGCCCGCCCGCAGGGTCCAACTGATCGACTGAAGAATTATCTTGCCGCCATCGCCGACATAGGAAACATCGCGGAATTCGAGCGCTGGGGTTTTATTCACGCCGCGATTGATTCCTTTAGGGGGGCGAATTGATTACAATCCCTGACGCACCGGTAAAGCGGGCGCAGGCACTCGACCGTATTTAAGATTCCAGTACGCCCACGAACGGGGATCGAAAACGCCCGCGGGCGCATGATCCAGTGTTTCCAAGAACTCCTTTTCGCCGACCACGCTCTCGACCACGCGTAAATCCTCGACCGTGCCATAGGTCATGAGATGGGCGAGAAAATGCAACGGATCGGCCAACGCGTCGGCGGGTTCCTTGAACCATACCACGCGCTTAGCCACGGCAAGTAACGCGGGTGTTCTGGGCAATGGCTTCATCGCGTTCAATCGCCGCGCCGCTTCGAATAAGCCGTCAATGCCGGCAGCCGAGTGACGTTGACGGCGGCGACGGCGGCGGTGAGCCGCGTCCGCAGTTCAGCAGGCAAACCCGGCAGATCATCAAAGTAGCTGAGCGCCTTGACGGTGACGAGAGGATTGAATTGTCGCCCGTAGACTACCGCTCCTGCCGCGAGAATCGTCGGCAAGTCAATTCCGTGCCGCAACAGCGCGTCGATATCGAGATAATCTTTGACCTCGGCCCGTTTCTGCACCACGGCCGCTTTGGTTCCGGCGATGTCGAGCAACGCGGCAACATACAGCTTCATGCCTTCCACTTGTTCACGCCCGCCCACCTGTCCCAAGTTTAAATCGCCGAAGAACGACACCAACACCGGGCCGTCGCGATCGACTCGACAACTCAAAGTGTTGGGCGCCACTTGAATCCGTTCGGCATTTTTCAGATAAGGCACATTCTTCGCCAAATCATCGGCATCGAAGGTTGCATTCGAGAAGAAATCGAAATCGACCGACGTCCGATGTCCAAGGTATAACGCCAACGCCGTGCCACCGTAGAGCGTAAAATGATCCGGGGTCGCCTCAAGCTCGCGCCAGAGCGCGCGTTGCGCCGTCGGCAAAGTGCTTAAATTAGGGGTGAACGCCATGACCAGGAGAATAGCGCATTTGAGTTGTCGCGCAAAGACGAGGCCGATCTAGGAGTGAGAGTGATTTCTCAACGCGAGCGTTACTCGCCAATCGAGCCAACGCAAATCAACTCAACCACTCTCTGCCCTCGCAAATCGATCACCGCTACCTCATCGGTGCTTTCGCAGCCGACGAAGGCCAACTCGCTGTCCGGGCTAAACGCCAGATGCGCCGGCGCGGCGCCGACTGAGAGCCGTGCTCGTGATTCGTGTTCGTGTGCGTCGATCAAACAGATGCTGGATTCCCCGGTGTTGGAAACGACGATCCACTTGCCGTCCGGGCTCAGCGCGAAAAAGTGCGGATAGATGCCGACGGGAATTTGCCCGACGACTCGATGGGTCTTGGTGTCCCAGACCGTTAAATCGTCTGAAGCGAAGTTCGCCACATAGCCGTACCGCCCGTCATCGCTCACTGCGGGAAGATGCGCGCCCGCTCCGGCCGCAATGGTCGCCACCACTTCATGATTTCGAGTTTCAATAACCGTCACATCGCCGGAAACAGTATTTGCGACGAAAGCGTGGCGCCCCTCCGGATCAAACGCGATATGCCCGGGGCCGAGACCGACTTTGACCTCGCCCGCGACGGAATAATCCCGCGCGTCGATCACCGTGACCGTATGCGAGACTGAATTCGGCTGATACGCCCAATGGCTGTCCGGCGAGACCGCGATATCGTGCGGCGCGATGCCGACTGGAACGGTCTTGCGGATTTCCCCCTCGGGCCCAAGCACGGTCACGGTCCGATCCGGTCCGCTCGGGAGGTAAACCGATTTTCCATCCGGCGCAACGCAAGGCAGCAGCGGCCGCTTTCCGGTGGGCGTTGTCGCGACCACGCGATCCGTCCCCGTATTGATGACCGTCACGTCGTTGGAGCCGGTGTTGGCGACGTACAAACGTTTCTCGTCATGAGATAACTCCAGATGCGATGCATCGTCGCCGACTGGAATATGGCGAATTACGCGCCGGGTCGCGCCGTCGATGATGGCAACCCGATTCTCCGTCGTATTGGTGTAAACCCGGCCGTTTTTGTCGCTGGCCACCGAATGGGCGCCGCGCAGGCCCAGGCGCGGCGTCGAGCCGTCGGGCCGAAGCGTGAGAAAAATCTCTTCGCCGTCCCTTTCAATGGCGACACGATAGCCGCGCTCGAGCATCGAGATGTACTGGCGCACCGGCAGCTCGCCAACGCGAGCGCGCACGACGGCGCCCTGTCCGCGCAGCGACAGATATTGTCGCTTCAGCTCATCGACCTGCCGGTCGGGCGGGAGATCACTCAAATCGAGGCGCACGTTAGCCATGGCGATTGCGTTGATCTTTGCTCAGTCACGTAGGATGGGTTGAGGCCATGCCGATACCCATCGCCGGGTGTAGGGCCGCGGCGAGATAAACGCAAAGTCGGTGCCGACCTCATTGAGAACTTCGGAATGCTTGTGACCATGCCACTTCGCTTCCTGAATATGTTTTTCGGTAACGACGACGCCGCGCGGGCGATGAAACCCCGCGCTGTTGATCAGTCCGGCTTGAAAGGTTTGGAGCTGCTCGCCGGCGACGATATGATTGTGAATGTCGATGATCAAGAGGATATCCTTTCGGCGCGAAATGCTCCTTTACCTATCAGAGAACAAGACCCGGTTGTCAAGCAACAATAGGACAATGGGGTATTGGAGAGATGGAGCGATTGGCGGGGGCGCAATACTCCACTACTCCAACACTCCAGTGCACCCTCGTTCGCCTATTCCAGCATCCATCACTCCAATCTGTCTCCAGTCTCACTCTTGTCCAAGATACGGTAATTTCTATCAGTAGGACGTGCGTTGACTCAACTGTTTCGTCTTTGCGTGGGAATTGTTCCTTCTCCCCTTGCGGGAGAAGGTTAGGATAAGGGGTAATCCGAAGCGCGCCGGCCGCCGCGTTCCACCAGGCCATAGCGTGATTGCGTCTTGCCCGACACGCGGATCGGAGACATAATGATGACAGGCATATCTATTTCTACCAAGGAGGAAAAATGCCGCTCAACATCAAGGACCCTGAAGCGCACAAGCTCGCTCAGGCCATCGTCCAGGAAACCGGAGAGACGATGACCCGCGCCGTTACGGAAGCTTTGCGGGAACGACTGGCCCGAATTCGCTGCTCCCGAAAGCCCGAAGCAACGATAGAAGACCTTCTCGCTATCGGTCGCCGTTGCGCCGCCACGCTCAAAGGAAAGCCCGTTGGTCATGCAGCCCTGCTCTACGACGAGCGTGGTCTTCCCAGATGATAATCGACACATCCGCTATCATCGCTATCCTGTTCAATGAGACCGACGCGAAGACATAAGCGCAAGCCATTGCCCAAGCTGATTCATGCCGTGTTTCGGCGGCGACCTTCGTCGAGGTCGCGATCGTCGTCGAGGCGCAAACCAAGAACAGCGGCAGCCGCCAGCTCGACGCTTTTCTGCGCCGCGCCGGTATCACCATTGACCCCGTGACCGAAGAACAGGCCAATATTGCCCGCCAGGCCTTTACGGATTTCGGTAAAGGACGGCATCCCGCTGGGCTCAACTACGGTGACTGCTTCTCGTATGCGCTTGCGAAAGCGAGCGGCGAGCCGCTGTTATTCAAAGGAAACGACTTCAAAAAGACTGACATCACTTCCGCCATCTAAACGGGTAAACCAACGGCCGTGAGATTGCTGAAGGATTTTCTATAATCTTGTCTCTTTGAGGCGAGCGTAGAAACCGGTCAGACGGAGCGCGTCGTGGAACCAGCAGACGTCGCCCGCGATCTCAGCAACCCTCAGCGTCACGGTCTGCGCGTTGTAGCATAGGATGGAAAACCGGGCCCATAGCGCGACGATCTCGACAAACTGGGCGGTGTCGAAGTTGTTCCGGCGCAGCCACGCACGGGTGGCTTTTCCAACGCCGGAGGATCGTCGGGCTCTGCGAGGACACCGCGGGTCATCGCGCGGATCAGCTCGCACCGGTGCGCGAAAAGTCCGGGCCGGCCCGTGGCTCGCTCGTAGACGAGGGCCATGGAGGCGTTTCCCTGGCACAGGCCCTCCACCTCGCAGCCGATGCATTCGGGGATCCGGCCCGGCGAGCGCGACTCGACGTGATCACGGAACGTAGGCGAGGCCAGTACTCTGGCAAGGTCGGCCACGGGTCCGAGCTCCTCCTCACCGTTGTACTCCCACCTGACGACCTGTCCCCGTGCGTCTACGACGAGGACGCCGTAGTCCCCGGGACGGGCAGCGCTTCGCCCGAGCGAACGACGCCGATCGAGAGCAGGGCACGTCCCCAGCAGCCGCCCACCTCGATGCCGACGGCGCGCCCCTCCTCGCGAAGGGCCAGCAGGCGCGCTACGAGAGCGCGCGGGTCCGGGTCGGCGGGCCGCAGCACATCGGGCTCGACGTTGACCTGCCGCACACCGAGGTCGGCGAGCGCAGCGAGGAACGAGTCTCCAATCAACGGTAGCGTCTCCGCGGTAACGGTGGTGTTGATGTTCGTCACCTCGACTCCGGCCGCTTGGAGCCTGGCGAGGCCCGCCAGGACGGCGTCGTAGGTGGACCGCCCGCCTTTGGTGAAGCGGACGGAATCGTGAACCGCACGAGGTCCGTCGATGCTGACTTCGACATTGATACGTAGATCGGCGAGGGCGCGGGCGACAGCGTGGGTCGCGCGCGTCGCGTTGGTGACCATGGAGGCGTGCACGGCCCCACGGGTCCAGCGTGCCCGCATGCGGCGTGTCGCTTCGAGGACAACGGGGACGTTGAGGAGCGACTCACCACCGCGGAACTGGATCGTTATGTCGTCGTGCCCGCTGCGCTCCGCCACACTCAGGAATGCATCGACGGCCTGCCGCGCCGTCTCGATCGTCATGCGGGTCTGCCGGCGCTCGGGGCGGAGGCCCATGAGGTGGTCCTTGATGCAGTACGGGCAGGCGAAGTTGCACTGCTCGGCGGCGAGCAGGATGAGACATCTCAGGTGGGCGCCCGTCTCGGGCGCCTCCGGCCTCATGCGGCGCGCGAACTCCTCGCACTCTTCTGCGGCGGGATCGACGACGAAGCGGCGCTCGACGAGCCTGCGGAGCGCTGGCAGGACGGTGCCACGGGACGACGCGAGGAGGTGAGCGATGGTCGTCGGGGTGCAAAAGAAGTCGAGGAGCGCCTCGGCTTCGGGGTTCAATACAAGGCTCGTCCCGAACAGCGAGTGAAAGAAGACTGCGTCGCCATCTTCGCGCGAGACGCGAACGAGGAAGCGTGAGCGGACGAGTGCAGCAGCCGGTGTAACCGTCACAAGCGGCCTGGTAGCGGCGATGGGCCGCTCTACTTCTTCGTAATCCCCGTCAAGCCCCCTTGGAACCCTCCGAAGCCTCCGCCCGCGACCTTACCCTTCTTCGGGTCCAGATCCCGCACCCGGACCTTTGAGGCGTCGATCTTCTTCCTCTTTCCTGCGGCCCTCATAATCTTGCTTCCTTTTGTTTTCATGCCTTATTCCTCCTTCGAAGGATTCGGGATCACTCGTGCTTCCGCTTCGGGGTATCTTCACAAGCCGGACCATCCTCCTCGGAAGCCTCGGCCCACCCGCCAAAGACGTTCTTCCCCGCTCCACCCTTCACGTCCTTCCGCGGCGCGAGGTCTTGAAGCAGGATAGTCTCATCGCCTTTCTTCTTCCGCTTCCCGTCTTTCCGTTTTTTTGCGTCTCGACCTCTTTGCAGTAACTCTTAGCTACTTAACTCTTGCTGACTGTTGATGGCTGACCGCTTCTCTTCTGTCACTTTTTCCTACCCCTTTTCTCTTCTTCTACTCCTATAGCTGGAAGGCGACTCTCGGCGTCAGGGACTGTCCGTGAGCGCGCGCAGGCTGTAGAGCTTCTCCAGCAGGGCGCGGATGTCCTTGCGGGACGCCACGAACGCGACACCAGCGCGCGTGACGGTACCGGAGTGCGCGGTCACGAGATCCTTCACGCGGCACGGCGCGCCGGAGTTGATCCGGCGCAGGACACGTACGAACCCCACGCCATTGGCCAGCACGAAGGCGTGCCCGTTGGCCGAGCAGACCAACTCGTTCGCCCCGGCGGCCATCCACATGACCGGGTGGTCCGGGTCGCCGCGTAGCACCGCATCGTCCGGGAGTGAGCGAGGCGGCAGTGGGTCCGGGACCGCGGTGAAGCCCGCGCCGGTCACGTGGTCGAGCCAGTAGGCGGTGAGACTTCGACCCAGTGTGGGGTCACCGCCGACGCTCCGCAGCGCCTGCGCCGCGCGCTTCACGGTGCGCGCGATGCCGGCGCGACTCGAATTGCGCTGTCCCGGCCGCAGGGCATCGGCGGCCGCCTGATTAGCCGCCTCCACCCGGCCTTGCACCATCCGCTCGGCGATGGCGAGGAGACTCGGCGAGACATGTGGCTCCATGAAGAGAGTCAGGGTCACGGTCATCGAGAGCCCGCTCGCGTCCTCCCCGATGTGCCAGTAACCCGTCGGGAGGTAGATGATGTCGCCCGGCTCGCCCTCGAGGGCGGCGGCCTCGCCGCGGTAGCGCTCATAGCCGAGCCGGTTGGTCATGTCCTCCTTGTCCTTGAAGAACGCCCTGGGCCAAGCGAGGATGCGCTTGCGTCCATGCAGGACGAAGGTGAACACGGCAGATCGGTCGCGGTGGACGCCGAAGGGCGTGTTCCTGTAGTTCCCGAGGAACACCGACGCCTTGGCCTTCTCGCCGGGCCACCCCGTGACGGCGTAGAGGTTCTTGACGAACTCGCGCAGGCGGAGCCAGAGTCGCGCATCGTCGCCCTGGACATCCTCCGCAACCAGCCCGAAGCGTTGTCCTTGGATCTGCGAGGTCACCCGCTCCGCATAGGCCGCGAGGGAGTCGTCGGTCGGCGCCGGCAGGTACAGGCCCACGTCGGCCTGGACAACGGCGTGCTTGATGCAGAAGCTGATCGGTGCCGCGCGACGGCCCGCACGGTAGCGTTCGCCCGCGCTCACCAGTCCCTCGAAGGCCTCCGCAGCCGTAACCAGGGGCTGCGCCAGAGTCTGTCGCAGGACGACGCCTTGCGTTTCCCAGTACTGGTGGTGGAAGTGCGTCCAGAAGTCTGGGCTGAGGCCGTACTCGCCCTCCCGGCTCCTCTCAGGCGCCAGTTCGGCGGCTCTGACCGGGCTGCGGCTCACCCTCGTCGAACCATTGGGTTGCCCTCGATCCAACACGTCGTACCTTGGAGACTGCCCTTCGGGTCGATGATGCTGCCCACGCCGCCCTTCACACCCGCCGCCTTTCTCGGCTTGAGGTCCCTGATGGCGACTTTCTTCGCTTTCGCCTTCGTCCTGCTCTCTTTCTTCTTCATGGCTCCCTCCCTGTTTTAATAGTCATCAGTAATTAGCATTCAGCTTCCGAGCCTACGGGAGACCGGCATTGCCAATAGACCGCTCCGTTTCAGTGACGCACGGCTGCTTGCGAACGGTTCGATCCCGTTGATTGACGCCCCACCTAATTCACTGCGTCTGGTTGGGGTACGGTATGGGGACGGGTCCGGACGGGGACGGGATGCGGCCGCCCTTCACCCACCGGCTTCCTTGGCTTGAGATCCCGTATCTTGCGAGCGGTCTTCTTCTTGGGCTTTGCCATGATGGCCTTTGTCATTTTCCTTTCTGTCACTTTTTTTTATCCCTCTTCTCCTTCTCTACCTCTTCCTCCGAAAACGGGTCCGCGCCCTGGCCAAAAATAATCTTCCCCGCCCCCCCTTCACCTCTTTCCGCGGCGCCAAGTCTTTAAGCAAAACGATACCTCCCGCTCTCTCCTTTTGCTTTTCGTCCTTTACTTTTTGCACGTTCGACCTCGTTGTAATAGCTCTCAGCGTTCAGCCGGCAGCGATCAATTCTCAATCGCGATCGGAGGCGCAAAACCGCCCGCAAAAATTGTTTCCTGACCCCCAATTCCCCGGCTGGCGCCCTTTCCCTGCGAGACGGAAAGCGATTGACCTCCTTTTTCGGCTTGAGGTCCCTGATGGCAACCTTCTTCGTCTTTCTCTCTTTCTTGCTCATGTCATCCTCCTATCGTTGCATCGGCCGTGAGCAACGGCTTTAGAAACGATCGAGGCAAGCGAGCCATCACACGCCGCAGAACTTGCTCGTCTGACTTGGTCAGAAGATACCGCGATCGCAACTTACGCAGCACCCCGCGGCGAGACGAGTCCCACATCAACCCGTCGAGGACGGCAACATGCATTGAGTCGAGCTCAATGTCTATCGCATGATCGTGAACCATCTCGCGAAGCCAACGCGTCACCGTCGTCTGCCAGGCCCGTCCCGGATACCGCGGGGTCACCCAATCCGCGATGGGCTGTTGGTAGGAGTACGTCGAGAGAAGAGCGATGAGGAAACGATGCTCGGTTCGGCGGAGACGCTCCCAGTTTACCGAATGCATGACGTCCGGGGCCTGCATCTCGCGGATGGCTCTCGTCATCCAGGCCCTCTTCCGGCTACGCGGGCGTGAACCTCGGCGGAGGAGGACCGCTCCGCGATCGTTGAGGCCGGGCGACGCCTGCCAGATCTCGGAGAGATAGAGGAAAGCGGCCGCGGGCTCCGCCGAGCGCAGCATCTTCTCAGCCAGTCCCCAGCGCCCGGGATGGCGGCGCTGAAATAAGTAGCGAACGAAGCGGCGCCTGCGATCGACCGCGACGGGCCAAGTCTCGGGCGGCCGCAACGCAAGCCCGCTGTTGAAATAAAGCGTTCCCTTACGAGGCGGCTGACGCGTGGTGCGAATGACCAGCGTTACCGTCGGACAGCCGAGGTGCCACACGCGGTGGATAAATCGCCGGGCTGTAATGATCGGCTGGACCGTTCCGGGAGTCAGGTAAGTAACGCTATCCGGATTGAGACGACCAAGACGAGCGGCGGCAGAAACGCGCCCGGTTTCCTCGAAGCGATAGGTGCACTGCAAGCTGTCCCCACGGAGATTGGTGAAGGCGCCGCTGAAGCCGTGGTCGTGGATGGCAATATCCGGATGGAGCCAGAAATAGATGTCGATCACGAACCGGTTCGTGCGCCACACCGTCACGGGCGGCTCGCCGAACCGTGCCTGAGGATCGAGCTGAAGCGGCAGGCGCGGGGCCGCACCGACCCATCGGATGACTTCGGCTTCGTCGAAGTACTCGTGCCAAGCGTCGGCGCGGAGGCTCTCGGCGGCTATGGGGGTGAAACGATTCGGGTGATAACCGCTCTCTTCCCAGCGGCGATCGATGCGTTCCCCGAGCCGGGCTAACCACGCGAGCCGTCTGGGAAGCCGGGGCGCGAGCGAGGACCCGGGAACGGTTCGATGCGTGCGCGCTTGTGGAGATTGATCCTCTTCCTGGATCGCTTGCGCGCCGCGGTATTCTTTTTGTCCACGAAACATCTGCAATGCGCCGCTATCTTCTTGAGTTTCAGGCTGGCGATTTCAGCGGCAGCGCCAGCGCTAAATACCTGCCTCCGTCCTCGTAAACCAGCCGCGATTCCACGAGTTCGTCGAGAAAATCCCGAGCTTCATCCGCGCTGATATCGCCAATGCCCGTCGCGTGGACGATTTCATAGACCTCGATCGGCGTAGCGCCGTCTTCGCATGCCAGATAGATTTGCGCCTCGCGGTCCTCCAGCGTGTAGTCGGCCGCCTCCAAGTTGGGGCGGCGGTCGTGAATCGTGAGAAATCCAGGCCCGCGGCGGTAGGTCAGCGATCGATAGCCTTCCTGGCGGCTACCTTGCCAGGAGTCGATGACCGGACGGAGAGGCTCGACGTATCTCTCAGGGTCGCGTCCATCGTGATAGCGGTACTCGAACGAATAGGCGAGGTCGGAATGCGTTTGCTCGTCCGTAGGGTAAATGAACCGATAGTAGGCAAGCGGCCCGACCACCTGCAGGCCGAACTCGGCGGGGCGCTCGTAATAGGGGCTGAACCGATCCAGCACCAGGCGGACGAGCTGCATGGGCGGCTCTAAGTGCGCCAGCGAGGGCAGGACCTCGGCCATCCGAGCGTACTCTTCCGGGGGCTCGCCCGGACAGCCGTAAATAATCGCCCAGTTGACGCGCACGCCGTATTCGGCGCACCACTTGAGGAGCCGCACGTTTTGCAGCGCCGTGACGCCCTTCCGCATGAGGCGTAGGATGGGGTTGCTGAAGCTCTCGATTCCGGGCTGGACGTGATCGACGCCCGAGTCGCGAAACAACCGAATGTGGTCCTTCTTTAGATTCGCTTTGATCTCGTAAAACAGACTCAAATCATAGCGGGTGTCGCGCAGCCGCGGCAGGAGATCCTGGAGATAGCGCATGTCCATGATGTTGTCCACGACCTGAAATTTGAGCTGCCCATACCGCGCCGCCATTGCATACAAGTCCTCGAGAACGCGGTCGGCGCTCTTGCTCCGGAATTTCATGCCGGTGCCGTTGAGACCGCAGAACGTGCAGTGCGACTTCGCGCCCCACCAGCATCCGCGCGAGGTTTCGTATGGAAGACGAAGCCGGGGGAGGACCTCCGCGCAGAAACTCGTCTCCTCCAGCCGCGCGAAGTACTCGTCGAAGTTCGGCGTCGGGACATCATCCATAGGGACGGTAGGCTCGTCGAGCTGGTCGGTTACGATGGATCGTTCACCGTCACGGTAGCAAAGCCCGGGCTGCGAGCGCACCGGACTTCCCGTTATGAGATCGCGCGCCAGCTCCGGCAAAACCCTCTCGCCCTCTCCCCGCACCACGGCGTCGACCCATGGGAACGCCCGGTGCAGCGCTGCCCCCATAGGTCCGTCGCAGTTGGCGCCGCCGAAGATAATTTTGATCGACGGATCGGCGAGCTTTAACATCTTTGCCAGCACGAGCGAAGGGACGTTCTGGTTGAACGCCGAGGTAAAACCCACGATTCGAGGGGCGGCGGCAACGATATCGTCCACGCAGCGCTCCAGGAAGCCGGGAACCAGCGCCCGCATCACGACAGCCTTCGTTATATCTCTCTCCGGTACTCCTCTGTCGCGGAGATACGCAAGGTAGGGTTCATCGCTTGCGCCGTTCGCCGCAAAAGGCGGAACGGCGAAGATCCACTCGCCCAAGCCGACGCCGAAGTGCGCGAAGGCGATCGCCTGGTAGTCGGCGAGCGCGATCTTCTCGGCCTCTGGACGGTTACGTGTCATGGCCAAGCAATAGTCCAGGAATGCGAGCTTCAGTGATCTCACTTCGGCCCGAACGCCATCGCGCTCCAGAATGCTCTGGAGAATGCCGAGCTGAATCGAAGGAGCCTCGAGATATTCCCACGGCATCGAGACGAGAGTTATGAGCGTGCCGCTCGACTCACGTTCGTCGATGCCGTGGTGCTGAGGCAGGAAAGGTGCGTCAACTAAATGCATAGCGGTTGGAGTCCCGTTGGACGTCGCTGAGCGAGGAAGCGGTCATCCGCGGGGTGATTCGTTGCTACCCTGGCGGTTCAATTGGCTTCGTTCCTCCCGTCCGAGTTCCTCCGCCCTGGCCGCCTTTGATCTGTCCGGTCCTTTTGGGATCAAGATCCTTAACGGTCCGTTTCTTAAGCGTCAGCTTCCTGCCCGTCTTGTTCTCTTTCTTCTTCATGACTCCTCCTTTTGTTAATAGGTTTTAGCATTCAGCGGTCAGCAATCAGCCTCCGATGTCGAACCGGATGGCTGACTGATTTGTCGATGTCACTTTTTCTTACCCTTCTTCTCTTCCTCCGTTCCCCCAAAACGATCTCCGCCCTGGCCGAAGACGATCTTCCCCGCTCCGCCCTTCACCTCCTTCCTCGGCGCCAGGTCTTCGAGCAAGACGACGCTGTCTTTCTTTTTACGCTGCTCTGTCTTTTGGTTTTTTACGTTCGACATGGCTTTTAGCGTTCGGCTATCAGCTTCGGGGCAGCACTGCGCCGTAGGTTTTCCTGTAGCCTCTCACCCTCACCTCAGTCCTCTCCCCTCAAGGGAGAGGAGGAAAGAAAAGAAGCTTCTTGCTGACGCCTGATGGCTTGTTAACTTTTTCGAGGCCGCTCTTTAATCGTTAACGGGCTCGAGCGGTTTAGGGCTTTTCTTCGTATTTATCGGCTCGGCGCCTCCCTTAATTTCCTTCTTCGGCTTAAGATCCTTCATCCCACCTTTGTCTTTTTCGCTGCTTTTTTCTTCATTGTTTTCACCTCCTTTCTTGGTCAGTTTTTCTTCGGTTTTTTCTCATCCTCTTCCTTGAAAAATGGGTCCGCGCCGGCGCCAAAGACGATCTTCCCCGCCCCGCCCCTCACTTCCTTCCGCGGCGCCAAGTCTTTCAGCAAGACGATCTGGTCTGCTCTCTTCTTTCGCTTATCGCCCTTTTCCTTTTTCACGTTCGACCTCGAGGTCTACGTTTCAGCTCTGAGCGTTCAGCCATCAGCGAGCAATTCTCAATCGCGACCGAAGGAGCAAAGCCGCCCGCAAAAATTGTTCTCTGTCCATCCAATTCCGCAGGTGAACGAAGGCCCCGACGCTCCGCCTCGACCGCCAGCGTCTTCAGTGAGCGCGCGATGGCGTGACAGCGCTCGGTATCAACCACGAACCCGGACGGGTCGAGTGCGTGCAGGGCAGCGCGGGCGCCATCGAGCGTCTCGGCGATCGTCTTGGTTGCCGGGGGCCGCCGCTAGCTACCAGACTTGGAAAGACCGGTCATCTGGCTCAAATGGCTCATGGTCGCCGACTTTGTCATCATCTTCGCGCCTGCCTTGACCTCCCTCTTCGGCTTCAGGTCCCTGATCACAGCCTTCTTCGTCTTTCTGTCTTTCTTGTTCATGGCTCCCTCCTTTTGTTTTTCTATCGGCTTTTACCTCAGAACTGACCGCTCCCGTTCATACAGCAACTCGCCTGCCGAAGTCCAGCGCTTAAGTGATCCCTTTTTTTTAAACGCCGATGAATTCATCGAGTGCATCTAATGAACTTGATATGAGACTTCGCGGTTCCATTTTTAAGACCGATCCGCCTTGAACTCTACACCGACACTTTCGATGCTTCAGGCTCCCAGGGGAAAGTGAGACAAAAGGTTGTCCCTTTGCCTGGCTGGCTCCTGTAGACAATTGTGCCGTCATGGATTTCGACGATGCGTCGCGTTACCGCCAATCCGAGACCCAGGGCCCCAGGCTTCGACGTGGTAAAGGGTTGGAAAACATCCAAGCCGGGAGGAATCCCGCCGCCGGTGTCGGCAAGTTCGAAAGACACCGAGCGTTCACACGCGCCGGCTCTGACGCTCAAGACTCCGCCTTCCGGCATCGCCTCCACGGCGTTTCGGAGAAGATTGACGAACGCCTGTTTGAGCAGTTTTTTATTGGCCTCGATCGGCGGCAGGTTGGCGGCGATGGACTTCCTAACTTGAATTCCGCCGGCGTCACAGCGCATCGCTTCATTTTGGAGAATATCGTCGATGAGGGAATTTAAGTTAACTGACTTGAGATAAGGGGCGCTCAGCCAGAAACATTCTACCTGGGACCCCAGCGAGCTGACCAGCGAGACCAATTGCTCAACTCCCCCTTTTAATTGCTGGAACACCTGATCCACGAAGGGGTCTTCACGGTTGTTGGTCTTGGGCATCTTTTGATCCATGAGGCCCGCGGCGCCATAAACCGCCTGGAGAGGGTTATTGATCTGATGGATCAAATGCGCGAGACCGGCCAGAACAGGCGCCGTCGAGACGGTCCGCGAAGGCGTTGCTCGGGTTTTGGTTTGTTCGCTTCTAGCGACACCCTGTGCCAGATCGCCGTTGAATTTTGTTCCTCTCAAGGTCGTTTGCATGCGCATGTATCCTCTCCTAAACAGCGTCCGGCCCGGACGCTCACGCGGCGTTGCCGGGTTCAACCCGGCAGCCGATGAGCTGCGAGCCCTTACCGTTCGCAGTCACCATGGCCCTCGGCTCGAGTTCTAATTGTCGGAGCAGGGTGTTCAAAACCGCTTTGGTTTCCTGGAGTATACGATCCATCCGCTGAAACTCCTGCTTATGCTCCCGCGTCAAAACATCGCGCAGATCCAACTTCAACGTGTCGGAGCAAAGCATGATATACGTCAGCTGGTTGCGTAGCCGGTAAGCTGACTGATCGATAAGCTCTCTTTTTTCGTCGGTCATGGACGGTGTCTCCTAATTAGATTCTCACCAGTAGGCAGAAAGAACGAACTCAAGACAATTAACCACAAAGGGCACAAAGAACTCATAGGGCGCGAAGCGCGCAAGATAAAATTTTTCCGTCCTTTGCCCTTTGACCTTGCTCAAGGTAATGAGCGAGTCGAACCACATTCTTTGCGGTTAAATCGTTCCGCGCCCCCTCTTTAATTCTCCCCCGGCGACGGGGGAGAAACTTTTGTGACCTTTGTGCTCTTTGTGGTTAAATTTCTTCTTCCCTTTGGTTGCGGCTTGGCCGCGCTCAGCTCTTTGTGGTTAATCTCTGGCACTCCTTCTTCGGCTTCTTGTTTCCGCTCTCGCTCTTAGCGCAAGTCCCGTGCCGGAATTCAGACTCTTTCCAATCTATCGATTTTCTTGGAGATCGCCGCCTCGAGGAGACTGGCGCACCATTTGAATGGTCGCATTTCAAGACCATCCCGGCCTCAATTTGAGACTATAGTATTATTGTGAAGCGCCTGTCGCTAGGACAGTTTTCGGTCCAAAGTCGATCGGGAAATGCCCAAGGCCCTCGCCGCCTTGCGCTTGTTCCCGCCCACCTGTTCGAGAATCCGTAGAACATGCTGCCGCTCGGCGGCCCGCAATGAGTGATGATTGTCTCGCGCTACGCCGGCAGTGGGGATAACTGATACGGCTTGGGGCGTAGAGTTAAGGGCAGACGGCGCGAAGGAGTCCTGCAATAGCAGCGCTTCCGCCGCGATGATTTCTGTTCGGGTCAGAGCCACCGCGGTATGGATCGCTCGGCTCAGCTCGCGCAGATTGCCGGGCCAGGAATAGGAGATGAGGCGCTCAGAGGCTCGTGCGTCCAGACCTTTGATCGCCTTTCCCTGGCGCCGGGTCGCCACGGCGATTTCAGCGGCGATCAAGAGCGGCAGATCCCGCGGCCGTTCTCTAAGCGCGGGAACCGTCAGGGTGATGCCGCTGATGCGATAGAAAAGATCCCTGCGAAACCGGTCGGCGCCGATGAGCTGAGGCAGCGGCAGATGCGTGGCCGATATGAGACGCACGTCCGCTTTTTTCAGAGTTTCGGAGCCGAGCCGTTCGAATTCGCCATACTCGACCGCGCGCAGGATCTTCGACTGGGCCGAGGGACTCATGTCGGCTATCTCGTCAATAAATAGCGTGCCGCCATCCGCCAGCTCGAACTTTCCCTTGACGGCTTTTTGCGCGCCGGTAAAGGCGCCTTTTTCGTGGCCGAACAGCTGGCTGTCCAATAGCGTATCGCTCAACGCCGCAGCGTTGAACCCGATGAAAGGTCCTTTGGCCCTGGTGGATGAATTATGAATCGCCCGGGCAAGCAGCGTCTTGCCGGCCCCGGATTCGCCCAGAATGAGAATCGGCAGGTCAGTCTGAGCCGCGATCTGCGCAAGCTCAAGGCAGCGAATCATCGGCGCATCGGCGCTATGAAAATCGTCCAATGTCGCGCTCGCCAAGTCGGCGGCTATGTTCGGCGCAGAGATGCTTGTCATGACGGTTCGATTCTTACCTCAGAAATGTTGAACAGAACGAGTTCAAGAAAAATTATCCCGCCAAGGCGCAAAGGCGCAAAGGTAAGAATATTTTCCGAATTCTCCGAACTTGGCGTCTTTGCGCCTTTGCGGGAGTCATCTCTTTTCCGGTCTTGTACGGTAAAACTCATACGACAATTTCAAATATGTTTGGTTAGTCTTTAGCCGGTCTTTGCGGCGGCTCGGCAAAACTCTCTCTCAACTGGCGCAAAGGCTCGAAGGCATAGGTGATAAGGGAACGCTTGCCCAGAACGATTTTGGCGGTACCGCGCATGCCCGCGCGCAGGGGCCGGGGCTGGCCATCGACGATGATCGCCTCATCTTCGATATCGGCAAAAGCGTGAAAGCCGGTGTTATTCTCCGAGCCGGCACTGGCCGGGCCTATCCATCGGACCGTCCCGTAGCGGACACCGTAGCGCCCGTAAGGGAAGGCATCGTAGAGGAGCTTGATGCCTTGTCCGGCACGCACGCGCGCCGTTCCAGCCTGCGGCACAGTCAGGTCGGCCTGCAGCCTCTCTCCGGCGCAGGCCAATTCCGAGAGCAGGTCGCCTGCGTTGACAAACGCGTCCGCTGCTTTGATCTGAAGTTTGAAGATGGTACCCGAGCATGGCGCGAGAACGGAAAGCTGGTTGCCCTGGCTGTTCTGTAACTCCTTATGGAGAATTGCCGTGCGGATCTGGCTTTTAGCGGTCTCCTCTCTTTGCCGCCGTTCCTGCTCGCGGTATTTCATGCCGTGTGCTTCCGCTTCGTGGCGCAGCTTTTCCAGCGCCACGCGGCTCTCCCTGCGCTCCTTCTCAAGACCTTCCAATTCCGCGGCGACGCGGCTCGTATCGCTTTGCCGCTCGGCGTACTCGACCCACGGAATAAGGTCCTTCTCGTAGCCCGTCTTGTACTTTTTGAGGATTTCTTCCGTTAACAATAGCTCCTTCTTCTTAAGCTCGATGGTCCGGGTGAGGGACAAGACGCGCTCCTCCATTTTCCTGCCCTCCTCGGCGTCGGCGCGCGTCTGGCTCTCATACTCCTTCCTGGCGTTCGATAAACTTTCGTTGGCGCCGCGGAGTTGGGCATTGAGCCCTTGCAGCTCGCCAGAGCGGTCGCCTACGGGAGCGGAGTAGAGCAGAAAGAGCGGCGCGCCCTTGTTCACCTCCTGCCCTTCGACGGCATAGACCTTCGCCACGGTACCGCTGCGCGACGCGCGCACCGGATCGACGCCGCGCATGGGCACCAAGACAAAGGGACTCGAAACCGTCTCCGGCACCTGCACGGCGACTGCGGCGACAGCCGCCAGCGCAACCACAAGGATGACCAGGTAGGCGAGGCCATTGGCCGCCCAGTGGGGCGGTTTCGGGTCTAAGAATGGCGGGCTGTCTTCCGGCATATTCGACCTTAGGCGCTTACCTCAGAAATGTTGGACAAAATGACTGCAAGACAATTTATCGCGCGCCTTCGACTTTGCTCAGGGTGGTGAGACCCGTCGAACCACAAGACGCCAGCAAAAGAAAAATCGAAATCCGAATATCGAAATCCGAAACAAACTGGCAGCCAAATAAATCTAAAATCAGACCCATTCAAATCCAAATCGAGCTGGTTTGGAATTTTCTGATTTTTGATCATTTGAATTTGTTTCGAATTTCGAGCTTGGCTTTTTTCCAAGGGTTCCTTGGCGTCTTTGCGCCTTTGCGCGAGACAAAGTTTTTTTCCGATCTTCTCTTCATCCCAAAATATCAAATATCTTTGCCTAGCTTTATCTTTCGTTCTCACAACCCCAACTGCTGGCTCACGAGATAGTAATAGAGCCCCTGGCGCTTCATCAATTCATCATGGGAGCCCTGCTCGACGATTTTTCCTCTCTCCAAAACGACGATGAGATCGGCATCGCGGATCGTGCTCAAGCGATGAGCGATGACAAAGCAGGTGCGGCCTTCGAAAAATTGTTTCATGTTCTGCTGAATCGCGCCTTCCGATTCGGTGTCCAGGTTGCTCGTCGCTTCATCGAATATCAGCACCGGTGGCTGGCGGTAAAGCGCCCGGGCGATGGCGATGCGCTGGCGCTGCCCGCCGGAGATGGCGAGGCCGGTCTCGCCCACCGGCGTTTCATAGCCGAGCGGCAGCCGCTCGATAAACTCGTGGGCGTTGGCCATGCGCGCCACCCACAGAACGCGATCCATATCGGGTTCATCATCGCCCAAGGCGATGTTACGGGCGATGCTGTCGGCAAAGAGATGGTTTTCCTGAAGGACAAAGCCGATCTGGCGGCGCAGTTGCCGGTAGCTAAGGGACTTGAGATCGACGCCGTCGTAGAAGATAGTCCCCTCCGTCGGTTCGAGCAGGCCGGCGAGACATTTCACGAGCGTGGTTTTTCCCGAGCCGCTGCGGCCCACGATCGCCACTGTTTTTCCCGGCGGCGCTTCCAGGTCGATTTGCTCGATGATCGGCGGGGACTCCGGACCGCCGTAGCGGAACCCAACGTTGTGAAGGCGAATCCTTCCTTCCAGGCTCGGCACGGGCAGAAGACGGGAATGATCGACGCCCTGCTCGGGCTCCTGCTCAAAGATATCTTGCAAGCGATTCATTAACACCGAGGAGTATTGCAGGTTGTCCCATAGGCTCAGCAGCAGCACGATGGGAGCGTTCGCCAGCGCCACCAAAGTGTTAAAAGCCACCAGTCCGCCGATCGTCAGCGCGCCTTTCATCACCTCGCCGGCGCCGACCCAGAGGAAAAGCACCAATGAGAGAAAAGTGACGGACTGGATGGTCCCCTCGTAGCACATGATCGTGAAGTCGGCGGCGAATTGGCGCCGCGCCATGCCATGAAACTGGTTAAGCATGGCCGTGCGGAAGGCGCTCTCTCCGCCGGCGGCCTTGACGGTCTCGATCCCTTTGATGGCGTCGATCTGGTGGGAGTGGTATTTGCCGAATCCTTCTTCCAGGTTGTCAAAGATCGGACGGAGCCAGCGCGAGGAAAAATACATGAGCAAGGCATAGAGGGGCGCGGTGGCCAAAAAGACCAGCGCCAGGACCGGGCTATAGATGAACATGAGCGCAATGGCCGCGCCGATCTGGCAAAGCGCGGTAAGGCCGCTGACGGCGTGTTGCACGACAAACTCGCGCACGCGCCGGATCCCTTCGAGGCGGCGCTGGAGGTCGCCGGTCCGACGGGTGCTGAAATAGCTCATCGGCAGAGCCAGGAGCTTGCGCACGAGGAAATCGAGGGCTGCGGCGTCAACACGCACCGCGGCGAAGCTGAGCAGATAACGCTGCACCACCATCGAGACCACCATCACAAGCAGGACCGCCACCATCGAAAGGATCAGCACCCGAAGAAGGCTCAAGTCCTGCTGGACAAGCACCGTATCGACGACCACCTGGGTGAAAACGGGCAGAACCATTTGAAGAGCGCTCAAGATGATCGAAAGAGTCAGCGCCTTGATCATCGATCCTGTAAAAGGACGGAAAAACGGCCAGAGCCAGCTCAGATCGGCCTTTCCCTCCGGCGCTTTCTCGAACGCCTCGGTGTAATCGAAGAGCGCCGCATAGCCGCTCCATTCCTTTTCGAACTCCTCGCGGCGGAGCCTGCGCAGACCGACGGCGGGATCAGCCACGCGCACCCGCTTGTCATCGACATCGTAAAGAATAAGCCAGTGGTTACCCTCCCAGTGGACGATGGCCGGCAATGGCATCTCCCCAAGCCTTTGCCCTGAGGTCTTGACCGACCGCGCCGCCAGCCCAAGATCCTCCGCGGCGTGGCACAGCGCTTTCAGGCTCGTCCCGTCGAGGCTCGTGTGCACCAGCCGGCGAATCCGCGCCAGGCTCACCGACCGGCCGAAGTAGCGGCACACCATCGCCAGGCAAGCAGCGCCGCAGTCCATCTCGTCGATCTGGCGCACCAACGGGAAGCGGCGGATGCGTTTCGCCTTTTTGATAAAATAGCCGTCCGCAGACGCGAACGGTCCCGGCTCGGCTTCGTCCTCGACTTCCGGTCGGTCCAGCTGTTCCGGGCCGACCTTATCGTGGACCTGTACATCAGCGGGCAATGCTTCCTCGGCAAAGTCCAGCGGCACACGGGCCACGTTTTTGTAATCGTACTGCTCAATCCGTTCTTCAATCTGCGCTCTAAAGGCGGGTGAGTTTTTGAGCAGTTTTTCGAATGTGACCGGCGCCAGCTCGAGGAGCTTGCATGGCGAGACCGCCTCGACAGTGGCGCTGCGGGGCTCGGCTTTGAAGATCGACATCTCGCCAAAGAAATCCCCCTTGCGGAGATAGGCCAGGTAATGCCTGTGCCCGTTCTCTTCGGTGAAAGTTCTGAGCCGCCCCTCCTCGACCACGTACATTGGGCCGGATCTCTCGCCCTGGCGGATCACTGTGGCGCCCTGATCGAAAGATACCGGCTTGAGCTCTCCAAGCAGGGTGTGAAGCAGGTCGGCCGGCAGCCGCGCGAAAGGGGAATAAACACGGAAAAAGTTGTGCAGGTGGCGATGCTTGATCTGGAGTTCGAAGTACTGGCGAATCTCCGGCTCGGTGTGGATCAGCGCCTGAAAAACGGCTCGGTCAAGCTTCAGTACGCTGACCTCGCCGGTGGCGCGGACGGTGGCGTTGCGGCTTGCCTCTTCCAGAAGCCCCATCTCCCCGAAGCCGTCTCCGGGACGGAGCACATTGAGAGAAATCTCCTCGCCGTTATCACCCTGCTTGACGACCCGCGCCTGACCCGAGACCAGCACATAAAACGCGTCTGCCGGCTCGCCTTGCCGAACGATGGTCTGGCCGAAAGTATAGGAGCCGGGGACAAAGCTATCCGCGATCAGTGTTCTTACCTTCTCAGGCAGGAACTGAAGAATGGGCAGGTCATCAAGCGGGGAATGATGATCATCCGTTACTTTATAACCGAACATGCCATTTTACCCGGTTGGCGATTTCACGGTTAATCGCGTTTTGTATCAGGCTTTCTTCCGCGCGCTGCCTGGTCGCGGGATCTTCGAGCGCGGGCAGAATCTTATCTTCAACGACAAAAAGGGCGAATCCCTTGTCCCAATCGAGGGGGCCAACCAGGGCTCCTTTGCCGGCGGACAGAAAACGATCCCGCAGAGACGGATCGATCTCTTCCAAGTATATCGGCGCTTCATGCAGGCCGATCTTTGCGTTTGCCGCAACCTCGTCGAGCTGCATGCCGTCTTCGCGCACACACAACGCTGCCTCGCGGGCCATCTGTTCATCGGGAAACAATACATACCGGCAATCGAAGCGAATCCAATCCAGACGGCGCCAACCGACCTGATCTTTCAGGCCCTGCGAGTCCACCACATGGTCGCGGAAGCTCCGGTAACCCGCTTCCAGCCGGTGGATTCTCTTTATCCGCTTCGCGCTCTGCGCCGCTTCGCGCATCCAACCCTCTTCCCGCGCCTTCTCGAACGCCGACGCCCGAGCAGCGAGCGCCTGGGCGAAGCGCGCCAGATAACCGGAGCAGACCGCCTCGGCCCGCAGGCAATTTTGAATCTCCCCTTTGGTCACCGGAAAGCGCCCAACGATCTCGGCCAATTCGTCCGCCCACTTCCGTCTAAGCAGGCAGCGATGGATATAATCCATCCAGGCCTCGGCGCTGAGATCCCACTGCTTCAACCACGCATCGGCCTCTTCGGCGGTCACGAGATCGCGCTCGTAGCGAAAATCGTTTGCCGCCGACTCCAGCTCTTCGGCGTCGATCTCCTCCTCTGCTTCATGCATCCGCGTGACACAAGCCAAACCTTCGCGAAGTTCTTTTTCCAACTTGGCCCAATCGCCCCGCAGTTTGGCGGCAAGGATCACATCGTCCCAACGGTATTCTTCACTCCCGACGCAAAAAACTAGCCGACCCAAAAGCGCATCCATAATGCCGTTAACATTCCTCCAGGGCCTGAATCGGCCTAGATCGTTTAACGGGCCAGATAATATGCCGGAACGAAGTCAAAGAGCAAGATAGGTACGATCGGGGGAATGGAGTATTGGAGTACTGGACTGTTGGAATACGTAGAATCCGACCCCCCCTGACTCCAATGCTCCATAACTCCATTATTCCAACCTTCCGTTCTGCGGCGGCTGCAACATCAAACTAAGAACCGCCGAGGCCATGAGCACTGCGCCGAAGATCGCGAACGAGAGTCCGTAGCCTCCCGTCGCGTCGTAGAGGAAACCGAAAAACGGCGGACCGATGGCGGCGAGTACGTGAGAAATCAGCAATCCCATACCGCGGATCCTGCCGAGCGAGCGGCGGCCGAAATAGTTGGCCCAGAGAATGTCCGGCAAGACCATGTTGCCGCCGAGCCCGATACCGTACAGAAAAAACCCGGCATAGAGACAGAAAAGATTGCCCGTCAAGATCGCCAGTCCCAAACCGATGGCTTGAACAACGAATCTCAGCATCGCGGCGATGCGGGCGTCGACGCGTTCGGCGAGCAGCCCCCATGCCAAAGGCGAAGCGAGCTGCATGGAAGCGATCACGCTCATGACACTGGCGGCGACCACCGGAGAGTGGCCGATGTCGGTGACGTAGGAAAACACATGGAGATTGAGCCCCGTTACCCCAATGCTCGAGATGCCGAAGGTGATGACGAGCAGCCAAAAGGCGCGAGTGCGCAGCGCCTCGGAGCGCGTCCAGGCGAGGTCTGCGGAATGCGTGATCGAAGAGGCGCCGCTATTCTTTCCCTGGGGCGTCGTGTCGGCACCGGCCGGCTTGGCGTCGCCGTCGGGATTGAGCCCCATCTCTTCGGGCCGCCGCCTGACGAAGAGCAGCGCCGGCAGAATCAGCAAGCCAGCCGTGAGCACGCCGAACACCACCCAGGTCTGCCGCCAGCCCAGCATGAGCAGCAGCCAAGCTGCGAGGATCGGCATGCAGACCTTGGCGAAGCCAACACCCATGCTGGTGAACGCGAAGGCGCGCCCGCGCTGGCGCACGAACCATTGGGCCACCACGACGTTAACCACCATGTAGCCCATCAAGACGTCGCCGCAGCTCACCAGAGTGAGGCGCACCGCGGCGAACTGCGCGAAGCTCGCAACCTGGCCGAGAAGCAAGTAGCCCACGGCGACGATCGCCGCGCCCCCCACCATCAACCAGCGCCCGCCGTAGCGGTCGACCAGCACACCGACCAGTGGCGCAAGACCAGCCGCGATGATTCCCTCGCCGGAGCGCAATAGAGAAAACACGCCGCGGGAAATACCCAAATCCGCTGTGAGAGGTTTAAGAAAGATGCTCAGCGTGCTGGCAAGCGCGAAAGAAGTCGCGACGTTGGCGATGAATCCGACAGCAACGATGTACCACCCGTAGAAGAACCGTGGCTTGACACCGTTGCTTGTCGCTGCGACCGTCGATGGCACCCTTCAGGATTACCAGGGATCGAACGCTTCGCGCAACGGGAACCCGTCAAACCGCGAGCCAAAACTGACACAACCGCGTTCGCCATGTTGTTCAACGGTCGTCAAGCCGCTCCGGCTCGGCAGGTTGTTGTGCTTTTTTCGCCGCGATCAGCTTCTTGAGGTTGTCGATTCTTTCCTCGCTGCTCGGATGAGTGCTCAAGAACGGAACGCGCACGCCACCGGGCAGCCTGAGCATCCTTTCATGCAAGCGCACGGCCGCCCCGGGATCGAATCCGGTGGCGAGCATGTATTCGACACCGAAGGCGTCGGCCTCCCGTTCGTCGTCGCGGTTAAACGTGGCATCGATCATGTCCGCGCCCAATCCTGTGATCAGCCCGGCGGCCGGAATTCCAGTCATGCTCAATCCCGCGCCGATCAGGTTGCCGGCCGCCTGAATCGTGCTGGAGCGCAGCCGCCCCGCATCGACATGTCCTTTAGCCCAGTGCGCCGTTTCATGGCCGAGCAGCGCGGCAAGTTCATCGATATCGTCGCCGATCAGCCTGATCATTGCGGTGTTGATGGCCACCACGCGACGGCCCATCATCAAACCAACGAACGCGTTGGGATGTTCTCCGTCGGCGATAACCAGCTCGGCTTGAACGCCGGCGCTGCGCGTGATGCGAAAATGCGCGAGCAGAAGTTTATTGACCGTTTGCGCGTTCATGGTAAGAACACTTTTCCCCTCGGGGTTTTGCAACTCGATGACCGGCGGCGATGCCAGCGCCAATTCCCGCACGCGCCAGAAAAGCCGCCCCTGAGACGTTGAGCAACCGGCGATCCATACCCAAATAGCGGCCACGGCGGCGAGTTTCATAAAATTGCACCGAATATCTAACGAATGGATGCAAGACGTCAAGTCTGGCGGGGCAGTCCAAGTTGCGCTAGTCTGAAACGGAGAATCCGTCACCGAAAGGATCGCGCATGAAAACCCTGAGCGTTCTGGCCGGCGCTCTTCTGTTAACCATGTCCATCGCTCGCGCCCAAGAAACGGAGCGTGGGCTCCGTCCGCCTTCGGTCACGGCCAACGGCGAAGCGGTGATCACGGTGGAACCGGATCAAGCCGAGATCGACATCGGCGTTGTCACCCAGGCGAAAAACGCTCCCGACGCCGCGAGAGAGAACGCCGACAAGCTCGCGCGGGTCATGAGCGAAGTGAAAAAGATTCTCGGCAAAGGCGATGAAGTCAAAACGGCGAGTTACTCCCTCAATCCGAGCTATCGTTACCCGCAGGGTGGCAAACCGGAGATCGTCGGCTACACCGCGACCAACATTCTGCGCATCAAGACGGGGAACCTCGCCAATGTTGGCAAATTGATCGACGCCTCAATGCAATCGGGGGCCAACACCATTCACCGGTTGGTATTTAATCTGAAGGACGAGCATGCCGCGCAATTGCAAGCGCTGCGCCTGGCTTCGACCAAAGCCAAAGCGAAAGCGGAAGAAATAGCCGCTTCTCTCGGCCTCAAAATCGTCAGAGTTCTTTCCGTCACGGAAGGCGATCGCGGCATCCGTCCCATCATCACCCCTCTGGCGCGCGGCGCGCAGATGGAAGCGATGGTCGCCGCACCGACTCCCGTCGAAGC